>Ga0214917_10000002_pt1 | contig 330017 bp, 410 predicted proteins | sample LL_1208_BB_MetaG_FD_177983 | JGI IMG/M metagenome (GOLD analysis project Ga0214917, IMG submission 177983) | Freshwater microbial communities from Lake Lanier, Atlanta, Georgia, United States - LL_1208_BB | ecosystem: Environmental > Aquatic > Freshwater > Lake | place: USA: Georgia...
CCCCCTTACACCTGGTCAGCAGGTACATTTAAAATAGGTCAGTGGCAATACATAGTGCTGAATCGCAATGCCACAACTGACTTGGAAACCATGTGGGTTGGAACTTTCTCCAACACTGCCAACTACGTGACTTGCACACGGGCAACCGGTGCCGTAGGCGGCGGCAGTCCTTCGGGCGGTACACAAACAGACAGTCAGGTCTGGGGCGACAATAACTGGGTGGCCAGATACTATGGTGGCTACTGGCCTGGCAACATCACCAACCTAAGAATCACTACAGGTGCGGCTGTGTATGACAGCAACAGTGCCACAATCACTGCACCGTCAGCACCACTCACATCAGGCGCAAACACCAAGTACTTGATGTTGGGCGCGGCAGTGACCACAGACACATCGAGCACACAGACTGTGACCAACAATGGCACAGTGACACAAACAGCAACAGTACCGTTTTAAGGACAAACCATGCCAGTAATAGGTCCAGGAATTACCATAGGTCCAGGAATCACCGTAAGAAGCACTCCCGGTCCTGACATAGTTACCACAGGGTTACAAGTGTATATTGACGCCGGACAGACCTCCAGTTATTCCGGCTCAGGCACTGCCTGGAATGACATCAGCGGCAACGGCAACAACGGAACACTGGTCAACAGTCCTACATTTACATCTGCTGGAGATGCAAGTTATTTTAGTTTTGGAAGTGCTGGATCACAAAGAACCAGTTTTACCTATCAGACGCCGATACAAACATCTGCCACTGCATTTACCTGGAACATCTGGGCATATCCAACAGGAAATTCAGACAGTTTTGTTCTCATGGGCTATAGAGGAACTACCCTTCTTAGATTTTACAAATTGACCACTCAAAAATTTGAAATGTATCCTGCAGAAATATTCCAATTGTTCACACTCAATGTCTGGCAGAATATATGTGTGATTTACGATGGCACACAGGCCGGCACAGCCAACATGAAGATGTATGTGAATGGCACACAAGTGGGCTTGAGAGACGCTGACCAACCAGATTTGAGAGTGACTGCCATGCCGTTTTTTGTTGGTGGTGATCCAGATGCTGGTGAATTTGCCACAGCAAGAATTTCACAAGTGTTGGTTTATAATCGTGCGCTATCCACAATTGAAATCACACAAAATTATGATGCGGTAAAAAGCAGATACGGATTATAATAAATATTAGAAGGAGCACATGATGGGAATTAGTATCGGCAGCGGAATCAATATTGGAACAGGCATCTCAATAAGTGGCGGACCTGTTGCCACCGGCAGTATGAATTTTACTCCGGCTGCCGCGTATCTACAGACACCCGTCAGTAGCCCAGGTTCTACCAACATCAATCTGCTGACCGGCGGGCAATTGACCACTTCAAGTGTATTCACGCTGGAAGCATTTATCAACATCACTTCATTCAATGGAACCAAGACCGGTCAAACCGGCGAAGAAAGTTGGATCATAGGCAATTACTCAGCAGACCTGGCCACCACTCCTTGGGGATGGAATGTGCAGAGCAATGGTTATTTGCAACTGTTTATATACAATGGTTCATATAACAAATTAGTGGCAACCACAACACAACTGTCTGAAGGCGTCTGGTACTATGTGGCCATGACCATAAATGGACCCAACGTTTACTTGTTTGTGAATGGTACCTTGCAAACAAATCAAGCGTCAGGCGCCAATATCATTACTACAAATGTGGGTTCATCACAAGTGACTGATCAATTGACACTGGGATCCAGTTCCGCTGGCAGATATTTTAATGGCTACATGAGCAGTGTGCGTGTGACCAAGTCGGCCCTGTACACTTCAGGATTCACTGCTCCGTCAGCGCCATTGCCCAACATAGCCAACACTTCATTGTTGCTACAAGTGAATTCCGCCGGCACGTACCTGGCTGATTCTAGCAACAACAACTTTACCATGACCAATAGTGGTGTAATTTACAGCACACTACATCCGTAAATCATAATAAATATTCAAAAGGGGCAGACATGGCAGAAGAACAAAAACCGATGTCGGAATCAGAAAAGAAAAAAGAAGACTGGATGAACTCAAAATGGCGTCCCATGATGGGCTGGAGTTACATGCTGACCTGTATTGCAGACTTTGTGATATTTCCTGTGCTGTGGTCAGTGCTACAGGCCATTTCAAAAGGTCAAGTCAACGTGCAATGGCAACCCATCACCTTACAAGGTGCAGGCCTGTATCACATTGCCATGGGTGCTGTGCTGGGTATTGCAGCCTACGGTCGTACACAAGAAAAACTAGGAGGGGCTAACAATGGCGGATTATCCATACCAGTCAGCGGAGGAACAACCTACGCACCCCCGGCAGCAGTTCCTCAACCCAGCGCACCCGCCGCAGTTGGCGCACCAGTCACTAACTCATGGGGATCACAACCCCTGGGCGTGGGAAGCGGCTTTGGAAGCGCACCTTCAGCAGGGCCTAGTAGCAGTGCAGGATTTGGAGCGCCAGCGGCTGAAGTCACTACAGGATTTGGTGGGAAACCCGCCCCTGTGATACCACCATTCCCAGAACGATAATAACTATAAAGGAAAACAAAATGGCTCAAGAAGAATCAGCAAAAGGTGTGTTTATAGAGAAAATGTTGTTTGCTCTATTACCACTTATCATAGCAGGTGTGGGTTACCTGCTAAATGCAGTATCAACGCTAAATCATCAGATAACAGTGTTGGAAAGCAAAGTAAGTTTAGTAGTCACAAGCGATAACAAACAAGCATCTAATACAAGTAGCGAACTTGCTCGTGAAAAACTACGCCAAGACTTAACAGCCGAAATTCAAAAGAACCGTGATTCTATCCAACAGAATAGAGAACATATATCTATCCACGAAGAGAAGTTGAGACAACTTAATCAAAAGGTAGGAAAGTAAAATGAAAAATATTATATTTGTAGCAGGATTAATGTTTTGTGTCCCGGCATTGGCCGCTGACTCACACTCAGCAGACGTAGCCAAGGCAGAAGCAGCCAAAGCACAAAAAGAAACCAAGCGGGTCTGTGTTGACGTTGTCAAAGATGGCCAGCCTGTAAAGGATGCCAAAGGTGTTGTTAAACAAACGTGTAAAGACGTCAAGCAACACAAGAAACTCGAAGTCGAAAAGAAATAATAGACACTACCCTCTAAGTCCTGTATAATTAAAACATACAGGACTTTTTCATGCCCGATCACTATGCAACGCTAGGTGTTGCTCGAACTGCCACTGCTGACGAAATCAAACGGGCTTTTCGCAAACTAGCCAGTAAAAATCATCCAGACAAGGGTGGTGATACTCAAAAGTTTCAAGAAATACAAGCCGCCTATGATGTGTTAGGCGATGTGGCCAAACGGTCACAGTATGACTCACCACAACCACAGTTCGGCGGGTTCGGCGGCGGACCAAACTTCAATGCCAACTTTGATTTCAATACCATATTTGACATGTTTGGCGCCAAGTTTCAACAACAGCACCCACCACGTGCTCAACACTCAAGAATGACTCTTTGGATCACCTTACAGGATGTGGCCTACCCTGGACCTAGAACTGTGAGCATGGGCACACATACAGGCGCACACAATGTACAAGTAAACATTCCCAATGGCATCGAAGATGGTGATCATGTGAAATACGACAATCTTGCTCCGGGTGGTCAGGACCTGGTGATCACTTACCGAATCCACCCTAACCCACGCTGGCAACGCAACGGTGCCACTTTGATAACTGAAGCACCTGTCTCATTTTGGTGTCTGGTCGCCGGAGGTGACGTTGCAGTCACAGACATTCTGGGCAACCATTTGGCTCTGACAGTTCCTCTCAATACTGCACCCGGAACACTACTACGTGCCAAGGGTCGAGGTTTACCGGATCGTTCAGGCACACGCGGAGACATGTTGGTTCGACTACAAGCCACCATGCCCGCCACAGTTTCTCCAGAATTAATGGCTGCTATCAAACAAGAAATTGGTGGCTAAGTAATTGAGCCATAAAGGTTGCTTGCCCAGCCCTATTCATGTATAATCAATTGTATGACAACCTCTTCAGGACACAATCACATGCAACACAACCCAGAAATTGAAAGTATTATCGAAAACGCGGTCAAAATTGCCCGCACCTGGCAACACGAATATGTGTTGACTGAACATGTGTTACTGAGCCTTATTAGACACGAACCATTTCGTCGCTGCCTAACTAAATTTGGCACAGATGTGGCCATGTTCGAAACCGAACTGTGTGCTTACTTAGACAGTTGTCAAAGTCTAGTGTCAACTGACCCAGATATCACGCCCAGGAAAACCACAGCCCTGGAACGCACATTTAATCGTGCCTTGACACAGGTGCTGTTTACCGGACGGAGATCAGTTACTACTGTGGACCTGTATCTTGCGCTCATGGGCGAAGGCAACAGTCATTCACACTACTTCTTGCTCAAGTACGGAGTGACCAAACAGGAGTTTGTGGAGTTCTGGCAAGTTAACTATGCTCAAGGAGAAGCCAACCGTATGAGCGATCGTCAGGCCACCGAAGTGCTGGACGAGCATTGTGTGAGTCTTACTGCTATGGCACAGAAAGATCGACTGGAACCCTTGATTGGTCGTGCTACTGAACTGGAAGAAATGATTGCTGTGCTGGCTCGACGCTTCAAGGCCAATGTGCTCATGGTGGGCGATCCTGGTGTGGGCAAAACTTGTATCGTGGAAGGCCTAGCACAAGAAATCTCAGCCGGACGTGTGCCTGAATTCTTGAAGGATCACGAAGTGTGGTCATTGGAGATCGGGTCACTGTTGGCAGGAAGCAAGTACCGCGGCGAGTTTGAAGAAAAGTTCAAGATGGTGATCCAGGCTTTAGAAAGCAAGAAGAAGTGTATCTTGTTCATTGACGAAGCACACACCATGCAAGGTGCTGGAGCAGGGTCAAATGGCGCCTTGGACTTTGCCAACATGTTAAAGCCGGCTATCACCCGGGGCAGTTTAAAAGTTGTAGCGTCAACCACATGGGAAGAATACTATGAGAGTTTTGAAAAGGATCGGGCGCTTATGCGTCGATTCTACCGCTTGGCAATCGATGAGCCAGATCGTGACACCACAGAGAAAATTCTTATTGGTTTATCTCCCAGGCTCGAGACGTTTCATAATGTGCTGATTGACACGGAGGCTATGACCGCCGCAGTGGAACTGAGTGGACGTTACATACACGACAAGAAGAACCCTGACAAATCAATTGACTTGTTGGATGCGGCCTGTGCTCGAGAGCGTGTGAAAGATCAGGGCCAACTCACTGTGACCCAAGATTTGATCATGGCACAAGTGGCCCGGGTGACCAGTATACCTGTGGATCGCTTGCAGAACGAACGTTCTGCCAAGATTGTGGATCTTGAATCAAACATCAAGCAGAAACTGTATGGACAGGATGGCGCAGTAGACTCTGTACTAGAGCGTGTGTACATCAACTTCTCGGGCATTGGCAACCCTAATCGTCCGATGGCCAGTTTCTTGTTCCTGGGCCCAACAGGTACAGGTAAAACAGAATTGGCCAAACTACTGGCCGCAAACTTAGACATGCACCTGCTCAAGTACGACATGAGTGAGTATCAAGAGCGTCATACAGTATCAAGTTTAATTGGTGCTCCTCCGGGCTATGTGGGCTTTGAAGATGGCAATATTGGTGGTGGTAAACTGATTTCAGATATCAGCAAGAATCCTTTTGCTGTGATCTTGTTTGACGAAATTGAAAAAGCACACCAAGATGTTTCAAACATTCTGCTACAGATGCTGGACGAAGGACACATTACTTCAAGCAATGGCAAGCGGGTAGATGTCAAGAACTGTATCATTATTATGACATCAAACTTGGGCTCACAGGATTCAGAAGCCAACAACATTGGATTTGGTAGTTTTGAAAAGACAGGCGAAGATGATAAAGCACTTAAGAACTTTTTTAAACCCGAACTACGTAATCGTATCGATCAAATCTGCAAGTTTGTCAAACTGGACACCTTGGCCATCAAGAAAGTTGTGGTCAAGTTTGTGGACGAACTCAAGACAAGTTTGCATACAAAAGGTATACGTCTCAATCTTTCCGAATCAGTCGTTGACATGCTTGCTCTCAAGGGCTATGATTCGAAGATGGGTGCGAGACCACTCAGTCGTAAAATTGACGAACTTATTCGTGTACCGCTATCCAAGAAGATCTTGTTTGAGCGCCTGAGCGATTGTGATATCATGGCTACCATGGCAGATGACGCTGTGCATTTTGATATCACGCCCAGAGCGGATACTATAGTAGGAGATGATGGCATTATCAGGATTGCCAATGAAGTTTAAGCCGATTGAACGCAATCAACTGTTCTTTGGACAGTATCATTACTGCATCTCTTTTTTCTTAAAGAACGTTAATGTGCTGAGAGTTTTGGATCCTATCAAGGCTTTAAAATCTATACATTATCGCAATGCATGGCCGCCGTCAGGGAATTTTCGACAAAAAATAACCGAAGAAGAACAGCATGATTTGATTGGTGTGTGTGACTACTTGCTGTGTCGTCCGAATCCTTTCAAACGCACAGTCAGCACACATGCCATGTATCTTTACACCAACCATCCTGCGGATTTTAAGAATCTCAATGGTGTTGGTGGACTAGTGGTTACTAATTGCACCCAGGTCAGTGTGAGTTTACAGCCCGATGCGGTCACTCTAAAGAATCCCCGACACAGTTACAGAACATTCTTTCGAGAACGTTGGCTGAGAGACCACGAACTTCAAAATCTTCGTGGGTACTTTCAGGCTAGACCAGATCAATTTAGACTGAGTCCAGGATTTCAAATGCTAGTAGAAGGCCGACGCATGTGGCTCATGGGCAACTATTTTGTGGACCACAACGAGCCCCAAGCAGATTTTCTGATTAACATGGCAGTTCCGGGCATTGTAAAAAAGACCCTGCCCATTGTGGCCCGCGGCTAAATAGTGTACTATGGCAAAAATCATCGAAGAAATAGTTGTGATCAAACTATCAAAATTGGTCAAAGATTTGGATGCAGGCACTGAAATTGTCAGCGACGACACAGTAACAGCCCTACAAGCAGTTGTGGAAGAACTGACAGGTGCAGGTATCATTGTGGAAGTTGAACGAGCATAATGGCCACAACCACTGTGACCCTGTTGGCTTCAACCACGCATGGTGTGCCTTCGGGCAACTATGATGGATCCAGTGAGGACTTTATTGGTGACCCACAAAAGGCAGCCAATTACTATCGCGGGCGTGGTGGTGTGCAAACAATCCAGTGGCGTTTTCTCGGGGTACAAGGTGATGTAACTATACAAGCCACCTTGGACCAAGATCCTGCCACAGTTCAGTGGTTTGATGTGACCAGTTACGGCGACGGCAGCACAGCAGATTCTACCACAATCACTGATGTACACTACGACAGTGTGCTGGGCAATTTTACTTGGCTACGTGCTGTGATCACAAATTTCACCGATGGCACAATTGAACTAGTTTCAGCAACCTATTAAACTATGAATACTGTAAAATTTTCCTGTGTTGTGGCCCCTAGTAATACTGCCATGTCACTGGGTTGTGAAGTGTGGATTGACAATACCTGTGTGTTTGATCAGGATCACGTGAACGATCCTACAGTTGTTGCGCATGAATTCAGTGATGACGATGGCAAGCACTCATTGCGTATCACACTAAAAAACAAACTACCTGAACATACCCAAGTTGATGATCAAGGCAACATTGTGTCTGATTCATTATTAAGCGTGACTGAAATTTTGTTTGACGAAATTGATTGTACACAAATTGTTCATGACCATGCTGTTTATCGACACAATCTCAATGGTACAGGTCCCGAAATCCAAGATCAATTCTTTGGCGATATGGGTTGCAATGGCACAATTGAGTTAGAATTTGCCACGCCTGTGTACTTGTGGCTTTTGGAAAACATGTAACGCTAAATACAGGTATGAAACAATTGGTTATCATGCCTGGCGGATTTCATCCTTTTCACGCCGGACACCACGCACTTTATCAATCTGCACAAGAAGCGTTTCCTGGTGCCGATATCAAAGTGGCTGCCACCAATGACACAAGTCAGCGTCCGTTTCCTTTTAAAATAAAAGAAAAACTAGCCCAGTTGGCTGGAGTCAAGCCCGGAGACTTTTATCAAGTTAAATCACCATTTCGTGCTGAAGAAATTACCAAAAATTACAATCCCGAAGATACACAATTGATATTTGTGCGTTCAGAAAAAGACGCCAACAAGCCGCCACAAGCAGGTGGCATCAAAAAAGATGGCAACCCAGCGTATCTGCAACCACTGGCAGGACAAGACGTTCTTTATCCCATGAACCGACACGCTTACATGACTTACTTGCCCACTGTGGAGTTTGGTCCTGGCATGACGTCGGCTACAGAAATTCGTACTGCCTGGCCCACACTGAATGACAAACGCAAGACAGCCTTGGTAATGAGCCTTTATCCCAAAACACAAACCAATCCTAAACTGGCAGCCACAGTTGTTAAAATGTTGGACACAGCCATTGGTGAACAACTGAATGAATTCTTACCTGCACTGGGTGCGGCCTTGGGCGGAAGACTGGCCGCCGCCACAGAACTTGGAACCATGGGCACACTGGGCATGCGTGTGGCCGGACACGAAATTGGCAGTGATATTGAAGACCAATTGAACAGCAACAATGTAGATGAAACACACAATGTTAATCCCAAACGAATTGACATATTCTATCGTCCTGATCCTCGCAGTAGTGGCCGGCGTGTGGTGGCCAAGAATGTGCCCGCAACAGTACTGGATGCACTACTGGCCAAACTCAGCAAAAAGTTTGGAGTGCGTGACAGTGATTTTGAATGGACTGCCGCAGATACTCCGGTCAGTGAAGACTACATAGAAGAAAAGTGGAGTCAAAAGTACAAGAGCAGTATCAATTGTGCCAATCCTCGAGGTTTTAGTCAACGTGCTCATTGTGCAGGTCGCAAAAAATAACGCCCTGTGCTAAACTCGTTAAATATTATACAATTTTAACGAGGAACTTATGATAACCCAAACCGGAACCACACCCCCAGCCACACTGCCTTCAGACGTGCCATTGGCACCGCAGGAAACTCCAAATGGACAACCACAGAACCAAATTCAAGTAAATCTTGATTATTTGAAAACCACACGAGTGCATATTTGCATGCCATGTTATGGTGGTATGCTGACTGAATCAACATTCATGAGTTATATCAAGTGGGCTAACACTGCTCGTCAACTGGGCATTGATTGGACAGTAGAAACCATGACTAATGAATCACTTATTAGCCGCGCACGTAACACACTCACTGCCAAGTTCTTGCACACAAAAGAATCCACACACTTGATGTTTATTGACGCTGACATTGGTTGGGAGCCCTGGCACTTGTTGGCCATGTTGAACCATCAAAAGGATGTGGTAGGCGGATTGTATCCAATGAAGTCGTTGCCAGTGAAATGGTGCGTGAACGGCATTCCTGGCACACCACAAGATGATCCATCAGGCTTGGTTGAAGTTACCAAGACCGGCACGGGCTTCTTGCTCATGAAGCGTGAAGTGTTTGAGAAACTCAATGCACACCCTGCTGTGAAGCCATTTACCAATGATATTGGTCTGGACCCTGTTCTTAACCCTTACATGAAAACCTACTTTGACACAGCAGTGCGTGAAAATCGTTACTACTCAGAAGACTGGACATTCTGTGAAAACTGGCGTGACCTGGGTGGCCAAGTCTGGATTGATCGCCGTGTGTTGCTCCGACATACAGGTACCTATGTGTTTGACTATCAAACACAGGACAAACTGTATCAAGACCTGCATGAAATTGCTGTGAACAATCAGATTGCTGCCGCTGCCGCACAAACAACTGCGGTGCCTGTGGAAGCAAAAGTGATTGCAACCAGCAAAAAAGTAGATAAAAAGGCAGATAAGAAAGTCAAGGCCACCAAAGCCGCTTAACGGTAAATACACTCATGAATCTCCATGAGTTAGACCGCTATAAACTTTCCGACGCTGTAAAATTCAATGCTCGTCTAAACCCCCGAATATGGGGCCAGGACGAGCATTTGAAGCCCCAAGTGCGTGACGCACTGATGAAAATTGCAGATGATTTTCGTGCAACACTGGGCGTGAAAGATCTCGATCTAAAAGACATCACACTCAGCGGATCAAACGCCGCTTACACATATACCCCCAATTCAGACATAGACCTGCACCTTGTGGTTGACATACCCAATGATGAGGTATATCGTGAATTGTTTGATGCCAAAAAGTACGCATATAACAATCAGCACAACATCAAGATTGGCGGCTATGATGTTGAACTGTATGTGCAAGATGTAGACCAACCACATGTGACACAAGGTGAATACAGTTTGCTCCGCAACGACTGGATTCAAGTACCACGTCGTCAACGTGCTGATGTTGTGGATCAAAACACTCGTAGCAAGTATCAAGATTTAAAACAACGCATCCAAGATGCTATCAAGACTCAAGACCATGCGGTCATGGCTGATTTGATGGCCAAGATTCGACAACTACGCCAAAGCGGTCTTGATGAGCATGGCGAGTTTGGTCCTGAGAATCTTGCATTCAAGATGTTGCGCACACAAGGTTATATTCAAAAGTTAGTAGATGCCAGAAATGCTGCCAAGGACCAAGAACTCAGTATTGATGAACGTGCCAAGCCACATGTGACTTATGGCTTTACCACAGAGTCTGAAGATGGACTACAAGACACTATCAATCAGTTTGCACAGAGTTGTATAGAGTACCTGGGTATCAAGAAATCACCCCGTATTGAATTGCATACCAGCACAGACTGGAGTGAACAGACAGGATCGTTTGGTCAATATGAGCCCGAAAACAATGTGCTACACTTGGCCACAGCAGGCCGCCACACTCTAGACATCCTGCGAACCATGGCCCATGAGTTTACACATCGCAAGCAAGCAGAGAAACAAAAACTACCCGACAATGCCGGAGAGACAGGCAGTCCCTATGAAGATGAAGCCAATGCCATGGCAGGTCGCATCATGCGTCACTGGGCAGAGAAACATCCTGAGATGTTTGCCCATGTGCCATTGGAGGAAGCCTCAGGATACATTCCCACAAAGAAACAGGCCCGTGATCCACGCTTTATCATGGCCTTGACTCGAGACGTTCGACCAGGTGCTGTGGGCAAAGAAGCCAACAAACTAGGACTACAAACAGACGCTCAAGGTCGTCCTGCATTGTTGACCGCCAAACTAAACGAAAGTTTAGCAGAGGAACTGGCTCAATTCAAACAACAAGACCTGTTTGAAATCAATATGGGTTCAAAGAACCTGCGTCGAGAGGCTGCCAAGACCGGCGCCATAGCCGGTATGGAATTTGAAATGATTGTGCCCAATGTTGAAGGCGGCAGCGGTGATGCCGACCAGGAACCCGACTACGACTACGACCAACGTTGCCGTAGCATACAGGATGCATATGACTTTTTCTATGATGGTGACTGGAACAGTCGCCGCAGTTGCGATGAGATGCGTGACAGCATGCGGAACGACTATACAGAATGGTTGGATCAAAAGATCTCCGACGACTGGGACAGTGGGGGTGAGGAATACATATATCAATGGGTTAAAGAAAACGTAGACGAGTCAGAGTGGAATCCAGAGGAAAAATCTGACCTGGAACGCACAGAAGCCCTGGAAGAATATGCTGCCAATGTTCATGCTGATCCTGTGAGTGATCAATATCAAACAGCCTACGAAGAGTTCCGCGAAGAAAATCAAGAAAGTTATGACGAAAGCGACTGGTTGGATGGTGCAGATCTAAGTAACATGAGCGAAATTGAAAATGCCTACAGCATGAGTTGGCCGCACTGGAGCGACCCCCAAAGCGGTGGCGAAGCCAGCATTGAAGATGTGGCACAAGAGTTTGAAAATGCCATTGGTCGCGATGTCAGAGCCAGTGGCAACTATCACTCAGGCAGTACAATCCGTCCCAGCCCAACTCAAATACGATATGTGGTGGAACCAGATGGCAGCCTGGAACCAGATGATCCCAACGATCAAGGCCTGGAGTTTGTGAGTCCACCCTTGCCTATTGATGAAATACTCAGCGACTTGAACAAAGTCAAACGCTGGGCCAAGGAGTATGGTTGTTACACCAATGATTCAACTGGCCTGCACATCAATATCTCTGTGCCGGACTACAGTAGAGAAAACTTGGACTTTGTTAAACTGGCCCTGCTCATGGGTGACAAATATGTGCTGGATGCATTTGGTCGTAGTGGCAACACCTATGCCAAATCAGCACTGGACATTGTGAAACGGGCTGTGCGTGACAATCCTGACAATGCCGCCCAGTTGTTGGACAAGATGAAGGGCAACTTGGATCAGTTGGCCAGCAAGGCCATACACTCAGGCATCACCAGCAAGTATACATCAATCAACACCAAGGATGGACACATTGAATTCCGCTCACCCGGTGGCGACTGGTTGGACGAAAATTTTGACAAGATTGAAAACACTCTGTTGAGATTTACTGTGGCCATGAGTGCGGCACTAAATCCTGAAATGTATCGTCAAGAGTACCTGACCAAACTCTACAAAATGTTGACTGAAAACAACCGAGATGACGACACCATCAAGTACTTTAGTGACTATGTGGCCGGCAAGATTCCCAAAGCGGCCCTGCGTAGTTTTATCAAACAGGCACAGTTACAACGCAATATCAAACGTGGCAAGACTGACGGCCAAAAAATGTGGTGGAAAGTTTACAAATACGGCAAGAATGCTGGCCAATATAGTTACACAGTGGAAGTGGTTGCTACCTCAGAAGAAGAAGCCAAACAGAAGGCTGCAAAAGAATGGGGCGAACCACTCTTGGTCAACACTCTGGCTCAAATGGATGCTGAAGTTTTACGGCCCTACGATGAACAACCAGACAAACCTGGCGCACCACAGACCGGCACAGGAACCTATGAACTGTTCGATAGACGCACTGGTGAGGCCGTCCCCGACACTGAATTCTCTGCTCGCAATCAATCAGATGTAAACACAAGATTAGATGATTATATCAATTTTGGTCCCCACGGCATAGGCACAGTAGATGCTCGCTTGTTGTTTGGTGCTAGACCTGTGGATGGCAGCGGTAATACCGATCAAGACGCCGCGTCCAACCCTTTGCGGCCTACCGGACCTGGGCCTTGGGAAGTTTACAACAGACAAACTGGCAACAGTACGGTTAATCTTCTTCAGGGCGGACAACCCATAACTGATCGTGGCGCGGCACAACGTCAAGCCATGGCACTTATTTCCACTGGACGGCACGATCTCTACGGTGTGAGAACTAGAGGTACAGGCAGTGGGGCCAACGTAGGCACACAGACCGACATGGAGAACCGCCTGGGCTTGCCAAGTCAATCAACCAACGCCAACTATGCAGTTGTGGATCGGTTCAATACTAACCCTGTGTTTAGATTCCGTGCTGACGATCGCAGAGATGCCAACAGAATTTATGGAGAGTGGCTGGCAGCCGCTGGCCTGCCCACAACTACTGAAGACTACGGATTCCAAGAGATCAGACCTCAACCTTCTCAAATTCCACGTGACTGGCGCATAGTGGATCGTGAGACTGACGAGACACTCAACACCGTACGTGGTGCCAGTCAGGATCAGGCCCTGGCGGTACGAGACGACACAGCCCGCAGACATGGTGTTGATGCCCGTCAACTGAGTCTGCAGGTGATATTCAATCCAGTTGCGGCACAGCAGGAAATTCCCGAAGTTCCCATGGATGTGGCACAGAACTTCCCGGACCGTACCAATGGCCGCAACACGGATTACTCATTCAGAGACTTGTTTGGCACCACAGATCAGGCCAGTTCGGCACCGCCTGGCAATAGTTTTAGTGGACAGTGGCGAGTCATGATTGATGGCGAAGAAGTATGGCGCTTCCGTGGTGTAGGCAACAATCAAGCAGATGCCAATCGCATTGCACAAACTTGGTTGCAGGATCAACGTCGTCAAGGATCGTTATCCCCTGCACCAGGTGCAGATATTGAAGTGTTGCCGGTGATGATATGAGAGCAAGTGAATTTTTAATAGAACTCAGAGACAGGATGTATCAATACATCCGAAGCATTGTTCCCACATGGCCAGAATATGTTGTGCAAGACTGGTTGTACAAAGGTCGCGGTAAAAATAAAAATTACACCACTGATAGTAGAGCAGTCAAAGATGAAATTATCGAAATGATCGCAGATGCAGGACTAAGTCCTAATGTCAACCCTTGGCAACTTGTACCCAACATGAAGTTTACCATGGACATGTTTGAGCCGAAGAGCAAACGAAAGTTAATTGGTCGTGCAGGCGGCACCAGTGACATGGGTATGGGCATACCCAAAGATGCTGAAAGACATGCCACACAAGCGGCATTGATACAACAGGGCGGTGTGAGTCGAGAACCTGCAATATTAATTAAATTTGGCAACGGTTATGAACTGTTGGAAGGTTGGCATAGAACCATACAACACTTTGCCCGGTATCCTGATGGCTACGTTGGTCCTGCCTATGTGGCCGTGGCACAAAGCAGGCCAGGCATAACAGAATCCATGGCGGCCGACCAAGTGCTTGATTATGTCAAACGTGCTCATGCTCCAGAAGCATTTGACATTGAATACAGCATAACTGATCATCCTGAGTGGGAATTAAAGAGTATTCCCTTGTCACAACTGAACTTGGATCCTGATGGCGAAGAACCGGATCCTTACAATCGTGTGAACTGGGTGGACAATGACAAAGTTCAAGAATTGATACCACGGATTGGATCAGTGTTAAAAAGTATGCCCATTGTGGTTGATTCACAGGGTTGGATCATTGATGGCAACCATCGTGCTGTAGCCGCGGTAGAAGCAGGCATGACCAGTGTGCCTGCCTATGTTCCTGTCAAACCGGTTGTTGCGGAAGGCGAAAGCAATGATACTGCTATAAGTTTATCCAAGTTAGGTAAATTTCATCCTGGTGCAGATACACTTGCAGAGTTTGTGCCAGAAAGAACAACAGCACAATATGCCTTGCACCCGGACAAATGGGAATCAACCTTTTACAGTTTGACCAACAAAGATTCTGACAAATTAAAATACTATGGTCCAAAAAAGATTTCAATTCCACCAGGAACTTTGGTGGGCGACATGGCCATTGCCAACAAGTTTTACAGAGCCAAGACATCCGAAGAAAAACAACAGTATGCCGAATTATACAAAGCATCACTACAGCCATATCCAGTAGATGTCAGTGAGTATCGTATGCCTGAATTGTTGATTCCCAAGCAAGGTGTAGCAGAAAACTTTGCTGATGGCAAGAATCCTGGCCGCAAAGGACTTGCCAAGCGTTCAGGTGTGAACACCAAGGCATCAGTAAGCAGTCTGAGAAAAACTGCTAAAAATAGTTCAGGTGAAAAGCAACGCATGGCACACTGGTTGGCCAATATGAAGGCTGGTAGAGCAAAGGCAAAGAAAAAATGAGGGTCACAGATATTATCTTAGAAGCATTTGACCAACCCTATGCATTTCACTGGGACAACAATCAGGACGAGCCCGGTGCTGAACAGGATCCTAGATATGATGCCTTAGCACGACTGCCAGATGGCACCAATCTCACAATCAATTTCTATACTGATTCTGATGTGGCCGACAATGAAGATTGGGTAGTTGAATTTTGGCGCGACAATCGCCTGGACATTTCCGGAGCCGGTGATGCTCAGCGAGTGTTTGCCACAGTGTTGACCGCTATTGGTCAATTCATAGAAATGGAACAGCCTGAAACCCTGCGTTTCACAGCCGACAAAGATGTTGAGCCTGGACAGAAACCCATGAGCCGAAGCAATCTCTATGATCGCCTGGTGCAACGCTATGCTCAGGCCTGGGGTTATAGATTGGATCGCAGTGACATGGCCAACACCACAGTTTATCTACTGCACAGAATAAGGTAAAAGCCGACAGGGCTAAGTAAACATATGAGAGCCGATGAATTCATGAACGAAAACCTACGCAAGTGGTTTAAAGACAAATGGGTACGATTTGGTCCTGATGGTAAAATCCGCGGCGATTGTGCCAGAGGATCAGATTCTGAAGGCAAACCCAAGTGCTTGCCTGCCTCCAAGGCACACTCACTGGGCAAGAAAGGTCGTGCAAGTGCCGCTAGCCGCAAACGCAAACAAGATCCCAATCCTGAACGCTCAGGCCCAGCCATCAATGTGTCTACAAAGAGGAAAAAATCATGATACTCGGTGATTTCTTCTCAGAAGCAGCCAACCCTGCACAGCAGGCCGCTATTGCCATTGCCATGCGAAAGGCCGGCAAAAAGCCCAAGACAGAATCAGTGACCAACCCTGCTGACACACTCTACTTCTTTGATGTGGCTCGAGGTGGCCGCAGTTTCAACCATCTTGATTTAAAGATTATGGGGCTAAGACAAACCAAAAGTGGCAAGTGGTATTATCAACCCGGTAGAGACAGCACAGACTTGTTGACAAATGCTTCACTAAAACATTTGGAAAAAACACTTAACGTTCCGGCCCGTGCCTGGCAACGGCCTGTGACGGAAAGCCCACGAATTGCTAGGAAACCAGGGCAACCTGCTGATTCAAAGAAACATAGTGATTTATACACAGATGAGAATCCTCGAGGCACCATAACTGGCTTGAAGTTTGCCACAGTTGAAGACGCACGTGCCAGTGTTGCAAAGATACGCAACAGTGGTCGGAGCCATGCACACAAGATACAGGCCGCAGTGGCCATGGAACAACGTGCCCGGGCAGCCGGCAAGGCATCAGCAGCCGCGGTGTATCGTGCCTACATCAATGCCAACAAGAAAACTGACGAGGGCGTGGATTTAGAAGAAGCCTGCTGGAAAGGCTATCACAAAGAAGGCATGAAAACCATGTTTGGCAAAAGGTATCCCAACTGTGTAAAGAACAAAAAGAAAAATGAAGATGTAGCAGAAGGGTCAGAACAAAAACCAGTGATTGTGTATACCAATCATAGAGGTGCCACAATAGATGATAACATCAAGAAAAGTTTGCCGTCTACCTTGGTACCGTTCAATAAATTGCGCATGTGGGAAAAGCATAAATCAATGAAAGATCCTAAAATTGCTGATTGGGTAACTAACAAACTTTTACCAGAATTAAAACAAAATGGTGTGTTAAAACCTTTGCTGGTGTGGAACGATAATGGACAACTTTTTGTAATAGATGGCAATCACCGGTTCCTGGCCTATCAAGTAGCAGGCTACCAAGGCCGCGTTCCCGTACAAATAGTTCCTGAAAATATGATAACCGTTTCTGATACATTACCAGGTCAGCAAGACGTAGCAAAAGATACCATACAAGAATTTGTTAACGAAACACTAGGCCAAAAGAATTCAGACGAAATCCGCAGAATACAACAGATGCTGAACAAAAAATTCAATGCCAATTTAGATGTGGATGGTGTATTGGGTCCACTGACCAAGCAATCAATAGTCAAGTTCTTGCCCAGTGCCGACACTGCACCTGCTCCTGATCCCCGACGCACAACTGCGGTGCAGGGCCTTAAGGATAAATCTGTGCAGGAACAACACTGTCCCAACTGTGGCGGCCCCATGTTCAGTGAGTTGATGATAAATGAAAAACAAGATGCTTGTTATTACAAAGTAAAAAGCAGATACAAAGTATGGCCGTCGGCCTATGCGTCCGGAGCCTTGGTTCAGTGTCGTAAAAAAGGTGCTGCCAACTGGGGCAACAAGAGCGAATAATGAGCCGCGAGCATGTCATGATCAAGTGTGATGTCTACTGTGACTGGAAGGATCGGCCGCCTGTGTATAGATTATTTGTGGGCAACGAACTGTTTGTGGAACGCACGTACATCTGGCAGGAACAGTATTTGGAAGAGTTGATTCCTGTGTATGCTGAGCCAGGCAAGTACGACATACGCTATGAACTGGTTGAACCCAGTCAAGCCCGATTAACAGTTAAAAACCTGCGTGTGGATTCAGGCCCACCCAGTGCAAGAATAAAAAATACTATGTTAAGGATATATCCCCATGAGAGCACGTGAAATCCTGGAAAATTCGTCTGCTGCCACCTCAAGTGCAGGTAGTATAGCCACTATCGCACAGCCCTTGGGCATGGTCGCAAGATCAGGCGGATCAATGTTAAGTGGTAAATATACTAGGGACCTGACGCCTAACACGCCCCAGGAATACAAAAGGAACAAAAATGCTCGCGGACAGTTTAAAAATTCTATTAGCAACTAATTTTGCTTACTACTTGAAAGCCCATGGCTTCCACTGGAATGTAGAAGGGCCAGACTTCAGCGAACTCCACGGGTTCTTTCAAGAGATATATGAAGATGCTTACTCAGCCATTGATCCCACAGCAGAATACATCCGCTACCTAGGTGAATATTCGCCTGCAAGTTTTGAGCGGTTTAGCGAACTCACTGAGATCTCAGGGCAGACAAAGATTCCCCGTGCTCGACTCATGTTAGAAGAACTCAAGGCCAACAATGATCAGATGTTGGATTTGTTGAATCGTTGCTTTGCAGAAGCCAATGACGCCAACGAACAAGGTATTGCTAACTTCATTGCAGAACGACTCAGTGCTCATGGCAAATATCGTTGGCAACTGACCAGTTACTTGAAAGTCGAACGAGCATGAGCGACGATATCTACAGCATCCTCCAACGCTTGGACTTGATTGAGGGAAAGACAACTCCCGCCACAGTCAAGAAAGGCTTGAACGCACAACAGAAATCAGTGCCACAGATGCCGGCCCTGTTCAAAATGCCCAAGCAAGGACCTGTACTAGGCGGCGATGCCAATCGGAAAGCAAGCCCGGCTGGCTACATGTTTGGTGATGATGTAGAAGTGGGGCAAATGCCCCTGGCAGAAACCATGTCCGAGATTGAAGAAGACATGATTTCGAAGGTCAAGAAAGACCTAACACACTATTTGGATCAGTTGGCCGACAAAGTCAAAGTAGATCAAGATCTCAAAGACAAAGCAGTTCGAGACATTGAAGACAATGATCCCACAGATCCTGACAGTCAAGAAGAAGATGTTGAAGTAGATGAGATGCGTCCAGGACAAGGCCAAGTTAGTACCATTCCTGAGCCTGCAAGTTCACCTGTCAAGACTATTCCGCTAGAAGATGGTTCAGTACTAGAGATACACGGCGATCAACGCAGAGGGTTTACCATTCACAATGGCACTCGAAGCATGCCATCCAGTTTCAAAGAATTAGATGAAGCCGAGATGGCAGTGAATCTATACCGTGCCAGACGTCCGGCTGTGCAGCCAGACTCTAGTGCAGACTACGTGGAAGAAGCCAAATGATACTGAACGAATTTTTTAACTTACCCCAAGTGTTTGAAAAAGACATGACTGAAGGCGTGATGAGTGAAATTGACGCGGAACTGCGCAACATTGTGGCCCGCGAAGACTTTGACGCATTGTATGAGTTGTTTAGTGCCAACACTCCTGCTGGCCGATATGTGCAAGACATGTATGACGATGTTGTGATTGACGCAGGTCTCCATCCAGACGATGACTTTGAACGCATTGAACAAATTGTGTTTGATCGGTTGGCAGATGACTTTGGCGAGCAAGACGTGACTGAAAAAAGAGGCGACCTAAGACCCAAACTAGGCAGCGCACGTGACCGGGGCAAGAGCGTTCGTCAGTGGCGTCACAATCGTGGCCTAGACGAGCAAGGTGTAGAGGAAGGTCCAACGGACGACCCACGTTTTCAAAAGATGATGGGCAACATACAAAAATCAACTCCTAAATATGTTCCAGTAACTGGATATGTAGCAGTGAGTTTTGCAAGTGAGCAAGGGTCAAAAAAAATCAAAGGTGTTAGCCGCAATGGCAAACCAATACCAACCAACATCGGCGACCCTGACCAATTTCTCAGTGGTAAAATAGAATTTACTCCCGATCAAGTTGAACAACAACTAATGTCTATTGGTAAAAAATATGGATGGGATTCAATTGACTCTGGGCAAAGCCAGGGCTTTACTGAAATGTTCTTTGACACTGCAAAGGAATACACATCAAATAATTACCCCTATCTTGCAACAAACATTGTTAAGACTGTGAAGGAAATCAATAAATTTTTTGTAGATATAAACAAGAGTTTACAGACCACAGGATTACCTGGATATGTTTCAGACGTGTGGCAAGGCATGGGGCCACCTGAAAATACAAATCAAATTGAGGATTTAGATCAAATCATTAGCATTGCCAAAAAGACGGCGCCCAAGGCAGACCCTGGACCGGAGATAGGCAAAGTAATTTTAGCCAACTACAAGAGGTTTGGCGGCGAAGATGGTTACAGCAGGTCTGAACTAGATCAGGCAGCAAAAATAGCAAAGATTTATATCACACAAGGTGAACGTGCCGGATTCCAGGCTCAGCATAATTCTGATGTAAGTGACATGATTGATGAATTACTAAGTGATGCAGGCAGCGATGTAAGAACTATTTACACAGATGATCCTTTGAATCCGATGCAGATTGAAGACCAGGGCGTGGAAGAAGGCATGTTTGGTTCTCGACCAAGCCCAGTGCTTCCTGTCGTTGACAAAATTAACAAAGTGGCTAGAGAACTTACTCCACAGAATGTTGAAGTTGGCAAGCAAATTATTCAAGCCAATGCTAGAGACATCACACGCATGTTGAGTCCGCAGAGCAAGGCCGGTGTTGATGTGATTGAGCAAGGTGTGGACGAAGGCGAAGACAATATTCCACAACAAAGAACAGATAAAATTCGCGAACGCTTTGGCCGTTCTTTTGCCCGTAAATACGCGAAAGATTTAGCAGAAAAAGTATTTGCCGAACATCCTAAACTTACCTCTTACAATTTAGTGCAACGATATGCTTTTGCCATTGCTATTCAAGAGTTAGGAAGTCGTCAACGATTAAACTGGCTCATGTACGATACAGATTTTGCATCCGATATTCTTGATGCTTATGTCAAGTTAAGAGGATTGCCTCCAATTAAGCAAGGCATGGCGGAAGACGGGCCAGTGACCATTGGCTCTCGACTGCCAAAAAGCGACATAGAAACTTTTGGGTTGGAACCTGGCAGAGGATATAAAATTAACAAAGTTAAAGATTGGAAGCCTGGAGATAGACCTCGTGCAGTCCAACAACTTATTCCTACCCAAGACAAAAAAGATCACATTCGTAGTCGTTTAGGCAAGCATGTGGATCCTGTATTGCCGGAAGCCAAGGACGACTACGTGCCACCTAAAGAAGCCGACTATGGTAAAAAATATCAGGACATGGTTAAGCGTGTGGGTGAAAAAGCCCGAGCACAAGAAAAAGCCAAGCAACAACAGCAACCAAAAGCACCTGTGCGCGAAAGCCGTCTAGCGTTGTTGAAACAAATCATCCAATCATAAGAACACCCTTAGGACCGCACTAGTTGCGAGGGTAGGCGGCTGCTGCCTTGGTCATCCAATTCGCTACTGGAACCCATAAGTGAGCATTTTTCTTTACCAAACCCATTGCTTTCGTTAACACATCAATGTATAATACATGATCAAGGAGAACTTATGAGCGATTATAACCGCACTTTCAATGGCGAAGCCAAAGCCAAACTCACACAACTGATCAACGAAGGCATGCAGGTGCTACACGAAGTTGATACCCTAAACGAAGGCCTCAATGACACCATCAAGGCCATTGCTGAAGAATTAGAAATCAAACCTGCTACCTTAAAGAAAGCAATCAAGATTGCACACAAGGCCAAATTGGGCGAGACCAATCGAGATCACGACGAACTCAACACCATCTTGGAAACTGTTGGTAAAACACTTTGAGTCAAACATTTCGAGAATGGCGCAGTTCAGTTGCGGACTATGTTCGAGCCGACTACCGCGAATATCCCCTGCGTTTCTGCCTGGAGATGTTGGGTTGGGTCATAAGCATCGGCTGTAGTCTAACCTATGCTATCACAGTGCCCAACTTGCCATTCATACCCTTGTATGCGGCATTCATCACAGGATGTCTGATCATGGCCTGGTGTGCTTACACGCGAGGCAGTTTTGGTATCCTAGGCAACTACTTGATACTAAGTATTATTGACAGCGCAGGGCTGATTAAATTGCTGATACAAAGCAATTGAGAATCGTTCACTTGACGAACATGAATCATGGCCAACCAGCCACAAATGGAGACAGATGAGTTACATTGACGCACTATTTGATCGTGAGCACGATCGTATTCACATTGTAGAACGTCGCAATGGCGAACGAGTGTATCGGGAATACCCAGCAAATTATATTTTCTATTATGATGACTCCCGAGGTAAATTTCAAAGTATCTATGGCACACCCGTATCAAGATTTAGTACAAGAAACAACAAAGAGTTTCGCAAGGAGGTCCGCGTTCACAGCCATAAACCGCTGTATGAAAGCGACATCAATCCCATCTTCAGATGCCTTGAAGAAAACTACAAAGACCAAGATGCGCCTGAACTTCACACAGCGTTTTTTGACATTGAGGTGGCTTTTGATAAAGACCGCGGCTTCTCACCTGTATCAGACCCTTTTAATCCCATTACTGCAATTTCAGTCTATCTCGACTGGTTAGATCAGTTAGTAACACTTGCGGTGCCGCCCCGGAGCATGACCTGGGCCACAGCACAGGATCTTGTGGCCGACTTTGAGAACACCATCTTGTTTGAACAAGAGTCAGAAATGATCAAGACATTCCTGGACTTGATTGAAGATGCGGACATCCTAACGGGTTGGAACTCAGAAGGCTATGACATTCCCTACACCATCAACAGAGCCACACGAGTGTTATCAAAAGATGACACACGTCGTTTTTGTTTATGGAACCAATTGCCCAAGAAGCGTATGTTTGAACGCTTTGGTGCTGAAAATGAAACATACGACTTGATTGGTCGGGTGCATATGGACTATATGCAACTGTATCGCAAGTACACCTATGAAGAACGCCACTCATACAGTTTAGATGCCATCTCTGAATACGAACTGGGCGAACGCAAGACACAGTTTGAAGGCACACTGGATAGTTTATACAACCAACATTTCCGGACGTTTATTGAGTATAATCGTCAAGATACTATGCTTATCGCCAAGATGGACAAGAAGTTACGCTTCTTGGAATTGGCCAATGAATTGGCTCACGCCAATACCGTGCTACTGCAAACCACAATGGGAGCGGTGGCTGTAACTGAACAGGCAATTATCAATGAAGCACATGAACGTGGAATGGTTGTGCCCAACCGCAAACAAAGACTCACAGACGAAGACACACAGGCGGCAGGTGCCTATGTTGCTTATCCCAAGAAAGGTGTCCACGAATGGATTGGATCAGTTGACATCAACAGTCTCTATCCCTCGGCTATTCGTGCGCTCAACATGGGGCCAGAAACCATTGTAGGACAACTGCGTCCTGTGATGACTGATCGACTGATCAAGGACAACATGGCCAAAGGACAAAGTTTTGCGGCCGCATGGGAAGGCGTGTTTGCTAGTTTAGAATATACCTCAGTATTGAATCAAGAGCGTGGTACAGAGATTACTATAGATTGGCAGTCAGGTGAGGAGACTGTGCATTCAGGTGCTGAAATATGGCATATGATGTTTGACTCTAATCAACCTTGGATACTCAGTGCCAATGGAACTATCTTCACTTACGATAAGGAAGGTATCATTCCTGGACTACTAAAACGTTGGTACAGTGAGCGCAAAGACTTACAAGCCAAGAAGAAAGACGCAAAAGATGCCAAAGAAATTGCTTTCTGGGACAAACGACAACTGGTTAAAAAGATTAACCTCAACAGTTTATACGGGGCTATTCTTAACCCGGGTTGTAGGTTCTTTGACAAACGTATTGGACAGTCAACAACACTTACTGGTCGTTCAATTGCCCGGCACATGGACGCTCATCTTAATGAGTGTATCACAGGCGAATACGACCATGTGGGCCAAGCAGTTATATATGGTGACACAGACTCGTGTTATTTCTCCGCGTGGCCGGTACTCAAGAAAGAAGTTGAAGAAGGTAGGATGGCATGGTCGAAAGAAACTTGTATTCAACTGTACGACAGCCTTGCTGAACAGGTCAACTCGAGTTTCCCTGGCTTTATGGAACAGGCGTTTCATTGTCCCCGTGACATGGGTGAATTGATCAAGTGTGGTCGTGAAACTGTAGCAGATCGTGGTTTGTTTATTACCAAGAAGCGTTATGCTGTAAATGCCATTGACATTGAAGGCAAGCGATTAGATGTAAATGGGTCAATTGGTAAAACCAAGGCCACAGGACTTGACTTAAAACGCAGTGACACCCCCAAAGTAATTCAAGAGTTCTTGTTAGAAATTCTAAATAAACTACTGTCTGGTGCAGGTAAGGATGACATTGTGGAACGTATCCGTGAATTCAAATACGAGTTCATGGAGCGTCCAGGTTGGGAGAAAGGTTCACCCAAACGTGTGAACAATTTGACCAAGTATGCGGCAGAAGAAGCCAGGCTTGGCAAAGCCAACATGCCAGGGCATGTGCGAGCCGCAATGAACTGGAACCAAATGCGTAGAATGAACGGGGACAACTATAGTATGCAAATTGTAGATGGTATGAAAACTATTGTGTGTAAACTCAAGTCAAATGCACTTGGATGGACGTCAATCGGTTATCCTACGGATGAACAACGTTTGCCCACTTGGTTTACCGAATTGCCATTTGATGATGGACTTATGGAAGCAACGGTTGTGGATCAAAAGGTCGACAATTTGCTTGGTGTATTGGACTGGGAATTAGCATCAGCAACCAACACAGAAAACACATTTACTAATTTGTTTGAATTTGAATGAAACTCAGCGACATAGTCAGTTATAAGAATTTATTAGATACCCTTAGCAGTAGACCTACGGCTCAAGAATTGCTGGATGAAATTTCGAGCATAATAAATGTTGCCGAAGTTAGTAGTATACAGATTCCTAATGCTGTGGATCAGATGAACCGAGCACGTGAACAAGTATCTCAAGCAGTTGAGCAGTTTGAAAAACAGTTTACTCAACTAAAGTTGTCTGTTCAAAATCTAATAGAACAACAGGAACCAGAGTATTTTCAAAACAGTTTAGACCTCTACAACACCGGTTATCGCAATGATTCGGCTGATCATATTCGAGATCGGCGTATAGGCGTAGATCCTGTGACTGCCGTGATAATTCAACAGCGACTCAAAATATATACCAGTTGGCAACATCCAGGTATGGTTATACGTCCGGCCCATGCCAAGTACGTAGAAGATCTTGTGGCTTGCGATCCCATGTACTTTGTAGATACCAGTGACCAATTGTTAGAACTCACCGAGTCGTGGTTTACTCCTGAATATCAACGCAGGCTACGACATTATGTGATTGAAGAATACAATAATCAACCCACGTTTATCAATTTGCCTGCTGGGCAGTTTGGGTTGATCTATGCATTTCATTTTTTCAATTATCGACCTTGGCCGGTGCTACAACAGTATCTCAGGGAATGCTTTGAACTGCTGAGGCCAGGTGGTGTATTAGCGTTCACCTATAACAACTGTGATCTTGCCAGACGAGTAGGTGCAGTTGAACATTGTTTTGGTTGTTATACACCTGGACGACTGGTTCGAGCATATGCACAAGCCCTAGGATATGAAACAGTGTTCGATCTAGACGATGATTCAAATAACAGTTGGATGGAACTTCGGCGCCCCGGTAATTGGTCTAGCATACGCGGAGGGCAAACCCTAGCAGCCATACACCAAAGATCTACTGCATCAAACATTACCAATGTCATTGACAACCCGCCAGACTCTGTGTACAATGAATTGAATATATTGTTGAACATTGCCCAACGATTAGGTATTGACCTAAAACAATGCGTCACCAAAGGACAATACTCAGCAAAAAAACTAAGACGCTCTATTGAACAGAGCATACATCCTCAACCACTAACTGAGCAGATGATAACGGAATTATTTAACCAAAGGAAGCAATCATGAGAGACCATTTATTAGACCTAGTACAACACACACACGATCTTGGCTGTATCGATTTGATCAAGATCAACGGCGACGACGCTACAACTGCTATTAACGGACTAGCCGAAGACAAGAGTGTGGTAGTTGAAGCCCGATTCCATAACCCAGTGGCAGACTTTGCAGGTACATTTGGCATGCCTAATTTGACCAAACTCAAAATCTTGTTGAACTTGCAAGAGTACAAAGAGAATGCCAAGATTGCGTTGAGCAAGAAGTCCACAGGTGCTCCTGATGGCCTGAACTTTGAAAATGCTGACGGTGACTTTAAAAATAGTTACAGATTTATGGCCGCAGAGATTGTGAGTGAGAAACTCAAGACACTCAAGTTTAAGGCACCTACATGGCATATTGAGTTCGAACCCACTGTGGCGGCTATTCAACGATTACGTATGCAGGCACAGGCCAATGCCGAAGAGACCACATTCACTGCCAAAACAGAAAATGGAGATCTAAAGTTTTTCTTTGGAGACCATTCTACACACGCAGGCAATTTTGTGTTCCAGCCAGGAGTTGCAGGACAACTCAAACGTGCTTGGGCATGGCCGGTGGCACAGGTATTGAGCATCATGGGGCTGGTTGGGGACAAGACCATGCGTATCAGTGATGACGGTGCCATGCAGATCACAGTGGATTCTGGCTTGGCTGTTTACAACTATATTCTTCCAGCACAAAGCAAGTGAACCTAGCATTATCAAATCGAGGTTTTGGTGAGTGTTCAGGAATGATAAGTCCTGACAATACTAAATTCATTGTTAATATACCAAAAAATGCCAGTAGTTATGTGCTAGATTGGACCACTAGATTCAAGTGGAAGACTGCTGTGGTAACCAATGACACCTGGCTTGATTTGAAAGAGATAGTTGTGATCCTGAGAGACCCGTTGACAAGATGGGTTAGTGGTATGAGTCAATATCTCAAAACTTATGTGTTGTGTCCGGTAGGACCCAATGGTCCTGTGTTTCCGGGCATGCTCGAAGGGGCAGAAGATTATAGTATGACTGCTGATGATTTTATTAGTTGTTACAATCAAACTACTGAACGATTGATATTTGACAATGTGTTTAGATTTGATGATCATGTGTGGCCTCAACATGATTTTTATGAACATATAAAGCCTGGTCTTACAAGACGTTATTTTATGCTTGACAAAGATTTTGATGCTAATTTTGCATCCGGGTTAGGACTTGACTTAATAATAAATCTTGATCGCAACGATGGTAATGACAATCCAGACACAAAAAAACTTCATGAATTTTTGCAACATCGTCTAAATACCAGACCCGAACTGTGTGAGCGAGTACAAAAAGCCTATGCTCGCGATTATGAAATAATAAAACAGGTATTCAACCAATGAGTGAACAAGACAATTTAACTGCCAAACAACTAGACTATGCTGTGTTCTTACCAGCCATCTCTGGCTTCTATGCTACTTTTGTAGGCAAGCAACGTGATCCTGTGAATGGTCCTTATGTGGATCCTTCTAGATTGCCAGCAGGCATGCAGGACATGGAAATGATGAACTGGCTTAATTCGCAGAAGGGCCTGTTCCCTTACAAGTGGAGTCTATACTCAGGTGGTCATGCCAACTTAGATTTGACCAAACAAGACTGGTCAGAGGACATGGTTCGCAATCGAGACCCCAATACCATCATGCTAGGCGACTCAGGTGGTTTCCAGATTGCCAAGGGCCTGTGGGAAGGTGACTGGAAGGCCAATTCGGGTTGTGCCAAAGCACAAAAGAAACGTTCACAAGTGTTGACTTGGTTAGACTCAATCAGCACATATGGCATGGGGCTCGATATTCCTACCTGGGTTATTCATGACAAGAAAGCGTCAGATGCTTGCCAAATTAAAACCTTGGACCAAGCAGTTGCGGCCACCAAGTACAACAACGAATACTTTATCAAGCACCGTAAAGGCAAAGATAACGGTGGTGCCAAGTTCTTGAATGTGTTGCAAGGTGACAATCATCCCAACGCAGATGCATGGTATGAACTTATGAAAGGCTACTGCGATCCTGCCAAGTATCCAGGTCGTCACTTTGATGGCTGGGGCATGGGTGGTCAAAACATGTGTGACGTTGATTTAGTTTTGCGCAGACTGGTAGCACTACGTCATGACGGTTTGCTACAAGAAGGTTTACACGATTGGATGCACTTCTTGGGCACATCAAAGTTGGAATGGGCTGTGCTACTCACTGTGATCCAAAGAGCAGTTAGAAAATACGTTAATCCGTCTTTTACTATTTCCTTTGATTGTGCCAGTCCATTCCTTGCCACTGCCAATGGACAGGTATATCATCACATTGACTTGCCACACAACGACAAGTGGTGCTATCGTATGAGTCCTATTGTGGATGACAAGAAGTATGCCGCAGATACTCGTCCATATGGACAGGCAGTGGTAGCAGATGGATTGATTGGTCACTTTGATGAGTCACCAATTAGCCAACACCTACAGATGAAAGACATCTGTATTTACAAACCAGGTGACCTAAACAAGATTGGCAAAGAAGGCAAGACAAGTTGGGATAGTTTTAGTTATGCTTTGCTTATGGGTCACAATGTTTGGACACATTTAGAATCAGTTCAACGTGCCAATCGCACATACGATTCAGGTTCGTGGCCGGCTATGATGTGGAACCAAGGTACCAAAGGTCGTACTGGAGACCATGCACACTTCAAGGACATTGTGGATGCCATATTTGCCACACCAGATCGTGAGGAATCCGAAGCCATTATCAAACATTACTCAAGATATTGGATGGACATTGTGGGCACTAGAGGATTCAAAGGTGACAAGACCATCAGTGCAAGACCGCAATTTAATACGTTTTTCGAAGAAGTTGAGGTTGCAGAAACCGACGATGATAGTGTAGAATTAGACACATCAGCATTGGATCAACTGGAACAGGACCAAAAGAAATGAATCGAAACGGACACAAAGACGTAAACTTTTTTGTAGGAACAGAAGTAGAACGCACCCCTGCATTTGGCCGACACACTTTGTTTGTTGTGGGATGGCAACCTGTACTCGAAATTGTTCGACTACTAGCCGAACACAATTCACACACAGACAACACCAAACATATCAAACACATCTTCTTTGGTGCCAATCACAGTTTTCATCCTAGCAACAGACTGGAATGGCAACGATGGGAAAGCATGATTGAACCATTTCTACGTGACGGTCACTTGTGTAGTCTGGACATTCCAATTACTCACGTGGACGAGTTTCATGATGGCCCACTTTGCGACTACAGAAACTTTGTTCCGCAGATTCGGGTAAGTCTACCCTATACAAAACTGTGGAATTATAATACAATGTTAAAAATAGATGACAAGGACTTTGATGCTACCAATCCTGGAGTTTGGTGTCACAGTCTCCACAGTCTAATGAGTCGAAGAACATTTACATCGTGGGATGACTATCGTGAGGATTCAGTAATCTAATGGCAACATATCCAGCAATCATGGGTGCCAAAGTTAGCACTAAACAACATAAACATAGAATAAACACAATTTTTGGCTATGATGCTACCTTAGGTAAATCAACAAGAAAATATCAAACAAAAGGACCCAATATGTTTAAACGAATGATCAAAGATTTGGTCACTTGGAGCATGAGCGATCATCATCAAGAAGACATCCAGATATCAGAACGTCCAGATGAAATTAGAATCAGTGCCACGGGTATTAGATTTGAAGTGTATCGTGCCAATGGTGGTACTGTGGTTGAAACTCGTCGTAATGACCGACGCACCGGTGACAGCCTTTTTGAACTGCATGTGATCTCCAGTGATCAAGACATTGGCGAAGAACTTGGCAAAATTATTACCATGGAGTCATTAAAAGCATGAACCAACGAGAGCAAGCACTAACAGAACAGCGTGAGCGAATCATGAGTCACGCAGAACGTAAAATCTGGGTTACATTCCGCAAGGAAGGCATACATTGCTATCCAGCGGCGGCTACTGATTCTGCACTGGCTACAGGTGATGAATATGATGTGAGTTTCCTTGGTACCCCACATCGTCATATATTCCACTTTAGAGTATGGATTGATGTGCTACACAACGACCGCGACATTGAGTTTATTCAATTCAAACGTTGGTTAGAAAATTTGTACAAAGACGGCATCTTACAACTTGACTATAAAAGTTGTGAAATGATGGCTGATGACTTGTACGCAGAAATTGCTGGTCGATATCCTGACCGTGCAGTGTGGATTGAGGTGGCCGAAGATGGTGAGAATGGCGCCTTGATCAAGTATGAACTTTCTCGCCCTAATCTTTCAATCAAGATCTAACGTGCAAGCCACCATTATTGCTTACCCTCCTTCGGGAGGTGGCAATCATCTCAAAAATCTCTTGTGTCTAAGTGATGCATTTGCCAACAGCAGTGATCTCAATCTTGAGCCATATGATACTGGCAATAGAGAAGTTCACAGCACATCCGGTCGTAACATGAATCAATATCGCATGGCTGATGCATTGTCTAGTTCGGGAGATTTTATTCTACACGGACACTTTGGTGAACTGTCTCCATTTAGAGAAACAATCAACAATATACAAAACAAAAGATTTGTGATTGTAAACATCGATACTCCGCAGGATCGTCGAGTGTTACAACATCGTCAGAAACGATTGGGCCAACAAAGTCATGACTATTATCTACATGAAGAACAATATTTTTTGTATCAACCACAAATGTACAGCACTTATTTCACCGGTCAAGAGTGTGATATATTCTCGTTTCCATTGACAGATCTATGGCATAGTGTTATAAATTACAATGGCACATGGGATCGTCTAAATAGTTTTCTCGGTATCAACATTGATCTAGCACCAGCACAACGCCTGCATGATCAATGGCGTGCCAACAATCAAATGTCTAGTTATTATTTTTAAAGGAAGTAAAATGGCCAAGCCACAAATCAAACTCAATGCTCGAACTCAACAAGTATGGGAGGATCTGGATCGCTATCGCGAGTTTGTACAAGACTACGGATATCGCTTCAACGAAGCGGACTTGTATAACTTCCGCAGTTATGCGTTCCAGCAGTTTAATAAACATGTCCAGGGCAAGACTGCCAAGAACATGTGGGACGAAGACACACGTCGCTTTGCATCGAGGTTCTGATGAGAAAACTATACTACATGGGTCTTGAAAGTTATCAAGGCCGCTACACACTACAACTGACAGAGTGGAACCGAAGAGTTTTTGACCGTAGAGGTCTGGACGTGGTTTATGTTCCAGGTGTCACTATTGACAACACACAGGCTATCAGTGTAGGGCAAGTGTTGGATGCACATGGTCGCAGTTACTTTGGCATGAGCCAGATGATGAACCTGGTTCAGTTGATGAAGAACGGAGAAGTTACCAATGAAGATGTTATCTACTTTGAAGACATGTTTCAACCTGGAATCGAGAGCCTGCCCTATATTCTTGATCAAGTTACTGCTGATCAACGTCCCCGTGTATATGTTAGGTGTCTTGCTCAGTCCATTGATCCTGATGATTTCGTACATGTATGGGGTATGGCAAAATGGATGGGGCTCTACGAACAAATGGTTAATGAGTTTGCGACAGGAGTTCTCGCCACGAACGAAGAGATGGTTGCTCATATGCGCATTGCTGGATGGCATGCTCCTATATACAATATTAGTGGCCTAGCATTTGGCAAGGCAGAAGTTCTGGAACGCATTGACGGTGCCAACAACATTCGACTATTCCACGAGCGTCAACTGCGTGTGGGCTTTGCCGCAAGATTTGATCAAGAGAAACAGCCCGGCTTCTTCATGGACCTGGCTGAACAGTATCAGGCAACCGACCCTAGTGTGAAGTTTGCTATCTTTCAAGGTGGTCCACTGAGATCAAACAATCCAGACTATGTGTATCGTGCTCGAGCATTGGCAGCCGCCGGCTTGTTAGAAATACATGAGAATTTGAACAAAAATGAATACTACGCTTTGCTTAATGATACTCGTTGTCTCTTTAATTGTGCCCTTCAAGATTGGGTCAGCAACACCGTCTCTGAGGCTGATACTCTAGGGTGTAATGTTCTTTACCCTGCTTATCGTAGTTTCCCTGAGACCTTTGCCAATGATCCGGAACGTCTTTATGTTCCTTGGAGCATGGCTGATGCTATGAACAAGTTAGATCCGTTGTTGGTTTCGCCACATACTAGTATGGGTCGTATCAGTGACTGGAACAACGGCACAGTTGATCGTATTGTTGATATCATCCAAGGTTCAGGCGAGAAGTGGAACCGTTCAGGCAATAGGTATCGTAATCACATAGCAGGGGCCAAATACTAATGAACGTTATAGTCACTGGATCAGGCGGCTACATTGGTGGCCAAATCATGTTGCAGTTGAAAGATGCAGGACATACAGTTTATGGCATTGATCGACAAGAACCTCCCAAGCACCTGTTGGGAGTATGCGATAAGTTTTTGTATCAGGACTTTGCGTCAGATGTGGCCTTGAGTTGGATCATCGGCAAACAACCAGATGCTATTATACATTGTGCTGGTACTAGTCTTGTGGGTCCTAGTATGAAGAATCCTGCTGACTATTACAACAACAACGTGGTCAAAACCTTGCGACTGTTGGACATTGTTAAAAATAGTCTACCCAGAACAAGATTTATCTTTAGTTCAAGTGCTGCCACCTATGGTGAACCTATTATAAATCCTTGTCAGGAAGTAGATCCTTGTGAGCCTGTTTCACCTTATGGTCAAAGCAAACTCATGGTAGAACAAATCTTAGAGAGTTATCATCGAGCCTACGGTCTGGACTATGTGGCGTTTCGTTACTTCAATGCCTGCGGTGCCGACAGCCTTGGCAGGCACGGACAGGCACCTGGTGCCACACACATCATTGCTCGTGTGCTAGAAAGCATTAGAGATCAAAAAGAGTTTGTGTTAAACGGCGATGATTTCCCCACAGAAGATGGAACATGTGTGCGTGACTATGTACACGTAGAAGACATTGCCGGCGCTCATGTGCTGGCCCTGGATCGAAAGATCGAACCTGGTGTCTACAATCTTGGTTCTAACATGGGCACAAGCAATCGAGGCATTATTGAAGCCGCGCTAGATGAAACACAACAGCCATTAAATGTCATAGTCGGTGCTCGTCGTGAAGGAGATCCTGCTGTGTTAACAGCCAGCGATGCAAAGTTTGCATCCGTTGTAGGCAAGTGGCGACATCACATACTAGATGACATAATCCGCCATTCTTGGGCATGGTATGTTCGATAAGATACTAAAGTTTGAACACGAACTGGCAGAGTTCACTGGAGCACCGTATGCCATCATGACCGATTGTTGTACACACGCAATCGAATTGTGCCTGCGACACGATCAGATTCAGGAATGTGAGTTCACTCCTTACACTTACCTAAGTATTCCCATGCTCATGCACAAGTTAGGGATCAAATATGCATACTCGGATCATGCTTGGCAACGTTGGGTAGGCGAGTATCCTTTTCTAAACACACGAATTTGGGATAGTGCAAGGCGGTTAGAACGGAATATGTATCGTTCCGGAACCATGCAATGTGTAAGTTTCGGACATGATAAGCCTTTACATATAGGCCGTGGTGGTGCTATAATACTAGATGACCGCACAGCATATGATGCAATAATTCGTATGCGGTATGATGGTCGTGACCTAAATATCACACCCTGGATTGCACAACATGAATTTCGAGTTGGATATCATTATAAACCTACACCAGAAGAAGCCATTCAAGGTTTGGCATTGTTGGAAGGTCTTAAAGAATTTTGTCCTGAACCAAGACATGTTGACTATCAAGATTTAAGAACTATCACAATCAAGGATTAAGATGACAGACACAAGTAAAAACTTATCACAAGCAATACGTGAACAAATGAAGTCTAGCGGTAAACGTTTTTGGGCTGGAGACAACATCAGTGACTATGTGGATGATGAAACAAAATCGCAACTGATTGACGAAGCAACTGTAGCATTTGAACGTGTGCTAGATACATTATTGATTGACAGAGAAAATGATCCCAACTCCAAAGGCACAGCAAAACGCTTGGCCAAGATGTACTTCAACGAAATAATGGCAGGTAGATATGAACAGTCACCAAACGCTACGGCTTTCCCAAATGATACAGACGGTGCGTACGAAGGCATGTTGGTTGTTCGTTCTGAACTCAAAAGCATGTGCTCGCATCATCATCAACCTGTGTCGGGTGTGGCTTATATTGGAATTATTGCTGGACCAAAACTCATTGGTCTGTCCAAGTACACACGTATTGCTCAATGGTGTGCTCGGAGAGGAACCTTACAAGAAGAACTATGCATGGATATTGCTCGAGAAATTGGGGTTGCCACTGGGTCATCCGATGTTGCGGTTTATATACAGGCTACCCACGGATGTTGTGAGAATCGCGGTATTATGGCACACAGTAGTCTCACCCAAACCACAGTACTTCATGGTGCATTCAAGACCGACCCAAGCGTGAAGAAAGAATTTTTTGACAACATCAAACTGCAACAAGAGTTTGCACCGAGATAACTTATGCTATTAGAAATTGCGTGTATAGTGGCAGGATTTTTAGGTGGCATGACTTATGCCCAAGAACGAGATTGGCAAGGTTATCGTAAAACTCGTCGAGAGGTTGAAGAAGAAATAGGCAAGGAATTTGACTATTACAAAAATCTCAGTGAGAGTTTGAAACAAGATATACACGAACTTAAAACGAGAAAAAAATGAGTTGCATCTCCAACCGCGATGGAAGCATTCAACTGCCTGTGGAACCTGGCCTGTTGGAATGGTTACAACAACACTATCCACATTCGCAATATCACTTGATTGAACTATGAAATACGAAACACTAGAATCAGCACACGCCGCTGGAGCGGCACCTTGGGACTTGCGAGTAGAAGAACTGTCGGACTTTCATGTCACTGTGTTCCGCGATCGCTTTCCGGTCACCAACGGTCATTTGTTATTTGTGCCCAACTACAACACCACTGAAGTGATCAATGAGGCATTTTATAGTGCTCAACGGGCCGGTGAGGATATGGTCAACCTGGGCGAGTGTGATGCTTACAACATTGGCATCAATCAAGGTCCTGCCGCTGGACAAACAGTAATGTACCCACATATTCATTTGATCCCTCGTAGAACTGGAGACTGTACAGACCCTGTAGGTGGTGTGCGTGGCGTAATTCCCGAACAACAGAACTACAAAACTGGTGGCTACAAACAGCCAGCATAAATATTTCTTTAAGCGGTCTTGGCGTCACTCCCGCTTTACAAACTCTGCCGCCTATGCTATAATTTAACATAGGAGAAACAGCATGAATCATATACAAATACCAATTCCTCGCCAGTACAAATACACCAGTACCAAAGAATACCACGACGCATTTCCATGCGCCTATAGACAGTGGCGAGCCGACAGCCACTGCAATCTGATCCACGGTTACAGTTTCTCAATGAAGTTCTACTTTGGCACCGACCATCTGGATGTGCGTAACTGGGCCGCTGATTACGGTGGTCTCAAAGAACTCAAACACGTTCTTGAAGATCAATTTGATCACACATTGTTAGTTGCCGAAGATGATCCTGAACTAGAATTCTACAAAGAAATGCAACGTCGCAACATTGCCAAACTAACTATATTACCCCGACTTGGATGCGAAGGGCTTGCTGATCAATTGTACAAGTTTGTGAACGGGGTTTACATTCCTGACTATTGGGGAGAAGGTGAAGCCAAGCGGCTCTGGTGCTACCGTGTGGAAGTGCGTGAAACACAGAGCAACATGGCTTTCCGAGAAGGTCATCGCGAGTGGAATGAAGATTTGTTTGCATGAGCATAGATATTTCAATCCTATTGCCCACACGTGGTAGGTCAGACATGCTCATGCGTAGTCTGTTCAGCCTGCATGATTTGGCTACCGACTTTTCCACTATCGAAATTTTATTCGGAATGGACAACAACGATGCTGTAGGACTTGAAAACATGTTGCATCATGTGATACCCTGGATTGAGCAACACAATATAGCACACAAAATTGTGATATTTGAACCCATGGGCTATCACAATCTGCATCGTTATCTAAACGGCCTGGCCGAAAGTAGCAAAAGCCCATGGCTGTTTTTCTGGAACGATGATGCTATAATGAAAACACAGGGTTGGGACACATACATACGTGCCAAAACTGGCGAATTCAAACTGTTAAGTGTGATAACACACAACGAACACCCTTATTCAATCTTTCCTATCATTCCACGTGCATGGTACGAAACGCTGGGGCACATCAGTCAACACAGTCTTAACGATGCCTGGGTCAGTTGCATTGCTTACGCATTAGACATTTTTGAAAGACTTCCCATCTATTGTGATCACGAACGTGCTGATCTTACCGGTACCAACAATGACGATACATATCAACGCAGAACCGTATTAGAAGGTGACAAGGCAAATCCGTTAGATTTTAATTATCCAGAAGTTGTGGCACTTAGAATGCAAGATGCAGCCGCCCTAGCACAATGGCTCCAGGATGTAAAAAATCAAGACATGAGTTTCTTTGCAGATTGTTGCAAAGGCACACGCGATCCTTGGGTTAAAATGCGGGCCAACGACCCCAATAAACAAGTAACCACCATGACCGTAGAACGGTTAAATAAAGTATGACCAAAAAAACTATAAGTTTTGTACAGCCTAACTTTCAACAAGGCCCCAAGGAATTCAATGCCTATTACTTGCCTTATTCAGCAGGAGTAATATTGAGTTATGCCATGGGTTTTGAACACATACGTGAGGCCTGGGCTGTAGACCAGTTGATCTGGCGTAGAGAAGACATTGAAGAACTTGCACCTCGATTGGCCAAGAACAACATTGTGGCCTTTAGCACATATGTTTGGAATCACAGGTACAACTACAAACTAGCACGACGCATCAAAGAAATCAATCCTAGTGTAACAATCATATTTGGTGGTCCAGAGCCTGCCATTGAAGATCCCGAACTGTTTGAAAAAGAACCTTTCATGGACTTGGTCAGCAAGATGGAAGGCGAGATCACATTCAAACGTATCATGGAAGACTTTGATACTGACTTCACCCACATACCCGGATTACTGATAAACACCCCCACTGGCCTGGCCAACACCGGAGACTGTGCTAGAATTGATGACTTGGACCAAATACCCAGTCCGTATCTCACAGGCATCTTTGATCAGATCATTGAAGACAATCCTGACGTGATTTGGAATGCTACATTGGAAACCAATCGTGGTTGTCCTTATCAGTGTACATTTTGTGACTGGGGCAGTTTGACCTACAACAAGGTCAAGAAGTTTGAACTCACTCGAGTATTCCACGAGATGGACTGGATTGGAGCCAACTGTGGCTTTGTCACAATCACTGATGCCAACTTTGGCATGTTTGTAGAACGTGACAACATGATCGTGGACAAGTTAATTGAAGTGCAAAAGCGATGGGGCAAATTGGCCTCATTCTCAATGACCTGGGCCAAGAACCAAAAGAACGAAGTTGTTGACATTGTGAAGAAGTTAATTGAAGAAAGTCCAAACTTTGGTCAAGGCCTTACTGTTAGTGTGCAATCAATGGATCATGATGTGTTGGAAAATATCAAACGTAGAAATCTAGATCAGCACAAGATTGATGAAATCTTTGCCTTGTGTGATCGCAACAATATTCCTGTGTACACAGAGTTAATTCTTGGCCTGCCTGGAGAAACTGTTAAATCATGGAAAGATGCATTCTGGAAAATCTTCCGTGCTGGCAATCACACTGGCATAAACATACTGCAAGCACAGTTATTGGAAAATGCCGAAATGAATCTGCTACAAAAACGCATGTGGAAGATTGATTCAGTCCCGGTGTATGATTACATGAGTGGCAGTTATGGCGATGCTGATCTTAACGAATGCGTGGATGTGGTTGTGAGCACCAAAGATATTCCCAAGGAAGAAATGTTGGATACCTTGGTCTGGAACAGTTTTATTCAAACTTTCCACATCAACGGACTGACCACATACATTGCAAGATACTTGGACAAAGCACACGGTATTGAATACAGCAAGTTCTATGATGATCTGTATCAGTGGGTGCAAAAGGACGACTGGTTCCGCGAGCAGTTTGAAGAAACTCGAAACTATTTTGCCAACTGGACCAAACAAGGATCCATCGATCATCCTCCTATTGGCAACATTCAAGTGTTTGGATGGAATCTAGTGCATCGTACTACCTTGTACATGCAAAAACAAGATAGAGTGGCTTATGTGTTCGACAGTGTTGACAGATTTGTAAAAAGTCATTATAATATCAACAAGGACATACTAGATCAACTCATGCGGTTTCAACGAAACTATGTGATTGATTATCGTGATCTTAAATCTTTGCCAATTAAACAAGAATTTGATTATGATTTTCTTGGTTATATCTTGGACAATGAGCCAATCAAACAAACCTGTACATACATGTTCGATACTGTAGAAGATCAAAACATGAGTATGGATCGTTTTCTTGAAAACATGTATTTTGCTAGAAAGAGAAACTTTGGAAAAACAAATATCACCCGAGATCGTGTCCACAACGCAGAACTTGCCCGAGCGTGACCCTACCGTAGATATCAGTATCTTATTGCCTGTGCGTGGCAGACCCGAGCCCATGGAAAAGTGTTTGCACACACTGATCGATCGGGCAAAAAATCCTGAGCGTATTGAAGTGTTAATTGCATTTGACGACGACGATACAGACACAATTGATTACTTTGTTGAAAATATTGCACCTTACCTGGACGACATGGATGTACGGTACAGTGCCATGCAATTCCAACGTCTGGGCTACATTAGGCTCAATGAGTATCTAAATGAGTTGGCCAAACACAGCCATGGCGCCTGGATGTTTTTCTGGAATGATGATGCTGTGATGACCACACAGGACTGGGATCAAGCAATCATGGATCACGACGGTGAGTTTGCATTATTACGTGCAGAAACCAATCACGAACATCCTTATGCAATTTTTCCTATTGTGCCCCGCAAGTGGGTAGAGATCACTGGACATTTATCTCCACATCAGATCAATGATGCCTGGGTCAGTCAAGTGGCCTGGATGTTGGATATTGTTAAAAATATTCCGGTACTGGTAGATCACGAACGTTATGATCTTACAGGCAAGAATGGTGATGAGGTGTTCAAGAATCGTCCCATGCTAGAAGGCAATCCATCTAATCCACGAGACTTCAATCATGTCACCTGGCGCAAAACCCGAATTGACGAGTGCATGAAGTTGTCACAGCATCTTGCACCGCTAGGACATGACATGAATCATTTCAAATGGGGGATTGAAGGTAAGGATGATCAAGGAAACGAATATGACATCTGGTGCAAGATGAATCTTGCTGACCCGCATAAACGATTAAAACAATGGAAAACCTAACGTGAATAATGATCAACTGATTGACCGTATTAAAAATTATTGGAATACACAGCCGTGTAATGTCAAACACAGCCTAAGTGAGCCCGGAACAGAACAATACTGGAATGAAATAAGCAAGCGTAGATATTTTGTAGAACCACACCTGCGTGACTTGGCTGGGTTTCATCAATGGCGCGGCAAGCGTGTGTTGGAAGTAGGATCTGGTATTGGTTCGGACGCTGTGGAGTTTGTGCGTCACGGTGCTGAGTATGTGGGTATTGATCTTTCAGCAGAGTCTGTAGCCATGAGCCGTCAACGATTTGACTTGTTTGGTCTAGAAGGTGAGTTTCATAACATGGATGCCGCTGATACCAAAAGCATGGCCACCCTGGGCCAGTTTGACCTGGTGTATTCATGTGGTGTGCTACATCACTATCCGGACATGACCACTTGCCTTGACAACATTCACACCGCCTTAGAACCAGACGGTGAGTTTAGAATGTTGGTATACGCAAAGAATTCCTGGAAGTATGCCATGATTCGAAAAGGTCTGGATCAATTTGAGGCACAAGCAGGTTGTCCGTATGCACAGGCCTACTCAAATGAAGAAATTTATGATTTACTAAAAGGTAAATTTGAGGTCCTAAGGATTAGACAAGCACATTGTTTCATGTATAATGTACCCAAGTACCGACAAGGTATCTACGAACTAGAGCCATGGTTTGCGGCCATGTCAGAAGAAATGCGTGAAGCAGTAAAAGAATATCTAGGTTGGCATCTATTAATCAAAGCAAAGAAAATATGAGTAAACTCAAAATAGCAGAATTATTTTATTCAATCCAAGGCGAAGGCAGATATATGGGTGTGCCGTCGGTGTTCTTGAGAACGTTTGGTTGCAACTTTAAATGTGCCGGCTTTGGTATGCCACGTGGTGAAGCAAGCCACGAGGCTACTGACCTTGCGGCCACACATACAATGATCCGGGCATTTGAGAAGTACGAAGACTTGCCTTTGGTTAGTACAGGATGTGATAGTTATGCGTCATGGCATCCAGACTTCAAGGACCTAAGTCCCATGTTAGAAAGTAATGCTATTGTGGATCGTATTATGGAGATACTTCCACATCGGCGTTGGGAAGAAGAACACTTGGTTATTACAGGTGGTGAACCATTGCTGGGTTGGCAACGTGCTTATCCGGACTTGCTGGATCACGACAGCATGCATGGTCTCAAAGAAATCACATTTGAAACCAACGGCACCCAAAAACTCACTCCAGAGTTTAAAGAATATCTGCAGAGATGGAGAGCACAACGTGAAATCACATTCTCCGTAAGTGCTAAACTTCCTGGTTCAGGTGAGCGGTGGGAAGAAGCAATATGCCCAGAAGTGGTATGTGAGTACGAACAAGTTGGTTATACTTACTTGAAACTAGTGGTGGCAACAGAACAGGATTTAACAGATGCTGAACAAGCAGTGTTGGAGTATCGCACAGCAGGCTTTACGGGTCCTGTGTATGTCATGCCTGTTGGTGGGGTTGAGCGGGTGTATACCCTTAACAATCGTGCAGTGGCAGAGATGGCCATGCGAAAAGGCTGGCGGTATAGTGATAGACTACAAGTGCCACTGTTTAAAAACGAATGGGGCACATGATGGGAATACGTGATTGGTTCAAGAAAAAACCCGAACCGGCTCCCAAGGTCAAGGCCGAACCCAAGCCCAAGGAACCTGTCAAGACTGAAAAGCAACTGGCCACTGAACGTGGCGAGCCCTGGGTGGCAATTTTAAGCATGGACATTGATCCTGAAAATCTGCATCAAGGAGCGTTTGAACTAGACTGGAATGACAAGTTCATCTTCAATCTTATTCGTGCAGGATATCAAATCAAAAAAGAAGACACAGACGCAGAGATTGTGGACCGCTGGTTCCAAAATGTTTGCCGCCATGTTGTAATGGAAACATGGGAACAAGAAGAAGCCATCAAGAAATCAGGCATTTATGTTCGTACCACCGACCTTGGTGACGGACGCACAGAGGTCTCTTGATACTGTATGTCAACGGTGATAGCCATACTGCCGCTGCCGAAGCAGTTAACTCATATGCCTTTGCCGAAGATGATGGCTTGTATTATGGGCTAGGACGTAGGCCACATCCAGATAACGAGCGTGTGAGTTGGGGTTGCGATCTGGCCAACTATCTCAGAGCCATACTACATTGTGATGCAGAAAGTGCCTCCAGCAATGCTCGAATCATGCGCACCACCCGAGCCTGGTTGCAACAGCAAGATAGTTTTGAAGATACTCTAGTCGTCATACAATGGTCAACTTGGGAACGTCAAGAATGGTTGCATGATAATACCTGGTATCAAGTCAATGCTAGTGGCGTAGATCATGTGCCCATAGATCTACAGGATCGATATCGGCGGTTTATATCCGAGGTTGATTGGCAGGAATGTAGACAACACGCACACAGTGAAATCTGGCAGTTTCATCGTGAACTCCGACTCAACCATGTTCGGCATGTGTTCTTTAATGGTAATTCGGATTTCTCAGGTGTGACAAATCGTCACGACTGGGGTGTGAACTACATGGCACCTTATGATCCGGACAATACCTACGATCGAGTACTAAGAAACAGTGGTTTTGCTACTGTACGCCCGGATTCTTGGCATTTTGGTGAGGCTGCCCATTGCTTTTGGGCGGAACATGTGTTAAACTACATCAAACACAACAACTTGGTTTAAACATGCGATACTTGCTGATTGATACTGCTAACACATTTTTTCGTGCCCGTCATTCGGCTTTCCGAGCCGCAGATCCTTGGGAAAAGGTAGGCTATGCTCTGCATATTGTAATGAGTAGTATCAACAAGGTGCACCGCAAATTTGAAGCAGATCACGTGGTATTCGCACTGGAAGGACGCTCGTGGCGCAAGGACTATTACGAGCCTTACAAGAAGAATCGTGCTGTGGCTCGTGCGGCTTTGACAGAAACTGAAAAAGAAGAAGATCAGTTGTTCTGGGAGACGTTTGATAGCCTGACTAAATACTTGAGTGACAACACAAACTGTAGCGTGATACGTCACCCAGAGGCTGAAGCAGATGATGTGATTGCTCGCTGGATTGCATTGCACCCACTGGACGAACACTACATTATCAGTTCAGACACAGATTTCATACAATTGCTTGCTCCCAATGTCAGCCAGTACAATGGCATAACCGACGAACTTCATACCTTGGAAGGAATCTTTGATGCTAAAGGTCGACAGGTCATTGATAAAAAAACTAAACAGCCAAAAACGGTACCAGACCCAGCCTGGCTGTTATTTGAGAAGTGTATGCGTGGGGACTCCTCCGACAATGTTTTTAGTGCATATCCGGGAGTACGTGAGAAAGGCACAAAGAATAAAGTTGGTCTCCGTGAAGCCTACGCGGATCGCAATGATAAAGGGTATGCGTGGAACAATCTCATGCTCCAACGTTGGTCCGACCACAACGGTCTAGAACATCGTGTGAAAGATGATTACGAACGCAACTGTACCTTGGTTGACCTTACCGCACAGCCTGCAGAGATCAAGCACAAAGTGGACATGGCCATACATGAGAACGTCAGTCACAAGGACGTGGGACAGGTAGGAGTCAGATTTATGAAATTTTGTGGCAAATACGAGTTGAACAAACTTTCAGAGTCAGCAGAACAATATGCTCGCTGGCTCAACGAAACTTACAAAGGACGCTTAAATGAACATAGTAGCCAAACCGGTAGTTGATAATCAGTTTTGGATTTTGAAACAAGACGATCGCAAGATCGGCAACATAGAGGCCACTGATGATGGCTACGCTGTAAAGATTGATAACAAGATTACCAGTTTCAAAACTATCAACATGATTCGGCAACGAGCCAACATTGAGTTTGAAGCCATTGGCAACAAGCCCAATCGAGAGCCGGCCAGTTATCAAGTGCAAGGCTATCCATCGGGCAGTCGAGTATACAACCCTGTATGGGACGTACAACAAGGCTTACCATTGTTTACCAAGAAACGCAAATCAAAGTCGTGGTTTGCGGCCGGCTGGTATCAAGTGCGTCAACGCAAGACCTGGGCAGTGACTCAGAGTCCCAAACTTATTACCCTGGAGCGTTATGCTTACCAAGGTCCCTTTCATACCGAAGACGAGGCACGTAATGAACCCCTTCCGTGATCAAGAAAAATTTATGAGAGCCTGTGATCAAACAGTTGATGGGCCACCAGGTGCTCAGTTTGATATGTACTGCAATCTCATCGAAGAAGAACACAAAGAACTCGTGGCCGCATTGGCAGCCAACGATGATGTAGAAGCATTGGATGCACTGATCGATATCTTGGTTGTGACCATTGGTGCCATACACTCAGCAGGGTTTGATGCAGAAGGTGCGTGGAAGGAAGTCATGAAGACCAACTTTGCCAAGATTGATCACGAAACAGGCAAGGTTCGCAAGCGTGAAGATGGCAAGGTACTCAAGCCTTTGGGCTGGGAACCACCTGATTTGAAACCTTTCTTGAAGCGGCAATGAGTCTACACATAAACCGATTCATAGACAACATCAAAGCACACGAAAGTCGCAATGCCAAGGACTTCATGTGCCCCATGCGAGATGCCAAAGATCTACATGCTGATATAACCAAATTGTTGTTGGTTGTCACTAACTTACAGTCTCAAGTTCAGGCTCTACAACAGGAGTCCATAATCACAGTGGAAGTGGCCGGCAAAGACTTCTAAAACTACGTATATTTTGAGATAAATAAATGTAGGAGTTTAATGAATGAGCAGACCCAAGCCACAAGTGCTGATTGAGCACACAAACAAGCAGACCTACAAGACGGAACAGGTACTTGCGGCCGAAGGCATCTGGGCGGTGTTCTTTGACAACCAGCCTATCAATCTCAAAACTGCCAATCTGTTGACTCAGTATCCTGGCCCCAAGTACAAAAAGGTCAGTTTCAGCAACAGTGGTCATGCCATCAACTTGGCTCGCAAACTCAATGTACAATTCAAGACCGACAAGTTCACTGTGGTGTTGTTAAAGAGTGGGGATAAGATCTATCCCAATGCGAGATAAACTTGCCATCACTCAAGCCGTAATTGCACAACTCAAGCCTGATGACCGTCCTGGCATCCGTTCGGCCATGCGTGACTGGTGGCAGAACATTAGAGATGGTTCCGGTCTACGATTGACTGCAGAAGGTTATGCAGTTATGAAACAATTGGGTGTAGAGAGTTATCACTTTGACATCAACCCAGACAAACTCACACCCCGACTGTTGGTCATGTTGGACCAACGACTGCATGATCCATATTTTCTCAAAGCCGATCGACGCAAGCCCTGGATTGAATTCTACGGCAGTCGCGAGGCCTTGCTGGCCAACTTGTACGGGGACTTGAGCCGATTCCTGGAAAATTACAGTTAAACCCAAAGTACTACTTTTGTAACCCGCAAAAAGTAGTACTTTTGTAGTACTTGATTTTGGTTGACCAAAAAAGCAATTTCGGTTATAATACATGTATGGAACTTAAAAAGCAATCACGCAAAAAACGAGTGGACCGTACACACATTGTTTACTTCATCCAAATTGGCCTGGAGTACTACATTGGTGTTACAGCAAAAACTCAACGCACCATCACAATGAGCCTGCGTTCACGCATCAACAAGCACATCTATCGCTCACGCACAGAAGACAAATCTTGGCGCCTGTATGAAGCAATTCGCGCCGCTGGTGAGTCGGCTGTGAACTTTGCGATCGTTGACATTGTGCGTGGCAAGACCCAAGCACACACCCTAGAGCGTGAACTAATACGAAAGTATACACCTGCACTCAACACCGACGTGCGTACAAAAACGGTTGACCAATAATTCCCATTTTGCTATAATACTTGTATAGAAACTAAAAGGAGCCCTCCATGACAGTAACAGTAAACGGTGTCAAAGTAGACACAATCGTAGCCGAAGCCAAGTCAGCCGCTCGTGAGGCCGCTGAACGTTTCTTCCAGGAAAAACTTGGCGGACGAGATCAGTTTGCCTGTGGCTTTGCCTGGGTTGACATCTTTGGTGTCAAGGGCAATACCAAACTGGGCCGTGCTCTCAAAGAAGCAGGCGTGAGCAAGAGCCATACTGGAGCATTCCAAATTTGGAACCCAGCCAATATGTACGTGCAAAACGTAGACACCCTGGAAGCAGGTGCCCAAGCGGCGGCTGATGTGTTTAAGCGATACGGCTTTACTGCCTACGCTGGTAGCCGTTTAGATTAAGGAAATCATATGAGACTATCACCACTTGACGAGCGTATGAATGCAGACATTGATGCGCTGATTGCCAAATTAGAAGCGGCAAAAACAAGTAGAACTTATCTACAACGTGCCAGCCTTGTGGGCAAAGTTGCCGAACAATGCCAAAGTTATGAATTTTATTGGGAAGATAGACTTTACAGTCTAATGGATTAAATGTATAATGTAGCAAGCCCCACTCAACAACAAGATTTTGAATCTTTGGATCAGGCCATGGCGTATGCCCGGGCGTTGGGTGAGTTTGTTACTATCACAGGCAACGGTATGGAGATTGTGGGTGTGTTTGGCGCTGATAGCATTCGAAATGGCAAGTGTCCAGACGGAGTAGACTACACATGGATGAAGCGGAGATCGCAGTGAACAAGCGTATCAAACAACTAATGGGACAGACACTGGACGACAAGTTCAAGGAAACTTGGAGCACCATGACGCCCGAAGACTTGGAAAAGTTTGTGAAACACTTTGCTGAATTGTTGATCCGCGACTGTGCCGATACTGCCTATCGCTTTGATGGACTTACACTGGGACAAGGCTACACCATTGCCAAGCACATCAAAAAGAACTACGAGGTTGAATCGTGAATCAGATTAGTCAGTATCTCGTCAGTATCGATCGGCCACCTTATGTGAATGGCAGGCGAGTAGGGCAGGCCACACCTTGTGTGAGTTATGGTGAACCCGCTTGGTTTATCTCATTCCTGGATGGGTATATGCATGCCAGCGATCCGGTGTTCACAGATGAAGATGGGTTGAACGGGGCGCCGTCTGTTCGAGAATACGCAACGAACTTAGGATATGAACCATGTACGAACTAATATTTACATTTTTGATTGTGACCAAGGCCGGGGTTCCAGGCTTTCACATAGAACGCATGAGTCAGTTTAGAGAACTAGAGGACTGTGAAAAGACCAAGACTTCCATGGTTGTATACATGGACAAGTTGGTACGGGAGAACAAGATGTTTCCCGGCGTTTTTGAATGTCAAAAGGTACAGCGATGAACAAAGAAATAACACTCACACCCACAGGTGGCCGATTCTATCGTGCCATGACCTTCCACTGGGTCACTGTGGCCGTTCTCATGCCGCCCTTAGCCATTGCCATGATTGCGGCCATCTTGAATCCGTTTTGGTTTCGTGATTCAATGTTTAACTTTGTAGAGCGCAAGATAAACGAATTTACACGTTGGCGCAACAATGTAAAATATCGAATCTATCTCAACTGTGATCCTGTTGTTTGGCACACCCTTAAAGGCGACTTGAAGTGAACAAATTGATCCGTGACGGTCGGGTAGCAGTAATTTACTCGCCCGAATACGGCGGGGGCTGGTCAACTTGGAATCCCAAGCATCCTGGAATCTTGTTTGATCCTGCCATTGTTGAATTCGTAGAAAAAAATCAAGATGAAGAACTAGAGATGTATGTCACTCTCAAGTACCCCGGCATCTATGATGGTGGTATAGTGGGATTGAAAATAGAGTGGATTCCTGAAGGTACTTTTTTTCGGGTGAATGAATACGATGGTGCTGAAAGCATCGAATTAAGAGATAGGGTCAAGTGGATACAGGCTTGACACTAAATATTTTTTTGTTATAATAAACAAATGCGCCTATAGTTCAGTTGGTTAGAACAGTCGACTCATAATCGATTGGTCACAGGTTCGAGTCCTGTTGGGCGCACCATTTTTAATATCATGACTAAAGTAAATTCCAGTCCCCAACGACACACATTTCAACACTCTCGTGATGAGTTGGCCGAGGTGTTGGAATCCATACGCAACCAAGATCGCAAGAACTTGGCCAACCCTGAATGGCAGAAAGACAACTTGGAATGGGATTTGCGTAGTACCAAATGGATCTGTGACAGTGCCAAAAGTACCAAGACCTACGCTCAAAACTTGTATGCGGCCTTGTGCAACAATGATTTTCAAAAAAACGAAGTATGGCCCAGGCTTGAAAATAAAACATGGGGTTGTAGTTGGCGTCATGCCGGGGGTATTGTTGCCGACATGCGTGAAGAAGGCGACTATGTCGAGTGGTACTGCTCGGGCATACAAGGCGAACCTGATGATGATTGGGTGGACTTAGGACATGTGCCAGAAGGCACAGTAACAGATCAAATCCGTGAAGACTTATTTCGTTTGGGCTGGATTGTGCTAGAGGCCGAAGATTAGAAATTTTCTATTGCTGGCATTGACACAAACAATAGCAAAAATCTTGTTTTTGCTTGACTTCATTGATATATACTACTATAATAAACGCTCAGTACAAATACTGAGTTTCATTTAATCAAGGAGAAAATATGTTAACAGTTGGCGATAAGTTAGAAAAATTTGCAGTAACAGGCGTCAAACCTGGACAACCAGAAGACGCTTTCTATACGATTACAGAAAAATCGTTTGAAGGCAAGTGGAAAGTGATTGTTTACTATCCAAAGGACTTTACATTTGTTTGCCCTACAGAAATCGTAGCCTACGACAAGTTGGCACAAGACTTTGCTGATCGTGATGCAGTATTGCTAACAGGCTCAACAGACAACGAGTTTTGCAAGGTAGCATGGCAAAAGAGTCACGATGATTTGCGTAAGATCACACATCATCAGTTTGCTGACACTGCTCGTCACCAACCCGGCGAAGAGCGTGGTAGCGTAAGCCTTATTGAACAGTTGGGCGTATTCTATGCTCCAGCAGGTGCCGCACTTCGTGCCACATTCATTGTGGATCCAGACAACGTCATCCAACATGTCACTGTCAACAACTTGAACGTGGGTCGTAGCCCAGAAGAAACTCTGCGTGTATTAGACGCATTGCAAACTGGCGAACTGTGTGCTTGTAACCGCACAGTGGGCGGAGAGACACTATAATGGCATTTATCGACGCAGTTAAATCAGCGTTGCCAGACTACGCCAAGGACACCAAGTTAAATCTTGATGCTGTTCTTGTACGTAGCACTTTGGATGCAGATGTGGCCATGGGTTGTGCTGTGGCCGCACTGGCTGCAACTGGCAACGGGAAGGTACTGAGTATCCTATTAGCAGATGCGCCAGTACATGCAGAGTCAGCAATGACAGCCGCAAGTATTATGTCACAGAACAATGTATGGTACCCCTACGTTGAAATGGCTGATGATCCTAACCTAACAGGATTGCCAGCACAGTTACGCATGAACGCTATTGCGTCACATGGCGGAACTACCAAGAGTAACTTTGAAGCATTCAGTTTGGCAGCAAGCATTGTGGGCAAGTGTCACTTTTGTGTTCGGTCACATTATGAAACACTCAAGACAGAAGGCTACACTGTAGAACAACTTCGTGACATTGGCCGTATTGCCGCAGTAATGAACTCAGTTGCCAAGGTTTTGAATAGTTGACATTGATTGATACTTGTTGCTATAATAGCATGATATGATCAAGGCAACCAATGTTTGACAAAAATTTTCCCAATGTAATTTTACTGTCTGACAAGACTGATGTAATTACTTTGAGCAAGACCCTGGGACCTTATAAAGTTGCCCAGGCCTTGAGAAGTCAAGGGTTTCAAGTCGCAGTTCTACATCATCTCAGTGTGTTTACTGTTGAGGAAATTTGTCACATATTGCGTAACCTTATTTCAGACAAAACTCTGTTTGTAGGAGTTAACAACTTCTTTTATGCTGATATTGCAAATCCAAACAGGTCTGAGAACGGGGGTGTGATTTTACAAAACATTGCGCCCGGTTGTATATTACCACATGGCCCTCAATACAATGAGATTATCAAAAATCTAATCCGTGACTGCAATCCCAACTGTAAACTAACTCTAGGTGGTCCTACTGCTAGAGATGTTGAATACAACAAAATTTTTGATTATCAGTGTATCGGATACTCAGAAACATCAATAGTTAATCTAGCACAGCATCTTTGTGACACAAACATAGATTTACAAAAAGCACACAAAAGCGTACACGGGTCTATTATAATCAATGATAGCCGAGCAGAGACTTATGATTTTAACGAATGCCAGATGCGTTACGAAGATCATGATGCAATTCTGCCCGGAGAAACCTTGCTGTTAGAAGTTGCACGTGGTTGTATTTTTAAATGTGCATTCTGTTCCTATCCAATGAATGGAAAGAAAAAATTGGATTTTATACGGAACATGGATTACATCTATGCAGAATTGGTCGACAACTATGAACGATTTGGAATCACAAGATATATTTTTTGTGATGACACTGTGAACGACAGTCCTGAAAAATGTCAGATGATTTATGACATGAGCAAGAGATTGCCATTTAAGTTAGAGTGGTGGGGATATATCAGACTGGATTTGTTGACAGCACACCCAGAAACTGTTGAGTGGTTGTTTGAAAGCGGCCTACGTTCAGCATTTTTTGGAATCGAAACTCTTAACCCCAAGACCGCTAGTGCCATTGGCAAAGGAGGCGATCGTACTCGTTTGTTTGATACTGTTCGAAAAATAAAACAACAATACGGAAATCATGTAAATTTGCACGGGTCTTTTATATACGGATTGCCACACGAATCATTGAGCAGTTTGCAAGAAACTACAGATTTTTTAATGAGTGACAAAAACCCATTGGACTCTTGGATAGTTCAAGCACTGAGTATCAGGCCAAATAATCAAACCTACTCTAACGACTTCCTCAGTGATCTTGACAAGAACTATTCCAAATATGGCTATAGTGTGATAGGCAACGACGAAAGTCGCGGATCAATTTATACTCAAAATAGAAATGAGCAAGGTCAGTTGATTTGGAAAAATGAGCATACTGATCGATTGGAAATTCAAAAAATGGTAGAGGACATACAACAAAAATCTCAAACCATACGAAATAATGTCAGTGGGCTTGCGGCATTTAGCATAGCAGGGCTAGGAGTTGATTTATCAACCAGTTTTAACAAAACGAACCCCCAGGTTGACTGGCATGCATTAGATAAGAAAAAAATGCAAAGAATGATTGCATATAAAAATTTAATATTCAAGAAATTGACCATACCAAAAATACAAAGCATAGATCATAGCACAGAAACTTTCTCAGAATGGCTGATTAGCCAAGCATGATTTTCCTGAGATATAATTAATATTTTAGTATTACTTGACCAAAATCTTCACATGTGCTATAATTACGTATTAGATGGAGAACATGATGCCAGCAGTATTTTTAACAAGTGACACGCACTTCGGACACGCTGGTGTTTGTCGCTTCACGCACCCAGATGACGCCAATGTAAAATTGCGTCCGTGGACCGATCCTGATGAGATGGACGAAGCCATGATCAAGAATTGGAACGATCGTGTAGGTCCCAACGACAAGGTGTATCACTTGGGTGACGTGGTGATCAACCGCAAGGCCTTGAAGACCTTGTCTAGATTGAACGGTGACAAGGTATTGATCCGTGGCAACCATGACATCTTCCGTGATGACGAATATCGCGAGTACTTTCGTGAGTTACGGGCGTACCATGTGATGAACGGCATGATCTTGAGCCATATTCCTGTGCATGAGGCTTCGTTGGGCCGCTTTGGTGTGAACATTCACGGACACTTGCATGCCAGTCGTGTTAAGAAGGCACGTGGCGTAGACGCCAAGACCGGAACTGTGTTGTACAGCACTGAGATTGATCCCCGATATCATTGTGTATGCGTGGAGCAAACTGACTTCACTCCCATCTTGTTTGAAGATGTTATTCGTAACATCGAAGCAGAAGGTGGCGTGGTTGGATTCAAATCCGGCAACGGCCCCACAATGTAAATTTTTACAAAAGATAAATAAAAACTCAAACAAGGGGTTGACAAGGTATAAATAAACCTATACAATAAGCACAAGATGAAACATTCCGCACATTATTCCATATCACTCTATCAGCCGACGCTAAGTCTGGGCACCTGCCCCGCCTTGTGGTTTGCGATTGAGAGCATGAATAATGGTCGCACATTAGATAGAATCAGGGTCCAAGGAGACAGAGTATAGTTCAACCGCATACTCAGACTTCAAAGGACCCTGGAACTAAAAACTCCAGGGTTTTTTGTTTTTGGAACAAGGAAAATGACAGATACAAAATTAAAAAGGCAAGCAGAGTTTACGCGACAGCACACCCTAACTCAACAAGATCTTCGCAAGATAATTGCAGAGAAGTTAGAACGTGCTCAAGCATATGACAATGCTCGAAGCAAGCGAGAGGTTCTCCAAGAGAACCGTTAACATCGCAAAGTGTGTGTAGGGAACGAGACCCTGCTGGGCACTTAAAACATCCGGCAAATGGGCGGCCTGTAGGATGAAGCACTTCTTCTAGTGTGAAAAATTACAGCGTATCGAAGCATTCTCAGGCCGCGAGGCAAGTGGGTTCATCCATGTAGAGTGTTTCGATACACACATTGGCAACAGTGTGTTAGACCCTTGTGGACAAATTTTGGTAAAGTCGCCTCTCTCAAACAGAGGAGTATAATATGTGAGTTCGAATCTCACCAAGGGTACCATGTTGGAAGATGATGCAGTGGTATTGGTACCGCGACTGGCCTTGAAAACCAGGTTCCGAGAAATCGGATGGGGTTCGACTCCTCCGTCTTCCGCCGGATTGTTCGGGAATAGTGTAATGGTAACACTACAGACTTTGACTCTGTCATTCTAGGTTCGAGCCCTAGTTCCCGTGCCAAAACAATTGTTGTGAAAACGCAACACTCAGCATTGACCAATAAATCGGTTGATGCTACAATAGAACTTAACAAAGCAACAAAGTCGATCGAGACAGTTGTAGAGATCTTTAAAAATTACGTATATGTAGTCCTGTTCGCAGGCACTATATGAGAACACATTAGGGTTACCAGACCCGTTAGAGGCATTGGTAGAAGTGTCCAATTGGTACCGGCGGGTACCCACTTACTACCAGTCATGAAGCCGGCTCTCTACTGTAACAAGTAGATCCAGAAAAGCGGCGGATCGTCTGGCAGTAATGACCGTGGTGACTTGGCCTCGCAAGCCAAGCAGAAAGAGATCCACAATGGTTCCCAAATGTTTTTTCATATGGTGGGTTCATCTAGAGGCCTAGGATAGTGCCCTTTCACGGCATTCACACCGGTTCGAATCCGGTACCCACTACCATATGTAAACACACTGGAGATAAGCAGGAACTTGTGGCCACAGGGTCGCCTCGTCCAGTGTGTTTTTATATGCTAGATGTTATAGTCAAGCATCGATAAGGTATCGTGTTGGGACGCCAACACTATTCGGGTCACAGCGGCCGGCGACTGATCCTGATATAACTGCATCGGCTTTGGAACGGAAGCACCGGACTCCTAAATTGGCATTCTCGGTGCTTGACTATAATATCTTGGTCTCAAAGTGTTCATGGACGCACACGAGCCTGTCACGCTCGAAGAAGGGGATCGTTACCCCTTGGGACCGCCAAGTTTTTTTGAAGCCACATCGCCTGGATACTTCCCTTGCAAAAGGCACTAGATCCTGCAACCGTGGCTTCTCCCTTTTTATTCCCCAGTAGCACAGCGGTAGTTGCACTTGACTGTTAATCAAGGTGTCCGTGGTTCGATCCCACGCTGGGGAGCCAATTTGCCTTTGTAGTATAATGGATAATACACTGGTCTACGAAGCCGGCGATTGTGGTTCAATTCCATACAAAGGCACCAACGCCCCTTTAGTTAAAAAGTATAACAGCCGCTTGATAAGCGGCAATCGGAGGAGCGTTACCTCCCGGGGGTACCAATTTTTAAGGAGAATGCGATGAAACGCAAGATGACCGTCAAGCAACGTAACTCCTTCGTTGCATTGGCATTGAAAAGAAAAGCGGGTAGCCATCGAAAGACAAACAAAGCAGTTCGTCGATCATGCAAAGTAAGGGATCGTGGTGAAGCGGTATCACAGCAGACTTTTAATCTGCCAATCCCGAGTTCGAATCTCGGCGGTCCTACCATATAAAAACACATTGTGGCGAGTTTATGAGTAGCCTGGGAATACGGCAGTAAACCCAATATGTCATAACGTTAGCCTGATATCAGCAGTGTGTTTCTATATGGTGCTTGTCGTCAAGTGGTTAAGACCTCGGGTTGTGATTCCGATATGCGTGGGTTCGAATCCCATCAGGCACCCCAAACTGGATGAGTAGCATAATGGTAGTGCGCCTCCTTCATACGGAGTCAAGTGGTAGTTCGACTCTACTCTCATCCACCAAGATAGTTTTGCCCTGGTGACGGAATTTGGTATACGTACTGGTCTTAGAAACCAGGTTTTGAGAGTTCGAGTCTCTCCTAGGGCACCAAGATATGGCTCGTTAGTATAGTGGCAGTGCGGAAGTCTCCAAAACTTCTAGCGGTGGTTCGATTCCATCACGAGTCGCCAAAAATTTGGGCTGTTGGTATAGTTGGGAACACAGTGGCTTTGCAAGCCTCAGTCCCCGGTTCGAACCCAGGACGGTCCACCAAAAAATTCGGAGGTATCGCATAGCGGTCGATTGCACGGGACTGTAAATCCTGCGCCCTACGGGGCCTCGGTGGTTCAAATCCATCTACCTCCACCACTTGCCTCGTTAGTTTAATGGTAGAACTCCGTCTTTACACGGCGGTTACGGCAGTTCGATTCTGTCACGAGGTACCATTGACACACAATAGATAATTGTGTATAATACATGTAAATAGAAACAACGCACTGGTGGCAGAGAGGTCCAATGCAACGGATTGCAAATCCGTAAAGTCGCTGGTTCAAATCCAGCCCAGTGCTCCAAACGTTCCAGCGTCACTGGATACTCTGGTCCCGGAGGATGAGAAGTGTGATGACACACACGGGCGGTTCTGAAGAGTTGAATCTTCACAGTAGCAATACTGCGGTCTAGCCTCAACCGGCGTTAGCAATACGAGAACGGTCCCTGTCGGGAAGCGGGTGGAGGTCGTGCGTGATGAATAGACTAGTTGGGGCAACTTGACGAAATTTCTGATGCGATATAATTACCGCCGAGGGACGCAGAGCATTATATTAGGAGAATTATATGCCAATGTATGAAACAACTGTGAGAACACCACAAGGTGAAGAAAAGAAGCGTATCTATGCGGCAACACCGCAAGAGGCTAAAAAACTTTTTGAACAACAATACGGTGGTCCAAGAGCAGTTCCGTATATTCCACATATTATTCCAAGTTAATTACCGCGGGGAGGGAGGTCACCACACCGGTCTCATAAGCCAGGTGCATCGGCAGTTCGAATCTGTCCCCCGCATCCAATCAGCCCCTATAGTTAAATGGCAGAACATCGGTTTTGTAATCCGAGGACGGGAGTTCGATTCTCTCTAGGGGCACCATCTAGAAAGTTTGTATGCTAGATTATGTTGTGACTTTTTTTGCAGTATTTGCCACTGACTTGATCTACGTATACTTTGTGAGATCAATACAAGACAATCGCCCAATGATGGCCGCATGGTGGTCAGTAGCAGTGACCTTTACTGCCAGTGTGGCGGTGATCAACTACACAGCAGATCATTGGGCCTTGATTCCAGCCCTGCTAGGTGCCTACTGTGGCACGTTGTTTGGCATGTGGATCAAGCAAAGAATCAACTCCGATTAGTATAGCCTGGCAGTACCCGTGGTTTGGGACCATGAAGCGGGAGTTCAAATCTCTCATCGGAGACCAATTGCAAGCATGGGGGAATCGGCAGACCCAGTGGACTTAAAATTCACCGCTTATGGCATCCCGGTTCGACTCCGGGTGCTTGCACCATGTAGTGTCTAAACAAAATTCACGTAGGGGATTTATCAACTGAGGATCAATCACAAAGTCTCTGCGTACAGTAGAGAACCAGTGTTCTTGATACACCCCCTCGGCAGCCACTTGGTACAATGCTTCAATGCCGTGTTCGTTGTCAAATCTCATAATCCTATTTATTCTGGCTATAGTATAATGGATAATACCGTCGGCTTCTACCCGATGAATGTGGGTTCGATTCCTGCTAGCCGGACCACTCTATAAATAAAAGAAAGCAAATATGAAAAAACTTGATCTAGACCAAGTCAAAGCCTATATTGATGCACAAAGTCCAGAAACTGCTGTTTACCTCGGCTGTGATAGTGAACGTGTCAAAGTCAATGGACGTTGGTACGCTGACTATGCTCTGGCCGTTGTGGTACACATTGACAGTTGCCATGGTTGCAAAATCTTTGGAGAAGTTGTGAGAGAACAAGACTGGGATCAACGTAGCGATAGACCCAGCATGAGACTCATGAACGAAGTGTACAAGGTAAGTGAATTGTTTCAGCGCCTGGCAGATGTGCTGGAAGATCGACTAGTAGAAGTTCACCTTGACATTAACCCTGATCAAATGCACAAGTCTAGTATAGTGGTCAATCAAGCCATTGGCTACATCAAAGGCACTTGCAATGTGATCCCCATGGTCAAACCTCGAGCGTTTGCCGCAAGTTATGCCGCAGACAGACTTGACTGGGTACTGAGCAAGGCAGCATAGAACAACCGCGGATGAAGTGTTTTGGGTTACACGTCAGTCTTCCAAACTGAAATAGACGAGTTCGAATCTCGCCTTCCGCTCCAGAATTGACAACAGAGATTGATTGCAGTATAATTACATAGAGGAACGTGGGCCGGATGGTAAGGCACGGGATTGCTAATCCCGCGGTGGTGACGAGCCGCTGATAGGGTTCGACTCCCTAACGTTCCGCCAAGCAATGCGGGATAATATCCCGCTCCAAGTTGAGTAAAGAAAGCGTGTTAGAAACTCATTGACTATGGGCCTAACTACCAGGGACCTTATTAGATCCAGCGCCTCTGAACGGGCGAAAGCCGCGGTAGACTGCCAGTCACAGTCGTGTCATGTTGCTGGAGGGAAGGGAGTGCAGACATGTATTCCGCACCCTTAAACATCAGGTAGTGCTTTCTTTATTTCATTGCTCTCATAGTATAAAGGCATTACACTACATTGGTAATGTAGAAACCCAGGATCGTTACCCGGTGAGAGCACCAATTATTTGACAGTGGCCAATCTTAGGTTCTTAAAGATGCAGATATACATCCAACCTATGTCAAACTCCCACCAACGCCTACTAAGGCGAGCACTAGCCGGATCCAGGTGATGATTGTTGTGTAGTTCCTCACCGCCAACCACAATGCCCCAAGGCACAAGATTACGACTGAGATCACGAGTTTCTCCGTTCCTATATCCTGCCCAATGACCTAGGCCGTTGATAACTCCCGCGGCCCAGAGTGGAATCCAGATCATTTGAATGCCCCAGACGAGTATACCCCACCAACCAAATATCAAGGTGTTGAACACAAGGACCAGGCCAATGCCAAGTCTACTGTGAGGAGTGTATATGTTGCGCTCCACCCAATCAGCAGGAGTGCCACGACCATATGTACTAACCATATCTTTATCTTTTGATGCCGCATGATATAACATCGCTCCTTTAAAAAATACCTGCCCAATCCCATACACATGTGGTGAGTGTGGGTCACCGGCTCGATCACTGTATCTGTGATGCTTGCGGTGTATGGCCACCCATTGCTTGGTGACCATGCCTGTTGTGAGCCATAGCCAGGCTCGCATAAAGTGTTCGATCACAGGATGAAACGTCACTGATCGATGTGCTTGTCCGCGATGCAGGTACAGTGTAACACATGCTATGGTGATGTGTGTTGCGATTAAGGTGTATATGAATTCTGTCATCATTTACTTATGGGTCTTTAGTTCAATGGATAGAATGCCATGCTTCGAACTTGGAGATGTGGGTTCGATTCCTGCAGGACCCGCCAGTTGCCCCTTAAACTAATCTAGTGAAAGTGCAGGACTGAAAATCCTGAAAGCCAGGAGCGTAACCTGGAGGGGGCACCATAAATATCACAATTAGGAATTTGCTATGAGCCGGACATTGATCTGGGTATTATCGTTTAGTGTGCTAGGGCCAGTGCCTGAGTATGGCGAACAAGCCAAGTTCAAAACCCAAGCAGAATGCGAGCAGGCCCGAGTCCAGAAACGTGAAGAGTTCCGGGCCCAAAACAAACAGATTGTGGCGTCGTGTCATCTCAGCACCAAATAAATACTACATGCGTTTTAAAGAAATCTTCACCGAGTCTAATATTAATGTATTAAATGAGATAGCCAACCCAAGTTCCCTGGTCCAGACACCAGCGGCAGGTAGGGTCCAAGGCGTGTGGCCCGGAGAAAAAGATGAAATAGTTAACTTCTTGCGTGAGCGTGGATGGAACACACTAGGCAAAGGTAGTTATGCTGTGGTGGCGGAAAAAAATAATCAGGTAATAAAATTTTACAAAAAAAACACACCCGGATCTAGAGAGGACACAAGTAATCCAGTTGAATTTGTGAATTTCGTTGCTAAAATACAAGATCCAGCCATCCGACGACATTTTCCGAGATTTGGTCCGGTCCGTACTGTGCGGGTAGGCAAAAGTGATTGGATTATGATTCCCACCGAGAAACTGTCACCCGAACCTGTCAATATTCCTTTCTTAAACAAAACAACCAAACTAGGTCCCAAGTATGATCCAAATCGGGACTTTTGGCAAACGCAAAATAACCAAGAATTTTTTGACCAAAAATACGGGCCTGGTGTACGTCAAGTGTATAAATCTCTAGAGGATGCTCGTGAACTAGTTGGTAGCGAGCACAATGTAGACGATTTAGACATTGCTTCAAACACCATGTATCGAGGATGGATTCCGGTATTTAATGACCCTTGGGCTGGCAACTAAAAATGTAGCATGTAATACTTGAGTATTACTTTTTTCCGTTTGACCATTTAATGGTTCATATGCTATAATTATGACTTAGCAACACAAAAGGAAACAGCCATGCGTAAGATTATCCCTAGCAAGTTAGTCAAAAACAGCCAATACGTACTATTGGTCAACGGCGAGCGAGTGCCTGCTGTTTACAACGGTATTGATTTTGGCAGTGGCAAGATCATGAACGATCCTGAATTTGAGCGTAGAGAATTGGGTCTAGGTCGTATGACCATTGGTACCAAAGTAATCTTTACCACAGCAGACGGTATGGTTGTGCTAAAGAAAGGCTATAATGCCAAACGTGAATACGCACTCTGTGTCAACGGTGAAGACTTCCAAGACGTAGTGATTTATCAATAATAAATACTCAAACAGCGTAAACTGTTATCAAGAAAAGTGTTCTGGACGGGGGTGCGAATCCCCCCAGGTCCACCAAAAGAGGATATGTTATGGACAAATGTAGAACATGTGATGTAGTAGTAATAACACTATTAATATTTGTCATCATATTACATTTCTTTTTTTGATGGGCCTGCATAGTTTCGACAGGGCAAAGAGTAGGGGTAATGGCGCTCGGCAATGTGGAAGCCGTAGGGTTGGGAGTTCCTGGCCGAAGACAACAAAAAACGTAAAAGCAAACGACGAACAGTTCGCATTGGCCGCTTAACAGCCGCCTAGGGTAGGAAATACCTCGTAACAGAAACCACCAAAATAGGCTCTTCGGAGCCTATTTTTTTGACTATGTAAACCCTTTGTAGGGCTATGGCGTTGTATATGTATGTCAAGGAGACATTGATGAAATACAACGCCAAATGCGACAGTTGGGAAAAACCCGGTAAAAATGAAATACCCAAATCCATGATCAACTGGATGCGAGTAAAAGACTGCCCAGATTGTGATCGCAAGCGAAGCACTGTCTGCAAAGACCCTGCTTGCAGTCGTCGAAAGTAGTCCTACCAAACTCGTTGATTTTTTACACAATTCCTGTATAATATGTTGTATGGGTAATCAAACAGACTATTTTGAACGCATTGGATATCGAGCCAAGTACCAAATTGGCGATAGAGTATTTGGACACTGGAACAAGATTCCGTTTGTTGGTACTGTGGGCAACGATCGTGTGATTGACAACACCGGGCCACAAGTGACCATTCACTTGGATCTGCCTATCAAGCATGAACAACAAGTACGCAACGTGATTGTTGTCCGGCATCAAGATATCTCTAAACTAACAGAAATGTAAATACCTTCATGCGGAGACTTTTTACATTTGGTTGTAGTTTTACACAATACTGGCGTTGGCCGACCTGGGCAGACATGATCGGTCAGGAATTCGATCAGTTTGAAAACTGGGGCATCTGTGGCACAGGCAACCCTGCTATACAATACAATCTACTGGAATGTAACCAACGCCACAATCTCGGTACTGATGATACTGTGTTGATCATGTGGACCAATACCGCCAGAGAAGATCGTTATGTGGGCAATCGTTGGATAGAAGGCGGCAACGTATATTGGTCATCAGGCAGTCAATATCCCAAAGGTTGGGTTGAACAGTTTGCTTGTGAACGTGGCTACTTCATTAGAGACATGGCCATTATTACCGCAGTGCGACACCTGCTGGAGCATTGGGGTTGCCAATATCGATTCCTTAGCATGATTCCGTTACATTACTCAAATGAACTCAGCGGCCTGGGTCACAATCCTGAAGATCCCAACAGTTACACACAAGACGTGGCTGAACTTTACAAAGATACACTGAGTCTGATACGTCCCAGTGTTTACGAAACTGTTTTCAATTCTGACTGGCGTAGTCGCCCGGGCATACCAGATGGGTTTGATCCACGCACAAGAGACTTTCATCCTACTCCTGTGGAGCACATTGAATACTGTGACCGGATCCTACCCGAGTTTATGGTCAGTGCAGAAACAAGAACCTGGGCACAACATATAACAGACTCAATGACCGCAGGTCACTCATTCGAGTGGCGTGAACCCAACCGACCTCAACGATTATGATACACGAATTTACCACAACAGGACCTAATCAATACACAGTATTTCACCTGCCCGAAACTGACGGTGGTGGCACTTGGTTTGGACAGGAACTGATCGAAGTTGTCAAGGAACGCTATCCTGGACGACAGTTTGCCCATTGCTGGGAATGGTGTGCTGGTCCAGGCTTTATTGGTTTCAGTATGCTGGATCATGACATTTGCCAACAACTGTTGTTGTCCGACATTTACGATCCGGCTGTGGAACTGGCCAAAGAGACTGCTCGTCGGGCAGGTGTTGTAGATCGAGTGGAGGCCTTGTTGTTCAGAGATGTGGCCCTGTTGCCCATACACTACCAGTTTGATTTGATTGTGGCCAATCCTCCACATGAACCATATGGTACTGCCATAGTACACACAGCAGATCACGGTGGACGTATTGAAGCCGATCCAGGTTGGGCCAGTCACCTGAACTTTTTTCAGCATGTAAAGCAACATCTTGCTTCTGATGGTGTGATCATTCTACAAGAAAATCAACGTGGCAGTACCTTGGCAGATTTTGAACCCATGATCAAACGATCTGGCCTACAAGTGCTGGATTCTTGGCCTAGTCCCAAACACTTTCATCTAGATCAAGAATGCCAAATCTACTATATTGAGATTGCTCATGCTCAATAAGTGTGTTATAATTATTTATCAACAAAGGAAACACCATGTCAAGACTCAGCAGTGAACTAGCAGTAGAACGAATTGGCAATCGTTACGATTTAATCTTGGTTGCCAGTCGTCGTGCCCGAGAACTCAGCCGTGGCGATATGCCCCGGGTCGATCCAGGACAGAGCAACATCAGCACAGCCCTGCTGGAGATCGAAGCAGGTGTTGTGGATCGCAGTTATCTCTACAAGAAACAAGATTTATCAACCACAAGTCATCACAGGAAATATTAATCATGCTTAAACCGGGACCCACTTACAAGATGAGCCGCCCCAACAAGGTCATGTTGGCTTCATACATTGATCGTAACAAACGTAATGAAATCAAACGCACAGTGATTCAAGCCGACTTGTATGGACGTCAACACCAGCCAAGAAGTCACGACAAAAAAAATTAGCCTAACAACAGTTAATATAAATAGTTTTGCAACGCCGGAAGGTCCGACGCCAGCATCTTAGACGCTCGGAGTAGTCTACTCCTTTACCATTGTGATACACATGGAACGCCGGCTGTGAGTAGAGTTCTTCTACAAGCAATAAAATACAACTTGGGTAAATTATTACCATGAACAAAAAATTTGGATTTTATCAAATCGGATCTCTCACCACGGTGAGCAAAATGGAGGCCATAGAACTCCACCACAAAACAGGCATACACCCAACTTGGAATTTCAACGACGAAGTGTTTGGCACTGTGGATTGGACTCAAGAGCCCAGTGAAAGTTTGTGGGAAATTTATTGTCAACGTGCTCAACAGTTGCGTGAGAAGTATGACTACCTTGTGCTGTTTTTCAGCGGAGGTGCTGACAGCACCAACATTTTAGATAGTTTTATAAAAAACGGCATACATGTCGATGAGATATTGTGCTACCATATGTACCAAGGTTCGCAAAACAAACTTGCGGCAGGCGAAGTTGAGATATTCAATGTAGCACTGCCAGTGGCCAGGGCTGTGTGCGAACAACACCCCAACATTAAACTTAGAGAAGTTGACCTCACTGAGTCTGTGGTAAAATACTACGGAGACAAACGCAAAAAATTCGATCTGGTGTATGATATCAATGATATGTGGACTCCAAATCATTTAGGTCTAACAAAGATAAAAGATCAGGTGCCCGAATGGCAACGCATACTTGACTCGGGCAAAACCATTGGTATGATCAATGGCATAGACAAGCCACGTGTGTATTTTGAAAACAATCGTTACTGTTTGAAATTTTTGGATGTCTTGATATCAAACAATATTGACGTTGGGATCATGCGTAATACCAACCAAGAGGAACAACACGAACTGTTTTATTGGACTCCGGACTTGCCTAAAATAATAATCAAGCAAGCCCATGCAGTGCGCAAGTTTTTAGAAAGTGCAACCGAGCATACTCCGGGTCTAGTCAAAACACAAACATTGTTTCCTGCAAAAGTGATCAACGGTGAGCAATATTGGTTAACATCTCATGCGTTGAACCAGTTGATTTACCCAACCTGGGATACCAATACATTTACCATTGGCAAATTCCTGACTCCGCTGGCCAGTCCTCGGGACACATGGTTTTTTACAAAAAGTGAATTTTCCAAAGAGTTTGAAATTTACAAACTCAGTTTAGATGCAATCAAAACAATTGCACAGGAGTACTGGCTCAACGACGTTGATCAAATAACTCGTGGTACCAAAGGCATGTGGTCAAAAACTTATTATCTATCATGAAAAAATTATTCTTATCATTATTGATGTTTTGTTGTTCTGTTCATGCAACAGAAATTGTCAAAGTGGTTGTTCCTTTTGCGCCTGGTGGGGCCACTGCATCACTGGCACTGATGTGGATAGATCGACTGAATACCACACTGCAAAAAGATGACATCAAATTGGTTCCTGATTACAAGCCCGGTGGTGGTGGGCAAGTAGGTGTTAATTTTGTAACACGGCAGTCCAGTGATGAATTGGTGTTGTTGCATACCAGTAGTCAAATTATTACTACCTACGCAGTTGCATCACCTGCTTGGATAATGCATCAAGACCTAGTTCCACTGGCCTATACAGGAACCAGCCCAATGGTGTTGGTGACCAGTAAAAATTCAGCCCTGTTGACTGTAAAATCAATCGTGGATCGAAGTCGTCAACAACCAGTTTCTCTTGGGCATGCAGGTCAACTGAGTGGTGGCTGGTTGGCTGCAATTAGTTTGCAAAAAGGTATTGGTGTTGATTTTAATCTAATCGGGTACAAAGGACTTGCACCTGTCCAAATTGATGTTGTGGGCGGGCATGTGGATGTGATGATTGATTTTATTAGCACAACTATTCAGAACATCAACACTGGAAACTTAAAGCCAATTCTTGTGTTGACAGACAATCGGTTGCCTGAGTTGCCGCAAGTGCCGGCTTATACCGAACTGGGTCGAGGAACATTTCCCACCCCTGTTTGGTGGGGGATTTATCATAACCGTACAGACAAAATAAAAACATTAACAAAAGTTCAACAGGCAATTGCCACAGCACAACGCGACACTGAATTTGTGCAAAGTCTAAATGATGCTGGGTTTAGTATTAAAAAGGTTGACATAAAACGTTACGTTGACGAACAAATTAACTATATCAAACGGTTAAACATTACGGTCAACTAAAGTAATACTCAAGTACTATCAAAACCCTACAGCAATGTAGGGTATTTTTTTGGTTGACTGGAAATACCCATTTTGCTATAATACTTGTATAGAAACTAAAAAGGGGTTTGAAATGGGTACACGCAGTCGCATTGCAGTCATGCACGGTCCAGTTGCCAAGTCAGTTTACTGTCATTGGGACGGCTATCTGGAACACAATGGTGCCATTTTGCAAGAGCATTATGATTCCTCCAAAGCCAACCACCTGGTAGCCCTGGGCGACATGAGTAGCCTACGAGCCGAGATTGGTGAGAAACATGCGTTCAGTCAGTTTGATTTGCTTGCTGATGAAGTAGAAGCATTCAAGACACTCACAGAAAACTGGTGTACTTTTTACGGTCGCGATCGCGGCGAGACTGGCTGTGAGTGGAAAGTAGCCCACACCTTCGAGGAGTTATTTGAACAAGTGGAAAACGGTGGCGGTGAGTGGTACTATGTCATGCAAGATGGTGTGTGGTATTGTGGCAACACATACTCAAGTGACGCTCGTTTCTACAAGAAATTGGTGCTGTTGTCCGAAGCCCTTGCAGAAGCAGATGTTGAGACTACAGAAACTGTTTGACACAAAATTGCATTTCGCATATAATTGACTTATCTTAACTAACAAAGGAAACACACAATGTCAGAAACACGCACCGTTACAGCCGCTCAGGCTCGTAAAAGTTTGCTCCGTGCATTCAAAGTTCAACGCCCGTTGTTCTTGTGGGGCCCTCCCGGCATTGGCAAAAGCGAATTGGTAGAAGGCATTACCCGAGATCTTGGTGGCTTGATGATTGACTTGCGTCTGGGTCAGATGGAGCCCACAGACATCCGCGGTATTCCTTTTTACAACAAGGACATTGGCAAGATGGACTGGGCCGAGCCTGTGGAACTGCCCGATGAGGTCACTGCCAGCCAGTATCCTGTTGTGGTGCTGTTCTTGGACGAACTGAATAGTGCCGCACCGTCTGTCCAGAGTGCCGCTTATCAACTAATTTTGAATCGACGCATTGGCAAGTATCGGTTACCCAGCAATGTTGTAATGGTTGCCGCAGGTAACCGTGAGAGCGACAAGGGTGTTACTTATAGAATGCCAACTCCGCTGGCAAACCGCTTCATCCACCAAGAGATGAAAGTGGACTTTCCTAGTTGGCAAGAGTGGGCAGTGAACAATAACATCCACAAAGACGTGGTGGGTTACTTGAGTTTTGCCAAGCAGGACCTGTACGACTTTGATGCAAAGAGTGCCAGCCGTGCCTTTGCTACACCACGTTCGTGGACCTTTGTGAGCCAGTTGTTGGACGAGGAAGAAGACAACGATACTGTGACCAACTTGATTGCTGGTACTGTGGGCGAAGGTTTGGCGGTTAAGTTTATGGCTCACCGCAAGGTTGCGTCAAAGATGCCCAATCCAACTGACATCTTGTCAGGCAAGGTCAAGGACTTGAACGTAAAAGAAGTCAGTGCCATGTACAGTTTGGTCATCTCCATGTGCTATGAACTCAAAGGTGCAGTAGAAACCAAGGTCGAAGACAAGAAGTTCCACGAGATGAGTGACAACTTCTTTGGTTACATGATGAAGAACTTTGAAACAGAGTTGGTTGTGATGGGTGCCAGAATTGCACTTACTACATACAACCTGCCGTTTCAGCCCAGCAAGTTGAAGAACTTTGACGAGTTCCATCAGCGTTATGGCAAGTACATTTTGCAGGCATCAGCCTAAACAGGATAGGGCCCCTGGGTCCTATTTTTATTGTGTTTGACTACATATTCATGAAGTGTTATAATATATACATAGACAATAGAGGACTGCAATGACCACAACCACAGTATCAAAAGAAGACGCTAAAAAGTTCGCTGACCTTATTGGTCCAACTGATCCCAAACTAGACCGAGAGGTGCGTGAAATCTTGATCACTGCTCGGGTGGGTTTGCTATTAAAGGCCAGTTTCTTTGGCAACCTTGCAACTCGTTTGAAACTGGTTAATGCTGACGAGTGGTGTGCCACTGCCGCAACAGACGGTCGCAATTTCTACTACAATGCTCGCTTCATCAAGATGTTGCGTCCCAAAGAAGTTGAGTTCTTGTTTGGTCATGAGGTCCTGCATTGTGTTTATGATCACTTTGGACGCAGGGGCGACCGTAATCCACAGTTGTGGAACATTGCTGATGACTTCTGTGTGAACGCAGACTTGAAGAAGCACCATGTGGGTGAGTTTATTACTTCAGTTCCATGTTTATACGATCACAAGTATGATGGCATGAGTGCCGAAGAAGTGTATGATATCTTGTACGAAAAAGCAGACAAGATTGATATCAGTAGCCTTTTGGACAAGATGATCGACGAGCATATAGATGGTGACGACGAGCAAGATGGCAGTGGTGCTGGCGACCAAGAAGGCAAAGGTCGTCCGCGTTTGAGCAAAGAAGATCGTCAGCAGATCAAGGACGAGATCAAAGAGGCCATGTTGGCAGCCGCCAGTGCTTCAGATGCAGGCAATATTCCGGCAGGCGTCAAGCGACTGATCAAGGATCTAACTGAGCCCAAGATGGACTGGCGTGAATTGTTGCGCATGCAATTAGAGAGCACTATCAAGAGTGACTACACCTGGATGAGAGCCAGCCGCAAAGGTTGGCACATGGATGCGGTCATGCCCGGTATGAAACTGGATCCCATGATTGATATTGCACTCATGATTGACGCTTCGGGCTCAATGGACGATGCCATGCTCAAGGATATTTTAAGCGAGACTGCCAGTATTATGGAATCGTTTCCAGCATACCGAATCCATGTGGCAAGTTTTGATACCGAAGTGTACAACCCACAGCAATACGATTCGGACAACCTGGAAGACATTACTGGATACGAGATACAAGGTGGTGGTGGCACAGACTTTGATTGCATGTTCAAGTATTTAAAGGACAATGAAATTGAGCCCAAGCGCCTGGTTGTGTTCACAGACGGCTACCCTTTTGGATCTTGGGGTGATGAGAACTATGCAGATACTGTTTGGATCTTGCATGGTACCACAACCATTGAGCCACCTTGGGGTCAATATGCCTACTATGACGAGGCCGAGTAATGAACCAACGCATAGAAAAATTTGCACGTGAGTGCGGTGCCTGGAATCAAGTGTATGGCAACAGAACATTCATGATTGACGAGCACTTTGATATTGAGAAATTCGCCCGATTGATTGTAGAAGAATGTGCTGAGATTTCCGATACGGAGAGATCCAATTCAGTTGGTTGTGGATATATTACCAAAACAAACGGCATGAGAATTAAAGAACATTTTGGAGTTGCATCGTGAATGAACTTGAAACTGCGCTGAAAAATCACAACTGGAGTTTGGACGGATATACGACTCGACCCGGTATAGACCAACTGATCAAAGAGAATTCCGACACAGGCCAAGAACTATGGGAACAATATTGTCCGTGGAGTGCGACCAATGGTGGATATATCAAATGGAGGTCAGCAGTGCCAATTTTACCAAAATCCCTGTAAAAATATAACTACGGGGATTTTTTGTTGTAAATATCTATATGAACGACACGACTGAATCAACACAATTCACTATTGCTGATCTTGCCGGAATACGCAACATCATCGACCTGGCTTGCCAGCGCGGCGCTTTTCGTGGGGAAGAGATGAAGGATGTGGGGCTGATATTTGAACGCCTGACTAACTTTATTATCAGTGCCCAAGAAGCCGCCGAAGCACAAGCCCAGGCTCCGGACGCTGAACAAGAGCCTACTGAGCCAGCCACACCAACTCAAGGAGAATAGCATGGCATTTTTAAAACACATAGGCAAACACGGCGACCGTAAGGTTGTTATTATTTTTAGACAAATCCCAGGTGACGATCACATGTGCTTGTGCATCTATCCAGACCTGTTGGCGTCACACTGGCACGACACCATCATGAGAGTGTTAGAAAGTCCAGTAGGACAAGCCGCTGAAGAGTTCGCTGACGCACTCAACCGCAATTTTCTACCAGATGGTCGCAATATCTTAAATGCATTACATGCTGAACGCATGATGAAACGTGTGAACACCGAACAAGTGTTGATGACACCTACTATGAACAGCAATGTCAAACTGGTTGAACTCAACAAGATCCTTAATGAAATGAAAAAAGGCGAAGACGCTGTGCGCAAGATGGCCGAGATTGACGGCGCAAGAGGCCTGGTTGATCCCAAACAAAAACGTGCCGCAGAAGCACAATACAAAGCCGAACAACAAGCACCTAAAGCACAAGCAGGTTATACTGCCGCACCATCAGATGGTGCCTTGGATGACAAGAGCCTGGCTGCCAACATGCTGACACAGGCTGTGCGCATGCACAACGAAGCCACTGGTATGATCAACGAAGCCGCACGTATGCGCAAAGAAGCAGAGAGAATGTTTCCTGGTGTGAAGATGATGGACCTTCCCAAGATGTCTCCAATCCCCACAGTAGAAACAGAAACACCTGCGCCCAAAAAGCGTGGACGTAAACCTGCTGTGGCTCATGCAACTGAGTGATGAATTTCTTAAGCAGTGGGATCATATAATTTCCGGTGTAGACAAAACCGAAGTTCCGTTAGAGTGTATTAACAAAATTGTTATTCGACTGCAAAGTGGTCGTCGAAAGACCATTAACCTTGCTCGACTCAAACGCGATGGTTTTGATCTAGAAGAAATTGAATCGTATCTCACTAGAAATCTCATTGAACTTGGTGACCTAGTGCGTGATATTGACTTTGCAGTTGATGTCAATGCTGTGGCTCGGCTGATCCAACCCGAAACTGATAAACTATTAAAAGATCTATGAATGTCAAACTTGTCTCCTATTCACAACCAACAGAAGACTTTAGAGCCCAGGGCATTGACGATGCTCAAGAACTTATCGCTTTCTGCGCACGAGTATCCAATCCCTCCAACCAGTTCAACAATGAAACCAGCGAAAAACTCATCCGATACCTTGTGCGACACCAACACTGGAGTCCACTCGAAATGGTCAGTGCTTGCATGGAAATTACGACAACACGAGATATTGCACGGCAAATCCTCAGACACAGAAGTTTCAGTTTCCAAGAATTCAGTCAACGATATGCTGACCCGACAACGGATCTTGAATTCGTTACCCGCAGTGGAAGACTTCAAGACGCAAAGAATCGACAAAACAGCATAGAGCACGACGATAACTTGTTGGAGAACGAATGGTATCGTGCTCAACAGCGGGTCATCTATGCTGCCAGACGCGAGTACGAATGGGCTATCAAGAACGGTATTGCCAAAGAACAGGCACGTGCAGTGTTACCTGAAGGCTTGATTCAAAGCCGTTTGTACATGAACGGCACCTTACGATCATGGATTCATTTTATTGAACTACGTTCAGGTAATGGCACACAACTAGAACACCAAGCGGTGGCAGTTGAATGTGCTCGAGCCATTGCCGCAATCTTTCCAATGGCTAAAGATCTAGTTGCAAAAACTTGATCCATCTGCTATACTAGTGTATGGCCAAATATCTTTCCGAACAATCCAATCTATCCCAACCCCGAGAAGTCAAAGTAATTGATGGTGTTGCGGTTGCCTATAGTGATGTGGTTGTGCATCACTTTCCCATGGGCGATGTAGAAGATCCGGACATGTATGCGTCACAACCTTTATACGACTGGCAACAAAGCGAAGCCGGTGCCTGGGTTATGGCGCATGCTGTAGAGCCTCCTTTTTGGACTCGGCAGCCAGACATGGAATCATTTGGGTATCGCTACTATGTTGTGGCCAGGTTGAAAGAAGCAGATCAAACTTATTTTAAACTCAAATGGAGTAGCATAAAATGAAATTTTTAGTAACAGGTGGACTAGGTCTTATTGGGCACAATGTAGTGCAACGTTTGCAAAAACGCGGCGACGATGTTGTGATTGTAGATAACCGCACTACATATGGTATCATACCACAAGACGAACTAGATTACTTGATGGCGGAACGTTGGAAAAAGATTAATCCAACAGATGTATACTACACAGACATCGTCGATGGCGTCAAGTTTGATCAAATTGTAAAGAATCACAAACCCGAAGTTATTATCCACATGGCGAGTTTCCCTAGACAGAAAGTTGTCAATGCCAACCCTGCTGTGGGTGCCAGGGTCATGATGGAAGGTTTGATGAACATTTGTGAGGGTGCCAAAAAGCACGGTGTAGAGCGTGTGGTATATATAAGTTCAAGCATGGTGTATGGTGACTTTGCAGACCAAGTGGAAGAAGAAGCAGAGTGCCGACCCATTGGTCAATACGGCATCATGAAACTGGCAGGAGAAGACATTGTCAAAGACTACCACAGACGCGGCGCTTTCGATTATGCTATTGTTCGCCCTAGTGCTGTGTATGGCCCACTTGATGTGGAAGACCGGGTGGTTGCAAAGTTTATGCTCCAGGCCATGCGTGGTGATGTTCTACGAGTTAACGGAGCCGCAGAAACACTTGACTTCACCTATGTTGATGATGCGGCAGATGGAATTGTTGCGGCAGCCACAAGAATTATGGCGGCAAATCGCACATATAATATTACCAAATCACACTCGGTAAGTTTGTTAGAAGCCGCAGAAATGATTGTGAAGATTGTGGGTAAGGGCACAATTGAATGTCGTGATAGAGATGCGGACTTTCCCACACGTGGTGCATTGTGTATCGATCGCGCACGAGTGATTTTGGGATTTGATCCCAAAGTAGACGTTGAAGAAGGATTCCAAAATTACTACAAGTGGTTGAGTGAATCGCCTTACTGGAACAAATGACAACCACCGGCCTTACTATCCCCTTTACTGGTCTAAGAAAGCAGTATAATACCCTGAGAACAGAAATCCTGGATGCAACAGATGAAGTGTTGCGTTCGGGTATTCTTATGGGCGGCAACTATACTGCTGAATTTGAAAACTGGCTGGCCAAGAAAAATCACGTGAGTTATGCTGTGACTTGTCACTCGGGCACACAGGCACTTGAGATCATAGCCGGGTTCTATCGTGACCAGGACTTGGCGTTTGTTAAGCCTCCCACTGTGGTTGTACCTGCCTTGACCTATCCGGCCACTGCTAATGCTTTCATACGAGCAGGCTGGCAGGTCATAATTGCGGATACTGACTACTACGGTCAGATTGACGTGAGAAAGTTGCTCAGTGACATGGACACACACTACCATGCTGTGTGTGCTGTGGGCTTGTATGGTGCGGCCTTGCGTGACATACAACTAATCGAAAGTCGGGCATTGTTGATTGAAGATGCGGCCCAGCACTGGTTAAGCAACGGGTGTAAGAGACAAGGTGGTGCCGCGACCATCAGTTTTGACCCTATGAAAAATTTAGGCAACTACGGCAATGGCGGTGCCATAGTGTCAGATGATAGAAATCTCTTGGACTATGCAAGAAACTGGGTGAACAACGGCAAGCATACTCGACACGCTGAAACTGGATCAAATTCAAGGATGAGCGAAACAGACTGTGCTCAGATGATGATCAAGACACGTTATATTGATGCTTGGCAAAAACGCAGGGCTGAGATTGCCCGTCACTGGATCGAACGATTAAAGAACACTGGTATACGCACCTTGATCGACGATACTAACTTCTCAACGCATTGCTATCACAAGTTTGTGATTGAGGTGGATGCCAGAGATATTGTGCAACGTAATCTTGCCATACGCAAGATCGAAACCAAGGTACACTATGCTGAGCCTTTGCATGAATTGCCTGCTTATCGAAATCTTACTGGCCCAGATTTACTAAGTCCAGCATCATCACTAAGCAGACGCTGTTTGAGTTTGCCTATCTACCCTGAGTTGTCAGACTTGGAAGTGGAATACATTATCGATCAGTTGTTAGACCTCGTTTGATCAAGGCATAAGTGGCCAACCAAGCCCACTCATAACTCTTTCTCAGTTGTTCAAAGTCTCCACTGACTGATTCATAGTACTCTACAGCATCCTGGGCACCTTTGATACTCCATTGGTCGGGAGTGTTATCTTTGGTCAGCCACTGATTCAATCTATACTCATTTTCCACATCGGGCAAACTGGCCCGTAATTTTAACACCTCTCGAAATGCTGTGCGCCAACACATCCATGAACTTGTGTAGTAGTTGGCCGTGCCCGACAAGATAGGCACAACTTCGTGTAAATCGTCAAGAGTAAAGTCTAGTCCATGTCCTGTGTTGGCCAGGGTCAGTCGACGATTGTAGGCAATCATGGCCTGGTGCCCATATACCAGACCATTCACAGGATTCTTGGCATGAAAGATATAGTGCTTGGCCTGTTGCATGCGATCTGGCTGCCACGACCAATCAAAGTTTTGTTCAACTTGTAGTTTGGCGAAAACAGCAAAGAACCAAGGTGTTGTACTAACTTCAGCGGCTGCATGATAGGCAGCCACACGGCCGTTAACATTTTGCACTCGATGTATCTTGTTAAGGCTACTGTTGTACCAGGCCTTGGTACTTTGCATGAGTCGTTGATAGTTGGTTTCGGCTTCGTTTTCTCCGTTTGAAATAAACACAATATCCATCGGAGTTTCATTTAGAGTGATTTTAGTTTTGTCAATGTAAGGATAATCGTAAATCTGTGTCTTGATGTAATTCTTGCACTCTCTGGGTACAACAGCGGTAGCATGTCCTTTACTGAGAGGCATCACTGTTTTAGTACTCTCTTGCCATAGACTTACTGTAGGTACATGGTTGCCCAAAGTCACTGTTTGACAGAATTCAACCAATGGAGTTGCAAATTCGTGTTTCCATACTGCTGTGGCAATACTATCATCTATGTACTTGACTTGGGGCATTGGTAGTCTGGGTACTGGTCGGTCCTTGATAAAGTTCAAAGTTTCAAACCATTCTAGCACTTTTAAATTTTTGGTCTTGGCCAAGAAACTGGGCACATGTACATAGAATGTATCCCCGAATTTTTGTTCATTGCTGGCAAATACATGAAGCATATCTAACTGCCACTCGCTAGGATGCCAGGAGAAGTCAAAGTCGGCATAATCACAAACATCGCTGGTGATCCAACAATATTCCCATTTGGTCTTACTCAATACCCTACGCATAGTACCCAGGTAATCAGACACATAACGCACATTAATATCACCAGCATTATCACTATCTGGGTTGTGTTTAATATGCAAGCGCGGCGCACCGATTCGTCGAGGCACTACAGGGTGTGATCTATTCACATGATCGTACTCACGTGGCACCAATGCAGTCCCGCCATTGGACTGATGCTGGCTGGGCCACACATGCATCTGATCACTTTCCCAAGGCACAGGTTGCCAAAGAAAATCAAACGCAGAGTAGTCCGATAAGTAATTTATCCACCAGAAATATCTAGTACGGCTCTGCTGTTGTGCTTGCTCGATTGAGTCTACCTGCTGCTCATGCGGAAACAATTTGGGCGGTGTGCCTGTGTAAAATACATCAAACATGATTAGAATAGACGAAATTTATGAAAATACATTTTTACCTTGGGTAAGAAAAAACTGTCCTGATACTGCAATATTTTACTGTGATCCATTTGGGCGTAGCGATCCTGATAGTATCTTGTGTAGAGGGTCACCAGAAGGTAGAGAAAAAAATAACATATTCTTTTTTGATCAAGAACCTGTACAACTTAGTGTTCATTTACCTACTTTTCAATCTTTCAATTTAAGTAGCACACATGCATATGACGATAGTGAAAAAAAATTCTTAGTCACAAGCGAAACCAATAGTGACAATGTAGATTATATATGCAAAGTGTACGGATTGCAACCTTTTTATTATTTCTTCCACGGTTGGGCCGCACTGGATTGGTATAGAGGATATGATCGAGCATTTCTAATTACGCCGCCTGAGCAAAGACATATCAAAAAAACTTTCTTTAGTGCCAACCGAATAATTGGAGGGGAGCGTAGCCATCGAGTGATTCAACTGTACTTTTTTCAACTGTTTGATCTCATGCATAATCATATTAGTGCTCCAAAAGTATGTCCTGTTGAAAACAAAGATATCGTTGATATTGCAAAATTTTATAGACACAGATATCCTGACAATTGGTCTCCAGGACAAGAGGAATTTAAAGGTGGCATACTAGAAACTATTTCTCAGATGGATTTACCAAGATTATTCTCTGGAGAGGACACACAACGTATGAGCAGTTGTTGGCTAGATCAATTTGACTTGTGTGCCGAAAGTATGATATACCATGTGAGTGAGACTGTATTTTTTGGTCGTAGACAGCATCTAACCGAAAAAACTTTCAAACCCATTGCTATGGGTATGCCTTTTGTATTGAGTGCGCCTGCAGGCAGTCTAGCGTATCTTCGACAATATGGTTTCAAAACGTTTGACACTATTTGGGATGAGCATTACGATACAGTAACTGATGACACTATCCGAATCGCAATGCTAACTCGATTATTAAAAAAACTCGATCAACAAAGTGAACAAGAAAAAAACAAAATGTTTAAAAAATGCATTCCGATTATTGAGCATAACTGGAATCACTTTTATAATGGCGGGTTTGAAAAAATGTTATGGACAGAACTTACCACAATGTTACACAATCTCAAGGCAGCAATAAACGGTGATCTATCTAGCAATTGATCATAGAGATCCTGCGACAGGCAGGCCCATGCCCAATGGTATTCCATTAGAGCAACATCATTTGATTGAACAGATGGACGGACATCGACTGGATTATCCTAGAATCATATATTATCTACATCAGTGCCGTATTCCTCAACAAATAGTAGAAACTGAGCAAGCACCGCCCGGTGCCTGGTATCCAGTGGTAATTGGGTTTTTTGATTTTTACGCAGATTATCTTGCAATGATCAGTTCTACAGCATATACTCGCATACAACAAAAACAAATGCAGTTGGTGTTTACCTATCACGAGGGCGATAATCCTGTTCACATGCGAGAACGCATCAATCAACTGTGTGCAAATCATGGAATAGATCCTGAACAAGTATGGTTAATAAGCGGCAACAGTTCAGCAGATTCAGTGCCTGGTTGTGTGTATTGGCCTGAACTGGAATTTATGTACTGGCGCACTGTGGATCAATCAGCAGGTGCCCAATATCATTCACAACCAAGAAGCCAAGCGTTCACTGGCCTGTGTAGAATAGATAAACTATGGCGTAAAGTGTTCATGAGTGAATTGTGGACCAATGGATTACATCATAATGGATACTTTAGTTACACTCAGCACTTGCTAGGCGGAGAGGATGACTACTTTGGTTGTGCGTTGCGCAATGATTATTTGGCCAGCAAACAAACTCAAGTCGATCAATTTATTACAGCAGGTCCATTTCGTGTGGATGACCTAGATGCAGATGCTCACAACAACTATACTGCAAACATGACTGACCTTTATAATAACAGTTATTTTAACATTGTGTTGGAGACCATGATTGATATAGACAACTCAGGTGGTCAATTTATAACAGAAAAAACATTCAAGCCCATATTCAACAATCAATTCTTTGTGGCGGTGAGTAGTCACAATCACCTGGCGCACCTGCGTAATCTAGGATACAAAACATTTGGACGTGTGATAGATGAACACTACGATTCAATTGAAAACAATCAAGAAAGATTTGAGGCTGTGCTGGCACTTACCAAGAGTTTGTGTGCAAAACCTTTGTCAGAGTTGCACTCAATCTACCATGAATTAAGACCCGAAATACAACACAATCATCAGGTGTTTGCGGCAGGCATGCGGCATAGACTACAAGCAGTGGTCGATCGTATCAACTACAAACTTTGACGCCGTACAACTGTTCAAAACGATCAGCATCTGCTCGATCGTTGACCATGGGTTCTCCACGTATGTTCAATGACGTGTTAAGCAACATAGGACAACCAGTTAACACATACCATTTTTCCAGCAGTTCTCTAATGCCAGATCCGTCCTTTGGCACAGTCTGTACACGACTGGTATTGTCAACATGAACGATAGCAGGAAATAACTCAGGAACCCTACAACGAGCGATTGACTGCATATACCTACTGTGACCGAAGCCGCAAGGCATGTCAAAGTAAGTGTCAGCCAACTCCTCCAGAATAACAGGCGCAAAGGGTCTGAACTGTTGTCTACGTTTGATTTCATTTACTTTCTCCTTGATCGTGCTGCCTCTAGGGTCTGCAAGGAGGCTACGGTTTCCCAGTGCGCGGGGACCGAACTCGGCTCTTCCGGAGGCAACTCCCACAATCTGTTCAGTAAGTAACCGATCCAAAAGGCCATTAACGGGATAAGGCCCAGGAATATCATGCCCGAGACTAGCACTGGTCCAGTTAATTCTACGTCCAAGAGCCAAAGCGGCAGCACCAAGGCTACTACCGGCATCACCAGGACAAGGCATAATCCAAATATTCTCAAAGTATTCTCCTAGCATACGATTGGCTGTGCAGTTCAAAGCCACTCCACCCATATATACCAGATTTTGACTAAAACCCGTGTTTCTAGCACGAATCATTACTTGTCGAATAAGATCCTCTGCTACCATTTGCCCAGCGGCCGCAATGTTTTCATTGCTGGCACCCACTAGAAAATCTTCGCTCATGCCTGTGTGAAAGTTGTGTCGTAATTCAATATCACGCTCGTTGGCAATCACGTGCTCACGCATGTCATGATACCAGAGATTTTTGCCCCAGGCAGCCATGCCCATGGTGATGTATTCTTCGTCCAGTGGGTGCAGGCCAACTCGTTGAGTAACAGCACTATAGAACAGTCCAATGCTGTGCGGATAAACCTGCCGCCATAGTCTCTTATACCGTGCTCGACCCTGTTGATCATACGTTGCACCCCATATGCTGATGGTATCCCATTCACCTATAGCGTCTACGACCACAACTGTGGCACGTTCAAATGGGCTGGTTTGAAACCCTGCTGCCGCATGGCTCAAATGATGATTATGACTGCTGTAACTACGCGGAACCGATCCCAGTTGCTGTTCAAGTATTTGTCGTGTTGTTATCTTGTGCCATTCAATGCCTTGACCTGCGTACCATTGTCTAAATTGTTTGTTCCAAGGGCGTTCGTAATAGGCAGTATGTCCAACCAGCCCGCAAAAATATGCATCTTGCAATAGATGCGCATGTAGGTCAGGGTCATTTTTCTTTTTGCTATATCGCTCCGAATGGCCAGCGAACAGTATCTCCCCGTCGGGACTTATGACTGTGGCAGCCGCATCATGAAAGCCTGCCGAAATACCTAAGATATTCATTTGTAGATAAATGGATCTCGTTTGCGTAGTTCTTTTAGTTTTTTACGATAGCGTATTTCTAGTGTAATTCTTGACCAAAGTCTTTTAAACCAATTCATTTTAAACTCCTAATTTGTTGTTCGGTATAATCTGGATCACTCCAGTGGTAGTTGTATGTAGCCTCGGCTGTGCTGGTACGTATTTTATACACGTCTTGATGCTGACTCAATTGCGAGTATATGTTTTCCCAGTTTTCTGTACCAAACGACCTCTGGAGATCAACCGACCCGACTTGAGGGTGGCCGATTGTAAGACTCGGTTCATCTGGGTCGAATCCATTCCGTTCAAGCCATTCTCGAAACTCTGCCAGATGTTGGATTTGCCAAGGGTATGCGCCGGGATCACGTGACCATTCAATATCAAAGTCCCCAGCGGCTTGAGTTTGCGACCGCAAACTTGTAGTAATAAGTTCGCCAATACGGCTATCCCTTCCTTCATCCTGGAACACTTCCCAATGGTGCTTGCCCACTGCTTTGTTAACTCCCACATACACACCGCCCATACAACGATTAATAGTATCGATACCAAAGAGATCATAATCTTCCGCCTCTAATTCAAATCTCGGAGCATTTAACCAACACATGAGTTGGCTAGGCCTGCGCCACTCTGGAGCAGTTTTTGCTTTACGCATGCTGAGGACCAAACTTTCTAGTTCATGGCACAACAAATTTAATTGGCGTATATGCCATCGTGTGTAATCATCTGCTTGATTGTAGTAAGGGCTCATTGCACCTGCTGTACCTTGTAAGTCTTCAAAGTAACGATGCAACTGATTCATTTTGCTGTGATTGATGCCTAAATTTGTTTCGATCACGTTGCTGGGACTAAAGAAGTCTTGTATGCGATAATCTAAACTGCTGGAGTTGATGACATTAATTGATCGGTTGATCTGTGTACACAAATACTCTGCCGAACGAGCACTTTCTGCCCAGCCCAGCCAACAATAATTCTTTTCTAAATGTAGATCATTCTGAACAATATCATTCAGTGCGGCCAGCCATTTACGGCTGAGACTGTTGTCCGCAACGTCTATGTACACAGTCAATAATTGATCGTTATTACCACATAAGTCTATTTCAATTTGGTCAAGCAATTTTCATCCACCATTCTAGTACTTCTGGACGTGCGCCCAGGATATCTGTCATTGTCACACTTTGTGTTCTTATTTGCTCTAGTCGTAACACACGGGCTTTGCCTTTACTCAGCCCTGCTTGGTATTGATCCGGCCATTGTTCCTCAAATGTCGGACGCTGTTTTAATTGTAGCAGTACATCACGCATGGCACCTGCGGAGCGGCCTGCTAGTTCGTCAACCCATGAATCTAATAACTCTCTAGGCAGGGCCAATGGACTCATAATGATATCTGGTGAGAAACTGAATATAACTTTGGCTAACAGTTGTACTCCATACTTCTGTGATAATGCCTCCATTGCATCAACTTCGAACATTCCAGGGAGAGTGAGTGTAAAATCAAGACGCATTTGTCTGGGGTGTGTTGCGTACTGTAGGCCGTGTTCAAAATTACGACAGAACTGTTCATAATTCAATCCTGTACGAATATATTCCCCAATCTCGTTAGTTCCATCCAGGCTAGCACATATTTGCCAGTCTCGGACATGGCTGAGAATATCACCAAAAAGATCAGTGCCGCGATAATTAATTCTGCTAAGGTTGGTATTGTATCTGGCATATAGTTTAGATCCATCTCCTAACTCCACAATTCTTTTCATATAACGCCAGTGCTGTTCATACATCAGCGGCTCGCCGCCCACCCAGTATACTTCTTCTACCAGGTGTTGCTCCACAGCACTACTGAATTCGCTTTCAATTTGATCTTGCTGGAATGATTGTATTTCTCCGCGTATATCTGCTCGCATCCAATTATTTTTTGGATCAGCCCAGTTGACCATATTATGTTGTTTCTGCTCACTTTCCCAGGCCGAGGATAACATGTCTCCACAGGTTCTGCATTTAAAGTTGCACAGGTTGCTGAACCTATAATCCCACGACACAGGGCGCATAGTAGTCGATCCATCTGGGTCAGTACTATCCCATACTCGATCAAGTCTTCTGCCGAACAATTGTGAAAAATAATCGCGATATACGGATGTGTTAAGTAGTTTATCATTGCATACTTCGCATTCTGGAAGAGTTTCTCCAGCCATCATTCTACGACGCACACTTTTCATATGCTCTGAATTCCAATGCGCCTCAAGAGTCACGGGTATGTACTGACCTGTGCCTGCTGACGTATCTATGTACTGTTTAAAGTTCTGTGCAGGTTCACGTGACGCACAACATATTCTGCGCTCGGTTTGCGGTGAAAGATATGTATGCACCCAGGGTGCCAAACACATGGTATCAGGCTTTGACATAATTTAGCAGTTTGGCTAGTTCGGGTGCAACATCTGTCAAGTTCTGATTACGCCAGCGATCTAGTTTTTGTATTTGCTGGCATGTTTCAACTCCATCAGTTGATTGGCCTTGCATCATGAAATCTACAATGCCCTCAAAGTCTTTTTGGTATCCTGTCCGCGCTGTTGACAAATATTCAGCAACGGCCTGCTTGGCCGAGTCAGGCAAGGCTGCAATGGAAAAATACGGTGCGTCATGCATGATATTCCAGTACACAAAGTCAAAGCCTTGAACACTGATCCAGTGTGCCAATTGATCTATGTAACGCACATTGAATATGTTTACTGTGGAGCAACATTGCAATTGAATGTTTTTATGCGTCTGGCGCATTTGACGAAACAATTCAATGTTTCTTTGCACGTCTACCCACTTGGCGCCTGACCTCTGATATTCAAATCGTTCACACAAGTCGTCAATGGAGAATGCTATTTCTACTGTTTTAAAATGCTTCCAGATTTCAATGGCGTGTTCAGGATACTGTGTGCCATTTGTGTTGTAGTGTATTTCTACCTGCTGTGCAATACCGCGATCCACCATGCCCTGCAACATATCAAAATGCTCTGCAATCATGAATGGCTCGCCACCCGTGAATTCAATATAGCGTATGTCATCAACAACTGTATCAATCTCTGCCCAAAAGGTATCGTTCTCTCTGGGCCAGCGTCCGGCTTTTAACATCTGATAAGCAAAACTTGTCTTACTATGTGCTTCTACTGAGTTGGCAATTTCTTCCACAGCAAAACTACTGCTGGACCATGATCCGCATATACGACATTTCAAGTTGCAGATGTTGCCCAGTTTGAGATCCAAGAACATGAGTGGCTTGGCGTCGTGAGTCCACTCGGCCGTGATGCCCATGTGTTTGAGTCTATCCAAGGTGTGCATGCGTTTTGAGGTGCGTCCAGCATCTTCTTCTGACCAGCATTTGCGACAAGTAGCAGGTTGGTTTCCATCAAGAAACTGTTGTCGTAGGCTCTGCATGTGACTGCTAGATTGTATGTCTGCAAAGTTAGCAGTAGTAAGATTAAATTTGTTACCAGTGTTGTCTAAAATTTCGTCATCGGCCAAACAACACGGGCGCACAGTCCCAATGGGAGATGCTTCTAAACTGACCCAAGGCAACACACAAAATTTGCTATGTGGCAAATTCATTTTAATGCCGCCAATTCTGGCAATGCGTGACGCCACGATTCATTTCTAATTTCGTCCAACTCATTTGTTTTGCGCCAGAATGTGTCTATTAGTTGTGTGTTGTCTGTTGCGTTCATAAAGGCAATGGCGCTTCGGAATCCTTGTGTGGCACGGCTTAACGAATCTCTGTCGCTCATCCAGGATAGGTGTTTCAAATACTTTTCTTCCAAGCGTTGTTTGTATTCAGTTGGTGCAATATCTATTCTATAGTGTGGGGGATCTTGCAATATATTTACATTTAAATCCTGTGCGCGAATCAGTCCATGTGCTACCCATTCTCTATGAAAGTCCGGCAAGTGCCATGCATTCATTATGCTGAGTGTGGGGCTAATATAAAAGTCCACATTGGGACATGTTGCAATCATTCGATGACGATTTTGAACAACGTCGTACCACTTGGTGCCTTTTCTAATATATTCAGCAGGCAGTCCCATGCCATCTAGACTGGCACCTACGGCCACGCTTTCAAACTGCCGCCAGTATTCAAATACTGACCTGCCCTTTAGATCGGTGTGCGTGAAGTTGGTGTTGTAGATCAGTCGTACATCAAAACGTTTGCGCTTGACCAGTTCTTCAAGAATGTTGTAGTGTTCTTCCATTAACAATGGCTCACCACCTGCAAAGTAAATTTGTTCTACATAGTCCAAATGTGGCTCTAACTGCGTCCACATGTCTGTTTCTGTGCGGCCTGCATAGTTGAGAACTGTGTTGCGGTCTTTCCATTCGGGTCCTGCAAGTTTTGCTTGATCTTGATACCACTGGCTTGAAAATATATGCCCGCATGATCTACACTTTAAGTTACATAAGTTTGAAAAACGAATGTCCCAATATGTCATTTCAAATTGTTCAACATGCCCGTCAGGCAAAGTTTTTGCAACTCGATCCACGTGATGTCCGTGGTGCTTGTTACTGCTTTGTCTGCCAGAAAAGAACCCTGACTCTTCCTGTTCATAACAACGTGTGCATGTGCTGTTGGGCGTTTCTGTCAGCATGTCTTGACGTAATTTTTTCATTGGCTGGCCATTCCAGATCTCTGCCAGTGACTGTGTTCTAGTGGATCCAAATTGCGGAGTTGATTCAGCGTGACAGCAAGGATATGCTTGCCCATTGGGCCAAGCGTGTAAGTGTACCCAAGGATACATACAGAAAGTCTTGCTTTGGCTCAATAGATGCTGTTCTTTTAAAGACAAACTGGCAAGATTTACCTTGACTGGATTGGCTGAACCATATTGATATTCTTCTTCTCTACTGTAGGGATAACGATTCAACAGTTGACGATCGTATGGTCCGGGAATTATCTGATGTTCTATGGTGTTATAATCTACATTTATCTTTTGTATCTCTGTGAGTTCTTGTTCGATGTTGGGGTTGGTAGTTTGTAACTGAACAAAACAACAGGATATATCTTCTTCATTGAGTATCACTTGCAAATTTTTTAATATCAACCCAGCCTGCTCGTGTTCTTTCACATAGTAATCCCAAGAATGAACAACAATGATTCTTTCGTCTGTTTCAAAATGATCTTTACGTAAATTTTTTAATTGGTCTCGCAACCATTTTTTTCCAGTGTCATAATCTTGTTTTGAAAACTGTGCAAGATCTATTGTGCCTAATATTTTCATAATGAGTTGTACCATTCTTTTAGTTCAGGGAATGTCGCCGTAAAGTTCTTGCCCCTGCGTTGATCATACTGCGTGTAGAACTGACGAAAATCGTTCAGCAACCGGGGACGATCAAATGCTTCTGAGTGCGGAGTTTTGACCACATCCAAATAGTCTATCAGACGTTGTAGATGATTAATCTCATGCTCGTGCAAGAATTCGCTGCCGCAGTTGTTTAACAGCCAGTCACGTAGTAACAACATGTATCCAGTGCGAATATCATCGGGCAAAATCAATGGCGATTGAAATGACGGAAAACGCAAGATGTTTAATGTGAAACTCACCGCATCCTTTCCATATTCTGTTTTCCATTGTAGCATGGTTTCCAACAGTTGATCCAGTGTTGTCAAGCATAGTGCGTTAATGGTACACATCAAATGTATGCCGCGGAACTGACCGGAGTCCAGCAAGCGTTCTACGTTGTTGGCCCAGTCGTCCCAGACAAGTCCGTCACGGATGTATTCTGCCTGAGTTGACGTTGCCTCATTGCTGGTGTATAGGTCAATGGCCATTCCTTGTGTGCTGGCAAGCAGTCGGTCAATATCAACTTCGGTGCCCAGATTACTGTTGATTGCCAGGCGTGTGTGACTCTTGCCCGTATTACTCTTAAACCAGTCAATAAGCCGCCAGGTGTGGTGGGACATGAGGGGCTCTCCTCCGGTGATTCTGAGTTCCTGCAGGGTATGATGTAGATCCGTTTCCCACCATTCAAAAAATGCATCAATATAGGGATTACTCTCTGTGATCTTAAACAACTGAGCACTGTCGTGAGTGTGAGTAAAATGGTTGCGGCCATCACTGACCAAATTAGTGTAGGGTCCGTTACGTTTGATATCATTAGCCCAAGTTGTGCTAAAAGCAGGGTTGCAATAACTGCAAGCAAATTGACAAGTGCGATCAAAAGCAATTTCCAAGGTACGGAGATTGACGTCGGCATCGGGTGCAGTATTAAATGCTTCATTCAAGGCCTCTATAGGATATATTTTGCTTTTGTACACACGGTCACTGATTGCATCTGACCCCATGTCTTCAATCTTCCAACAATACTCACAGCCAGAGGGACGCTCCCCGAGAAGCATCTTGCGACGATCCTGTTTCTTTTGATCAGTGTTGTGCAACAGCCTAGGGTTGGCGCGGACTTGATCCAGATCCACCAAATGGGCTGGCGGGTGATGGCAACTTGTGGTCTGCCCACTTCCTAACCAAATGGTTGCGTTATACCATTTTGCCGCACAGAAACTGGCTGAGAATCGGTCTAATACTTCTTGTTTAAAATCTAAATCGTTCACAAATTGTTTTGGATAAAATTGACAAAACGGTCAGGAAATTCTCGAAAGATTCGGATTCCTTCTACCGCCAAGTGTTGTTGATTATACTTAGTTACGGCTCGACTTGCAACCAGAAATTCTGCCAGATCACTGGCACACAAGTCTTGTACTACTTGTGCAATTCGATTCAATCGGTCTTGATTGTTGTCTATTGTGTCAAATGATTCATCAATCAAGTGCCCAAATGTTTGAAATCCTGCATTGTGCAGGTCTCGATAAAAGCCACAATTGGCCACAGCCACAAACGGATGTGCCATAGCAATGGGTTTGTAGATCTTTTCACTGCGTAGGCTGTAAGGATAATCGCACACAGTTTCTGACACCAAACTGAAGTAGGTATCTATGTAAGGCTCTGCACGAATATACACGTCACCCCAGGTATTATCAAACAATTCGTGCTTGACAAAGGCATGTTGATATTGATCTTTCTGCCCTGCATGAAATTGTTCTACTTCGTATTCAGAGGGCAACAGACGTATCTCACTGGGCCTTTCAAACAGGTCAGTTGAATAGGTATGATTGTATACCGGGGTAGTATCCAAGTTGGTCCATAGTGCGTGATCCAACAGTCCAGCATCACGCATGAGTTCTATCATGTATTTTCTGTGCGGTCTTGTGCGACCATTTAGAAACAAAAATTTGTAGGGCTTGTGCAACTTGCTATAGATTTCGTCTGCTCTGGCACCCTGTTCTGTATTACTTGCATAACAAGTTGCTCTGTAAGCATAATGATCGTAGACCATGCAGTTGAGTTCAGGCTCCATATCTCCACATCCTACCAACAGCAACTTCTTTTGTTGAATCAAATCTAATAGACCCAATCGTTGACATTGTAGTTTAAGAGTTTGTGATCCTTCTGAAGGATTGGCCAACACAGGCAAACAGATTTCAGTTATTTTTTTTACACGGTCTGCATAGCGATTTACAGTTTGTCTAGCCAGTACAACAATATCGTTGGCACAAGGATTGTATTGCTCAAAGTCCCAAAATGTATCATCTGTCAGATGCTGTATTTCTGCATGTATCTCACAGGAAGTGTCGCACACCAGTCGGCGATTACCTAGCATGATATCTACACTCTTCCCACCACGACCGCATCTCAGGAAAGGCGGCCAAGAAGTCTGTGCCTCGGCGTTGATCATGTTCCGCAAAGAATCTATAAAAGTCTGCTCGTGCTTGACTATGATCTTGTGTCTGCGCACTGCGCATCCAGGCAATGTCTCGATCTAGTCTTGCTACTTCGTAGTCTTTGAATCCTTGATGTGGGTACCGTGGATCTTCCATGTGTTCCAGCATGAACTGTTTGACTTCTTCAAGTTTAAGTGCATAACTTTCGGGCAAAATTTGCAAACTCTGCCACGTGGGTGTGCGTAACACAGGGGTGTCAAACCATACCCGTTGATAGGTTCGACTGTGTGTTCTTCTTAGAAACAGTATCCAACCCAGTAAAGATTTTAATCCTGTTACTGAAAGATTGTTCATGGTAATGATAAATGTGAGGCTATTATAGGATGGTACCTCTTTTAAATAACGGTTGGCATTCTCAAACATTCGCATGTAGTCAAGTCCATGCCTTATGTACTCAGCCTGCGCGGGTATGCCTGAGTCCACACTCACATACTGCATAAAGTGTTCAATACGGCCGTCACAGATGTTTTTTACCGAGTCAAGATACCGTTTGAACAACTCTGGCTCTACTGAAAAGTTACTGGTAACGTTTAGGTGCAGTTTCTTAGATGGATTGGCCAACACATAATCAAATACCCGATATGTATTTTTGTCCATTAGGGGCTCGCCACCGGTCATTCTAAAGTGTTCTAATTCAGGGTATAGCGTGGGCCACCACTTCCAAAATGCTTCTACATAAGGGTTATGCTCTCGGGCAGGAATAATGCGCCTATTCCCGGTAAAATGATCCATGCTGTTGTGCGGAGTACTGGTAGCATAAGGCCCCATTCTCTGGGCTTCATCTGCCCAACTGCTACTAAATTGAGGACTACAATAACTACACTTGAGATTGCAAGCGTTATTAAAATTAACTTCAACATAACTAGGGATAATGTCATCTTCGGCTCCTGTTGAATTTTTTATTTGTTCAAAGTCCACTGCGGCCCAGGGTTCGCCTGAACGATAATGCCTATCTGACAGTTTGCCCTGATCTTCCATGTTCCAGCAATAACTACACTCTGTAGGTCGCTCCTGACGCAACATGATTTTACGTTGTTCTTTTTTGTGTGGTGTGTTGTGCAAACTGCTGGGATTGTTTGTGAGATTCTCTTGAGGAATAGCATGCAAGGGCGGATGATAACAGGAGTTGTTGAGTCCAGTGGGCAAGTGCAAACTCACTTGTTTCCATTTGGCCAAACATAAAGCGTGTCCAAGTTGGTCTTTCATTTGTTCTGCTGCCCCCATAAACACACTTTTATAATTCGTAGTCATAATTTTTTAATGTAAGTTCTATTGCTAATTGTTGAAATGGTAGCAAATCAAATAATTTTTCTTGTCTCAACTTGTCTAATAGCAATATATGCCTTACTGCATGATTGAACAGATATTCATTATCGTCTTCAGTTAATTGTAACATGAATTGATCGTAGTTTTGTCCAAGTTGATTGCGTATGGAATTTAATGTAGATATTGCCAATGGCTTCAGTTTGGTGTGTATTGCCATCAATGACAAATAGTCCGGTCCGTGCAATAAGATTGGGCTGACTGATATTTTTTTATGTTCAGCGTACCTGTATAACTCGGGCAGTGTCCATATACTGAGCAAACTTACCACCGGCGAAAGACTAATAGATATTTTATGATTCTTCTGAATTTTTTCTAGTGCCAAATCTATATTAGTAGATATGGTATCCCAGTTACTGCCCGATCTAATATAATTGGATATTTCACCAACTGCATCTACACTGATAGAAATACTAACGGATTTAAATTCTTGCCAGAGATCAAACACATTTTTATCTTTGTATTGTATTACTGTAAAATTAGTATTGTATCGTAATTTGATATTTTTGCTAAGACCATTTGCAATTAATGTCTCCAGCATGTTGTAATGATCGCTGTTGATCAATGGCTCACCACCACACCAGTAAATTTCTACCAGATCCTTTGTGAGCAAGTGATCTAAATAGTCATCAAACTTGCTTTGTTGTAAAGTTATAGGGTAGGATAATTCTTTTGCCCACTGATTACTAAAGTGAGGATTACAATATCGGCATTTGAGATTGCACTGATTGCTGTGTCTTACATCTAAAAATTGAATGCCGTCGGCGTTTGTAACTTTTGTTTGATACATCTTTCGATAACTATCAAAACCTTGTTGTTCTTTGTGCCAACAAGATTTACAAGCATTAGGGTTGTCAAGAGATTTTAGATCTTGAAATCGGGCAGGATTTTTAATTTCACTCAGTGGTTTACTATATTCTGCTGATGTTTGGCAACATGGCCTTATTCTTCCGTCTGGAAAAATAGTCACTCCGTGATCAATAGCAGGACACTCCCACATATCACCAACCTTCTTGTACTCTAATGACATCAATTTCTCTGACCATGATGCCTTGGTTATGCCAGTTGCTACGATAGTGATGTTTGAAGAATCTGCTGGCTTCTCCTGTGAGCATGTGCATGGGCAAGTCTAGTTGTGTAGCAAGTTCGTCTGCCAGTCGATTGGCAATGATTTCAGGTTGATCGTTCTTTACTGTTTCAAACAGTTCAGCAAGTGCTTCAAAGTTTTGTACCTGTAGATAGTCCCAGTTAGTGAGCATGGTCATGTAAGTTCCTTGCCTTGCGCCAGCGATCGACCAGTAACCATAGTCTACATCTCCACCCACATTGTGCCATATGGTCAAGTGATCTAGATTTCGTTGGTGTACACGATCACGAAACTCTGCCACAGTAGGTCTTGCACCACGATTCAAACACATCTTGACCCCTTCACGGAATCCGGCACGCCAGGCTTGGAATGCTGATCCATTGGGATATGTTACACTGTAGCAGTCATGCATGGCCCAGTATAAGGGATCAAAGCAAAACTCTATCTGTGTTTCTGTTGCGCCATCGGTGTTTTCATGGGTGCGCATGTTCATCACATGCGTCTTTGTCCATGAACTCAAGCCACCGTTACCATACATCAATCCGTTAATGTGATTACGTGCTCTCCAGCGGAACACAGCCTTTTCATATTCAGATGTAGGAAGATCAAGCGTTTGGTTAAAAAACGCTGGGTCGGGGAGATTGTCTCCATCCACGAGGATAAATCGTTCTGTGTCAGAAGCCAGGGCCGCGGCTTTGTGTGCCGCATCGCTTCCGCGTATATTGCTGACCCGTCGGGCCCAAGGCACCATGTTCTTAATCTTGACCCAAAATTCTTCTTGTTGCGGTTCATCATAACTTAGGTAAATGCAGTCTAAATCTGCTATGTCAATCTTGCTCATGTTGTTTTAATTTCCATTGTTGGTTGGGTTCTTGTGCGCTTACTACAACAGCAACATCATTAGGGTCGCAAGGTGTTCCTTGATCACTGGGCACTAACTTAGGTGGCACCGGTCGCTTGCGTGGTTTTAACACACCATCAACTACACGTACCTGCAGGTCTCTCAATGCAAACTGTTCAGGAGTAAGGTCAATATACTTACCGGGCTGATCTTCATGACTGTAAAACAATGGCAGACCCGAATCATCGTGGTAAAGTCTAAGATAAACCGGCTTGATTTCAGGCCATTCAATGTTTTTCCAAAAGTTTAAAAATTCTTGTTCAGTCACTGCGCCAGTCCTTTTGATGATAATGTACAGCACCCCATTGAGCCACTGTGTTGAATCTCAAGGGATTATTTTCCCATACTAGTTCCTGTGTCCAATTTGGTGTATGAGACGCGATCATATGACGTTTCATATGCACGATCTTAGGATAACTTGCAAATGGTAAGGTAACTAATTCTGGCCCAATGATCTGTGCAGCCATGGCATATACTAAATCAGTTGTGGGATTTTCATCTGGAAACTTCAATAATGTTTTGTACTCTGTCCAGTTTTCAAAAATGTTTCGAACCAGTTGAAAAAACTCTTGTGCTGTTCGACTCACTCGCCAATAAGTTATAGCATTGTAAACGTCAGGCAAATGGTTGGCATCAAAAGTTTTTCTATAGTATCTACTGTCAGCAGGTTGATCATAAAAGTCTCTAGCACCAGTAGATATCACAAGATCTTGATGTTCAAACATAGTCCACCAATGGTCAACGGGACTGGCTATAACCATATCTGCTTCCAGTTTGATTGTTTGTCTGTAAGGGCTGGCCGCAAAACATTGCCAATCATTGGCAAAACCGCCAAGGTCGCCATAAGGCAAAGGAATAACATGATTGAACACTGGGTTGTCACAGCGTTTGACAGATATAACAGAAATATTGGCGTCTGGATGCCACTGCCTAATAGATCGTGCCAATTGTATAGCACAGCCAAGGTAGTCCACTGTGTCGGTGTCAATAGCCGGTATGAGGTAGCCACGTTCAGCGAGGATTGGCAACTATGTCTCCTAGGTGCTTTTTGCCCATGGCATGAAAGTCCATACCGTGCCAACCCATTGTTTTGGGTTTCCCGTCCTGTCCTGTGTACCCAATTTCAAAGTAGTCTGTGTCTAGTTGTTTAAGAGTGTGCTCAGGCATGACACTGGCCAAGCCAAATGGTATGTTGTCTACTTGTAATGTATGTCCACTCACAATGCCCATGGCAATGCTGAGAGCATAGTCGTTACGATAGGTAGGTCCTGCAATATGATACAAGTCTTTGTAGTGACGCCAGTTTGCACGTATCATGTTCATGCAATCAAAGATATATTGTGCTGTGTTGCTTTTACGGAACATCATTACTGTGGCCCACCACATGGGCATGCGATTGTTGCCAAACCAGTTGAGTCCGTCGAAGTCATTCATGCTGGTCATGTCCCAGGCCAATCTATGGCACATAAAATCTTGTGGGCTGTTGATCACCGTTTGCAATTCATTGCCGCACACCACATAATCAGCGTCTAGTACTAGAGTTTGATCCCAAGGTGTAAGTGAATATGAATCAGTTCTACCTGCGTTGTGCCAAGACACAGTCGCTTGATAATCCTCAAACCAACGTGTTCCTCCGGAAACTGGCGTCGCATTAATGACTTGATCTGCGGCAGCCAGTCGTCGATCTGTTGGATTTGCGTCCGTGACAATGGCTGTAGGGATCTTGAGGTGCCTACGAATTCTTTCAGCACTCCATCCAGCCATAGCAACGTAGTCGGTTTGTTCATTGTTGAACGCAAATATCAATGCGCCCGTTGTCATCGTTTCTTACTTTGTTCTTCATATTCTACCAGCCAAGCGTTCATTTGTTCTTGCCAGTGGCCATGTGCCCGAGCAAACAGTTCCGGAACGTTTACTCGCACAGGAGTTTCGTACAAGTCTAACAGCACCACGTCCTTGTCTTGCGCACAACTCAACAAAGTACATTGCAGTTCAGGACCGGCACGCCACATGCCGCCGGCATGAGCAAACAACATCTTGGCTTCGTACTTTTCTTTTAGTACACGACGTGCGGCCACATGATCAAAACGTGCTCGTGCATGAGCAATTAACGCATCGGTATTCATTGTAGTATTATAAAAGAAAAAAGGGCAAAAGTCTACCTTTTGCCCTGATTGAGTTTGCCAATTAGGCTACGCTGGCAGCAATTGTGGGGGTACCCCAACTGTTGCTTAAACCTTGTGCAGTAGATGGCGGAAGGTATGTGACCAAGGTTGTGGGTGCTGTGCCTGAGATAGTGGTCGAAGGACTGCCAGTTGCTGTTCCGCCCGAAATGTTAGCAGTGGTACCTGCACCCGATGATCCATCACTGACCCAGGTTGTGACCAAGGTCAACACTGTGGTCGAAGTGGCTGTGGCGGTGGTTCTGATGTACTCGCCTGAATATGGAGCGGTGGCATTGTTTAATTGGAATATTGTAGTGGCCACGCCAGTAAGGTTGTACCAGCCTGTGGTGGTGGCCAGTGTTGTTTGTGTGCCGCCGGTGCCACTGAGTCTGGTGGTTCCTGTGTAACTTTGAGCCGCAATAGTTTGAGCCGCACCGTTCACACGACCAGTTAGGTTGATTGTGCCGCACTGTCCAGCCAAGGTATTCCAGTCTGGATCACTGTCAGTTCCTGTAGAACTCTTGCCATACTTGAGACGCACAATTCCGCCTGCGTTCCAGAAATAACGTGCTTGGTTGGCTGACGGAAATGTAATAGTGTGTGTAAATGTAATGGTCCAGGCGGCTTGTCCTGAACCTGTAGGATTAATCTGGCTTGTGGTGCCTGTAAATGTTCCGTACTCAGCGCCCGAGGTCACAGCATTGCCACGATTGGTTGTGACACTGGTAATATCTGTTTGTACGTTGGCCAAAATACCAATAATGTTTCCTGCGGTAGGTGCTGTTCTTGATGTAAGAGTTGTGCTGGTTTGGGTGCCTGATGTGGCCAAGTTGTTGACTATTGTGGCCCATTGTGTGGCTGTTACTGTATTGGTACCAGCGGTCACTGTGGCAATGTCAGTTTGTCCCCAGCCTGCATCACCTGCACCTGTGCTCCACACACGATTCAAACCTGCTGTGGTATTACCTGCAAAGGTATTGTAATCTGCGGCTAGTATTTGTGATCCTGATGAATAAGTCATTGCTGTTTCCTGTTATTTAATTGTGACAATGGCTTCTACTGTGCCAAGTCCTACATCTAATTTATCAACCAATGCACGGCCAATAACATTAAATGCATTTGCTTCTTCTGGACGAGCAGATCTAGCAATACCGTCACCTGCTGAAATCAGTCTGTCGCCTTTGCGTACCGCACCTGTCACACGCACAGGCACACGACCTGTCATGGCCACTGGAGGGTGTGTGTCGTTTTCACCTGCGCCACCGTTCATGGTAAATGCAGGGCGTGTAGAAATCACACCAAACACATTGTTGCTGGCATCTGTACGAACCATGGTAATTTCGGCTGAACCGCCCAGTTCGACCACAGTACCTGGTGTGTACGCTTCGTCTGACGCAAAGCGTTCTGCAACGTCAGCATACAGTGCTGTGGTTGCTGTGGCAAAAATTGTGTTGAAGTAACTGCCTGATGATCCAATGTTACCAATTGCGTTGCCTGCACCGTTGATGATACCAGTAACAGCACCGCCGGTATTTACTGTGATTGTGCCGGAACAAGCAGTGTTGGCATCACTGCGCATGAATTGACTACTGGTCAAACTGTTCAGACGCAATGAATTTGTTGAGTTGCCCCAAACAGCGTTATTAGCAATGCCAGTGGCCAAAGTCAATCCTGGATTGACTGGTTGTATGCCCCATCCACCGGCAACAGCCGACAAAGGAGTAAATGTTTGATCCTTGCTGATGATACCCACAATACTGTTGTTGGCATATAATTCAATTACAAAATGTGACGTTGCTGTGTTGTCTACAATTGTGGCAACAATAGCGCCTGTTGTGCCTGTACCCGGAGTAAATGCAGGACCTACCACAATAAAGGCAGTACCTGTGTAAACATTCAACTGTTGATTCACAGTATCGTACCATAAATCACCGGCAACATTTGAAGTTGGAGCAGTTGAACTGGCAGCGGCGCCGCCAATGGTCTTGAATGCAGTGCCGTTGTACACTTGCATTGTACCTGCAGTTGAGTTCCACCAAAGTTGACCAGTCAGCGGTGCTCCAGGTGCAGTGGTGTTGGCGCCATTTTCCAATAGACGAATAAAGTTATCGTCCAAGAATTGTCCATAACCTGCCCAGTTTTTACCCACCAGGGTCATGCTGGAATCAGTGTTGATGGTACCATCTGCTATAACAGCAAAAATTGCGCCATCAGTTAATGTAATTGTATATGACATGTGTTACTCCATATGTATTTATGCCGTGCTCAAGTTAGTCAGCGTTTGTATACGCACAGTATAGTCAATCTGTATCTGACGGTTCAAACTCTTTTGCACAGGGTGAAAGATCACGTGGGTTAGCAATCTCAGATCCGTTGCACTTCCTGCCCAGGCCTTGAGCCCTAGTTCATCAAACACGTATTCCCCGTTGAAATTGGTTGAATTATCAAATGCCTGCTGTCCTGGTGGCTCGCCGTAGTCCAGCAAACAACTGACCAAAATATCAGTGTAAACCTTACCTGATGTGTGTATCACTTCCATGTAGTTGTTGGTAGGATCTGTGTCGGCTGCCGAGTTATCATTGACTACTTTGGCGTAGGTTTCGTTGTAGAGATCAGCATTGATGCCGGTGGTGTTTGGGGGCAAGTAGGTAATAATACCAGTTGGGTCAACGCTGGACCCACCGTTGCCAAATGCCATTTCGTAAATCCAGCCGCCACCTTGGGCACTGGTACGGTTGCTGAGAGTTTCAGCAAGACTAATACTCATGTTTTCATAATGAATGGCGTTCTTTTTGTCCACAAAAATTTCGCCGTTATTGGGATCAAATATTTTGACAAATCCTTCAATTTTTACCAAGCCTGTAGAAATCATGCTCTAGTCTCCACAAAGGTTTCTTTGGTTTTTGGATCAAAAATCTTTACAAAACCTGTAACCGAAACTGACCCTGTCTCATTGGGGCGTTTGGGTTGTGCTTGTGGCACTGAATTTGTTTGTTGTTTGATAGGTTGATCTTTTTGCATCATCATTTATTTACCTTGTTCTTTAGCCTCTAAAAAACTGTGCGGCCAGTGTATCGGTATATTGCAGGCCTATGCCATCGTATGCTGTGGTTGAGCCGGCGCCGTACCAGCCCAATCCCTGACGGCAAAAGACTGCAACTCGATAGCCTGCGGTGGGTGCTGTATCAAATTCCACTGTGATTGGGTTGTCACCAGTCACTGTGTATCCACTGGTTTGCAATATGCCACCAACTGCTACCAAAATAGCCTGTTGATCAAAGGTTGAATCTTCTAAACTTAAATCAACATCTGCTGTAAAGATGGTAGTAGTTCCATCTGCCACCACACTAGATCCCACAATGCGATCTTGGTATATCTCTGGTGCTAGATTATCTCGGTTTAGATTATAAACAATTGAGCCTGTAGAATGCAGATCAACTGCGGTTCCAGCAGTACCTCTGAGTAGACTGCTCACAGTATTTGTTATGGTATTGCGTTCACGATACATGATACGCTCACCATTTACTGTTAACACACCCCAGATGTTGTTGGCCAAATCGGGCGCTGCCAGGGCACCAGCATCGGCCACATATACAATGTCACTGTTTGTATACAAAGTCTGAGTCAATGTAGTGGTAGTTGCTGAAGTCATTCTGTAGGTGGCTTGTACTCCACGCATGTCTTGGAAGATACGTAATTCTAGACCAGTAATTGGATCAGATTCAAGTACTACAATTACAGCACCCGATGCTGGAGCAGTATCAAAAGTAACTGCCGCGGTTGTGCTATCACCATAATCAACAGTATATTCATCAGGAGAAATTATAATGTTGTTGACCGCTACTTCTACGTCCAATGATGCTGTGGGTGCATAGTAAGGCCCGGTGGTAGTGCCATCCCCGTAAGAAACATTAAATTGACGCGAATACACACGCAAGTCCATGGTATCAAACATTGAACATGGCACCAATTCTTCAGGTGCATGGCTTTCGTAAGGTCCAATAAACTCACCACCATCCACGTTGATGTCAGTTGCTCGGGTTCCCAGGTAAGGATCAAGGAAAGAACTTTCATAGATGGCATCCAATATGGCAGGATCGTATGTGGGGCGACCTTCTGGGCCATAACTGATGTTGTCAAATGGATTGATGTCAAAGTTGCCCACATCAAAGCCGGTATTCTGAGAGAACGTGGGTGCGGCGACTTGCACACCAGGATAGTCTACTCCATCAATCAGCAATGGTAAATCTAATCCTGGTTGGTCAGGTCCTGGCACATAAAAGCCCATGGTACGATCAACACCACTCAATGAACTGGCTGCAACCAGTATCCATTGATCAGGGTCAAATGTGGCAGATTGCACCGGCGAACTGTCTCCACTATCGGCTTGCCATACTCGGTTGTCATAACGCACTTGTGTACCATTGTCGTATGATACATTGGCTTCCCAAGGTAAGATAGTGCTCACATACTGATAACGATCGTATTTGATAGTGGTGTTGATACTACGTACCAAGTTATTGCCCATCACAGCAATAATTTGCCCGCCTGTTCCATTACCGCCCGATACAGTGACAATGGCTGTGCTGATATAACCTGAACCAGGAGTATCTACAATTACCTGACTGATTTGACCTGCGCTGTTGACAATTGCTGTCATGGTTGCTTGGGTAACACAGTTGCCTGTCACAGTGAGTTGTGGCGCTACTGTATATCCGCTGCCACCATCAGCAATCACAACATTTTGTATGCTGAGAGTATGATTGTCATACCAAAAACTGTATGGTTGTGTTTGCCATAGCGTACTGTCGGGTGCTACATCACTATAAGTGCTGGGATGTCCAGTTCCTGTTGCTGTGCTCAAAGTATACGGAGTCAATATTGGACTCATGTACTGGTTGGGCACTTCAGCAGTGTTGTAAAACGCTGGCAAATCAAAATCAGCCATACTACCTTGGTAAACGTCAAACCCGTTGTAGATCAAGTTAAATTCACGTATCTGCACATGGTATGGTTTGACTTCTTGAATATAGTTCAGTACAAAATCTTGATTGTCTCTTTGGTATGTTTGATAAGGGACCAGTTGTCGAATCTTGTGATCAACATCAATCAAACTGGTCTTGGTCAGCCACTCAGGTGCTTCAAATTCGCTTAGTACAAAGTTAAACATCAAAATCAACGCACGATTGCGTTCAATCAATAGGTCGCCAATCAATAGTTGTTCATTGATTGCCTGTATGATCTTGCGTGTTTCGGTTACAGGTTCTTGATCAAAGTGCTGTAAATCAAACACTTCAACGTCAAAACCATAACGTCCTAGTGCGTAGTCCCAAAGTTCTGCCAGGAATTGAATGGTCCCGTCCTGCAGACCCACGCGATCCCACCCTGTGTTGGTTCTCAAATAAATTTCAAATTTACCTTGACTGTTGGCCGTGACTTTTACACTACTGCCCACAGGTGCAGCCGCCAAACTAAGAGTGTCGAGAGTGGCTACATTGGCCACCTCGGCAATGATTTTTACGCTGGGATTGTATCCTGGTAGATACCAAGTCACATACTCCCAATAGTTTCTGGTATCATAATTCTGCACTCGGCTCAAAAACAAAGTCTCAAATGTTTTGGTTGCTGTCACAGTGTAAATTGTCCACGAACCGTTTTGTGTGCTGTCACTGGCCACAAGATACTTGTAACCCACTGAAACTTGGGCCAGGTCCTGATAACTAAGTTCTTCAATGTTGGCCACACGCTTGTTCCAGGCGCCGGTGTTTGCCTGTGGTTCTGCTTCACTGCTGTTTAACAAACTAAAGTTTCTAATTTCTGATATAGGAAACTGCAATAGTACTGCATTAACATACTCTAGGTAGTTTTGCAAGGCCAGGAACCGGTCTTCAAACATACTTTGTCGTGGACGGAATAGCACTCCATAACGTTGTGCTGGACTCAGGGAAGGGTCAGGCACAAGAGCGCCCTGGATGTTTACTCCACAGAAACTGTCTTGTAATTTTTGGTACAAATTGTCAGGCAAGAAACCATCTGCACGATCTTGTGGCAACAGATCATATTGCACGTGAACATTGTCATCTGTAAGTTGTCTGTCGAATTCAATATTGATTACAGTATCAAATGCACTGAGTTGGTCTGCTCCATTATAAATGGCAGTGGCGCTGGGGCTCACAAATGCCACATAAGGAATGCCACTACTACGAGGATCAGCAATGTATCTTGCAACCCCGCTTGGGCTGAGGGTTTTACCTATGGCAGTGTTGATTGTAACAATGTTCTTGACCCAGAAATAATACGTGGTTCCAAACACTCCTGTGATATTCAATCCAGTGGTCACACAGTAGTTGACTAGATTTCTAGGTATACCGGGACCAGCATAGTTGGCAGGAGGAACTGTGCTGGCAACCCATTGATAAACATCTATACTACTGCCCGGGAATATCTGTGCCCATCTACGTGCGGCATACACAATATCATCCTGATTGGGATCGATAAATCTTACCGAATTAGTGTCCCACCACATCTCGCCTTCATGTGTGGCAGCCCAGATTCTGCCGTTGTTGTTCTTGGCACCCACGTTGTAGGCAGCAGGATCAACTGCACCAATATAGTCGATGTTCTGACGTGCGGCTCCTAGTATTTTTCCTTGCAATGGATCAATAAAGTCAAAGAAGGCAGTCTTGGCACTGGTCACACGATCGTATGTGAATACACCGTTGATCAATGAAATGTCCACCACTGGCAGTTGCACATTGGTTACTACCCAAGCAGGTGATAGGTCTGGGTTATTGAAAATACTAACCGCTCCGTAGTCCTGAGCAATCAATGAACTGTCACCAAGATCGTCTTTGGGGCTACCGGCTAATAATATACCACCAGTGTAGTCGATCGATGCTCCATATTGGTCTAAATTAGATACTGTGTTGTCATACACCTGTTGACCAAATGCAAACTTGCCAGGATTTGTAACTGAACTTTCTGCACTGGCAAAGTAATCGTATGTGTATACTGCACCGCTTTGAATCAATGGGCCATTGAATATTGTGGTTTTGCTGTCAAAATATGTGAGTCCAGCATCAAAGGTTGTGGGGCGATACAAGTTACCCCGTGGTGCGCCCACAGTAAGAGTGAGAGCACTAGTATCAATGTTTACAGCACCGCCAAATCCAGCATAGGCCACTGGGTATGGACTGTTAATAGTCTGTGTATAAACAAATGTTTCAAATACTAGACTTTGAAAAATGTTGCCAATCAATCCAGGAAGCACCGATAACTTATTACCAGGTATTGCGGCATCTGTGTTCTTGACGCTGATAGTAAGCAATCCAAATGTTTGCGTTCCTGGAACAGCGCCAGCATATGCAATCACGTTGGGAACTGTGCTAGAGTTAATATCTTGAGCCAGTACGGCACCCCAACTGCTGGGCTGCCAATAAGCAGTGTCACTCAATGCTGTCCCTATTGGTACCGCTCTGATTGCAATCCAAAGACCTTGATTGTATTCAACAATGGTACCAATGGTGTAAGTTAGAGCACTGTTCCAGGCCGTTGGTGTACTCAGTGCCACTTCCATGTTGTTTATTCTAATGGTATTTCCTGGATTCAGTCTGGCGTTTACAGTTGACGTTGTTATGCCATATACTCTGCTTTGGTTTACTTGACGGTCTACCAACCCGGCTTCAGGTAAAACACTGCTGTCTTGAGGTGCACCGGTGTATAAACTACAGTTATTGACGCAAAGGTCTACGGCCTGACCAAAGTTTGCACCTTGGAATGGCACATTGGCCCCAACTACTTGGAGGAGAGTAAAGGTGTTGACATCAATTTCTAATATATCTCCCACTGCGGCAGGGGTGGTCAAGGTAATTTGATTATAAACTGTTGGAGTTGAAGGGTTAGCGGTAACTGTAAATTGCCCTGTTGGGTTACCGGCAGTGTTTGTTAGAAACTGATTACTTAAAATAACCGATGTTGGCGACACCAACGACGTAGAGATATTGGCCACATATACTGTTTGAGTAGAATCTGTCACAATAAATCTTTGGACAGATCGATCATATATGTAAACTGCTCCTGCATCAGCAACTGAATCATATGTGTCGTTTGGACACCCAATCATGATTTGTCTACCATCTGTGGAACAACTGATTGATTGACCAAATCTTTCTCCGCCAACAAGTCCAGACGGACTTAGTGTTTCAACATAGGTATAGTAACTTTGTGTACTGACATTGATTGTGCCGGTTGGTATGTGTGCAGAATCAAATGTTAGATTTCTAGTACTGTTATTAAATGTATAATCTATATTGGGACGTTGAATTATGCCATCTACGTCTACTTTAAAACTATAGATGTTGATAGCACTGTACAAATATTCATTCAACGAAAATCCCACTGTGCTACCGTCACCTGTAAATGTTTGAGAAACTCGTCGACCAATACGCAACACAAGATCTTCCACTGGCGTTGAATTTAACACAACTGTGGTGCTGGTTACTGTGTAATCAGTGATGTAAGTCAATAGTTGATCGTTGAGCACCACAAACAACTGTTCATACTCACCAGAATCAATTATTATATCATTGCTGTATAGATAGTTGCTTTGTATGCCGTCAGTCACATACTCAACCAGTTGTTCTTCTATCTCTACCTGTCCATATGCAAACACTTGATTAATGCCTGGGGCACCAATGTACATCCAACGTTCATCTGGACTGACCACAACACTGGTACCAAATGCACTGCCTGAATCTATGTAAGTATCATCTGGCACTGTTAACAATGTTGACAACGTGAAAGTGGGACTATTTGGGAATTTATAAACAACGCCCACATATCCAGAATTTGCACTAGAATCTGATCCAATGCTGGTAGGTGCGCCCACCGCACCCCAGGTTTGATAGCCAATTGAGACTGATGAACCAAATCCATATGCTCCGGGATTATTACACTCTATTATACTGTTTTGAGTGAATGGATTTTGAGATGTTCTTACATAAGTGTAAATTGCGCCTGATTCAGTATCGCCGTAACCAGGTGCTCCTACAAATGCAAACAAATTGTCATGGGCCTGTGCAACACTTGCGCCAAATTGACTGTTGGCCACAGGAGTTGTTACTTGGAGTTGTCCGCTGGTCTGGAAGACTTCTTGTTTTTCTACCACTTGCCATAGTCCTGCGCCGTTGTCGTCAATCCAGGCGCGGCTGCCCGGAATCAAATCATTGACATATGGCAGAGTGATAATGTCACTGCCTTGTGCAATTCGTTGAGTTTGTAGAGTAAACGCGGTTCCTGTACCTGTGGCCACAATCTGATCGGTTTGCAAGAAAGAAAAAGCAATAGTGACCTGGAAAATACTTGGCACATTTAAAACTCGATACACACCATCAATGCCGGATCCAAAATACTTGATCAACAAAATATTATCTGCTACTAATCCGTGTGCCTGATTAAAAGTGAGCACCGCGGTGCCATTAAGATTTGTGTCAACCTGTGTGATAATTCCTGGTACCTGGGCTGTTCTGTAAATGTTCCAGTCGTAGTCATTAATTTTGGCCACCCATATTATGGATCCCACATTAACATTGTTTAAGTTTCCTGCCAACGAAGCAGTATTATCAATGTCGAACACTGTGATATCAACGTCGTTGATGTTGACATAGCCTGCTGACGGTAAGGCTGTGTCTGTTATTTTAGTCAGGATAGTGGTCAAAATGTCGGGACTAGTTATTTTGTAACTTTGATTCCATAGATCACTTAGTAACACTGTTTGTTCGGCCTGACTTGATTCGCCAGGAATGACCACTTGAACAAGGCTAGGATTAGAAGTTAACAGTGCTTCATTTAGCCTCATCTCGTAAAAACTTCTGTTGGCGTTGGCACCATATACACCACGTTGTACCGCCCAGTTTTCATAAATTTGGTATTCGTTAACGCCGCGCCCAAGATCGGCAAAGGTAAAAATTTCAGCGGCACGTACAGTGCCTTTGGTTCCAAGAAATTGACGATACAGATTTACCTGGCTGGTACTGTCTAAGTTGAGAGCCACCATGTACTCTCTAGGCTTGAATCCAATTAGATTATAAGCAAACAAATCTTGATTGAGTTCAAGATTGGCATTGTATACATTGTATGTGTTGGACAACTGATCACTCTTGTTGGACAGGTTGGGCAACAGTCCCTGCTGTATCCTGGTATAGTCACTACGGGTCCAGTCATTGAAATCAAATTTTGGTTTGGGTTGTACAATGTCAACTGCGCTGTAATAGAAATTTTTGTACAGGACAATTTCGCCGCGAGCATATTTGCGTAGGGGTTGCCACTCTTTTACGTTGTCTTGATTCAAGATAAAGCCTGGAGCATTCAGTTGACCGTTCCACTCCTCGGTGGTTGATCCTATCATTCTAATTCTACTTTGTCTGGCTCCTGTGGCAGGATAATATATCAAATCAGCAAAGATACTTTCATTATCTAACACAATCATATTTTCATATGACGTGAATTTTATCTGAAAATAGTTGATGGTGTCTGCTGTTAGACTCTTGAGAGTAAATGTGTTATCTAGTCTTTCAACCACAAGATCCCTAGTGGCAAACGGGGTACGATCAGCATTCAATACCATGTTCTCTGTGGTTTGTAACGCAATACTGTCAACTATGGCTCCAGGACGCTCTACAATAACTTGTGTTGCACCAGGATTCAGATTAATAATGCTTCCTTCGGCCCAGCCTTGACCACTCCAGTACAGGAATTCACTGACCATCTGATTCCAGTCCAGTTGATAACCATTTTCCATTTGGTCAAATATTAGACCTTGCTGTTGTAACAATGCTCCGTAACTCAGCAAGAAGTCTGCTACCAAAGTTCTGTTGGTAAAGGTATATCCGTAAGGAACTTGCACCACTTGATTGCTGTAGGTCACTGGAACTCGAACTTCAAATCCACCAGCACTGATTGTACCCAACACCCCGTTGACTTGGCTGACCAAGATATTGAAATAAGGCTGTGTGGTACTGTAACCATATACTGCCCAACCATTTGCAGTTGATTGTACAATAATACTACTGTAGGTCAATTGGTCAAAAGGCACATTCTTGTAAAACAGTAGATTGTAACTTTCGTCGGGTAACAACAAACTTGAATTGAGACTGTTAGGGCTGGATTTTTCAGTGTAAATTTCTAATAAGTTTTTACCTGTAAAGGCTGCCATTCTATAGCACAGTCGAACATCAAGATTTTTAAGATCTAGTGTGAGTGCGTCAGTTGAATTGATTCCACTTATGCGATTGTAGTCCACAATCCAGTCAATGTAACTAGCCTTGCTAACTCCATTGCCATAAATTTCAATGCCATTGGCATCTAGTCTATAACGACCGTTGTAGAGGTATTGACTAAGTTCAGCATCGTATTTGTATAAGTCACGATCAGCAAACAAACTAAAGAACTCTGCAGGGCGTGTTAATACCAACATTCGCATGATGGCAAAAGGATAGGCGCTACTGGTTCTCCAGGCATTTTCCACAGGAGCATCGTCGCCTACAGTCCAATTTCTTTGGAAATTGTTGCTGTTAAAGTTGCCAACAACTGTTTCAATAGGTGGTAACAATGCACCTTCGCTACCCGAGGGGATTACTTGTGTAAGTTCGGGTCTTGCATATTGAGGCAACACATAAGGTGCAACAGGATCTCTTACTAGACCTGCAGCCAAGTCGTCCCACAGAACCAAGTTGCCTGAAGTATAAGGAGCAGGACCATATTCGGCCTCCCACCAGGCAGGCATCACAGTGAACCCCAACATCTCCCAGGGTCTTGTGTTGGGGCTTATGGTATCATAAAAATAATTGTAAATGCCGCGCCAGGCACCCACTACTAATGGTTCATTGTTGCTTAGTTTGTTACCGGCTGTGCTGTAATTCCAGGTAAACCCATTGTTGGCCAAGTAATCTTGAGATTTGTAATCTAATTTATTCCAGCCAACCCAGGTCAAGAAATCCTGACTTTCTATATCAGTTATTTCTCCTAGTGTGTAATCTGTTGTACGGAATTGTCCTGGCACAACTTCCGTGGCGTTAAGGGGTATTGGATTGCCATCCAATTTCAAGTTGTTGTAAATTCTAGTTTCAAATTCTAGCAACAACTGATCTCTAAAATCATCAAATGCCACGGTGATTGAACCATCGTGGCCACGAATCACTCGTCTGGGCGTGACATAAGTTGTGTCTAGATATATCTCAGGAACATATGCAGGATACAGCCCTAGTTTGGTAGGAGTGTTAGGTATAAAGGTTCCGTAAGTGTCTGCGTATTCTTGTATGACCACTGTGTCGCCTACTACCAGGGGAATTGTGATTGTCAAAGTTGAGGAATCAGTAGAAACTACGTATTCAATGTCTCTGGTGAGCAGGCGATCATTTATATAAACCAACAATCCCAAATAATTGGCTGAGGTGTAATTGTAAACCTGTGTAGTGTCAAATGTGTTGCCGGTGATCGGTCCAACCACAGTGGTTGATTCTGTGTAGACATTGCCGCCAGGCAGCATGTCACTCCAGTAGAAAGGATTTGAACTTGTGCGTCCAGCAATGAGATCTGTTATGACTGCTGTTAGTATTTCAGGCACAGTCATATTCACATAGTCATTGCTGATTGCTGTGTTCAACAACTGTGCTTTGTATTTTTCGTACTCTCTAGAGTTGTATTCAAGACTGGCAAAAATGTTATAATTGGGACTACGCAAGAAATATCCAGCCAAGGTCATTGGAGAACTTTGTTGCAGTATATTCAATCCAAACGGTATGATATTACCAAGGTCTCGACTGTTGTTGGCCCCATTAATCTTGCCCGTAAGTCCAACAAGGTTTTGACCAATAGTGTCATAATGACTTCTAATAGTACCCAGCGTAAGATTGTCGGCATTTTGATTTAGCGGATTGTTTTCAAGATTGATTGGCACTTGATAAAACGCCACGGCACTGGCTTGATCACTCAAGACCAAAACTTCAATTATCTGTCCAGGCACAATAACAGTGGTGCTAGGGAATGTTATGGTTGTGGTATTGCTAGTTGTGACATAGGTATATGTACCCGGATCCTGAAAGGTACTATCTATATAAACTTTGACTGAGGGCACAGTATCCACCGGCAGGGCTGCCACATCCAACAACAACGGAGTATTCTCTGCATATACAAAACTAAACTGTTGATAGATCTTGCTCTTGACTGCGGCTGTTTGCCAACCAATTTCTCTTTGATATATTGTGCGATCGGCATATTGTCTCACAAAGCCTATGCTGATATTTTTTGTAAGACTCACATTGTCTTTGACATAGAGGAAAGTGTCTGCATAGAGATTGTTATCAAATACAATGTCGCCAATATTGTTGATGCTGAGATACCTTAATGGAAATCCCAACACGGTGTCATCTAGGCCAGGACCAAGTGCATAACTGAATAACTTGGATCCTGCAAATGTGCTACTGGGATATGCCACTGGGTTGCTGAGACTATAACCATTGCTATCATAAACATCAAACAACGGTGCTTGGTTTGTACTGGTCTTTTGCTGTGCTCGAATCCATTGTATTCCGTCATAGTAAAAACTTATGCCTTGCAGTGTAGTACCGCTGAGACAGACCACTGTTTGGTCAACAAATACATCAGCGTCTGACGCAGGCACTAGATTGATAACAGGTTCCAAGAATGAACTACCATCGTCGCTGAGTGTCACAAACTCAACCACATAAATTTTATCTCTCACATCTGGGTCTGTATCGCGAGCAAAAATAACTCTGGTTCCAGCAATGAAGGTGTATCCATCTACTCCGTAGCCCACGGTTCCATTAATGGTACTGAAGGCATCGGTGGTCACAAAGTCAATGATGTCCACTGGCTGTTTGCCTTGTGTGCCCATTTCATACAGTCTGGTACCACCGCGGAATTCCAGAATAGGACGACGTGCTCTGAATGCATTGTCCAGAACTGGCGTGGTGTTGTTGTAGGTGGCTGACGCATTGATTACATCAATATGGAACCAACGATTACTACGGCTCCAGGCATTGAGATCTGGTGAGTCCAACGCCATGGTCAAGTAGTCAGGTATTAATGGTTGATTTAGGCTGGAATCAAAGTTGCCCACATCAAATGGTGTTGAATCAAATGGTACTGTGGCACTTTGAGTATAGGTTTCCGGAGTGACATAATTGGTCACAGATAACAGTTGTATAGCCGTGCCTACCCCAGCCACATAATATGATTGATTGGCATAACTGGTTGGTACCACTGGTGCAAGAAACTGCACTTTGAGGTTGTTGGTAAACACCACACCGTTAGGACTAGTGTAGTTTTGCTTGCCTAAAATGTCAGTAACAACATTGATGGTAGAACTGTCTGCTTGATCAATCAGTCTAATCTGACCAAAGATATCTGGATTGGTTCCATCCTGATACCATAGCACATCTTTAATAGCAGTCAACAAAGGAACTTCAACGATCACACTGCTTGCGTCATTATACCATGTTGTACTGGCCCACTTGGTACCAAATAAAATATTAAATTTGGTCAGTGTGTTTATGGTAGCAATAGGTGCCAAGTTAACAATTGGCAAACCGTCTATATCATAAGTGTATTGTATCTGCCAAAGGTTGTTGGTTGGGAAAGAGGGGGAAGTTGTGAATACCAAAGTCTTGTTGTTGAGATTGGTAATTCCATCTATGCCACCGTAGTCAGCAATTATATCACTAAGGTAAACTCCATTCAGTTGATCGTAACTCAACTCACTCAACAAGTCTACGTTGCCGATGCTGGTTAAATCATAGTAGAATTGTTGTGCGTTCTTGAACGGCACATAAAAACTCACTGTGCCAAGATCTTCACCGTTGTTGATTACCCCTAGTACATCTCTACTGCTGATGTTAGGAGCATAAGGTAATTGACCATTTGCTCCTGGATCTGTTTGTATCCAAAAGTTGTTGCCTGTTTGACTTAATTCAAATGTATAGTTACCACCACGCACCAAGGTTATCACCGGATTATTGCCGGGTACTCCACTGAACTCATAGGCTGTGCTAGTACGAGTAACTGCAAAGTTGTCAGTTAAAGGTATTGCAGTAGCATAAACATCCACAGCATCTGGGCCTGCTGGCAACCAGTAATACTGACTGTAATTTACAAATTTGTCAAAACTAACAAACGGATCCCAGGTGTAGTATTCACTGGTATACAGTCTATCACTCTTGGTAGTGTTGGCACCTTGAACAGCCAAGGCGTCTGTGATACCAGGGTATGTGATAGCATCTTGTATCTCTTCAGTGTCTGGCTTGAGGCTGATAACCCCAGGTTCCAACTGATAGTTGGCTCTGGTAGCATCGGGCTCTAACACATAGTAGTCATTGGGGTTAACTCCAGGACCAACTCGGCGTCCTATATAACCTTGTGTTTTCTTAAATGCAGGTTCCTGAACCAATTGGTCTAGTGTGGCATTTAAAAATTGTTTGTTAGGAGTAGTCTGAAATATATCAGGTAAAAAATCAACGGTGCGTATAGCCATTAAATTACTCCACTGCCGGATGCAGTTCTAATATTGGTACTGGTCAATGCAGTAATTACTTCCACACTGGTGACTCCGGCGCCGTTGACAAATATTTCACTAGGGGCACTGCGTATTTCATACAAATCACCAAAACTTTTTAATGGGTCTAGTGGCACCAGTACCACTGAACTTACCACGCCGCCCATATTAGAGTGGATATATGCTGCCAATTCTGAGAAGTAAAATGTCTGTCCAAATTCCCACTTGTCAATGCTAAAATAATCGTTTAAATTTGCAACCACTAGATTTCTTATTTCGCTTTCGCTGGCAGTGCTATCTGCGGCACGGATGACCTTGATGGTGGCCTGCAACTCTTTGGCTGCTTTGGGTCCAAACAATGGCTTGAAAACCACGCTGTTTACAACCACGTTGTCGCTGATCATTTTGTAGTCATTGAGTCCTTGATATGCTGTGCTAAGTTCATCTATGGTAGGAACTGCGGGCTTGGGTACCGTGTTTGTGACATCTCTTAACCAATTTTGATAGGCAGTATAGTAGGCTTGATTGACCACATACACATCAATGATATTGGTGGTACCTGGATCAATTCTACTGGTCAATGCGGCATTGTGTCTGTATTGATAATATAGGCTCTGTCGGCCAACTCTTGCCAGCCAGTCGCCTGACGCTTCAACCAGGCTACGCACACCTGTTCCACTGATAACTAGTTCATAGAAGGCACCTGTTTGGCCGGCCAATGGTCCAACTGTTATGACCTGATCGTATGCATAAAATATCTGTCCAGGTACAAACTGCAACAGTACCGCTTCAACATCATCTTTGGTAGCATATTCAGAATTTACCCGCCCAGGGTCAACCAAAAGATAGCGTTGTAGATTGTCAAAGTCCACGGTCTTTTCAAAGAAAACCCACTTGGTACTAGGGTTCACGCTAGGGGCTACAATTTCATCAAAGAAATCTGGATCATCGGGTACTCCGTCATTGTCTGAGTCTTGATAACTCACAAACACCTGATAGTCATCAACATAACCATCGCTTTCTACTGGTTGGCCGACAATGGCCATTTTTATATCACCAGGCAAAGGAATATTTACATCAGGTCTAGAATTGGTTTTTAATACATTCACAAAGTCAGCAATTACTGTGCCTGTGCGGCTGTCATAGATGCGTTGATCAGTTTCAAAGAAGAATCTAGTTTGTAGCACTGAGCCAAACAAATAAAACAGCGCCCGGCTAGTCACTGTGTACGTGCTTCCATTGGTCACAAACTCAATTAGCCAACTAGCATCCTGATTGGTTCCTGATGTGTTTTGTGCATTGGCCAAACTGAACGGTGCATCTACTGCTAAATTGGTGCTGGTAATTACATACCAGGTAGCAGTTTCGTTGTCGTAGCCCAGGCCAAAATTGCGATACAATAAAATTTGATCAGTAATACTGGTGACTACGGTGTTAGGCAAGTTGGTCACAAACAGCGGAATAACTGCAACAGGAATAGCACCTGTGGGCACAAAGTTGTTGAGTGTAACTGGACCTGTGCCGTTGCTAAAGTTGCCTTGACCTTGATTGGTTCCGTCTGTCACAATTGCCATGGGGCTGGCCCAGATGACCAACTTGTCATTGTCTTGTGAAGGTGTTCCTAATTTGAGTCGATTGTTGCTGTCAAAGTAGTAACCAGCAGGAGGAACAAATTGCACCAAAGATCCAATTTGTATGTATTTGCTAACAGTGCTACTGTAGGTTCCGATGGCTGCAGGGTTTCCTGATGCATTTACAAAATAACCTGTGGTTTCGTTGGCCAACGTTGTGCTTTGATTCCAGGTAAAATTCAGTACAACAAGATCAGGTCTTGGAAAGTTTGCATAATAGAATTGATTCAACCCAGTGGAGGCCAGTAAAGGTTGAACATTGTTGGTAATCACAGTGGCAATGTCGTTGCGTGTTAGCCAGGTGAAATCAAAAGTTGGCAATTGATTTTCTTCCCATAAGGCACCATCGCTGCCAAAAGTATTGGTACTTGAGTATTTGCCGGTGTTGTCCACTAACTCAAGATATCTTGACGTTCCGATACTGGCACGATTTACTGCATTACTCTTGATAATAGAATTGTAAAGTGTGAAGGGAAAATTAACATAGTCTTCGCCGTTGACCATGCGGTTCTGTGTGTAGTATCTAGCAGGAGCACGTTGTTTGATTTCGTCAATGGTTTCTCGAGGCTGTGCATTTGACACAGGTTGTGTGATACCACAGGTGAATGTGATTGTTTCAAGTTGTCCAGTGCGGCTTACATAACTGATAGGTATGATCACACTTTGCATTTCTTCAGGATTGATAATATACTGTAATCCATTTGAAGCGCGAACATAAGCACGGAACGTTCCCACTGGTATAGTGCTGAATACACCATCACCAAAGGTCAGCGTAATTTGGTCATTGGTTCTACTGACTACTGAAAATAGTTTTCTTTGATCAGGGGCTAGTTGTTCTGTGGCAGCGGCATACACACTTTGTACATACTGCCATTCGTATTGTACATTGCCCACAGTGTCTAACTGATACAACCAACGGTCTTCGTTGTTGACTCCTTCAATATTGATGTTGACTGTGCGATTGGCAATGCGCTCGCCAAGATTAAAATCTTGACTTTGTAATACACCTTGTTTGAAGTAAAAAAAGTAACCGGTGTTGGCACTGGCAAAACCCAGTTGATCATTACGGAACAGCACATTAAAAATGCCGTTGGGTAAAGGACTAGGCTCATACACATAATCACGACCTACAGATGTTGAGTTCACTGCCTCAAATGGCATGTTGATGCCATCTACAGTGGCAGTGTAAGGAATCACTGGCAAAAATCCTGGCACAAGATTGATACTGTATTCGGATGTATCAACTCCTACAACAGTTTGTTTAGCGCCTGGACGACCCACACGTTGTGTGTTGACCAAGGCTGCATTGAGAATAGCGGTAAACTGCTCAACCCAATTGAAGTTGGTAGGATCATTCCAGTTTATGGTAACGTTGGCTAGATTAACGCCATTAAAGTCAGTGACGTTTTCTGTAGTTTGTGCGCTGAATACTTTGAGATACCCTTGTGCGGCCTGGTTGCGTTTGGGAGTGTAACTGACCAGTTCGGCCAGTTTGACCACGCTGTCTCTGCGTTCGGCTGTGCCTAGATAGTTCTCTCTGGTGTTTAAATCATTGCGGAAACTCATGGCTTGACCCATGAATGCAATCACATCTAGCATGGCAATAAATTCTGAACTTTCAATGTAGTCATTGAAACTTTCAGGATAGTATTGACGTATGTAGTCTACAAAACTCTTGCGCAGGGTCTCAAAGTCATAACTTTGGAAGTCTGCTTCGCGATAGGTTTGATAGATTCTTTTCCAATCTTCAACGCCAAATACAACTGTTTGTCTAGTAGTTCGTGCCATAGTAGTCCGTTTCTTTTATTTATTGCAAAAATAAACGGCGTAGTTATACAAAGCCGGCTTGTCTTGTTGCTTGGTCAAAAAATATGCTCAATTGTTCAGTGTTAGTACCTGGAACAATCTGCACTTGCAATTCTATCAAGACTCCGTTTTCTTGAGGATAAAAGTTCAAATCACTAATGTAAATTCTTGGATCGCCAGCGGCAATTCGTTGTATTTCTGCTATGATGGCACGTTCTGTGGTTGTGTCTTGATTTTCAAAAATATAGTCCAGCAACGTAGATCCGTAGTCAGGTCGCCCAGGCAAAGAGCCTTGACGAATATTAAAGGCATTGAGAAGATCACGTTTGACTAATTCACCGTCAGTGAGAGTAAATTTCTTGTATTGATTGATGGTGCTATAACCGATAAATGTGGCCATACAAGTATTTATGTTCCTAAATTACCAGAAACTACTAATAAACTCAAAGGCCTCAGCGGCATACTCTTGTGCAATTTCTATCACTTGATCTGCACCTCCCAGCAACTCCGAAACATCAAAGTTTGTGATTGATGTAACATCCAAACCTAACGCATCGAGTCCTTCTGTGAATATTGCTGTTCCGTACTGCTGGAGGCCTGCTAACACTTCTCCTGATCCAGGTACATCTTTTAACAGTGCACCAACACCGGGTAAGTTTTTTGCTTGATCAAGCAAGTTGGCGGCACCTTTTATTTCACTCACAAGTCCCTGACCTGATTTGAGCAGACTCAGGATATTATCTGCTCCTGGTATTTGAGACAACGCGGCAACACCGGCAGCAGTTGATGCCAACTGTGTGAGTAGTATTGATGCTGATTGATTGATTGTGCTGAGTTGGGTAGCCTGTGTTCGTATGTCAATTCCCAAACTGGGATTGGCAAATATATTTCTGGGGATTTTGTTGTTGCCAATAATACTGTTAAAACTAGCATCTATCACTGAACGATTCACTGTGTTGGAAAATCCTCTAGGAGTTTGAACACCTGTTTGTAAAGGATTACCTCCGCCGCTGACAGATTGGTTCACTGTGCTAAAATTTATACCAAACACAGATTGAATAGCAGATGTGGTCAATTGACCAATTTCACTACCGCCCACTGTGTTGTTTAACCAGGCAGTAGTAGCACTAACACCATAGTTGGCCGCATTGTTGACCACTGCACCCAGATCTGTGTTGGAACTCAGTAGGTTATTTGTAGTGGTAGATACAATTCCTAAATCAGATAGGTTGTTGTAACTGGTTGCTAATGTGCTTTGTTGCGCCGCACTTTGTAGGACTGGATTTGCTAGTACAGAATCCAGACTGTCTGCACCACCTACTCCAGTCCATACTGTGGGACTACTGAGAGTGCTGACCAAGGTTGCAGGGTCTTGATTGATCAATTCTGCTGTGCCGGGCTTGATTAAGCCTGCCTGTTGCAATTGGTCTGGTGTGAGTCCGTATGTGCCCAGACCTTTTTCGTTGGTAATTTCTGTAGCCGGCTGATTCACTGAAGCGGCAGTAGACGAAAGTAATCCTTGTACTTGTGTTGTTGATAGTGGACCTACTGTACTGCCTGCCAGTACTGGCGTGTTAACAAAAGTTGATATTGTAGTGGGATTCAATGCTGGCAAATTTGGTATTTTTGTTACAGCCCCAGCAATTTGTGACAGCGTGCCGGGGGTGATCGATCCTGTAACTTGACTCAAGGCTGTAGCAAGACCACCTTTGGCCTGTATTAAACTGTTCAACACATCACCGGCTCGTAGTCCTGTTAGGCTACCAGTCGCTGATTGTTGATTAAAAACAGCCAGGGCTTGATCGTAGGTGGACCCGGCTGGTCCTGTCAATTCAACTTGTTGACCTGTTGGGGTAATAAACTTAAAAACGTTCATGACTTGACTTGAAAATTCCATCCTGCGGGCACAGGTTCGGCCGTGGGCGGTGGTGTAGGCTGTCCATCAACAAAATCTACTACCACACTCACCCCTTGGTTGTGATATCGATAGGGCTCATGTGTGGGTGCCCGGGTGACAATACTTTCTAGAGCACCTGTTTTAACTTGCCAACCTGTGCTGTTGTTAAAAGTAGTATCATCAAGAGTACGCTTGGGATACAGTTTAGGAGGTGTTACCGTTTTGGCTGACCCACCGTTGAGATCAATACGTCCTGCCTTGAGTGCTAGTTTTGTTCCGCCTTGCCAGGAACTGGTTGCACCTTGCAGACTCAAACTACCATCACTGCGAACTCCTAGAGCGGCTGTGCTGTATAAGGTCATGCCTGCTTCAGCGGCTAGATTCATTGTGGTCACTGCACCAATGTTGGTGGCCGCGCCACTCTTCATACTGATGTTGCCTCCAGCATACATGTTGATGTCTTTGTCAGCGTGTAAGTTAATTGTGCCTTCTGTGCGAACGTTTACACTGTTTGTGGAATACACATCCACTGTGCCTTCAACTCCTAGTTCAATCCAGGTTTGACCATTGGCATGAGCAATGTAGATAAAGTCTGCTGAGTCGTTCATCATGACCTGATGACCTTTGGCCGATCTCATGCGGAACAACGCATTGTTGCCATCAAGGTCGCCGTCGTCCATGACCAGAGTGTGGCCACCATAGCGACCGATCACTTGAACGTCAGCATCTCTCACTCCGCCTTCGCTCAGTTGTTTACGAATTGTGTTGGGATCTTGACCACCAGCATAAATGGGTGTTCCTGGAGTTGATATACCATAAACCGTGCTAGGGCTTTCTCGTTGTGCGCTTGATCCAATGGGACCACGTTCAGGATCGTTGTTTAACCCTTGCTGAAAATATATTGCGGCCTGTACTGAATGAACTGGTTTAGGTTGCTCATAGAACTTGGGATTTTTATCAATCTGTTCGTTTTCATTGTTGATTTCGGTCACTGGCAATTGTGGTGAGTTTGCAAAATAAGCAGTCTGTGCTTTGTTGCCAGGAACATATTGACTTTTAGGAACAGCACCAATGGCTGGAATCATGCGATTCACACCAGGGTCTGGTATACACCCTAGGTAGTAGCCAAGGTTAGGATCACCATTCACAAAGAAACACAGCACTCGTGTGCCAATGTCTGGGGGAGTAAACCACATGCCATAACTTTGTTGATTGCCTGGATAGGTTCCTGTGCCCACACTGGTACTGGTTTTTTCTGTAACACCGTAGAAAGGAGGCAAGTAGTTGACCAGGCGCCAGCCGCTGGCATTGTCTTCTGGATTGTCTCCGCTGAACTGCTCAATGTATACCCATAGTCTACCAGATCGAATGCTGTCCACATTGTTTTTGACCACGCCCACAAACGGACCCACGTCGGCAATTTGGCCGCCGCGATCAAATTTAAAATTTTCTGCTCTTCCTGAACTTCGCTCTAGATTTTCTGCCATTGCTTTTCCTTATCCGGGATTACCATCTTTAACTATTCTCTGTGGTCCTGTACGTATGCCAGGAAGTGCGGTGCCCTGATTATTGTTTGTACCAGCAGCCGACGCGGCTCTTGCAATCTCTAATGCTTGCGCATCAATCTTGCCTGCCTTGCGGGCTTCAATATAAGCAGGTGATCCACGTAACTCAGCATCACTGGCAGTGGGCGGCACGTCAACAGGATGTAGAATTTGTTGTACGCCTTTGCCCAAACTTGTTTGCTGAGATCCAACTGCTCGATTTTGTGTTTCCTGTTGCTGTTGTCGTTGTCGAGACGCCTTGTCAATTGGGGTTTTTGTTTCTCGAACAGCAGAAGATGCAGAAGACGATGCGCTGGTTTGTACACTTGCATCGTATGTGACCCAAGCACCTTCGAGTTCTTGGGTAAATTTACCACTTTTAAATATATGTGTTGCTTTGGTTGCGACATATACAGTTGACACTGTGTTACTATTACCAGTGCCACTAGGTGCAGTAGAAGGATCTATTAATCCTGTTTGTAAATTGTAATCAGCCGGGGTGTTGAATGTAATTTGAAAATATGCTCCACTTGCTACTGAGTTAATGGTTCCGTCAGCCAGGAAAGGTGATGTTGTAAACATTTCTGGGGACACATAATCTGTCAATGGACTAGGTAACCATGCAGGATCTCCCACTATGGTTATTTTTGCTGTGGCCAGGTCCGCAGTGTACAAAAAATCTGCGGCGTTGGCACCTGGCTCATTGGTATATTTGTCGCCACCTTGATTACTTTGACCACTGGCAGGAAACACATTGGTTTTCCAAGTTTCTTGATAATTTGGATTGGCTTGGAAATTGGCTTTTTGTACTCGCGTGTCTGGTGAGGTGGTTCCTGTAATGGCCTGTGTCCATTGATTGTTAAATGACTGTTCAAAACTTATAATTGAATTGTTTTCGCCTGTGAACCAGTATCGATATGACTTGTGAACTCCTCTGTATTTGCCTGATGGGAAGTAGGTGCTCAACATAGGAGTTTCAAAAGGTACAACAGTAAACACCATGCGATAGGCATGATCTTTTCTTTTGTAATCATATCCCAGTATGTCTATATTACAAAGCACTTGAAACCAAGCAAACTGTTGTGCTCTTGCAGTGGACTTTTCCCATTTGCCAATTGATTGATTCCAAATTTCTCCAGATTGATCTTGTATGTAACTGCTACTTCTTATGACCTGGTCAATAAATTGCACAATCTGTTGTCCTGCACTGGCTGCCCGAGCCCGAGATTTTGGATCCATACTTTGCTTGTTAGGCAAAAGTTTATCAGCGGCAGAGCCGCCTGCGGCACCAACAGCCAGTCCCTTGTCAAGACCGCCTGGGGGTACAATTGATGCATCAGAAATAATTTTACCAAAACGTACATCAGGAAATTGAATTTCATAAATGTCAGCAATCTCAATCTGTCCACCCTTCAATAAGTTTAATTGAAAATTGTTCAGGGCTGCCACAAGTCCGGTGCCCACAGTAGGTGTAGAAGGTTTTGGTGCCGCGCTGGCATTGGGCGGGGCAGTAGTAGCAGTAGAGGCCACTTGTGTGGCACCACCGGCACGACCTTGCCTGGTAATACTAGGATTACCAAATGCCGCACCGCCACCATTTTCAGCAAAAACTACATCAGCCATTAAAAATTTCCTCCTGCGGTTGCAACATCAATTGCGGGTAGTTGAGAATCGGTTGGTGTTGGGTTTGAATTTCCTGGTGGTGCTGAGGCAATCGGCTTACCATTTCTAGTATTGTCTCCTGCAGCCTGACTTGCTGTCTGTTGTTTCACTTGACCAACTAACACATCTTTTACTGTGGCCCCCGTAAACTGCATGTTGAAAGGAATACTACCCCGGTTAACACTGAATCCAATATTGGTAGATGGCGAGGCTCCAGTAATTCGATATTCTGTCAACTTGCTACCCACTGAATAATTCAAACTGGTTTGTTGGTAGAATATAAATTTTTCCACAGCGGCATTGGGATCGGTACTCCCCACACCGTTCTTTATTGGTAGTGCTAAGTTTCCTTGTTCGTCATAGCCATAGAAACGTATGACCAGGCAGTACATTGCAGATGCATAATTTACAAAAGAACCAGCATCAGAACTTTTTGTAACTGTTTGGGCATATACTTCATTGACAGCACGATAAAGATTTAATGGCAGTGTAACTCCATTGGGCTCACTGACAGTAAATGATATATTTTTATAGGTCATTGGACCACCAGAATTGATACCGGCTGAATAGGCAGTTTCAATTGTTAGATTATCCAGATAATAGTCCAGGTTAAAATAAGGACTGCGTTCCGCTCCAGTTACTGTGCTTCCAGGCACCGTGTCTTGATATTTTTTATCGTATGCCGGAAAATAAATATCAATTCCAGGTGCTGGTTTTCTTACACCCGGTGCAGTACCTGCTCCTCCACTTTGCGCCAACAAGTAATATCCGTTGAGACTTTGTTTGATACTATCAATAGTTGAGTTATAAGAAACAGGCGTGGTTAGATACCAACTGAGAGAATATGTGTAACTAAAATAGTCGTCGAGCACGTTTGATCGTTCGCGTATGTAATTGTTTTTGGCAGCGTAAAGATCATTCAATCTGTTGACCACAACACTTGGTGTTTGTGGAGTATTGTCATCTCCTCTTGCGCCGGCACCTGGACCACCTGTATCTGTTCTACGAGGATCACTTGCGGCAAAACCGGCTGTGGCCTGTCCTGCACCGGCTGTGGCTCTATTGCTTTGATTGTTAATTGCCTGTGTTTGACTAATTGGTCGCACATTGGCATCTGTGCCTGCTGTGGGATTGTTTTCAGTAGTAGGGGTAGTTGTAGCATTTGTGCCTGATCCCTCTCCTGCAGGTTCAATACGGCCGGTAGGAGTAACTATTTCCTGTCCTACCGGTGGGCGTGTGGCGTTGGCTCCTTCATCTCGAGCCAAATTAGCATTACCTACAATGGCACCCGAACTGACCACAGCCCGGCCTCCTGTTAAACTTTGAAAAGTAGGAATCAGTGACGAATCGATTACGCCAGGAATATTTAATATTTGGCCATCAGGACCAATTGATCTTCCAACTAATAAACCTGTTCTTGTTTCTGCTATGGCTATGGCATTGTTGTAGGCACCACGACTTTGGTCTGAGTTGTTCCAAGACTGGAAAAAATACTGTAAGAAAAGATCAATCTGCGCTTGAGTGGCCATTGTATTAGAATCCTAACGTACTGCGTAATGTACTGAGTTTGGGCAGATAAATTTGTGTTCCAGTCTTGAAGTCCAATGGAGGAGCAGTGAGTGTGTTGGGGTTGCGTTGATAAAACACCCACCACAAGGCCGGAGTGCTGTACAAGTCAAAGGCCAAGAGATCTGGCCTGTATTGATAGGTTTGATTGATCAACATCAGTTGGTCATCAATGTTTTTGGGTATAGGACGGTTGGTCATTGTATCCAAAAAGAACTGGCTATATCCTGTGGTATAGTAAGGACTTACTGCGTTATATGTGGCCATTACCAGAATCCTCCTTGGCCCGAAGTGCCCGGTGATCCACCTAGCAAGGCACCAGTGGCATACTGTTGAAGGCTAAATTGATTGGTAACTTGACTGCGAGTTTGTACCGGTAACAGACTCAGCGAGATCTCTAGTTTGGTAGGCACATAAGTAGGGTTGTTAAGTCCCAGTGTGGGTGGTGGGCGTCTATTAATTTCTGCACCATAACTTATGCCTTGGCCACTGAAAAGATTTTGCAATCGAGACACAGCACCCGAAATAGGGTTGGTTGGTAAATTTTGTCTGCTTCTGCGTGTTAACATATCTGTACCATTGATGTTGGGTGATCTTGCTCGTATGTAGTCTACATCACCAGGTAGGTTGTAATTAAAACTGGTTACCACACAAGGATGACCGTTGAATTGATATTGTCCTAGCCCTGTCAGGTATACCAAGGGAGGAGGAGCACCACGTTCAGCATCTTGTCCGTAAAACATTTTGGTCACTGAACGGAAAAAATGTATCACGGCCAGGAGATAGTTGGCTTCGTTGCTGTCCTGTGCGGTGAATGTTGCTCTCATGTTCACAGCGTCCACAGAACTACTCTTGTAAAAATATCCTTTGTAGTTGCTGTGAGTCAATGCATAACTTTCATAGTCGGCCTTGTAACTCATTTCAATACTGGGAGTGTATGGAAATATCACGCCACCAGTGACAGCCAATGGTTGTAGTATCCCAGGATCGCCATCTACATTGTACAAATATCGTGCGCCCGGTGCCAGGCTGAGTCGCACCCGCCAATCACCGTTGTTGGATATTTTTCTTTGTGCGGCTGTGACTGCCTGCTGTTGTGCAAACTGACGGCCCACTTGTGTTTGGATTGCTGAGTCTTGAGCGGCTGTGGTAAATCGTGCCACCGGAGGAATTGGTGTGCCGTCGGCGTTGACTGGGTTTCCCGCGGTGTCAACAAATCCACCACTGCCATTAGGATCTAGTAACACAGTACCAAATGCCTGCCCGTCTTGCACATTAACTGGTGCGGCTGTTCTAGTCGGCTGACCTGAAAACAACGATCTCACACGATCCACTAGGCTGATACTAGGATCAGTGTTGATGTCAACACTAGTACTGTTGGTGGGAGAAGTACTGTCTCGATAGACTGCGGCGTTCTCATTGATGCTTGCTTCACTAAGTTGGATGGTATCTTGAGTTTGTGCAATGTAGGTTTCTTGGTTAGTTATGTTTTGATTTGAATCAAAGATAATTTGAGCATTTTCTGCATTGTTGGCTTCTAACTCTGCTCGGCGTTCTGCACTTATGTCAGGATTGGCTAGTTCAGTATTGTTCTGTGCAATGTAACTTTCTGCATCGACAATATATTGTTGTGCTGTTTGAATATTTTCTTTAGACCTGGCTATGCCTGCAGTACCTACGGCGATATTTGTACCGGCTTTGTCAATTTCAGTTAGGAAAGGATTGGGCGTTTCTGAATATGAATTAAGGCGGGCCGCCTCAGCCACTGTCTGGCGATAGTCTGTGTATGGCAATTTTGTGGCAACTGGTGTGGCAGATATGTTTACAGGATACTTGGGATTTTCTACCCAGTCACCGGCAGCATTTTTAATAAATGTGTCTGGCGGCCCAGCAAGATTGCTTTGACCTGGATTTACTGGGGTAGCAACTGACTTGGCTCCTGCCCCTAACATCTCAAGCCTTACCTGAGCCGCTGAATCAGTTACTGCCAATACATCCGCAGGTATTAGTTGTTTGCCTGAGGCTTTGTCAACTGGATAAGATACTCCTGTCCTTGAATCAAATGCAAGTCCAGTTTGATCAACATATGCAGGTTGTGCGGTAGCAGATTTATTAACTGCATTTGCGACATTTTTTGCTATTGGTGCATTAGGATCAACAAAATTATTAATGAATGCAGGATTGATATTTCTTGTTAGTTGTGCTGTTTGTTCAGCATTGAGAATGTTTAGTCCATACGCATCTTGAGTGGGACTAGCGGCTGTGTCTGTTATTTGTCCTGGATAATTATCATCCCACCATGCAGGATTGCCAGCCTCATCAGCAACCTGTTCACCAGTGTAGGTTTCTGTTACTTCGCCATCAATTTGTATCTCTGCGGGTACATCTTCGGGTGCGGTCCAGATAAAATTTTCTTCATCCATGTTTTGTTCCTTGACCCTGTATTTAACCAAAAAATTAACTGAGCCGTTTATAAAAGGTTGACAACTACTAAGAATGTGTTACAATAAGTAATATTTTAAAGGAATCCCCAGTCAATGACTGCAACTATCCGTGCCACACCCAAAACCAACTATCTCAACAATAGAGATATTCTCAAAGAGATACACCTAAGCAAAAACACCTACTGCTCTTTTCAAGATCCTGCGCTAGATCACCAATTTGATATTATCCTGCCTTCTGTGAGCAAGATCAATCAAAAGACCATAGCCGAAGCCCGTCGCAATCGAGCAGACAGGCTCAAGCGAGAAGGTACTATTGTAGACCCTAAAAAAATACCCAATACAGACATTGTGTTCCGTATCACCTGTTGGGAACACATTCCAATGGCAGCCAAAAAGATCACCAAGGCTGAAGCCAAAAAACGCAAGTTAGAAGACTTGTTGGAACTGGATGATGTTACGGAAGATCCACTGGCGGACCTTGTGGAGGAGCCTATCTTGAATCCCACACACATGAGAGTTAACTTTCCGCCGTTCTGGCATTACCGAATTGACAACAATAAAGTGCCGTTTGTGGTGGGCAAAAGCCACTGGCGGGGTGCCTTAGATAGCGGCGAGTTCTCCAAAGATCATGGCAAAATGACCAGAACTTTGGCCAACATGTTTATGAAATTATGCGAAAGATATGCTACAAGGAGTAACTGGCGTGGATACACCTACAACGAAGAAATGCGAGGACAAGCCTTGCTACAACTCAGTCAAATCGGACTGCAATTTGACGAGTCAAAATCGCAGAACCCTTTTGCGTATTATACTGCCGCTATCACTAATAGTTTCACTCGTATCCTAAACATCGAAAAGAAAAATCAAAACATCCGTGACGACATTTTGGAGATGAACGGACTGAATCCATCCTGGACTCGTCAGAACTCAGGTAAACATTCCATGGCTGCCATGAGCGGACCGGTAGTAAGTAGTCTTGATGAGTAGCATGACAAAGATCTTAAATATACTAGAACCAACATGGAGATAGTTAAAAAATGTCAAAGGTAATATTTCCTATTCAAACAGAGACAGCATGTTTATTAAAATGGAACTGGAGCAGTATTTTTTTTCAGAGTGGCACATCTGCGTCCTGTCATAGAACACAAAAATACAAAATTGACCCAGATAATTTTGATAATTTTCATAACCTTCCTGACAAAGTTGAAGCAAGAAAGACCATGCTCGAAGGTGAGTGGCCCGACGGGGGTTGTGCATACTGTAAAAACATAGAAGAGTCAAATGGACTAAGTGATAGAACACTGCAACTTAAACAATTAGAAAATATAAATCTTATTCCTCCAGAAGTTCTGTCAGACAATCAAGCAGTGAATGTCAGCCCAACTATCTTGGAAGTTTGGTTTTCTAATGTTTGTAACATGGCATGTACATACTGTGGTCCGGCTCACAGCAGTAAATGGGAAGATGAGAATCGTCGACATGGAAAAATTTATACCACCATCGAGGATAAAAACAAATACAGTACTAAACTGAATCAAAAAAATCCACATTATCAAAAGATGGTCAATGACTTATGGGTTTATTTGGCCAAAGACAACAATGCAAAAAAGATTCAGAGATATCATATTTTAGGTGGGGAACCTTTTTTACTGGACGAGATGGATCAAAGCATAAAGTTTTGGGCCAAGCACGGTCACCCTGATTTGATCATCAGTGTCATTACCAATCTAAACATACCACACGAAAGATTCAAAAAATACATGAAAAAATTTGAACTTTTGGCAAGCAAAAATAAAATATGGCAATTACAACTCACAGCCAGTCTAGACGGTTGGGGTGCTGAACAAGAATATGTGCGGTATGGCTTGGATCTATCTTTATGGGAAAAAAACTTTGAGTATCTTCTCAACAAGCCCTGGGCCAGTTTGTCTGTCAACAGTGTTATTTCGGCATTGACCATCAAGTGTTTGCCAAAACTTGTTGAAAAGATCAACGCCTGGAATGTGCATCAACAAGACGTAGTAGATGAGTGGAGGTCTTATTCTAACTTGATACAACATACTTTCATCACACCTTGGGGTGAAGATGATCCGTATAATTTTCCTGGGGATGTGTTTGAATCTGATTTTGAAAAAACCCTGGCATTGATGCCCACAGATACCGAACTACAAAAAAATCACAAAGATCTAATGCAAGGCATTGCAAATAAAAGTAGTTTGTGTTCGGGCAACAAAGAAAGAGTATCCAATTTAAAAAATTATCTTGACCAAATTGATAAAAGACGCAGAACCAATTGGCAACAAGTGTTTCCGTGGCTTGAGCAAATTAAAGATTGACCTGTACACTTAAAGATTGTATACTAGTAGGATGACTAATCTATTTCGTAAAGCCGCGATCTTCACAGACATTCACTTTGGACTCAAATCAAACAGCACTCAACACAACGAGGACTGTTTAAACTTTGTCAAGTGGGCAACTGCCAAAGCCCGAGAGGAAGGTTGCGAAATCTGCATGTTCCTGGGCGACTGGCACAACAACCGTGCCAGTCTAAACATTGTTACCCTAAACTACAGCCTGCGGGCACTGGAGCACATGAATGCAAACTTTGAACATGTTTTTTTCATTCCTGGTAATCACGACTTGTATTATCGCGACAAACGTGATATACAAAGCGTGGAATGGGCCCGCCATCTTCCGAACGTTACTATATGTAACGATTGGTTCAGTGATGGTGATGTCGTTATTGCACCTTGGCTTTGCGGAGATGATCACAAGCGTATTCCCAAACTAAAGGGCCGGTACATGTTTGGGCACTTTGAACTGCCCGGATATCTAATGAACGCCATGGTAGAAATGCCGGATCACGGCGAAGTACGCAGAGAAGACTTTGGTAACTTTGAACATGTGTTCACCGGACACTTCCACAAACGTCAGACCAAGAAAAACATCACATACATTGGCAACTGCTTCCCGCACAACTATGCCGATGCCGGAGATGATAATCGTGGCATGATGATCCTGGAATGGGGGCAGGAACCTGAGTTTCATGCCTGGCCTGACCAACCGAGATATCGTGTGCTGGGGCTGGCCAGTATCATTGACAATGCACCCACCTTGCTTGCACCAGGCATGCATGTTCGGGTGCAGTTGGACATTGAGATTTCATACGAAGAAGCCAACTTCATCAAAGAGAAGTATATCAAAGAATATGGCCTGAGAGAGATGGCCTTGATACCCAACAAGAACAGTTCTGTAGACACTGACATGGCACCGGGTGAAGTTAAATTTGAATCCGTAGATCAAATTGTCACAGACCAAATCACAAACATTGAGTCAGAATTCTACGACAACAAACTACTGTTGAAGATTTATCAGACTCTATGAAAGATTTATTCGCAGAACAAATACTCAAAATACAACAGCAGTACAAAACCGCCGGTCCGTTTTATCTGTCAGAATTTTATGAATCAAGCGGAGATCAAAAATTACATAATTTTTTGAAGTCCGCCTATCGTCCAGAATATCAAGACAATTTCCGCATCGTGATAGTGCAAGATTGTGTAGACATCTATGACTACGATGATCTACCCGGACGTGGCATAAATGCGTTACAAAAACATCTTGCTCAGATTGATATCAGCAACTTTTTTGTATTGGTTGTGACAAATAATAAAAATATCCAACACGAACTTGCACAAGTCAAAAACTTGTATTCCACAGATGATTGTGAAATACAGAGCCATATTGTTGCTGACTCTGATTACAAAATACAATATTTCAAGCAAGATACATTTTGTGCCTTGCCCTGGACGCATCTGTATGTTGGCACAGATGGAAATGTATTGCCATGCTGTTTGTCTGATCATGATTTTGCCATGGGCAACATACAAGAACAATCTGTGGACTCTATTATAAAGTCTACAAGTTTCAATCGTTTGAGATCAAACATGTTGAACGGTCAACGTAGCAAGGAATGTTCAAGATGTTATGCTCAGGAGGACGCAGGAATATCAAGTGCCAGGATGGATCATAATCGGCGTTGGCCCAAAATAACAAAAAACACAGTTGATTCTTCAGGTACCATACAAAACTTTAAACCTAGATATCTAGACATAAGACTGAACAACATATGCAATCTCAAATGTCGCATGTGCAGTGGCTATTTCAGCAGTGCTATTGCACAAGAAGATGTTGAATTGTTTGGTAACCGCAAGTTTGTTGCATCTGGTCTTGACGCAAAACAAAGAAGCCAGAACATAGATGAAATACTTGACTATTTGCCCGACGTTGAAAAAATATATTTTGCCGGTGGTGAACCTTTGTTGACCGCCGAACACTATGTGATCCTAGATGCATTGATTGCATGCGGGAATACCAATCTAGAAATCACGTACAATACTAATTTTACCACACTCTCTTACCGAAATCGAAATGTTTTGGATCTATGGCATAAGTTTTCAAACATAACTGTTGGGGCTAGCCTAGATGCTCACGGTGCGGTTGCTGAATATGTTAGACATGGCACAAACTGGCAAAAGATAGAAAAAAATCTTGAACTGGTCAAGAGCACCTGCCCCCATGTTCGATTGACTGTGACTTCAACGGTGGGATTATTAAATGCAACCAGTTTGATGGAACTGCAAAAAAACTGGCATACAGAAAAAAAGTTAGATATCTCAAAATTTTCACAGACTATAATGATTAGTCCACCACATCTCACCGTGGCCGCATTGTCTTTGGATCATAAAAATTGGTTAGATCAATTGATCAAGAGCCATATGGTCTGGTGTGAATCTGTCGATGCTAGATCTCTTGCAAAACAATGGCATGATGTGTTAACATACATGTGGGCACAGGATGACAGTCATCATTTGCCGGAATTTAAGAGACTGACACAAATTATGGACAATCATCGAAATGAATCATTGGTGCGTGTATTACCAGAAATAAAAAATTTAGTATGACAAAACCTTTGCTTCTGGGATTACCGGGATTGTATCGAAACTGGTTGAGTGCCGCACTTGATCCAGAGTCAACATTTTCTCTAGATCTTGAACACAATTTTTTGTGCAAACAAAGTAGATACCAGTGTCTCGACAAGAATGACATTGATTTCGGTACTGCTGTTTTTCCTGCTGACACTATAAACACCTACGTCAATGACCAAAACTTTGTTTGGTTTTTGTATAACTTTTTGGAAAAGACTGACGGAGTAGGTATATCGGTGGACTCACTGATAGAAGATCTAGAAACCAAAGCATCAGGAACAAAAGCGTTTAATTTTATGCTTGAACATTTGTTTAAAACTTACGACCTTACTGATCACCGAGATTATCAATACCGTAAAAATGCCGCTATTGAATATTTTTATTTTTTACTGCTGGACCAAAACACTTTTTTTAAAACACAATCTATATTCACAGATCCATCTTTTTTGAATGTAGAATATGCGGAATTTGAAAACCGAGATCTGCTTAAAAGTAAATTTTTAAAATTGGAACAATTTGACGTTGATCACTTTGACCATATGTACAGTCTACTAAGTCAACGCAACAAAAGGTATCTCAACCTACGTCAAAATTTTGTGCAAAAAATATTATTGAACAGCAGGGATTTTGATATACTAGAGACTGCCTACATTGGTACTTTGATAACAGGCAATGATCAAATGGATTGGTTCAACCCAAACTTTCGTGATCAAAAAATAAACGAAAAATGGGCAGATATTTGCGTTTTTGCAAATAATTTGCTATAATCAATCAGCATGATACAAATTAAAAATTTAACTGTTAAAAACTTTATGAGTGTGGGTGCGGCCACTCAAGGCATCGACTTTGACCGCAATGACTTGACTCTGGTACTAGGCGAAAACTTGGATCTAGGCGGTGACGGATCACGCAATGGCACAGGCAAGACCACAATCATCAATGCTCTAAGTTATGCCTTGTATGGACAAGCACTGAGTAACATCCGCAAAGACAATCTGGTAAACAAGACCAATGGCAAAAACATGCTGGTCAGTTTGGACTTCAGTGTCAACAGTCAAGATTACAGAATTGAACGTGGACGTAAACCCAATGTGTTGCGATTCTACATCAACAACGAACACAAGGCTGCCGAAGACGAAGCCCAAGGCGACAGTCGTGAAACACAGGACGCTATTGAGCGTGTGATGAACATGAGTCATGACATGTTCAAACATGTACTGGCCTTGAACACTTATACGGAACCATTCCTGAGTTTGAAGGCCAATGATCAGCGAACTATTATTGAACAGTTGCTGGGAATTACCTTGCTATCAGAACGTGCTGATGCAATCAAGGAACTCAACCGGCAGACCAAAGATGCTATTCAGGCAGAAGAGTTCCGCATACGTGCTGTTCAAGAAGCCAACAAGCGTATTGAAGAACAGATCGAAAGTCTGCGTAAACGTCAACGTCTTTGGACAGCCAAGCGTGACGAAGATGTGGGCAAACTGGAACAGGCCATTGCGGATCTTGAACACATAGACATTGATGCTGAAGTACAATCACACAGAGACCTAGAAGCATTTCATGTGAAGAAAAAAGCCTTAGACGATGCTAACCGTTACATTCGTCAAATTGACTCAGATAGTGCCAAACTAAACAAGTTATTAGATAAACTCAAAACAGAAATTACGGCCCTGGATGCGCACCAGTGTCACTCATGTGGACAAGACTTGCATGATGACAAACAGGATGAGTTGAAGCAGGCCAAACAGGCCTTGGTACAAGAAACAGCACTGCAACTCTTGGCCAACGACACACAACGTCAAGGGCATGAAGATACTGTTGCCCAGATTGGTACATTAGGTACTGCACCCACTGTGTTTTATGATTCGCTAGAACACGCACTGAATCATCGTAATACTGTAGAAACCCTGCGCAAAGATTTAACTGCACGTCAAGCAGATGTGGATCCTTACGAAGAACAAATCTCAGACATGCAAGGCCAGGCCTTGCAAGTTGTGTCATATGACACCCTGAATGAACTCACTCGTTTGCAAGATCATCAAGACTTCCTGCTCAAACTGTTGACAAGCAAAGACAGTTTTGTACGCAAGAAGATCATTGATCAAAATTTGAGTTATCTAAACGCACGACTCACACACTACCTGGATCGTATTGGCCTGCCACACACTGTGAAGTTCCAAAACGATCTGACTGTGAGCATCGAAGAACTGGGCCGTGAACTGGACTTTGACAACTTGAGTCGAGGTGAACGTAACAGACTGATTTTATCAATGTCGTGGGCATTCCGTGATGTATGGGAAAGTTTGTATTCACCCATCAACTTGTTGTTCATTGACGAACTGATTGACAACGGCCTAGACACACAAGGTGTGGAGAATGCACTGGCCTTGCTGAAAAAGATGAGCAGAGAGCGTCACAAGAGTATCTGGCTTGTGTCACATCGTGATGAACTGGCCGGACGTGTGGAGAACATTCTCAAAGTGATCAAAGAGAACGGCTTCACTAGTTATAACACGGATGTAGAAATTGCTTGATAGTGTAGTTTTTTGTGGTTGTTCTTATACCAAAGGCTGCGGGCTTGATCTAGAACAGATTGATCCAAACCTATGGGTTAATATCGTACATCGGTCAATACCTGAATTATCAAGCAAGCAGTTGATCAATGCCGGAGTAAATGGTGCAACCAATGAAGATATATTTTTATCTGCCTTGGATACAATTATCAACAAAAAATGCAGTTATCTTTTTGTGGCATTCACTCAACCCAAGCGAATCTGGGTGAACCCCAGTGTCGAAACTTACCCAACAAGAATTTATGTTGAGAACGGAGGACGGGTACAGGATGATTGTAAAGTTCATCCCAACATCATACTATCAAGCAAGTATGTTCAAGACATTGGAGATAGATTTTTTGACCTAAATCATCGTCATTATGATCTATTAAAAGTTTTTCGTTATGCTAGTTTGATAAATCAAACTGCCACAAAATTTGGTGTTGGAGTTTTTTTTATAAATTCACTATTGCGAATTGACAAAAACTATTTCATACCCGAAGTTTCGACGTCTCGTGTGCCCAGTGATACAACGCCAATGTCTCGGCAACTGCTCAGTGCTGATACCAGAGACGACAATGAATATTTTGAATTATATGATAAGATTCATTCAGATTATGCAGATTCTGGTGCATTGGCACTGGAGTGGTTAAATCTGGATCAAGGATTTAGAACTGACTTTTTCCTGGATCAGGGCAATGATAGTGTTCATCCTGGACCAAAAAGTCACAAAGCGTTTGGAAATTTTCTGACGGAAAAAATTAAAATTTATATTTAGAATGATAACTATACAGCAAGGATAAATCGCATACAACACATGACATGGCTATATCAAGATACCCCAATTGAGACGTTGCCCGAAGAGTGTGTTGGATTTGTTTACTTGATCACATGTAATCTCACTGGACGCAAGTACATAGGCAAAAAATTAGCAAAATTTAGTAAGACAACTACAAAAACAGTCAAACTCAAAAATGGCACAAAAAAGCGGAAGAAGATACGCTCCAAGATCGACAGTGATTGGAGAGAGTACTATGGGTCAAGCCCAGAATTAACCGCAGACGTAATCAAACTAGGCACCGAAAACTTCACCAGAGAAATACTTTACTACTGCGGATCAAAATCTGAATGTAGTTATGTCGAAGCAAGAGAACAATTTGCCCGACGAGTATTGGAATCACGAGACTATTACAACGGCCATATACAAGTTAGAGTACATGGCTCACACATCATAAACAAAATTTAATAGGCAGCGATCATGACAACGTGGTGAGTGTATTGGCTCACCCCCATTGAGGATATGTGAGATACCATATTTAGACTTGGGCGTCAAAGGCAATTGCTAACTTAAGGCAACAAATGGTTTGGGCTCTGTGAAGAAGATACACCCCATGCTCATAGGACTTGGATCTATATCGGGTTACTAGGGTTCCGTTGATATGTGAATCTTGAGTAGGGGGTACCGGTCAACCGCCTCCGTTGTGCTTTTAAAAAAGATAATTTCGCAAGAAGTTGTACTTTTAAAAAGTATAAATCTCATTAGTATAGATGACTGCTGTCACTCGGATGATGCGCTCTCATTTTCACCGTGCATACGGTGAATTATGACCACATAATCTGGATGATACTTAATTCAAATAGTTAGAGAAACAATCAGTTGTTGAGCGATAGCGAAAACAACAGACTTACGTAGTAAGTCTTGAAACAGATAGATGTTGTTAGAAGAATGGTAATCCGGACTTCTTGGTAGTTTCTAAATTCTCTTTGATTAGATTGCTAATCACTTCTCGATCATTGAAACTCAATGCCATGGCCTGATCATAGGTTAATCCACCTCTCATGTACCAACTGAATTTTATCGCCTCTTGTTTTATCTGTTGACATTCCTTGTCCATGGTCTCTATCAACTGATTGATTTCTTCAGGGCTAGAGATCAGGAGGCGTCCCCGAAAAAACTTGCCATATCCAGGGTAAATGGTTGTGTGTACTTGTGACTACACTCAGGGCAAGTTAAGTCAACAGGTTTGATTTCACTGGCTTGCTTGAGTGCAATCACATGGTCTCTTAACTGACCAAATAGTTTGCTGTCACAGTTGTTGAGAAACTCAAAGATATATTGAATTTCTGTCACTAGTGCATCTGGAGTTTTGATAGCCGCTATGCTTTGAGCAATAGTTTTTAATGTAAGTTCATTGATGATCTTCATACTACGATTCAATTGCTCTAGTTTGACTGACTCTTCAACTTGATCATTGTCTATGAGTCGTAGTGCTTGTTGTTGTTCAAACTGAGTTTGATTATTTTGATTTACGTCTTGATAACTTATGGGTTTGAAGTAAAATTCAAGATTGCCAATAGTCAAACTCATGTCATAATTGCCTGGGCGAATCTGATCATTGATCACACGCAAATCCAATTTGAGATCTTCCTGGTGATTGCAACTTGGGCAGTTACTGGTAATATCCATGCCGTGTCCAAAACTGGCAATACGTATAGCAACCAACACAGCATCGATGTCTGTACTGGGCATGACCCAGGGGTCTCTAATGCTGGGCACACAACTTTGAATAACTGAAATTATGGCGGAGCCATTGAACAGTGCGTCGGGTGTTCTGTAGGTTATTTCGTCCACTGCTGTCATGGGCAACACAGGCAGTTCTCCATTGGGCGGCATGTTTAAACTGCCTGTAGGATAGAATTTACCCCCTGATGGCAATCGAATGTGAATTGCTGGTTGTCTAAAGAACTGACTGAGTGGATTGGGTTGTTGCATATTTTTCTCCGGTAAATATAGTTATGGCCACACAAATGACCCCTGAAGAAATCCAAGCCGCGTTTGATGCGTATAACGACGAACTGCTGAGAACTGGTCGAGTAACCAGAGAAACAGCCGATGCATTTGCTGACGCCAAGGCTGGCATTCGAAACTACACCTATCAACTGAACCAGAGCCTTAAGCAACTGGGCACTAGTGTATTGAGTTTTGGCGAGGCTCTTAAAGACGGCAAGCAAGGGTCATCAACATACAATGACAGTATCAAAGCCGGAGCAGATGCTGTTGATGCATTTGCGGCCAAATTTGGTATACTGGGCAAGATCATTGGCGCTGTGGTCACAGCCGGTGCCAGATATGTTATAGAAGTCAACAAACAAAGTGACAAACTGTTTGAAAGTTATCAGTCACTCAGCAAAGTTGGCGCAGCCAGTGCATCGGGCATGACAGGTGTGTTCCGGAGTATGCAGGACTTTGGCTACAACATTGAACAACTGGGCGACTTTGGTAATCTAATCAAACAGAATGCAGAGTCGTTGGCCTTGATGAGCGGTACTGTCAATCAAGGCACAATGGCATTTACTAACGTGGCCAAAGGAATTCAGCGTTCTGGGTTGCAGACTGAATTCATGCGGATGGGCATGACTGTTGATCAAATCAATCAAGGCATGGGTGGCTATCTTAGAATACAAACCCTAACTGGCACAGCACAACGTAAAACCACATCAGAACTCACACAAGGTGCCGCGGAATACATCAAGAATCTAGATGTGCTGACCAAACTCACAGGACAGAGCGCAGAAACTCTGCAACAAGAACGTGAAGCCAGAATGCAGGAACAGCGATTTATTGCTGTTCAGATGGAGTTGGAAGACAAGGCAGCACAGGCCAGACTGGCTGGAAACGAAACACAGGCCAAAGCATTTGAAAATCAAATGGATCAGAACCAGAAGTTACTGGATATGGCGCCAAAAGAATTGAGATCAGGTCTAATTGGTGCAATGACTGGATTTGCAGGCTCTAGCAAAGAAGCCGAACAGTTGTTTAGAGTCATGCCCGAGTTGTTCCAGAGAGTAGCCAGTCAGAGTTTTGATGCAGCCGAGACCCTAGATGCAGGAGTAGAACGAGCCGGCAGTGCAATGCGAGGCTTCAGCGGATTGGCCAAAGTAGGAGGCTTTGACGAAGTGTTTGGTTCCATGGCGGGAATTAATAAACTTCGTGTGAAAGGTCTTCAACAATCCTATGCTGAACAGGATCGAATTGCTCGAGATCAACAAGCAGATCAAATTGAAAATCTAGATGGTGCAACAAAAGCACAAGTGGGCATGCGACAAGAGCAGATGGAAATTACTCGTGGCCTGCAGAATATGATCAATCAGGGTGTTAATCCTGTAACCAAGAGCATGTCTAAACTCAGTGGCGCAGTAGAAAGTGTTACCAACAACCTACTTCCTGGAACAGGCTCAGCAGGCACAGCAGGCACAGGTCGCGGCAATGTATCTTCATTGTTGGACATTATTGGTCGAGGCGAAAGCGGAGGCAACTACAATGCTCTAGTAGGAGGTGGCACAGCCAATTTAACTGGTATGACCATTGCTGAGGTGCAACAACTCCAGAGTACCATGATCAAGGGTGGTCGCCCTAGCACAGCAGTTGGCAAGTATCAGATGATTGCTGCCACACTGGCTGAACAAGCAAAAAAAGCCGGCCTGGATCCAAACAAAACCAAATTTGATCAACACACACAAGATTTATTGGCATCGCAATTGATCAATCAAGCCGGATACGGAACAAAAGATTCAGCCTCGGTGATGAAAAATCTTGCTGGTACCTGGGCCAGTTTGCCACAAGACATGTCAGGCCGTGGACGTTATGATGGGTACAACACTAACAAAGCCAACATCAGTGCCAGTGAGTTAATGTCGGCCATACAAAGTGGACCAAAAGACAGTTATTCTTCCAATTTAAAAGGTATCGATCCCAGTGCGGCTAGAGTCAATACCGCCAGTGCTGATACAGCATCGGCTGTTGCTAATGCCAGAACCTCTAATGATTTAACTGTGATACAAATAGCCAAAATGGATGAATTGATTGCACTTATGAAAGCCAACAATTCCCAAAATCAAAAGATGATTCAGGTCGCTCGTAACTAACGATAAATAATACACTATGGCTGGATGGAAAAAATATTTTAAAGTTGCTGATCTCTCAGGTCAGATGAGCCCTATTTCGGGCGGCAGAGATTCAGGCTTGCCTGGATATCCTAAAAATGACGGTCGCGGAACTAATTTGGCTCAAACTGATTTTGCATTCCGTAACTATGCATCACGCTTGCCAGAAGTGTATAGTGGGCATCCCAACAGAATTGAACGCTACAATCAGTATGAGAACATGGATGCTGACTCCGAAGTCAACGCCTGCTTAGACATTATTGCTGAGTTCTCAACTCAACTCAACGAAGACAACAACACACCATTTGAAATCAAATACTCTGATGAGCCCACTGATCACGAAATTGAAATCATCCGCAAGCAAATGCAACAGTGGACCAAACTCAACAAACTAGATCAACGAATCTTTAAACTGTTCCGCAACACCATCAAGTACGGAGATCAAGTGTTTGTGCGTGATCCAGAAACATTTGAAATGTACTGGGTGGACATGAGCAAGGTCAGCCGAGTGATTGTGAACGAATCAGAAGGCAAGCGTCCTGAGCAGTACATCATTCGTGACATCAATCCCAACTTTCAGAATTTGACTGTGGCAGCCAAAACCACAACAGACTTCATGGTCAACCCACCCACAGGTGGTGGCTACAGTCAAGGCGGTGGCTATACTCAGCCAAACACAGCCATGACAGGAACCAGTAGATTTAGCCGTGCTGTGAATGAAACTTGTATTGATGCCAAGCACGTGGTTCACATGAGTCTGAACGAAGGCCTGGACACATTCTGGCCATTTGGTAAATCAATCTTGGAAAACATTTTCAAAGTGTTCAAGCAGAAAGAACTGTTAGAAGATGCGTTGTTGATCTATCGTGTGCAACGTGCTCCCGAGCGCAGAGTGTTCAAAATTGACGTGGGCAACATGCCAAGTCATTTGGCCATGCAGTTTGTGGAACGTGTGAAGAACGAAATGCATCAGCGTAGAATCCCCACATTTGGTGGTGGCGGCGGCAACATCATGGATTCAAGTTACAATCCACTCAGTATCAACGAAGACTTCTTCTTTCCTACAGGTGCAGACGGACGTGGCTCCAGTGTAGATGTACTACCCGGTGGTCAAAACCTAGGCGAAATTGACGATTTAAAGTACTTTAACAACAAGATGGCCCGTGGTTTGCGTGTGCCTTCGAGTTATTTGCCTACCGCTCCTGACGACTCAGAGCGCACAATGCAAGATGGCAAAGTGGGTACAGCATTGATTCAAGAGTACAGATTCAACCAGTATTGCGAGCGTTTGCAAGCACTGATCATGCAGAAACTGGATGATGAATTCAAGATGTTCCTGCGCTGGAGAGGCTTTAACATCGACGCTGGCCTGTTTCAACTGAGGTTTAATCCACCGCAAAATTTTGCAAGTTATCGCCAGGCAGAGATGGATACATCACGTATCAGCAGTTTCACTAGTCTAGAGGCGTTGCCTTACATGTCAAAACGCTTTATGCTGGAACGTTTCTTGGGACTCAGCAAGGACGAAATTGAACAAAACGAAAAAATGTGGCGCGAAGAACGTGACCGACCTGAACTGCAAACCACACAAGGACAGGATCTACGTTCTATCGGTATCACTCCAGCAGGTATGGAAACTGATATTGCCACCGGTGAAGAAATGGCCAATCTACAAGCACCTGGTGCAGAAGGTGGCCTACCAGCAGTACCTGCAGGCACAGTAGGCGGCACTGCTCCTGGTGCAGGAGCACCGGCAGCATCGCCAGCAGGATTATAAATACAGTATGATCCTGAATGAAATTTATGACCGAGCGCCAGCAGGCTACCAAGATGTTGCGGCGGACAACACACAGCCTCACCTGGGACAATTGCGTAAAACCAAACTCACTCTCAAGCAGTTGAACAAACTGCGCAGAATGCAGGACACACGGACCTATGAGTATGCCGAAAAACTCAAACTGATCCGTAAACAGTATGCACCGCCAGCACAGCCTGCACTGTAAAAAAACTGTCAAATCTGACAAAAAATCCACCATAAACCGCTAAGTTTTTGCCTTCTAAGTAAATATAGGTATAGATCTGCCATGAGGGCAGAACTACCCAACATACCTAACAGGAGCCATAAATGAGCAAAAACCGTTTCGAACAACTGATCGAATACGTCATCAATGACGAAGAAGCCAAAGCAAAAGAACTTTTTCACCAAATTGTGGTGGAAAAAAGTCGTGCTATCTATGAAGACCTCATGGATGAAGACAATGCCATGGGTGAAGAACCCACAGAGATTGACACCAATGTAAGCGAAGAAACTGACGCCGAGCGTGATGATCACGCTGAACGTGCAGGTCGTAAAGTTGCTAAAGATATTGAATACGACGAGAAACACGGTCGTTACAATGAAGACCTTGGTGGAAGCCAAGCCCAAGACATGATTGACGATGTTGAAGCAGAAGAGCAAGGCATGGCAGAAGACGACATGGATGCTGAGTTTGATGACAAGGCCGAAGAAGCCGGCAAAGACATGACACAGGACATGGAAGACGAACACGACGACGGCGAACTTGAGAACCGTGTGGTTGATTTGGAAGACAAATTAGACGAACTCATGGCAGAATTTGAAGCCATGATGGACGGTGGCAACGGTGCTGACATGGGCGATACACCTGACATGACAGACATTGAAGTTCAGGACGATGAGTTGGAAACTGAAGGCATGATGCCAATGGAAGAAGCCATCAGTCTCAAGCAAGTACACCCAAAAACAACTACGCAAGAAGCACCAGGTACAGACACAAAGTCAATTGTTGCTGCCAATTCTGGCGCACGTGGCGCAATGGCACAACCAGTCAAAATGACTGGAGACACGGCACAAGGTCGTCCTGCTCCAACTACTAAAGACTTGATTGGCCGAGTGGGCAACTCACCTGCTCAAGGCGTACAAAGTCCCAAGGCAGCACCAAAGCCAGTGACATCACAAGCCGCAGGCGTAAACACACGTACACCTTTTCCAAAGGCTTAACCGGTCATGAGATACTTACAAGAGCATTTGAACTTTAATCAGGCCAAGATTCGCGTCTTGTTCGAGGATGCTCCTGACGGCAAAGGCCCTTTCAACGGCAAAAACTTGTACATGGAGGGTATATGTATCGAAGGCGGAGTAAAGAACGCCAACGAACGTGTGTACCCCGTGAATGAAATTGCCAAGGCTGTGGACACCATCAACAAACAAGTTGTGGAAGGCTACAGCGTGATGGGCGAAGTCGATCACCCAGAAGATCTCAAAATCAACTTGGATCGTGTTAGTCATACCATTGACAAAATGTGGATGGATGGGCATTGCGGTTACGGTAAGTTGAGAATTATTCCAACGCCAATGGGACAACTGGTCAAGACCATGTTGGATTCTGGCGTCAAACTCGGAGTTTCGAGCCGTGGTTCCGGTAACGTGAACGACGGCAACGGACATGTCAGTGACTTTGAAATTGTCACTGTCGATGTTGTTGCTCAACCCAGCGCCCCACATGCTTATCCCAAAGCCATCTACGAAGGACTTCTCAACATGAAGTACGGACATAGAGTTTTGGAAGCGGCAAGAGACGCAGGCAAGGACAACAAGGTACAGAGATATTTGCAGGCCGAGGTAACTCGACTGATCAAAGATCTCAAAATATAAGGAGTAAAGCATGCTAGATGCTATTAAACCATTGCTTGATAGTGAACTGATCAACGAGGAAACTCGCAGTGCTATCAGTGAGGCTTGGGATGCCAAACTTACTGAAGCACGTGAACAGGTTCGCGCAGAACTCCGCGAGGAATTTGCGCAACGCTATGAACACGACAAGTCAGTGATGGTGGAAGCCTTAGACAAAATGGTAACAGAAGGTCTTGCCGCAGAAGTTCAAGCCGTGGCTGCTGAAAAGCAGGCATTGGCAGAAGACCGCGTTAAGTTCCAAGTCAAGATCAAAGAAGATGCAACTAAGTTCAACAACTTCATGGTCACAAAATTGGCAGAGGAAATTAGCGAATTGCGTCGAGATCGTAAAATGCACACAGAGGGACTGGGTAAACTAGAAAACTTTGTGGTACATGCATTGGCCCGTGAAATTCAAGAATTTGCAACAGACAAGCGTGACGTGGTGGAAACCAAGGTTCGTTTAGTCCGTGAAGCACGTGGCCAACTGGAAGGTCTCAAAACACGTTTCGTTAAGGAAAGTGCCGAGAAGATGAGCCAGGCTGTTAGCCGTCACCTAAAGGCTGAACTCACACAATTACATGAAGACATCCAAGTTGCTCGCGAGAACAATTTTGGTCGTCGTATTTTTGAAGCATACGCAGCCGAATTTGGTGCTACTCATCTCAATGAGAAAGCCGAAGTTCGTAAACTGCACAACATGATTGCCAACAAAGATCATCAATTGAGTGAAGCCATCAAACTCACACAGAGAGCAAAAACTCTGGTTGAGTCCAAAGAACGTGAAATACGTATTATCAAAGAATCCAATGTGCGTCAAAACACTCTGGACGATTTGCTCGCACCTCTCAACGAAGAGAAGCGTGAGACCATGCGTAATTTACTCGAAAGCGTACAAACAGCCCGTCTGAATGCCGCATTTGAAAAGTATCTACCAGCCGTATTGGCCGAAGGCAAATCAACAAGTAGCCGCAAAGTGATTGTTGAAAATGTGTCGGAAGTAACTGGTGATAAAACTGCCCGTAGCCAAGTAGAAGATAACGCTGATGACAACAGCAACGTTATTGCTATCAAGCGCCTGGCAGGCCTCTAAACAAAGAAAAAGGAGACAGAAATGTCAGAACAATTATTAGAAAGCCGCTGGGGCGAAACCAAAGAAGCATTGCTTGAAGGGTTGAACGGTTCCAAGCGCAACAGCATGAGTGTTATCCTCGAAAACACTCGCAAGTACTTGAAGGAAAACGCAAGTGCAGGCTCAACAGGCTCTGGTAACATTGCCACATTGAACCGTGTGATTTTGCCAGTTATCCGTCGTGTAATGCCAACAGTTATCGCTAACGAGTTGGTAGGCGTTCAGCCAATGACAGGCCCAGTTGGTCAGATCCACACTTTGCGTGTGCGTTATGCCAACACAATGACTGACAACTCAGCAGCCGCCACAAGCACTGCCGCTGGTCAAGAAGCATTGAGCCCATTCTTGATCGCTCAAGCATATTCTTCAGCATCTAGCGTAACTGCTGGTACTGTTGACCCAACTCAGAACATCTACACTGGTGCTAATACATCTGTGTTAGAAGGTTCTGGTGGTCGTCAAATTTCCGTGCAAATCTTGAAGCAGGCTGTTGAAGCCAAGACTCGCAAGTTGCAAGCACGTTGGACTTTTGAAGCCGCTCAAGACGCACAAGCAATGCATGGTATCGACGTAGAAGCCGAAATCATGGCTGCTTTGGCTCAAGAGATTACTGCTGAAATTGACCAAGAGATTCTTTTGAGTCTCCGTAGTTTGGCCGCAACTGAGTACACATACAACCAAGCAACCGTTTCAGGTACTGCTACATTTGTTGGTGACGAACACGCCGCTTTGGCTGTTTTGATCAACCGTGTTGCTAACTTGATTGCCCAACGTACACGTCGTGGCGCAGGTAACTATGCTGTTGTGAGTTCTGCAAGTTTGACAGTGTTGCAATCTGCAACTACTTCTGCTTTTGCACGTACTACAGAAGGTACTTTCGAAGCACCTACAAATACCAAGTTTGTTGGTACATTGAACGGCGCAATGCGTGTGTTTGTTGACTCTTATGCAAGTGACACAACTCCTGTGTTGGTTGGCTACAAGGGTTCAAGCGAAGCAGACGCTCCAGCATTCTACTGCCCATACATCCCATTGATGTCAAGCGGTGTTGTGTTGGATCCAACAACCTTTGAACCAGTCGTGTCATTCATGACACGTTATGGCTTCATTGAATTGACCAACACTGCCAGTTCATTCGGCAATGCTGGCGATTATGTTGGCGAGATAGCCGTGAGCAATTTATCGTTTAGTTAAGAACTATTCTTATCTACACGATATACAAAAACGCCCTTCGGGGCGTTTTTTATTGACTCTGTTATGTTGGTGAAATCGCACTCTATCATAAATAAAAATATGAAGCCATACACCTATCTAATTAAACATCGTCCTACTGGTAAAGTTTATTACGGATTTAGATCAGCCAACAAGTTAGATCCTCACAAAGACCTTTGGAAACATTATTTTACAAGTAGCCCTCGGGTACAACAACTAATAAAAGAAACCGGAGCAGATAGTTTTGATGTAGAAATACGCAGAGTGTTTGAATCTAAAGAGCAAGCAAGTGCTTGGGAAACTCGTGTTTTAAATCGTTGTAAAGTATTACACGATGACCGTTGGTTAAATCAAAACATAGCAGGATATATTGTTCCTACAGAAGAAAGTAAGAAAAAGATTAGTAATTTTCATAAAGATAAACCTAAGACTGATCAACACAAACAAAATCTTAGCAAATCACAAAAAGGTAAACCTAAATTAAATTCTAAAAATCAAACTCCTGAATACCGTGCATTAATGTCTAAACTTAAATCAGGAGAAAATAATCCAATGTTTGGAAAAGGATGCACTCCTGAAAGGGCCGCAAGAATAGGAGCCGCTAACAAAGGAAAAGTTCCGATCAATAAAGGCAAGCCAATGAGCGAAGAACAAAAAGCAAAGATTAGAGCAACTATTGCCGCCAAGAAAAAATAAATATCTAACAACATCCCCGGGATGGGAAGTTTTGGCACCCCCTGGGGTGCTTTTTTTTAAATCTTAAACCAACCTAAAAACTTTTCAATCTTGGCCATTGGCGCAGACCAGTCGCCGTACTTTTCTTGACGGAATAATCTAGCAGTAGTATACCAAGGTGAATCATCACGATTCTGCATCCAGCGCCAGCAAGGACCGTATGAATTGAGTGGAATCCACACAGGACGACCCATGGCACCTGCCAAGTGAGCGGCTGCTGTGTCTACAGAGATCACAAGATCTAGATGATGCATTAGTGCGGCTGTGTCAGCAAAATCCATGATAGTACCAGGGTAGCACTCTACTCCTGCTGCCTTGACCACTGCCGCATCTTCTTCACTGGCGTCTACTTGTAAACTAACCCATTGGTGTTCGGGAAACTTTCGCACAAGTGCGGCCATGGTTTGTGCTGGCATACTCTTGTGCTGATTGATCCATGAATCTTTACGTCCTGACCAAGCAACGCCAATCCTCATGCGATTTTTTGGAACACCTAATCTCTCGGACCAGACTTTCACACGTTCCGGGTCAGGTTGCACATACTGCAAATAGTGTTGTACATTTTCCAACTTCATGTTTAACAGTCTAGGTAGGCTCATCATGGCAACCCAGTAATCAAAAGGACCGATTACATCTTCTGTATTGCAGGTTACTTCTAAAATTGCCGGCGGAGTATTAATCAGCAAAGGTTTGATTCCTGGACTCACATGCAGTCTAATTTTTGCACCCATGTCTTGAAGATTACCACAAAATCTCAAGAATTGAATTTGATCACCTAGTCCTTGCTCGCCGATGACCAGGATAGTTTTGTCACGCAGGTCCTCACCTGACCACTCAGGACTGGGTAGTCGGGGTTTGGTACCATCTAGGTGTTCATAACGCCAACGGCTTTCATACAACTGCCACCCTTGTTCATAGTTTCCTAACATCAACTGTGCTACCGCTAGATTGAATTCTGCTGTGACACTAGCGGGATCTAAAAGTCTTGCAGTTTCCAAAAAAGGAATGGCACGTTGTGTATGTCCCATTTCTCTTAGCACATTGCCGTAGTTGTTGAATGCGCCTGAATGGTTGGGATCTTGTACAAATGCCTGTGCATAAAATGCAATGGCCTGTTCAGGATTGTGTTGTTCTCTGGCCAGGTTACCACTGGCAATCAAGTCGTTTGTGTTCATGAAGATATTTAAGAAAACAGCCATGCCGGGTAAAATAAAACTGTTTTTCATAAATACTTGTCAACGCAATACTGCGTTTTATGCGGCGATTAACCCCACCGCGTAGTGCCTAGAACGCACATAGGGCTTCTATAAGGAGAAATCAAATGGGAAGAGCACTTAAAATTCAAAAAAACAACGTTGGTTCTGGATCTACTGTCACAGGTAACCCTCCAGTAACAACCTACAACCAAACCATCTTGACTGATGCTGGTTTTCCAAACTTTGGCAGTTTGACCTCACCAGCAACTCCATATAATTCAGCCAACACATTCAATTCAGATCAGTTTGTGGGTGTGGTCGGTGGCATATTTACTACCAGTACTCCAAGTGCAACTTTTCCAGAAATTTTCTGTCTGGTTAACATTGTTTTGGCTGACGGTACAAGTACCTTTGATATTGCCAGCGAGTACGCAGGTCGTATTATCCGTCAAAAAGGTTCGCACAAGTTCCTAGTTGCATACACATACGCAAGCACTGCCGACGAAGCCATGATTATTGGACAGGCCTATCAAGTGGCTTCTGTTGGCACTACTAACTGGGCTGCTTGCGGCGGCAGCGCCGATACTGCTGTGGGTGACATCTTTACTGCTACTGCTGTTGGTTCTGGCACAGGCACAGTATATCCAGTGGGACAATGTGTGTTGTCAAACACAGCCACACCAGCAGCCGGTAACATGAGTATTGAATACTCAGTAGGCGACTCAGCCGCTGTGTATGCCAGTTACATTACCAACAAGTGGATTCGTGACTGGAACGGCATGACTTATGGCACTTACAGCAGTAGCAACCTTGGCGAAAACATCTACTCAAGTGAAAACTTCTATGTAACCAACTTCTTCACCGACGAAGGTACAGTCACATGGTCTGGTGCAGAGATTATCAACGGTGTGGAAGCACCAAACGGTAGTTTGCAGTTGGCTCAAGTGGTCAACGTTACAAGTTAATTTGTGGCACCCCAACATCCTCCTTGCTAACTACAAGGGGGATTTTTTATGACTCGAGCATTTGTATGTGGCAACGGTATCAGTCGACAAGCCGTGGATCTAACGCAATTAAAACTGTTAGGCAAGATCTACGGCTGTAACGGGCTCTACAGAGATTTTGAGCCTGATTGTCTTGTGGCCACAGACAAACCCATTGCTGAAACCATACAGAATTCAGGTTACAGTGCCGCACATAGATTTCACACTCGCAAGCCCATCCCAGGCCTAGGAGCGTTGCCTGTGCCTAAAAAGTATCACAGCAACAGTTCTGGACCCATAGCCACTGCTCTTGCGGCGCTAGATGGGTGTAAAACTATCTATATGTTGGGATTTGATATGGGACCTACTGTGAATCAAAAATTCAACAATGTATACGCAGGTACAGATTTTTACAAACGCCCAGATGCCGCACCAACCTACACTGGCAACTGGGTCAAACAACTGTGTGCAATCTCTCAAGATTTCCCACAAACAAATTTTATACGTGTGTGCGGTTCATCCACAGCAGACATACGAGAATTAAAATACCTTAACAATCTAGTTCATATACCCATGCAAATGTTCTTAGATCGTGTGACAACCGGCCAAGAACTGTAGTATTTTTACAATCTCAGAGTATATTTGATTTCGGTAAATACACTCAGAGACACTAATTTATGACACAGTATATCATTGACACTGGCGCTGCCCCTGATGACGGACAAGGTGATCCGTTACGAACTGCGTTTACCTATACCAATCAAAACTTTGATCAGATTTTTGCGGCCGGTCCAGTACTCAGTAACATTCAAATTGGTAATACTACTATTACCACCACAATACTCAACAGTAATCTAATACTGAGCCCGTCTGGAATTGGACGAATACAACTCAACAACACACTGTTTCCTAGACTGGGCGATGTTTACGATATAGGTACGCCTAGTTTACGTTTCAATTCTATCTATTTGGGAACTGGTGGAATTGATACGACTGGTGGAATAACAACCACAGGCAACGTCACAGCCGGATATTTCATTGGCAATGGCAGCCAACTCACAGGTATTGTGGCCACAACTGGTAGTCAAGTTGTAAACGGTAACAGTAATCTTGATATTCCATCTGCTGGATCCAACATCTTTGTCACTGTCAACGGCACCAGCAATGTTGTGACATTTGCCAGCACCGGTGTGTATGTTGCTGGCACAGTAAGTGCAACTGGCAATATTGCTGGCAACTATATTTTAGGTAACGGTGCGTTACTAACTGGTATCAACATTGGTTACGGCAACAGTAATGTGGCTGCCTTCTTGCCTACCTACACAGGTAACTTGGTTAGTTTAACCGGACCAGTAACAACCACAGCCAATGTTACAGGTGGTAATCTAAGAACTGCCGGCCAAATTTCGGCAACAGGTAACATCACTGGTGGTAACATCAACACTGGTAGATTAAATGCTGGATATATCACTACAGGTACTACCATAAGTGCGATAGGCAACATTACCACCAGCGCATATTTTATTGGTGATGGTAGTCAACTTACAAATCTACCAGCAGGAAATTACAGCAATGCCAATGTGGCTGCCTTTTTGCCCACCTATACAGGTAACCTAGTTAGTCTCACTGGACCGGTAACTACTACTTCTAACATAACTGGTGGCAATTTACGAACAACAGGACAGATATCAGCCACCGGAAATATTATTGGTGGTAATGTTGATACTGGTAGACTAGATGCTGACAGCGTCACAGTTACAGGACCAATCACAGCAACAGGTAATATCACCGGCGGAAATTTAATTGGAACGTCTGTTGTGGCAACTGTGGTCAGTGCCACTGCCAACGTTACTGGTGGAAATATTATTACCTCTGGACTGATATCAGCCACAGGTAATATACAAGCCGGCAATCTCAATGTACCTGTCGGGACAGTCACTGCCGGAACAGTCAGCGCATCAGGAAATGTTCGCGGTGGCAATCTTATTACCTCGGGACAAATATCAGCCACTGGTAATCTTGTGGCCGGTAATGTTGATACAACCAGACTGGATGCCGATTATATCACTGTGGGCGGATATGTATCGGCCATTGGTAATGTTTACGGAAATAACTTTATTGGCTCTTCGCTGTCAGTTACTGGAAACGTTTCAGCAGGAAACGTTGCAATTACAGGCACATTTGGCGCCGCATCTCTCAGTGCCGCTGGTAACATCACTGGCGGCAACTTAATTACATCTGGCAATGTTATTGGCAGTTACTTTGTTGGTAATGGTAGTTTACTAACTGGTATCACAGTCAGTGCTGGTACTTCAATCTTAAACGGCAACAGTAATGTTGCGGTGGCTGCCAACGGCAATGTTACCATAAGTTCAGCAGGTGTAAGCAATGTTGTGACAGTCAGTGATACAGGGGCTTATGTAGTTGGTGTTGTAAGCGCAACAGGAAACGTCACTGGAACGTATTTGTTGGGTAACGGTGCATTTATCACTGGCTTGCCAGCAGGATACAGCAATGCCGACGTGGCCAACTACTTGCCAACATATTCTGGCAACCTACCAAACTTAACCGGGCTCGTATCTACTACAGGTAACATTGCCGGCAACTACTTCATCGGTAATGGTTCGTTGCTAACCGGCATCACTGCGTCTGCTGTAAATGCTGCCGCATTGGTTGGCAACACACTAAGTTCGAATGTTTTATATTCAAGTCTAACTTCAGTTGGCAATTTGTCCAATCTAAGTGTAACAGGCAACGCCGCAGTCGGCAACGTATTAACAGGCGGCATAGTATCGGCCACGGGCAATGTAACAGGTAATTATATCCTGGGTAACGGTGCGTTACTAACTGGCGTTATCACAAGTGTAGCCAATATCAATAATGGCACAAGTAATGTCACTGTAGTAAGTTCGGGCGGTAATATTACGGTTGGAGTAGGTGGTACTGCTAATGTAGCAGTGTTCGCTACTTCAGGTGAATATATCACAGGCATATTGAGTGCCAGCGGTAATATTGTTGGTGGTAACATTTTAACCGGCGGATTGATTAGTTCAACTGCTAATATTGTTGGTGGCAATATCAACACCGCCGGACAAATTTCAGCCGCTGGTAACATATCTGGCAGTTACTTTATTGGTAACGGCAGTCAATTAACCGGCGTTTCAGCATCTAGTGTAAATGCCAATGCCCTGATTGGTAATACACTAAGTTCAAACGTTTTATATTCGAGTCTAACACAAGTTGGTAATTTAGCCAACTTGAGTGTGATTGGAAACACAGTCAGTGGTAATTTGTTAACAGGCGGATTGATCAGTTCTACCGGAACGGTGACTGCATCCAGTTTATTAGGTTCAGTTATCAGTGCTAGTGGCAATGTAACTGGTGGCAACATTAGCACTGCCAATCTAGTATCTACCAAAGATTTTAGTATAACTGGCAACATCACAGGCAATTTGATACCCAGTGCCAATATAACCTACAATATTGGTACTGCTACAAATGCCTTTAAAGATTTGTACCTAAGTGGAAACAGTATCTACTTGGGAGCACAGATTATTAGTTCTAATGCTACTAGCATTAGTACAGGCACAGGAAATCTAGCAGGTAACAATGTAAATGCTGCCAATGCTGTCACTGCTGGAACTACGATTTCTGCAGTTGGCAATGTCATTGGTGGCAATGTTTTAACTGCTGGATTGATATCCGCCACAGGTAATGCCACTGCTGGCAACATCCTAACAGGCGGACTTGTTTCAGCCACAGCCAACATCACAGGTGGCAACTTACAAACAGCAGGGTCAATTACAGCCACTGGTAATGCCACAGTTGGTAACTTGTTGACTGGTGGATTGATTTCGGCCACAGGTAATATTACAGGTGGCAATTTAAGTATTGTTGGTGGCACATTGGCATTTGCTAATGCTAGTATTGTACAAACTAATCCATTAGATTTGGGAATTACTGGTGCTTATCAAATTAGTGTAAAACCTGCAGGCGGATCTTATCAATGGACTTTTGGCAATGATGGTTCTTTAACTGGACCAACCGGAGTAGGTACAACCGGGTACCTATCAGCAGTTGGTAATGTAACTGGTAACAATGTTTTTGCCACAGGATTTGCCAGCGTCACGGGTAATGTAATTGCTGGAAACGTAAACACCAGTGGTATTCGACCCACCAGCGGCGCATTAACAATTACCACTGCCTCGGGTAATTTAAATCTACAACCAGCCGGCAACATTGTATTGGCCAACACATTTATCAATAGTGTAGCATATCCAGCGCAAGATACCGATGCCGCAACAAAGTTGTATGTTGACAACATGGTGTCGTCAGCATTGTCGTTCCACTCACCGGCATATGCGGCCACTACAACTACATTGGCTATTACAACAGGTGGTACTATTACCTATGCTCAACCTAACGGAGTGAGCAACGGTATTGGCGCATATTTAAGTACCACTGGATCATTTAACTTGATTGACACAGCCAACGTTCAAACAGCGGGTACACGTATTCTTGTCAAGAACGAAGGTAATGCAGTCTACAATGGCGTGTATACCTGGAGCAACGCCACTGTTATTGTACGTTCAACTGATGCAGACGAATATGGTCCAGACAGTGTTAACCAACTGAGTTTAAATGACTATTTCTTCACCACAAACGGTAACGTCAATGCTGGTTCTGCATTTGTAGTTAATGCACCTACAGGTACAATCACATTTGGCACAAGCAATATCTCTTTTGCTTTGTTCAGCCAGGCCACAACTTATACTGCCAATGTTGATGCTGGTCTAAGTTTAATAGGTACGCAATTTAATGCCAAAGTTGATCAGAATACCACTGCATTTGATGTTACCGGCAACATCATTGTCAAGGCTGGTGCTAATCTCACAACTCCCAACATTGGTGCCGCAACAGGTACAAGTTTAAGTGTAACAGGTAATGTCAACAGTGGCAATGTCACCACAAGCGGATTGATAAGCGCAACTGGCAATGTCACTGGCGGAAATGTACTCACCGCAGGATTAATTAGTGCTACCGGCAATGCTACACTTGGCAATATTTTAACTGGTGGGTCGATAAGTTCAACCGGTAATATCACAGGTGGTAATCTAATTACCAGTGGTATATTATCGGCAACTGGCAACATCATAAGTGTCGCTAATATCAGTGGCGGCAATATTTTAACTAGCGGGCTTGTTTCAGCAACGTCTAACGTAACTGGTGGTAATCTAACTACAAGTGGATTGATTAGTTCAACTGGCAATATCACCGGTGGTAATCTGCTCACCTCAGGATTGATCAGTTCAACTGGTAATGCTACACTTGGTAATGTATTAACTGGTGGTCTAGTAAGTGCCACAGCCAATATTACAGGTGGTAATGTTTTAACTGCTGGTGTAGTTTCGGCTACTGGCAACGTCTCAGGTAATTATTTCCTTGGTAACGGTAGCCAACTCACCGGAATTATTGCATCTGGTGGTCAAGGTAACACAATCACTTTGGGAACACCCTCAGACGGTAGTTTAACAGCCAACGGTGCCTATCAAGGATGGACCACAGGAACTTTTGTTACAGATGGTCTTGATGATTTGAACCAGGTGGCATTTAATATTGCCAACAGCACATACGTGGGTAACACTTATATCACTGCCAACGTTTATTCTGGACCTAGTCCTCTAACAGTGGCATTCACTGGACGTTACATTGGTAACCCTAACAGTTTCCTGTGGCAATTTGGTGACGGCACAGCCAACGTTACCACAGCCAACGCTACTCACACGTTTAGTAATGCTCTGGGTGGAACTTATACTGTGACCTTCACAGCCTATAACACCAACGGAACATATAACGGTAATGCCGCTCAAGGAGCCAAAGGTTCTACCAGTACTGCCAACATTTCAAACATTGTGGTGTACACGCCAAGTCCTATTCCGTCATTTACTTTAAGCAGTAACAGTTTCAATACTGGCAACACCATAACCATAACCAACACCAGTCAGTATGTGACCTGGTATGATTTGAGTTTTGGCGACGGTACTGCTAACTTTACCGCTGGACCTGGCTTGGGTAACACATCATTTACCAATGTGACTCATCAATACAACTCTGTGTCATCCAATGCAGACAGTTTGTACAGTGTGATATTGAGTGGAACCAGTAACACAGCCGGTGCTAGTAACGTTACTGTTGTTTCATCGGCCAGTAATGTCAAAGTTTATTCACCACAAACAGGCAATGTGTTCCTCACTGCCAACGCGGCCACAGTGATCAACGGTGTTGGCACAATAAGTTTTAGAAACGATTCAAATGGCACACCGGGAAACACCGCGAGTTTTGGCGCACAGCAATTGTACAACTTCAACTACGGTGACGGTAATGTATCTAACGTCAACGTTGGAACAGGCATTGCTGGTAACCCATCTGCTGCCAACCTAACAAACACTTTTGCATTGAGTGCCGCCAACCAAGCAGGCAATGCATACCAACAGTTCACAGCCAACTTGTACTTGTACACTGGCTATAGCACCAGTCCAGCCAAGTCAAGCAACATTACAATCAGTGTAAATCCACAAGTTCGTGCCAACTATATTGGAACCACTGCCAACGTCATAACAGATGCCACTGCCAACACAGGCAACGCCAGAGTTGGATACCTCTATACTGACTATAACAATGCCAATCGTTCTACTTTCACGTTCCAGAACACCAGTCAAAACAGTAACTTGGCCAACTGGTCATGGGGTGACAGCACATTCAGCAACGGCGTGTCAAATGTGGGTAACTCACTTCACACTTATAACAGCACAGGTGCTTTCACTGTGGCGCTCACTGCTAATGGTACACCTAATGGTATTTCCAGCACAGCACAAAGCAACACAATCTCCAATGTTGGCTATATCTTTATTGCCACAAACCCCACAGCACCCACAAACCTCAGCGGCTTCTCCAACTTGGCTATTGCCAACACCAGCGAAGGAACCAGTCCTTTGTTAGCAGCCGGCGCAAGAGATGCCTCAGGTGGTAACATTGTGGCCAACGGCGCAAGTGTCACACGTTTTGCAACCACAACAACTATTGCCACTGCGGCCAACATTATTAATGCCAACACCGGAATAAGTTCAAGTCAGTTGACAGCCAACTTGTTTGCCTATGTCAACAATGCCAATGCCGGTAACGTGACATTTAGCAATGTGAGTAACACTGTTGGAACTTCGGGTGCATTGGTTGTAACGCAAGATCGAGACTTGCACGTGGCCAATGCCGCGGTGCCTAGTTATTTCTACAAGGTATTCAATGCCAATATCGCTTGTGCTTTGAGCAGTTTGGGCACAGGATACAACAACTACAAGTTGGTAGACTCTGTGACAGGCAACACCAACTACGTGGGATTTGTCAAGGACAATTTGAATTCGTCACCTAGTCTGGTCACTGCCAACATCGCAATGGTTGAAGCCACAGCAGGAACTTATAGATATATTTCGGGCATTCCATATTACAATACCGGAAGTCCCACAATTACCATTGCTAACTTGGAAGTAGCAAACTTGTCTGGACAAACATTTAGAAGTGCCGATCCGTTTATATTGGACAGCGGAACAGTGTCAGAAGGCTCTGGTGCGGTGTTGTCAGCAACTCAAACCAAAGCACTCAGCACAATCAACAATGGTGCCAGCAGTTTCTTAACAAGCGCCAACTTGAATGCCAACGTGGGTATAAGTTCAAACTACATCCTGGGCAATTTGACCGGCAACATTACCGGTGCCAACAACAGCGTGGCCACCTTGCAGGCCAATATATTCAACGTGATAGGTACCAGTACCACAGTACAATTGCCAACCAAGATACAGATGTATGCAGGAGCAAACTCTGGCATAAATGAGCAGTCGATCACTTGTACGCCTACTGCCAACACACAAGCGGCCATACGTATTGTGATGAGTACCGCAGGTAACACTCCTGTGTTTGCCAACAGCATAAACTACTATACATCCAATGCTTGGTCCGGAGCACAAACCATTGCTGGTACACCTGAAGCAGTTGTGAGGTATGGTGTACTCCAACGATATGCAGTTGATTTATCAACAGGATATTTGCCGGTGGGGCCAAACTTGTCAATAGGTGGAAATCGTACCACCACACAGTACTTTACTTTTGCGTTTGCAAGACCCAGCCTGGCCAATTTTGACATCAGATTGACCACAACCACAGGTGTTGCAGGTGTTTGGGTGGCTGCACCAGGAACCACAATTGATTCCGGCGGATTCTCATCGCCTACACCAGGATTTCCAGGCCCTACCAGTACCATCAACGGATGGCTGGAAGCATCTACACAGTATGCCGGAGCAGGGGTTCCTGGTGCTGCCAGCGGTACTGGTGGCAACGGTTCAAACGGATGTGCATTGACTGGTGCAGATGTGATACCGTTAAATACAGCAATAGCCAACGTAGGATACACAATGACCTTGGGGGGACAAAACGCTGCCAATAGTACTGGTACCAACATTTTAATTAGAATTGCATTGGCTTCTGGACAGTCCATCACAGCCTTGTCGATAGGAGTAGCAACTTAATGGCCGCCTCGTTTAACGAATCACAAAAGATTGATTATCTTTGGAAAAAGGTCGGCTACGGCGTGACCAAAACAGCCGAGCCTGAATCCAAGCAAGCCTTCAACGAAACCATACCCAGTCCACTGCTGTATCGTGGCGATCTCATTTGGACACAGAGTGGAGACATACCTGCTTCACCGCCGTCCAATACCACATCATTGGTACAGGTATACAAAGATGGTGGCGGCGCTGGATACAGTCCTGCTGTACAATGTACCGAAGACCTAACAGCACCTGACAATCAAACCTGGAAGACAAACTCAATCAACTGGATCCCCACACAGTTTGGCGACAACTACCTGGTACAAGTGTATGCCGGTGCCGCAAACATAAGCAATCCTCAAACAGCAGGTACCAAGTTATTTGGCGCAGGCTCTGGCAGCGATGACACCTGGTTCTTTGATTACCAGTCTGGTGTTCTAAACTTTAATGGCGCAACCATACCAACTGCTATTGGTACAGGAACAGCCAACGTAATTTATATTGTGGGTTACAGATACGTTGGTGAGTTTGGTGTAGACACTACATTTATCAGCAATGGTACAAGTAATGTTAGCATCAACACAGCCAATGCCAATATCACAATGGGTGTGAATGGCACAGGCAATGTGATAGTTGTGGCCAACACAGGTGCATACATTACCGGGGCGATGAGTGCTAGTGGCAATATCACCGGCGGCAACATACTTTCAAACAATTACTATTATGCCAATGGTACACCAGTTCCTCCAGGCATAATATACACAGCCAATACAGCACCTCCTGTCAGTCCAGCACCCAAAGTAACTGACCAGTGGTATGATACCGCCAATGATGTTCTATACGAATACCTTTATGATGGCACAAGTAATTACTGGATTGATACCACCAGTCCTGCTTTTGCTGGCGGCGTGGTTGCCAATGTGGCAATTTCTGGTACATTGTTGCCAATTGCCAATGTCAGTTATGATGTGGGAAATAGCACTGCATATTTCCGCAACACCTACACACAAAATCTTTATACCAACAACAGACTGCCAGCGTATAACATGCCCTTGGGTGCTGTGGTACAAACAGTAATGAGTTCAAGTCTGGGTGGTAGTACAACAAATAGCACTAGTTATGCTGACATCAGTTATGCAAACGTGACAATTACACCATCTAGTTCAACTAGTAAAATTCTTGTTATAGCCACAGGCACCAGTAGTTTTAGTGCATTAGCAGGAGCAAATGTCACTGCTGATACTCAATTGGTTAGAAGTCCTAGCACCAGTTTACAGGTACAAACAAGTGGAACAACAGTGTCAGGAGGGGGTGTTGGCTCAACTGGGGCGGTTAGTTACAGTTATATGGATAGCCCGGGAACCACAAGTCCGGTGACTTATAAACTACAGCAAAAGGTATCTAATGTCAGTAGCACACTTACTAGTACAAATATCTGGTTGATAGTGCAGGAGATAGCCGCATCATGATAACATTATTTCATGCTATCCAAAGTTTGGTGCCCGGCGCAGAAGTCAGTGTGGGCATGTACGATCAAGCCATAACTTGGCATAAACCTGAGTCAGCCCCAGTTACACTAGAGCAAATACAGGTAGAACAACACCGTTTGCAACAGGCCTATGACTGGCAAGAATACCAAAGAAATCGTGCTAAAGAATACCCCAGCATCCAAGAACAACTGGATGCTTTATATCATGCTGGTGTGTTCCCCGCGGAAATGGCAGCCAGAATACGAGCAGTAAAAGCAAAATATCCACGCTATTCGTCGGACCAGACTCAAACCGCAGAGCAAACAGCGCCAAAAATGACAGTTGAACAATGGTTAGCAGAAGAAACAAAAATGCCCGCGGAACAGTGGCTGGCACAACAATCATCAACACCAATGACTCGAGAACAATGGCTAGCATCTCAAGCCCAGGTCAGAACAGCACAAGACACACAACCGGTGCATACTGCCACTCGTACAATGACTGCAGAAGAGTGGTTGCGAGAGCAAGCGTCCGTAGAAAATAATCAAATGATGACCCGCGAACAGTGGCTAGAACAGCAAAAAACCGTTGTAGAACCGCCAAAAATGACCCGTGAGCAATGGTTGGCAGAGCAGGCAAAGATAGAATAAGCAACAAATGTGTCAAACTAAAATTTTTGGTTTGGCATAAGTAACACATAACAGGAGCAATAGTATATGTCATTTCCAGTATCACCCACAAATGGACAAGTAACCGTAGTAAACCAAGTATCGTACCAGTATTCTAGTGCGACCAATTCCTGGACCAGAATTTTATCCACAGCCAACGTTATCACAGCCAACACAATTGCTGTAAACGGTGCGCTCACAGTGGGCACAACAATCAGTGCAATTGGCAACATAACTGGTAGTTATTTCTTTGGTAATGGCTCGCAACTGACCGGACTGGCAGCCGGAACTGCTAACACAGCATTGTCACTGGTCAACGGTAACACAAATCTTACCACAGCAACCAATGGCAACGCTAACTTGACCATTGGTGGAACTTCAAATGTGGTTGTGTGGGCAACTACTGGACAATTTGTAACTGGTGTATTAAGCGCAAACGGCACTGTCACCGGCGGCAACTTGGTCACCGGCGGATTTGTAAGTGCCACTGCCAACGTAACTGGTGGCAACATCTTAACAGGTGGCCTGATAAGTGCCACAAGCACAGTAACTGGATCAACGCTGATTGGTACTGTGGTCACAGCAAGTGGCAACGTAACTGGTGGCAACGTCTTAACAGGCGGCTTAATTTCAGCCACAAGCACTATCACAAGTGCGGCAAACATCACAGGTGGTAATTTATTAACTGGCGGGCTAGTATCTGCCACGGCCAACGTCACAGGTGGTAATGTATTAACAGGTGGACTTGTAAGTGCCACTGCCAACGTAACTGGTGGAAACTTGCTTACAGGTGGCCTGATAAGTGCCACAAGCACAATTACCAGCGCCGCTAATATTACAGGCGGTAATATCTTAACTGCTGGTTTAGTATCAGCCGGAAGCACAATTACTGGTACAACATTGATTGGATCAGTTGTCACTGCAAGTGGTAACATCACAGGTGGCAATGTTTTAACTGGCGGACTAATAAGTGCCACTTCGACAATTACAAGTGCGGCCAATATCACAGGTGGCAACTTGCTTACAGGTGGCTTAGTATCAGCCACTGCCAACATAACCGGTGGTAACATCTTGACAGGTGGACTTGTATCAGCAACAGGTAATGCTATATTTGGCAACATCAGCACCACCGGTGCTAGTGGTAATATTTCGGGTGCCAACGTAATTTCTAGCACCACACTCAGTGCCACAGGCAACGTAATTAGTGGCAACGTAACAACAGGTGGATTGATCACAGCAACTGGTAACATAACCGGTGGTAATGTTTTAACTGCTGGTCTAGTGTCAGCAACTGGTAACGTAACTGGTAACTATATTTTGGGTAATGGTGCTTTCCTGAGCGGCGTTATTACCTCAGTAGCCAATATCAACAATGGCACATCAAACGTTACAGTGGTAAGTTCTGGTGGCAACGTCACAGTTGGCATTGGTGGAACATCAAATATTGCTGTGTTTGCCACCACAGGTGAATATGTAACAGGCATAATCAGTGCCAGTGGCAACATCATATCAGCCGGCAACGTGTCAGGTGGCAACATCTTAACCGGTGGATTAGTAAGTGCCACAGCCAACGTCACAGGCGGCAACTTGCTGACAGGTGGACTAGCAAGCGTTACAGGCAACGTCACAGGTGGTAATGTCTTAACAGGCGGACTGGTATCCGCAACCGCTAACGTAACTGGTGGTAATATTTCTACTGGTGGTGTGGTAACTGCCGCAGGCAATGTGTTTGGTAACAACATTTTTGCCACAACATCAGTAAGCACAGCAGGCAACGTGATTGCCGGCAACGTGAATACCGCTACTATTAGACCAACTAGTGGTGCATTGACAGTTAGTACTGCCTCGGGTGATATAAACTTAAATCCTGCTGGTAACGTTGTGCTGGCAAGTGGCAATACTTTCATCAACAACTTGGCTCAGCCAGTACAAAATCAAGATGCGGCAACCAAACTTTATGTTGATAACCTTGCTTCAACTGGCATCACATATCACGAAGCAGTATATGTAGCCACCACAGCCAACTTGGCCACAACCACAGGCGGTACTATTACGTATGCTCAACCAAATGGTGCGGCAAACGGTGTTGGTGCAACGCTGACAACAACCACGTCGTTCAACTTGATCGACACAGCCAACGTTCAAACAGTTGGTACACGTATTTTGGTCAAAGATCAGGGCAATGCTGTGCAAAACGGTGTGTATACCTGGGCCAACGCCACTGTTATTGTGCGTTCAACTGACACTGATCAATACGGTTCTGACAGCACAGAATCATTCAGTATCAACGACTACTTCTTTACTTCAAACGGTAACGTCAATGCTGGCACAGCCTTTATTGTTAGTGCTCCAGCAGGAACTATTACGTTTGGTACATCGAATATCACATTTGCCATATTCAGCCAAAGCACAACTTATACTGCCAATACTGCGGCTGGTTTGAGCCTGACAGGCACTGTATTTTCAGCCAAAGTAGACAACACTACCACAGCATTTGATGGAGGTGGCAACATTATTGTCAAAGCCAGTGCTAACCTTACTACACCAAACATTGGTGCGGCAACTGGTACAAGTTTAAACACAACCGGCAATGTTGACGCAGGCAACCTACGCACAGGTGGATTGGTAACTGCTACAGGTAACGTCACAGGCGGCAATATCTTGACAGGTGGCCTAGTATCGGCTGCTGCCAACGTTACCGCTAACAATGGTATGTTTACCACAATTGTAAACACAGCCAGTTTCACTGGTAGTGTAGCATCATTGAGTGGCAACGTCACAGGTGGCAATATCCTAACAGGTGGTTTAGTATCGGCCACTGCTAACGTAACTGGTGGCAACTTGCTTACAGGTGGATTAATATCAGCCGCAAGTACCATTACTGGCACAACATTGATTGGCTCAGTTGTCACAGCAAGTGGTAATGTAACTGGTGGCAACATCTTAACAGGTGGATTGATAAGTGCCACATCAACAATTACTAGTGCCGCCAACATCACTGGTGGCAATCTATTAACAGGCGGACTGGTATCAGCCACTGGCAATGTATCAGGTGGTAACTTGTTGACAGGTGGATTGATTTCTGCAACTTCAACAATTACTAGTGCGGCCAATATCACAGGTGGTAACATTTTAACTGGCGGTTTAGTATCGGCTACTGCCAATGTAACAGGCGGTAACTTGTTGACAGGTGGATTGATTTCTGCAACTTCAACTATTACAAGTGCCGCTAATATCACAGGTGGTAACATTTTAACTGCTGGTTTAGTATCGGCAACTGGTAATGTGACTGGTAACTACATTTTGGGTAATGGTGCGTTCTTAAGTGGCGTTATTACCTCGGTGGCCAATATCAACAATGGCACTTCAAATGTCACTGTGGTCAGTTCAGGTGGCAACGTCACTGTTGGCGTTGGTGGCACAGGCAACGTGGCAGTATTTGCAACAACTGGTGAATACATTACTGGATTGTTAAGCGTCAGTGGAAACATTACATCAGCAGCCAATGTGTCAGGTGGCAACTTGCTCACAGGTGGATTGATAAGTGCCACAGCCAACATCACTGGTGGCAATGTCCTAACAGGTGGTTTGATCAGTTCAACTGGCACCATCACAGGTGGCAATCTTATCACTGTGGGGTTGATCAGTACTTCAGGCAATATTGCTGGTGGCAACATACTCACCAACAACTATTTCTATGCCAACGGAACCCCAGTTCCTCCTGGCATAATATACACAGCCAATACAGCACCCCCTACAACTCCAAATCCTAAAGTGACCGACCAGTGGTATAACATTTCAACGGATGTGTTGTACGAGTATCTTTATGATGGCACAAGTAATTACTGGGTTGACATATCAAGTCCTGCATTTGCTGGCGGTGTTGTTGCAAACGTGGCAATTTCAGGTAGCCTGTTGGTCAATGCCAATGCCACCTACGATATTGGTAGTTCAAGCCAATCATTTGCTAACGTGTATGCTGTAAACTACTACGGTAACGGTGCTTCATTAAGCGGCATTATCACAAGTGTAAGCAACATCAACAACGGTACATCAAACGTTACAGTGGTGAGTTCTGGTGGTAATATTGCAGCCTCAGTTGGTGGCACATCAAATGTGATGGTGATCAGTTCAGGTGCTGTGGCAATCACAGGTGACTTGAGTGTATCTGGCAACGCAAGTTTGACTGGTAACATTGTTGGTGATGCTATCTACAATGGTACAACCAGTGTACAAATTCAAGCATCCGGTGGCAATGCCAACATCACAATTGGTGGAACATCAAACGTGGCAGTATTTGCTAGTACTGGTGCATTTATTACTGGTGTAAACAGCGTAAGCGGTAACGTCACCGGTGGCAACGTCTTGACAGGTGGCTTAATTAGTGCTACTGGTGCAATCCAAGTTGGTGGAGACATGAGCCTGGTAGGTAACATTGTTGACACTGGTACATTGTGGGTCAACACCAGCAGTAACGGCAACATTAACTTGAATCCTAACGGTTCAGGACAAACCAATATACCTACAGGTATACTCAATGTCACTGCCAACATTGTTGGTGGTAACTTGACCACAGCAGGTATACTTACTGTGAACTCTGGGGCAGCCGCTACAGCCATTGTGAATGGTGCTGGCAACGCCGTTGGTAACATTGGTAGTTCAAGTGTTTACTTCAACAGATTGTTTGCTCAAGCAACCACAGCACTCTACGCTGACTTGGCAGAAAACTATTTGGGCGACGCTGATTACACCCCAGGTACAGTGGTAGATTTTGGTGGTACTCAGGAAATTACTATAAGTACTGTAGATTCCAGCAAGCGGGTTGCTGGTGTGGTTTCAACTAATCCGGCTCACTTGATGAACGCAGGAGTCGTTGGTGAACATGTGGTTACAGTGGCATTGATTGGTCGTGTACCAGTCAGTGTAACAGGCACAGTACGCAAAGGTGACTTGATGGTCAGTGCTGGAGACGGCACAGCCAAGGCAGTTACAATTGCAAGTCCAAAAGTAGGTACTATAATTGGTAAATCACTTGAAGACTTCGACGGCAACAAAGGCACAATTGAAATCGTGATTGGCAAGCATTAAAGGATAGCGAATGGCCTTTCCAACGTCGCCGACGAATGGGCAGATTACAGTTGTTAATAACGTTTCGTACCAGTACTCAAACGTTAGTAACGCTTGGACTCGTGTCCTTTCAACTGCCAACATCATTACCGCTAACACAATTGTTTCCAATGGTTATATCAGTGCCGCTGGAAACATCTTAACAGGCAACTATTTTATTGGTAACGGTTCGTTACTAACTGGTATTGCCACAGGAACACCCACACAAATAGTCAGCGGCACATCAAACGTAAGTGTTGTGAGTTCTGGTGGCAATGTCACAGTTGGTGTTGGTGGCACATCAAACGTGGCAGTGTTTGCCACCACAGGCGAATACGTAACTGGTATTGTTTCAGCAAGCGGAAACATCATAAGTGCAGCCAACATAACTGGTGGAAATTTATTAACTGCTGGATTAGTCAGTGTTACTGGCACACTCAGTGTAAGTGGAGCGACCACGCTTGCCAACCTCAGCGCCGGCAACATTTCATCAGGTAGCATAAGTTCTGGCGGAGCAATAAGTGCCAGTGGTAACATCACAGGTGGCAATTTATCAGGTACTAACATTGTTGGTACACTGACCACAGCCGCTCAAACTAACATCACAAGCGTTGGCACATTGGGCTCGTTGGCCGTTACTGCCAACGTAACTGGTGGTAACATACTCACAGCAGGACTAGTGTCAGCAACTGGTAATGTCACTGGTAACTTCTTTATTGGTAACGGATCACAGTTAACTGGTATTGCCACAGGAACGCCCACACAAATAGTCAGCGGCACATCAAACGTAAGTGTTGTGAGTTCTGGTGGTAATGTCAGCATTGGTATAGGTGGCACATCAAATGTGGCAGTATTTGCCACAACAGGTGAATATGTAACTGGATTAATATCAGCCAGTGGTAACATCACAGGTGGCAATGTACTAACTGGTGGATTGATATCTGCAACATCAACTATTACTAGTGCCGCTAATATCACAGGTGGAAATGTACTAACTGGTGGATTAGTATCAGCAACTGCCAACATCACCGGTGGAAATGTTTTAACTGGCGGCCTTGCCTCAGCAACTGGCAACATCACCGGCGGTAATTTATTAACTGCTGGATTAGTATCAGCAACTGCCAACATAACTGGTGGCAATGTACTAACTGCCGGTATAATAAGTGCCACTGGTACCATCACCACAGCAGGCAACATAAGTCTAACTGGTAATATTGTTGACATAGGTGAATTGTGGATCAATACCTCAGCCAACGGCAACATCAATCTCAATGCCAATGGAACAGGACAAATCAACATACCTGTGGGTATTTTGAGTGTAACCAGCAACATACAAGGTGGCAATTTAAGAACAGCAGGACTTGTTAGTGCAACTGCCAACATCACAGGCGGTAACTTACTTACTGCGGGCCTAATATCAGCAACCAGTACAGTAACTGGATCAAGTTTCCTAGGCACAGTAGTAAGTGTCACAGCCAACATAACTGGTGGTAATTTATTAACTGGTGGATTGATAAGTGCTACGTCAACTGTTACATCGGCCGCCAACATAACTGGTGGTAACTTACTCACTGGTGGACTTGTTAGTGCTACTGCCAACATAACTGGTGGTAACATATTAACAGGTGGTATTATAAGTGCTGTTGGTAATATTACCGCAGGAACTGGTAATTTCTTTATTGGTAATGGATCACAACTAACAGGTATCAATGCTAGTACCAGTGGATTCCCAATCACTGCTGGCAACTCAAATATTGCGGCCACTGCCAATGGCAATATTGCTATTACTGTAGGTGGCACAGCCAACGTATCGGTATTTGCCACAACAGGTCAATACATAACTGGACTAATTAGTGCCAATGGTAACGTAACAGGTGGCAATATCTTAACAGGTGGCCTGGTCAGTGCCACTGCCAACGTCACCGGTGGTAACTTGTTGTTTGGATCTGGTGTTGTTTCGGGAACTGGTAATGTGTATGCCAACAACGGCATATTCACCACAATTGTAAACACAGCCAGTTTCACTGGTAGTATTGTTTCAGTAACAGCCAATGTCACAGCCGGTAATATCTTAACTGGTGGCCTGGTTAGTGCCACTGCCAATGTTACGGGTGGTAACATATTAACAGGTGGATTAGTATCGGCTACAGCCAACGTTGTAGCCAACAATGGTATGTTCACTACGATTGTGAACGTGGCCAGTTTCACTGGTAGTATTGTTTCAGTAACCGCCAACGTTACAGGTGGTAACATATTAACAGGTGGATTAGTATCTGCCGCGGCCAATGTAACGGCCAACAATGGTATGTTCACTACAATTGTGAACACAGCCAGTTTCACTGGTGGACTGGTATCAGTAACTGGTAACGTCACCGCCAACAATGGTATGTTCACCAACATTGTGAACGTGGCCAGCCATACAGGTGCTGTGGTCAGTGTCAGTGGTAATGTTACTGGTGGCAACATATTAACAGGTGGATTAGTATCAGCCACAGCCAACGTTATAGCCAACAATGGTATGTTCACTAACATTGTGAACGTGGCCAGTTTCACTGGTGGACTGGTATCAGTAACTGGTAACGTCACCGCCAACAACGGCATGTTCACCACAATTGTGAACACAGCCAGTTTCACTGGTAGTGTGGCATCATTGAGTGGCAACGTAACAGGTGGCAATGTCTTGACTGCTGGATTAATCTCAGCCACTTCGACAATCACAAGTTCAGCAAACATCACAGGTGGTAATTTATTAACTGGTGGCTTAGCAAGTGTTACTGGTAACGTGATTGCCGGAAATGTAAACACCAGCACAGTTAGACCCACCAGCGGTGCGTTGACACTGAGTACTGCATCGGGCAATTTAAATTTAAATCCTGCTGGTAATATTGTTCTAAGTGCCAATACCTACATCAACAACTTGGCGAGTCCAGCACAAGCGGCAGATGCCGCCACCAAAGAATATGTTGACAACTTTGCGGCGCAAGGAATCACATATCACTCACCAGTGAGTGCTGCCACCACAACCACATTGGCCACAACCACAGGTGGTGCAATTACCTATGCCCAGCCCAATGGAGCCGCCAATGGTGTTGGTGCAACTCTAACAACTACCACAACGTTCAATTTGATTGACACAGTAAACGTTCAGACCTTAGGAACTCGTATCCTGGTCAAGAACGAAGGCAACGCTGTATTCAATGGTATCTATACCTGGTCAAATGCCACTGTTATTGTGCGTTCAACTGACGCTGATGAATATGGCTCAAACAGTTCAGAACAACTGAGTCTAAACGACTATTTCTTTGTGTCAAACGGCAACGTCAACATTGGCAGTGCTTTTGTTGTTAATGCACCTGCCGGTACAATCACGTTTGGTACGTCAAACATTACATTTGCTCAGTTTAGTTCAAGCCAGGTTTACACAGCCAACACTGCCGCAGGTCTAAGTTTAACTGGTACCGTGTTCTCGGCCAAGGTAGATAACACTACCACTGCCTTTGATGGCACAGGTAACATCATTGTCAAAGCATCAGCCGCGTTGACCACACCCAACATTGGTGCCGCAACAGGTACAAGTTTGAGTGTTACAGGCAACGTCACTGGCGCTAACTTAAACACTGGTGGATTGATCACAGCAACTGGTAATGTAACTGCTGGTAACCTATTAACTGCTGGACTAATTAGTGCCTCAAGTACTATTACTGGTACAAGTCATTTGGGTGCAGTTGTATCTGTAACAGCCAACGTCACAGCCGGTAATATCTTAACTGGTGGTTTGATTAGTGCCACAGCCAACGTCACAGCCGGTAATATCTTAACTGGTGGATTAGTATCAGCCACAGCCAACGTTATAGCCAACAATGGTATGTTCACCACGATTGTGAACACAGCCAGTTTCACTGGTGGCATTGTATCAGTAACTGGTAACGTCACCGCCAACAACGGCATATTCACCACAATTGTGAACACAGCCAGTTTCACTGGTGGTATAGTATCAGTCACAGGTAATGTAACAGCCAACAATGGTATGTTTACTAATATTGTGAACGTGGCCAGTCATACAGGTGGCCTTGTTTCTGTTACTGGTAACGTAACTGCCAACAACGGCATATTCACCACAATTGTAAACACAGCATCACATACAGGTACTATCGTATCTGTAACAGGCAACGTCACAGCCGGTAACATCTTAACAGGTGGTTTGGTCAGCGCCACTGCTAATATTACTGGTGGCAACATTCTAAGTAATGCACAACTGAGTGTGGTCGGTAACATTGTTCAAAGTGCCGCAAACTCGTTTATTGCTCACAGTTATGCGCAAACACTCACAGGTAACGGTACTGTACAAGCCAACGCTTATGTAATTACAGCAACCAACAACCAGTTTACTACTGTAGCATCAGGAGCCGGTGCTATATTGCCAGCAGGATTGCCGGGTCAAATTGTGTTTGTGGCCAACGACTCTACAGCAAATGCTTTGTTGATATACCCACCAGTTGGCGGATTAATCGACCAGGCTGCAGCCAACGCCGCAATTTCAGTCAGCCCTCTTGGCATGTGGATGGGTACAGCACTTGGTGCAAACGTATGGACCACAATCAGTCCAGACACTCTTGGTACTACCAACCAAATTACAGCAACACAAGGCAATGGTGTAGTAACCATTGCTCTTGCAACTAGTCCGTCAGTAAGTGGCAACATCACCGGTGGTAACATATTAACAGGTGGTTTGATCAGTGCCACTGCCAACGTGATCGCCAACAACGGAATATTCACCAACATAGTAAACACTGCTAGTTTCACTGGTGGACTTGTATCGGTTACTGGTAACGTAACTGCCAACAATGGCATGTTCACCACGATTGTGAACGTGGCCAGCCACACAGGTGCTGTGGTATCAGTTACAGGCAACGTAACAGGTGGCAACTTATTAACTGGTGGCCTGGTCAGTGCTACAGGCAACGTTACAGGTGGAAATATTATTACCAGCGGCACGGGTGGAAATATTTCAGGCGCCAACATAATTTCTGCCACCACATTCAGTGCTACAGGCAACGTTATAAGTGGCAATATCTTGACAGGTGGCCTGATATCAGCAACATCAACTATAACTTCAGCAGCCAACATAACAGGTGGAAACATCTTAACTGGTGGCTTGATATCAGCAACAAGTACGGTAACTGGATCATCGTTTAATGGTGCTGGAACTGGATTGACTGGAACAGCGGCATCGTTAACTGTGGGCAGTGCAACCACTGCAACCACGGCAGGCACAGTGACCACAGCCGCACAACCAAACATCACAAGTGTTGGCACACTGACTTCGGTCACTGTTAGTGGCAATGCCACTGGCGGCAATTTGTTAACTGCCGGATTGATTTCAGCAACTGGTAACGTGACCGGCGGTAACATATTGACTGCTGGATTAATTTCAGCGGCCAGTACCATAACCGGCACAAGTTTCTTGGGTGCAGTAGTATCTACAACTGGCAACGTAACCGGTGGCAATATCTTAACTGCTGGTGTAGTATCAGCAACCGGCAACGTCTCTGGTAATTTCTTTATTGGTAATGGTGCGTTTTTAACCGGACTCAGTGCAGGATCTGCTTCTAACATTGCCAATGGTGCTACGACTATTACTATTCCAGTTGCTTCGGGCAACATAGCAATGAGTGTGGCAGGGCAGTCAAACACTGTGGTTATTAACCTGGGTAGTTTTACCATGTACGGTACATTTGCCGGGCCAAAAACACTGGCAGCAAACGTGGCTGTGGCAGATGCAGTAAATGCTATGCTAATAGGGCCAGTTACATTGGGCAACGGGTTTAACATTTCAGTGCCTAATTCGTCAACATTATATGTTTACGCACCATAAATACAAGCGAGGATAATTTTCATGGCATTAACACTAGACGGCACAACAGGTATTTCGGCTTCGGGCAACATTACAGGCGGTAATGTTATTGCCAGTGGCTCTTTGATTGTGGGTTCTTTTCTACCAACATCTGTTTCTGCTACAGGCAACATCACAGGCGCTAATTTAATTATCAACGGCACAGCCGCCGCTGGTAGTGGTGTACTAATTGTGTCTGGCAACATTCAGACCAGTACCTCAAACGCCACATCCAATATTGGCAATGCCAGCAACTATTTCAACAGACTGTTTGCTCAAGCAACCACAGCACTGTATGCTGACTTGGCCGAGATTTATAAGGCCGATGCTCAATATCCCCCAGGTACTGTGGTAGTGTTTGGTGGCACACAAGAAGTTACTATGAGCACTGTGACTCATGACAACAAGATTGCTGGGGTAGTATCTACACATCCTGCTCATGTGATGAATTCAGGACTGCAATCTGAATTCACAGTGGAAGTGGGTCTAATAGGCCGTGTGCCATGCCGTGTGATTGGCCCAATTGAGGCAGGTGATCGTGTGGTGTCCAGCAACCGTGCTGGTGTGGCCGAACGCTTGGATATGTCACAATATCAACCAGGCGTGATCATTGGCAAAGCATTACAAAGTTACTCCAGCACCGATGTTGGTACAATTGAAGTTGTGGTTGGCAGACTATAAAGTCTGTTCCACTTGTTGAATCTTTTGCTGAACAGCATCCAAATTCACAGTGTTCCAAAGTCCAGGATGCAAGGGCCTTGGCCAACGCCCTGATTCAATCCAGGCATAGCCTGTGTGTTCGTGATTTAGATCCGGCACAAATTCATAGTCTACTCTACACCAAAAAGTATGATACTCAAACACACCATCTGGTGAAGTGAATTTTTCTATGGGTATTAGACGTTCGTAGTCAGGCACACTGCCCAGTTCTTCACTGCACTCGCGTTCCACTGCCACAAGAAGACTTTCTCCAGGCTCAACCTTGCCCCCGGCCAGGCCCCAGGTGTCAGGATACTTAGCGTCGTTTCTCAACAGATAGAGATATCGTTGTGTTCTTGCACAGTAGAACCAAACGCCCACAGCCTCTACAGTATTAGATTCCATGCACCTCCAGCATACAAGCCATCAATACTTTTGACCCAGGCGCCACCAGTTGTGCCACCAGTCCATTTGTACTGTATGCTTGTGGTAAGGTTGGTCACATACTGTACTTCTGTGGATGTTTGACTGTTAAATGCTATTTGCCAACGCACACCGTTGAACTCAATGATGTCATTGGCATTTGCCAGCAAAGGTTGCCCTCCGGCGCCTAGCCAGGCACTGGGATTTTGAGCATTGTCAGTATTGCCGGTGGATTCAGTAATCAAATAGCGTTGACCCAATGCCGGCGCTGGCAATCCATTGTTGGGCCCACTCAGTAAGGGATTGATCACTGAAGCAACTGGTAGCAAAGTATTTTGTGGAGCAGTGTCAGGGTCAATGTTGAAGATAAACAATCTATCATCAGCAGGATTCAAGGTGACTGTGCCTACAATACTTGAATCAGGATTCCAAGGATTGTCCAGAGTGATATAACTGATACCAGGTCTTAGTACACCATATGTCTCAACCACAGCAGGCCAAGTTATCTGTGGATTTTCCACAATAGGAAATGTAAACGGTGACAAACTCAATCTGTTGGGCACAACCACTTCAGCCGGTTGTAATATTTGTAATTGTCCAGTATTAGGTCCGTCCAACAACAATAGCACTTGATAGTTCCATGGTGTGACCTTGAGCCTTGTGCCCAGCAACAAATCGTTGTCCAGGATAGCATTGGCAGCATCACCATTGGCATCAAATATACTTGCAATCACACGCTCAACCACGCCCAGTTTCTTGACCTTGGCAGGTGAGGATATCCAGATAGGAATACCAAATGTCAAAGTCATGATGTCTATGGGATTTTCTGTGTTCACAGGAATTGTTCTTGAACTCCAGTTTACTTTTTCCAAATCTACTACGCTCAGACTGGTCCAGTCAATGTAGTTTTCTGAACTTTGAATCTCCAGACTGGGATTAAACAAAGTGGCAATTTGTTCAAACAATTGCATTTTTTGGTTGGTGTTACTTGTCCATATGTCCAGGTTAATGGTCATGCGATAAGGCACCGGCATCAGTCGTTCGATAGTAAATGCATTGCCTTGTGTGGTTTCGTATGTGTCGGTGGCCGAATCATAGGTACGTTGACGCACCTGCATCTTGTTCACATGATATGGCTCTTGCATTCTGGGACGATCATAGTCCAGGCCTGTGATATAAAACGTCATCAGCGGAGTTGATGGCAACGCATTGGCTGAGTTCTGTTGCATGATAGTAGCGGCCTGACGTGAGGCATCGCCGTAGCGCACAGGCACACGCACTAGATCTTTGATGCCTTGCTCGTTGCGCCCATACTCTACCTGGAACAAACTGACCATGCGTGTGAACTGTAGCAGATACCTGCGTATTTGTTCGTCGAAAAAGAATTGTTGCATAGATTAACTGGATGGTTGATACGGTTGTGTTGGCGGATACGGATTGGGATCTTTATTACCCCCGTCATCGCCGTTGCTCAAATTGGGTTGTAACGCCTGGCTCAAACTTTGACGACTTGGAATGTTGCCCATGTCTGAAGTTGGCGTAGTGTATGTATTGTTAACGAAACTGGACCGTAAAGTATTGTTGGTGGCACCAGGTGTGAGTTGAGTGCGCACGTCGCTTTCAATCTTGACCCATGATCTGCCATTATATCGGAACAATCGGTTGGGAAAGTAGTCCAAACGTAGCGCATACTGTCCGGCAATAGGAGTTGGGGGGAAGTTTACTCCTGCGGTGACAGGCAAACCATTGGGAGTTTTGCCATCGCCTGTGAGATAACCTGCTGTGTAACCATCGCTCCGCGGTGAGTTGCCATCGTTGGCCACTGTTCTTGATGCATCGCTTAGAGTGTAGTCTGCTGTGTATGTGGCTGATGTAGGATTAGCAGGTGTGCCATCTGAGTTGGTGGCCACAATGTAAAATTTCACAACATCAAAACCAGACTTGGGTATTTCGGCTTCGGCCTGGATCAAAATAGCATCGTTGATTTCCAAGTCCTTGGGTCTAGTACTCATCTTGTCTGCTAGTGTAGCAGGGTTTGATTTTTCTTGCCAGTATTGTGTATTGGTGATATCCGTGCCGGGCGGCACATTTTTAGTGCTGATATAATATTTGTCGCCGTAGAGCACAGTGGTACCACCTGGATAAAAATTACCTGGATCCCAAATGTTAATGGGTTCAAACGGTTCCTTGGTAATCTCGTTAAATTCTTGAGCGTTGACCATGGGCGTGCATTTTACTCGCCACAAGTGAGGCAACCAAGTTTGACTGAAACCTTCTGACGCAAATGCCGCGTCTTGTATCACATAGAATCTTGGCAATGCTCTGGGAATGGTTTCGTTGAGTGGATTGTAGTCACGCAGATTGGGCAGTTCCAACACATCGCCACTCATGAGTTTGCGACCCATAGTGTCGATCATGCGATTGTAGTGGAATGTGATAAACAGGGTATCGTTGTTTAGGAACAGACCAAATTGTGTTAGGTCAAAGTCAATGTCTTGTGTTTGATACACACCACGCATGACATATATGTCAGGATCGTATTTGCGGTCTCGATTTTCCAACAACAGCAGGTCTTCAATAAACAGCGGGTTGGATTCTGTGTACTTGGGTAGGGTGGCATCATTGTCACCCTCGTTGTCATTGGTCAACGGGCCCATGTATTTGTGCAAATAACAATCGACGCCGCCCACCTGGTACATTTCTGCAATAGTGCGATCGAAAAATTGATAGTCGGCTGTCCGGTTGGGCCTATAAAGTGAAAGTCTTGGCATAGTAGTATTTATAGGTAATACTTTCTGTTTACTTGACCAAAAAACCTGGATCTGCTATAATTACAACATACTTTGGAGAACACATGAAAGTCACTGCCACACTCAAGCCACTTAACCCACGTAGCCCTGACACAAAATATGTGGGACTGGAACCCACTTGGCGTAACCAACCCACAGAGGGTCGTATCAGTGCTTTGAGCAATGCGTTTGGTTGGTACAATTACTTTTATGGCAAAAAAGAAGCCAAGGACTTTGCAGTGGCTTACTTGGACTATCATGACAAAACTCGGGAAGCACGACAGGTGCGCACTTTGCCAGACAGTCAAATGCGTCTTACCACAGGTTGGCTGTGCCGCATGAGTATGATGGGCTTGCAGTTGAGCGATCACGAACAAATACAACTGGACAATCTAATCGCAGAACTAGTGGCCATCAAACAAGAAATACAAGCAGATGCACAAGTGTCAGATGACGAGCCTGCCCGACCCAACATTCAAGACCGACTCCGCGAAAAAGTAAGTGAATGCAGTGCTGAACTTGAAGCCATGTTTGATGAGTTCATGACTGCAGGTGCAAAAATGTCCGCAGACTTCAAACCCATCATGGTGATCCGTGGCATGAATGTGGCTCCACAAATGATCAGTGTTATCAGCCATCACTGGAAAGGCCGCTTGGAAGAGTTTGAACAGGCCATTGAGGGCAAGGACTCACAACTGGTGGAAGCCTACAATTTCCTGACCCGGATTCAATTGCGCAATTGTGTGAAGTTTTGTGAAGCAGTGATCAACGACTGCGGTGCTTATGTACAGATCAAGAAGGTTGAGCGCAAGCCACGCAAGGTCAAGACAGTACCCCCAGAAAAACGTGCCGCAAAATTCAAGATTCAAGCAGAGTTTGTAGAACTCAAACTAAAGAGTCTATCGCCCGCAAGCCTGGTGGACAAGGCCGAAGCCTGGTTGTACGATACCAAGAAACGCAAATTGATCCATTTGGTTGCTGACAGCCACACACAGGCATTCACTGTCAAAAACAACAGCATCATTGGATTTAGCACAGTGGACACACAACAAAAGACCCTGCGTAAACCAGCGGACGTTGTGAAGGCCATACAAGCCGCAGGCAAGCCAGCCGCACGTAAACTGTTCAAAGAAATCAAAGCCACAGAAACTGCCTGGAACGGGCGTGGCACAGAGAATCTGATCATTCTCAAGAGTTGGTAACGGGCTAAATATTGGGGACGGAGTTCCCCAATGTCTGAAACAGAAAATTCTTTAACCACACTTAAATCTCAATTATACGATTATGTACGCCTGACACTGGGCGATCAAATTGTGGATCTTGAATTGGATCCTGCACACTATGAAGCCGCTTATCAGCGCACCGTTGGCACCTACAGACAACGAGCCAACAATGCATATGAAGAAAGTTACAGTTTCATGCAGTTGGTCAATCAGGTAAACATTTACACACTACCGCAAGAAGTGCAAAGTGTACGTCAAATCTTCAAGCGATCGTTTGGTATTGCCACAGGACCTGGAAGTAACTTTGATCCTTTCAGTCAAGCACAGATGAACGTGTACCTGATCAACTTCAATGAAGCAGGTGGCCTGGCCACTTATGACTTCTACACACAGTATGTTGAGTTGGCCGCACGTATGTTTGGTGGTTTTTTAAACTACACTTGGAACCCGGTTACCAAGAAACTGCAACTGATCCGTAATCCCTCCGGCGGTGGCGAAATTGTGTTGCTTTGGACTTATAACCTCAAACCTGAAATCCAATTGCTGAGTGATTACCAAATCCAACAGTGGATTCGTGACTACATGGTTGCGGCCTGCAAGATGATCATTGGCGAAGCACGTGAGAAGTTTGGCACCATTGCTGGACCGCAAGGCGGCAGCGTCCTAAACGGCACAGCCATGAAAGCCGAGGCGCAGACTCAGATGGATGCCAAGATTCAAGAACTGGTCATGTATGTGGATGGATCACAACCACTTACCTTTGTAATCGGTTAAAACGCAATAGACAATCTATTGCAGTTGTGTTACAATTAACACATGCACCTAATGATTGATCTTGAGGGTTTGGCAACAGGCCCTGACACTACTATTCTTACCATAGCCGCCCAGGCATTTGATCCGTTCGGGTCGGGTCACTACGACAAGCATTACTATGCCAGGGTTACACTAGAAAGCCAGGAAAATCGTGCCATTGACGATGGCACAATTGCATGGTGGGCAACTCAACCAGAACATGCCAGAGAAGAAGCGTTTGGGGAACAAGATCGTATTCCTCTGGATCAAGCATTGGATGAACTGGGCCGGTTGATTTGGCACTCCCGACTGATCTGGAGTCAAGGACCCACGTACGACATGAACATTCTTGAACACGCCTACAAGAGTTATGGTAAATCTTTACCGTGGAAGTACTACATGGTACGGGACTCAAGAACTGTGTTCAGCCTGTGGCCAGAACAGCCTATTCCTGTCACCAGCCATCATGCGCTGGAAGACTGCCGTAGGCAAATTGGCATGCTTCAAGATACGCTTAAATATCTCAACGTAAAGGAACTCAAATGATCATTGGAGTATGCGGATTCATTGGCTCGGGCAAGGATACTATTGCTGATTATCTCACTAACTTTCATGGATTCCGCAGAGAATCATTTGCATCAACATTAAAGGATGCTGTGGCACAGGTGTTTGGCTGGGATCGTACCATGCTAGAAGGGCGCACTAAACAAGCCCGTGAATGGCGAGAACAAGTGGATCCCTGGTGGGCAGAGCGACTGCACATGCCCACACTAACACCACGTTGGATCTTGCAGTACTGGGGCACAGAAGTATGTAGAGCAGGGTTTCACGATGATATCTGGATTGCCAGTTTAGAAAACAAACTGCGCCACAGTCAAGATGATGTTGTGATTTCCGACTGCCGTTTCCCTAATGAAATACGGGCTATCAAAAACGCAGGGGGTCGAGTTATTAGAGTAACTCGCGGTCCTGAACCTGAGTGGTACAAGGCCGCACTGAGTGTGAATCGTGGGGCCAATGGCAACTCAACCTGGTCGATTAGTCATCGCAAACTGGAAAAACTAGGAATCCATGCCAGTGAAACGGCCTGGGTGGGCACACAGTTTGATGCTGTGCTGGACAACAATGCCACTGTGGATGACTTGTTTTCTCAAGTCAATGATCTGCTTGCAGGTCTCCAGGTCGCCAAGGAACGTCCAGGCGCCTGACTTCCTCCGTGCAATTTAAACAAACTGTGCGTAGGTTACTCAGTTCTGTGTTGGTCAATCGTCCATCCATGTGACATACCAATAATTGGCCGGCATACCTTGATCTAAACCCACAACGGTCACACACAGTTTTTTTCTTGTATCCCGCTGATTGCCAACGTGCCACAGGCGCTTTTTCCTGTCGCCCTCGGCGTATACAGTTGTCACACATCTTGCGATAGTACACTGTGTCTTCACGACGATAGTTCACAGCCACTGGGCGTTGATTGCAGGCTCGACAAATGGGTCTCATGGGGTATTTATGGCCACGAACCTTTATAAAGGGCATCGCAACTGGCATGGTTTTGATGCGTTGCGATAAATATCTTTAAGTTTTATAAGGAGCCAAAATGGCACTAATTTCCCCAGGTGTACAAGTCACCATCATCGACGAAAGCAACTATCTTTCAGCCGCTACAAATTCGGTACCTTACTTTTTGATTGCCACAGCGCAAGACAAGGTATCTGGATCCGGAGTGGGGGTAGCCGCTGGCACATTGGCAGCAAATGCCAATCGAGCCTATTTAATTACCAGTCAGAGAGATTTAACTGCGACATTTGGCAATCCTTTCTTTTATAAGACCACCATTGGTACTCCGATCAATGGTTACGAACTCAACGAATACGGTTTGCTTGCGGCATACTCTGCACTGGGTGTATCAAACCGTGCTTATGTACAACGTTGTGACATTGATTTGACCCAACTCACTGCCAGTTTGGTTCGTCCTACTGGCGAACCCGACAACGGTTCTTATTGGTTAGACACAGCCAACACATTATGGGGTATTTTTGAGTGGAATTATACAACCAACACATTTAGTAACCAAGTGCCAAGCGTGATCACAGATACTGCTAATCTTACCAGTGGTGTTCCTTCTACCAGTTATGGCAGCATTGGTGACTATGCTGTGGTAGCAACCAACACAGCCAATCCGATCTATTATAAAAATGGTGCTACCACTACCGCTCAAACTAGTTCAACCACACTGAGCAATTTGTACAACACCTGGGTATTGGTGGGTAGTAACGACTGGAAATTGAGTTGGCCTACTATCATTGGTGACAATGCAGTGACTACCAATTTGACTGTTGGCAACACATTGGTAATCAATGGTACTTCAGTTGCTGTTCCTACTCCTACCAACACTGTGGCTGGCCTCAGTGCCGCAATCAACACAGCCGCCATTAGCGGTGTATACAGTGCAGTGATTGATAACAAGTTGTGTTTGTTTGCTGATGCTGATGCAACTGCTGATGGATCTACCGCTGATGATGGTATTATTGTAATCAACAGTGTTGGTAGTACACCTGCGTTGATTACAACACTGGGGTTGACTACCAATGATGTTTATTATGCCCCAACATTACAGCAAAGTCCTAGTTATCAAAACCCACGTTGGAATTCAACTGGATCAACACCACGTCCTACTGGATCAGTCTGGAACAAAACAAATAGTACCAATCTCGGAACTACCATGGTTGTCAAACAATATTCTACTGCACTGGCAGCGTTTGTTCAACAGTCGGCCACGGTATATGCCAATGACCAGACAGCCAATGCAACTCTTGACACCACTGGTGGCAAACTTATTCCTGCAGGAACAACATATACTCAATACAATGTGGACCCAGAGGTCAATAACGGGCCTACCAGCAATAATCCTTTCAATAATACATACACACTACAAGTTTTTGAAAGATCAGTAGTGGGCGCTACAGTGATCACTGGGGACAATGATGCAGCCACGTTCACTAATCTGAATACGTTCTACATAATGACTTCCACTGCCAACAGCACTACATTGACAACACCAGTGTTGGCCACTGTGAATGGAACAACGCCTGCCGCTTTTGTAACAGCAGTGAGTGCGGCGGGTGTGCCCAATGTCAGTGCATCTGTTGACAGCAATGGATACATTGTGCTGACACAAACACAAGGTGGAGTAATTCTACTGCAAAATGCTACTGGTACCCCGGTAACGGCCGCAGGATTCAATACCACAGTCACAGGATGCCGTACAGTGTATCTTGACACAGACACTGTGGCACCGATCACTGCGGCAAATGACACTTGGTTGAATTTAAGCAACTGGGTGGCAGCCACATACACCGCCAGTGACACTGCACCTGATCAAGACCCAGCAGATGGACGTTACTGGTATTATTCAGCAACCAACCAAGTTGACATCATGATTCAAAGTGGTACAGGTTGGGTTGGCTATCAAAACGAAACCAATGATGTACGTGGTGATAACCTGAGCCTGACAAATGCAACTGGACCGCTGATTTCTGCCACAGCACCTACTACACAAAGCGATGGAACTCCATTGGAATATGGTGACATTTGGATTGACACTTCAAATCTTGAACTGTATCCAGTGATCAATCGTTGGGCAAGTGACAACGGCGTGGATCAGTGGAACACAATGGACAACACAGATCAAACCACACAAAACGGTGTGTTGTTTGCAGATGCTCGCTGGAGTTCTACAGGCACAGTGGATCCTATCACAGGCGCACTACCAACCATTACAAGTTTGCTGACCAGCAACTACTTGGACGTGGACGCACCTGACTACACCCTATATCCAACTGGTATGTTGTTGTTTAACACACGCCGTTCAGGATTTAATGTGAAGTCATTCCAGGTGAATTATTTTAATGCTGCCGATTTCTCATACTCAACCTGGAGTGGCGCAACTGCTTATGCAGTGGGAGATCAAGTGTTGTACAACACCACCTTGTATGTGGCTATTCAAGCAGGAACCAATCAAAATCCTGCCTCACAAGTTGCATATTGGCAACCATTAGAAACCAACAGTTGGGTCACAGCCAGTGGCAATCGTGCTGACGGTGCTCCTAACATGGGACGTTTTGCTCAACGTGCATTGATTGTGGCAGCACTCAAGTCAGGAATTGATACCAGTGTTACCATAAGAGAAGAACAAGTGCAATTCAATTTGAGTGCATGTACGTCTTATCCAGAGTTGATCCCCAACATGGTAGCACTCAGCAATGAGCGCAACAACACTGTGTTTGTGGTAGGTGATACACCAATGCGTTTGCCAGCATCGGCTGCGGACATTGTGAGTTGGGCAACCAACAACGCAGGAGCAGGATACCCAACAGGCGATGGCTTGACCACAAGTTCACCTTATCTAGGTGTGTTCTGGCCCAGTTGCCAAACAGTTGATCTTTCAGGATCAGCAGTGGTCACAGCACCAAGCCATATGATGGTTCGCACTATTATTCGCAATGACGAAGTTGCTTATCCATGGCTGGCACCAGCAGGCACACGTCGTGGTGTGATTGATAATGCTGATCAAATTGGATATATCAATGGTCAAACTGGTGAGTTTGTTACGCTAGGGGTGAACCAAGGCCTTCGTGATGTACTGTATCAAAACAGCATTAACCCAATCACGTTTGTACCTGGCGTGGGAATCACAAACTTTGGTAACAAAACTACCTATACCACTGCCAGCGCACTGGATCGTATCAATGTGGCCCGCCTGGTTGTGTTTATTCGCAATAGACTTGAGTCAATTGGTAAACAGTTCTTGTTTGAGCCAAACGATCAAATCACACGTGATGAAATCAAGAACGCTGTAAACAGTCTGATGATTGATCTAGTTGCCAAGCGTGGTATCTATGACTACTTGGTTGTGTGCGATGATACCAACAACACACCAGCCAGAATTGATGCCAACGAACTATGGGTTGACATTGCAATTGAACCGGTCAAGGCAGTGGAATTCATCTACATACCAATTCGTCTCAAGAACACAGGCGAAATTGCAGCCGGCTCAGTGGCAGTTGCACAAGCAGTCTAACGACATCGCTAGATACGAAAATGGGGTGGCAACACCCCATTTTTTTTGGCCTCAAACGATATAAATAACACTATAGGAGATACTAATATGGCCGTTGCATCATTATCAAGAATGACAGTGCCCCTGGCAAGCGATCAAAGCGCGAGCAATCAGGGCATGCTCATGCCCAAACTTAAATATCGCTTTCGAGTGGTATTTGAAAACCTTGGTGTGAGCACACCTAGAACAGAATTAACCAAACAAGTTGTGGACTTCAAACGCCCCACAGTAAACTTTGATCCCATTGTGCTTCCAATCTACAATAGTGAATTAAAACTATCTGGCAAGCCACACTGGACAGATGTCACATGTACCTTGCGCGACGACGCATCAGGTGCTGTTACTCGACTGGTTGGTGAACAAGTTCAGAAACAAATGGACTTTTTAGAAATGGCTTCGGCTGCTTCTGGAATTGACTATAAATTTACCACACGTTTTGAAGTGTTGGATGGTGGCAACGGTGCTGCCACACCCAATGTACTCGAAACCTGGGAACTGTATGGTTGCTATTTGTCGGCAGTTGACTACGGCGATGCCAACTACGGCAGCAATGACCCAATGACTATTGCAATGACCATTGTGTACGATAATGCTAATCAGACTCCTAATGGAACTGGTATCGGTACTGCAATTGCTAGAACAGTGAACGATGTTGTGACTGGCGCTGGCACTGCGCAGGCAGCCCAGTAAGGATAGACCAATATGCAATGGGGTCAGGATTTCCTGACAGGTTTTTTTGGTGCGCAAGGTCTCAAAGACTATGCCCATGCCAGTAAAACCTTCAGAACCAATGGATACGAACTTGCTCCTCGGAACAAGTTCTTATTTCACGTTTACTTCAATCTCAACACGGCTGAAATCCCTACACTGAAAAATATTTTTAGTTCTAGTGAGCAAGCAGAACTAGGACTACTGATCAAGACCATACAACTTCCAACTTATAGCCTTGATACTGAAACATTAAATCAGTACAATCGTAAAAGAATAATACAAAAGCGAATCAACTACCTGCCAGTGTCAATGACATTTCACGACGATGGCGGCGATTTGAGTCGTAACCTCTGGTACAACTATTACAGTTACTACTATAAAGATCCTAACCAACAGTATGGATCGGCCAGTAATCAAAACGGCAGTATAGGTCAAGTGGCCAATCAGCCAGGATTTTCCTACAACTCCAGAGACATCTACGCCAACAATCGTCCTGTAAATGATTGGGGATACATAGGCGAAGGATACAGTCAAAGCAATGCCGGTGGACCAGGCGTAGGATCAGGTGGTGATCAATCGTCAGGTAAACCACCTTTCTTTAGAGACATCACTATCTATGGTATGGACCAACACAAATGGGCCAGTTATGTGTTGATCAATCCGTTAATTAAAGAATGGAAGCATGATCAATATAACTACAGCGAAGGTGGTGGCATCATGGAAAACAGCATGACTGTGGAATATGAAACTGTAAAATATTATGCTGGAGCCATTGGAGGTTCTAGAGCAGATACCAATGTTAAAGGTTTTGCTGATCCTGCACACTATGACAACATTAGATCAAGCCTGGCCAGACCTGGCAGCACAAGGACTGTGCTGGGTCAAGGCGGATTATTAGATGCTGGCATTGGTATCGTACGAGATCTACAAAGCGGCAATTTAACAGGTGTAATTGGTGCCATACAAAAGGCCGGCACAACCTATAACACATTCAAAGGTGTCAACATCAGAAGCGTGGTCAACGAAGAAGCCAATGCATCAGTCAAGGCTGTGATACGCAACAGCATTCCGGGTGCTGTGAGACAGCAACAGGGCGGAACAGGCGGCTTTGTGTTTCCTAGGTCGCCAGGATACGGACAATAATCATGGGCGGCTCAGTCAACTCACCAAACGAAAATGTTGATTTAACTGTTAGAATCTTTGACGGGTTCTACAGTTACGAACAATTTGTAAGTGCCGAAGAGTATGATGTGGTGTACAGTTATCTCAAGAGTGTGTTTACTACAGATGCGGCAGCCGGAAATTTTGCTGTGGCCCTGTTTAGAATTGCCGACGAAACTCGCACTCCGGTGCTGACAATTTTGCAAACTCTCGAAGGCCAAGACTCACTCACCCTCACACAAACCTTGTGTTACTATCTCAACAGCATGCGAAGCGGTAGTACACTATTGGGTTACGGTGCCACAGTCACACCCAACTACTACACCGCAAGGAATGTGCTGGCATGAGCAGATTTGCCAATGGCACTTACACGCTAACTAATCCTGCCAAGTATGTGGGCAAAGGCACACCCAGATACAGATCAGGTTGGGAGCATGCTTTTTTTAAATTCTGCGACTCAAACGATGCTGTGCTACAGTGGGCCAGTGAAAGCATAGCCATACCTTATCGCAATCCCATTACAGGCAAGCAGAGTCAATATATACCCGATATTCTAATGACTTATCGCACTAGAGGAAATCAAGTGCGAGCAGAGTTGGTAGAAATCAAACCCAAAAAGCAAAGCGTAATCGAAGGCAAAATGTCGCCGCGAGATCGTGCTGTAGTTGCAATCAATCATGCCAAATGGCATGCGGCAACATTATGGGCTAGGAAAAACGGTTTGATTTTTAGAGTAATTACAGAAGATCAAATGTTCAAGAACGGTAGCAAATAGCCTACACCCATGAGTTTGCGGTAAATATGGCATGACCCGTAAACTAGAAGAACTTTTTGATTTACCCCCAAACGATAGTCCTGAAATTGAGGATGCTCCTTCTATTGAAGAAACACGCACCTACATTGCTGAGATAGATGATACCATTGACAAGATAGATGCGGCCTTACCGGGTGTGCGTGATCTCAGTGCCAGCGACGTTGAGATGGATGATTTGGCAGCCAAAGCAACCAAGAGTTTTGATGACTTGATGGATTTGGGGATGAATATTGATTCAAGATTTGCCGCAGAAATCTTTGGCGTAGCCGGCACAATGTTGGGTCATGCACTCACAGCCAAGACAGCCAAACTAAACAAAAAACTAAAAGTGATTGATCTACAGTTGAAAAAAGCCCGACTGGATCAACAAAACCCTGACGACGCACCCACACAGCCGGGCCAAGGCCATGTGCTGGACCGCAACGAAATTCTAGAACGCTTGATTGGCGATAGAAGAACAATCGGCAAAAAAGAATAAATATCATATAGGACCTTACCATGAAGACATTTCATCAATATCTCGCAGAATCTGAGCGCACATACGACTACAGGATCAAAATACTGGGCGACGTGCCGCAGGAATTCATCAAAAATCTCGAAGAAAAAATGGCGCAGTTTGACATTGTCAAACTTAGTCGCCCTAAAACTACACCTGTGCAAAAGTTGCAAAAAGACTTTCCAGGCGCAGAAAATCAAAGCGTGACTTTCATGGACGTGAGTTTTAGATACCCTGCTATCGAGCCACAGATCAAACAGTTGGCACAGTTGTTGGGTCTCAATCCCAACTCGATAACTTTGCAAACACAGGCCTATGATGACAGTATCACAAAAGAGATTGCAGACATCACAGCACAGAACACGGACCTGATCGCTGACACAGATTATCCTGCACCCGATGCAGAACAGCGAGCCCTGAGCCAAGACTACTCGGCCAACCCATATCAACATGCAGTATTGCGGAACGAATATCGTTCAGACTTTACTGTGGCTGGCGGCAAAACACCTCCTGCAAAAACCACAAATGATATTCCCACACAGAACAAGAGCCCGTTCAACAATATCAAGCGTCAACCCCGCCCAGCAACTGGTGCCAACCCAAGAGGATAATATAATGAATAATTTTTTCTACGACTTAAACAAACGCATGGCCGACCTAGGCCAACAACAAACTCTTACAGAAGGTGCAGTTGCTGAAGCCAGTTACTCAGCCAAGGCTGCCAGAGCCGGCAAAGACATTGGCAAGCCAGGCAAGAACTTTTCAAAGATTGCTGCCGATGCAGGCCAGCGTTATGGTTCCAAGGCCGCCGGTGAGCGTGTGGCAGGTGCTGTGCTAAACAAACTGCGTAATCCCAAAGAAAGCATGGAAGAAGGTCAACTCAATGAACTAAGTCCTGAACTGCTAAAGAGAGCAAGAGATGCGGCGGGTATGAAATATGCTGATGCTGACGATCGCCGAGATCAAAAAGCATCTGACAAATACAATAGACTAGATGACAAGTTCAATAGTGCCTTGCGTAAAAAACAAAAAGGCATGGCAGAAGCCGAACTTGATGAAGTCAGTCGTGGTGAGTATATTAAACAACAAGATACTGCCGCAGAAAAGTCTGGCAAACAAAAATTCAATGCTTTTGGTCAGACATTTGATACAGATGAAATTGATGAAGGTGGCCTGCCAATGACCACAGTCAACGGAAAACGAGTTCCAAAATTTGCGGCTGATGGTCAAGGTGCTAATGACCTTGCCAAGAAAAAATCATTCAATGACAAGATTGCCGGCGCCAAACAAGAAGTTGAAGAAATGTTGGGCGACGTAGCAGCCGAAGCCATGCGTAGTGCATTAGGTGGCAAGAAGCAAGTGGCCGATGAAGGCTTTGATGACATGGAACGTGATGTCAAGCGTCGACTGAGCACTCCCAAAGTTGGTGATGTCAAGCGTGGCGCACGTCACGACATTGAGACTACAGCCACTGGCGTCCGTGCCACACGTCGTCACGATGACGAAGAAGATACTCAACCCACAGGCGAAAAGCGCCGGGCCGGACGTCCAAAAGGCGCTGACAAAGGTCCAGAGCGTGTGACAGGCAAAGCCTACAAACACAAAGGTGGTCGCAAAACCAACGAAAATGATCTTGACATTACAGATCGTGGCGAGTATGATCAAGAAGGTGACATGGCCAAAGACAGCATCAAGACTGTGGTGCGTCATGCACAGGCCTTGGAAAAGATCCTGGGCGACAATGACAACCTGCCAGAATGGGTACAATCCAAGTTGGCCAAGATCGAAAGCATGATAACTGCTGTGGACGACTACATGCAGAATCAAGAGGACGATGATCAGCCACTTGATGAAAAAGCAGTCAGCAAAAATCAAGCCGTTGCGGCTCGTATTGCTCGTGGCGTTCAGAAAGGTGAAGCAAAAGCCAAGCCAGGTTCTGCCAGTGCTGAAATGGCCAAGATGGAACCCAAAGAACTCAAGAAATTTGCAAAGACTGACACCAAGGGATTGCCAAAGAAAAAGAAAGAAGTTGAAGAAACAACTACCTCTGGATCAGTTGCCACAGGTAGTGACGCTCCCAAAGCCAGCAAAGGTGGCATGCAAGTTGGCAAGGGCATTTACGACAGTTTGAATCGCAAGGTCGAAGGCATGATTGCTGAGTCAATGAGTATAAACGTGAGTATGACCAAAGATGACAACGGTTCACACAAGAATATCACTGTCACAGCATCCGACGAGGATGCTGAGGCTCTGGCACAGTTGTTGCGCAGTGCAGGTTTAGGCGGTGATATGTCCAATGGTCATGCTGAGCCTTGCCCTGCCTGCGGATCAACTGATTGTGGTTGCGATCAAGGCATGGCAGAAGCATATGGTGATACTGATGCTTCACAAAATGAACCCAATTGGCCCACCGACACTGAATACAGTGACGACGCCATGCAATACTCCGGAGGCTTGAACGGCCCCAAGAGCACTGGACAAACCACTGTGCCTGTTATTGCTCACCAAGGCGAACGCACTGGTGTAGATGACGAAGAACTGCGCCGCATGATGGAAATGGCCGGCATACAACAGAATCTCAAGCCATGGGAACGTACCATGAAGGAAGCGGCTGTTGAAGAAGGCGTTGTTGACAAAGTCAAAGACGTTGTGAAAAAAGGCCTTGAGAAACTGGGGCACGGTTCCGACGAAGACATGCGCAAAGACTTGCAAAAGAAAATGGGTGTGCCACCAACAGGCGAAAAACCAGCGGACAAGAAGATGGAAGAAAGCCTGATGCAAGAGTTTGCCAACTTCCGGATCTGATATGAAAACACTACGTGATTATTTGGCAGAAGCAGAAACAGAACAACATCACCCACGAACCGGTGATGTGTTTGCCTTTGAACTGGAAGATGGCACCTTGCTTGAAACCTATGTAATGGATCAAGACGATCGTGGTGATATCTTGTTGGATTCCACAGATCAAATCTATTCATTGCTGGAAGAGTGGGGCCTGTTGGGCGCAAGTGATGCTGTGATGGAATCATTGACCCTTAAAGAGTTTGCACCCAGCAATGGTGGCGACAGTGGCAACTATCTCAAAGCCTTGGCTTCGGCCTGGTACAATCATGACATTGAAATGTTGCAAGACATTGTGAAACAAGGCGGCAGCCCAATGAGTCGGATCATTGATGCACAAGTGGCAGTGGAAAAAATCCTGGGTCGCGGCATTGTGTGCGGTGATGGTAAAGTGCGCAAATATCACATTGATTATAATAGTGACTTTGATGGTGTGGAAATCTACAGCGATGACTACTACGAACACGGTGATCATGATGCCACATTAGACAGTCGTACAGGTCAACCCTGGGGACCATACGAGCACGTGGAGTTCAAGGATGATGATCTAGACGAAAGTATCGACGAAGCCAAGTATCAAGGTCGCGAAGTTCCACTGGGCAAGAAAATGAAGGGCGACGTCAAAAAATTCAAGGTTTATGTGCGTAATCCCAAAACTGGCAACATCAAAAAAGTCAACTTTGGTCACGGAGGCACCAGTGCCAAACGTGCCGGACAAAAGACCATGAGTATCAAACGATCCAACCCTGCACGGCGCAAGAGTTTTAGAGCAAGACACAACTGTGACAATCCTGGACCAAGAACAGGGGCCAGATACTGGTCGTGCAGAAACTGGTAAAAATTATGACAACTCCACAATATCAAACCTATGCAGAAACAATGTCACGCCTGGCAGAACGTCATCCGCCAGCACCTACACCTGCAGAGGTACGTAATCAGCCTGTGATGATACCGGGAGTAATTACACAAACTACAAATCTGTTTCAACCAGTGGCTGTGGCAGATCTCAATAAGGAATCAAAATAATGGCTATTCAAGTTGTCAACGCAGTATCGAACGTGGCCTGGACCACAGACAAGGTAGAAATTGCTACCACCACCGCCAACGTGACTTTTCAAGTTTTAGTTGTACAGTTGACCTATGTACAGGCCAACGGTGTTCCGGCCAATGCCACAATGACCACACCCACCGGCAATCTATATGCCAACGCCATAGTTGTTCCTGGCAACACAGTGCAACAGTACTATGTTGGTGCAGGCAACTACCTGAACATAGTTACAGGCTCAGGCTTTTCAGCCACAGCACTAGGCACAGCCACATCAGCCACAGCAGGTTCAGAAGGCATCTAACGTGCGAGCCAGCGAATTCTTAACGGAGCAACACAACGGGGAAATCAGCAAGCGGCACCGTTATGCCACAGTGGGTCTAAACACGTTTGGCGACGCTGAGCGTATGGATGGCGGCTATACTGCATACAGAGTCATGATGGCCAGTGCCATGGCCGATGGCACCAACAAACCCATTGACATTGACGCCAAGAGTTGGCATGGCAAAAGAAAAACAGCACATCCTTACACTCAAGCGGAACAAAACATGCTGAAGCAGGCCTTTAAGGCAGTGGGCGCAGACTGGCAAGACCTAAACCACGGTGACTTGGCGAGCGATGAACCGCCAGGTGGCAACACCAAAAGTCCTATAGAAGGATTTAAAGGATATCCCAGATGAGAGCCCGAGAGTTTATCACTGAAGAAAAAACTTTGCCACCAGAGCAAGCAGACCCCATGAATCATGTGTTTGTATTGCCCGGTGTGCAATCTAGTGATCCTTATCAAATATATCGACTGGGTGTGGCCATGGCCCGAGCCCGTAGTGATGCTGGCACACAAGATCCCATACCCTACATGCCTGCTTGGAGTGCCAAGGCCGTATTTGGTGAAGAAGCAGTGATTGCCGGATTCAATGCTTCAGTAGAACCAATTATTGATCAAGCATTAAAAATGGCAGGACTATCGGGTGGCAAAGTACAAGTCAGTACACCAAACAGCCTTGAGCCTGCTTCTGTGGACACGCAAAGTCCTGTTCGAGGATTCCGAGGCTATCCACGTTAACATAAATATTAGCCTATTTAAAGGTTCCTTTATGAACAAAATTCTCGCCTTGTTGATTTTGGCTGTGAGTCTTTCGGCTCAAGCCTGGGAACAACGTGCGCCAAACCCAGTGCAGGCATGCGCTGTACATAGCCCATACGGATTTGCCACAGTCAAGCGGCCTGTACAGGCCATATGCCGTGAAGCATATCTTGTGGCATATGATGCTCCTGTAAAGATTCCTGCTTATGTGGCCTACACATTACTACCACAGAACGCACTAGGTTGCTTTCCTAGAACAAATGCGTTTGTTGCTGATCAAAGTTTAAATGGTACAGGTGCTAGACCAGATGACTATGCTGGTACAGGCTACGACAAAGGACATGCCGCACCAGACGGTGACTTGTCATGGTCGGCACAAGTAGAATACGAATCATTCTTGATGACCAACATGTATCCACAACACGGATCACTTAACCGTGGCATTTGGAAACTGTTAGAAACAGCAGTACGTGGATGGACTGTACAACTAAATCAACCTTTTACAATTTATGTAGGTGCATTGTATGGGGCAGGTGACGAGTCGATCGGCAATGGAGTCGTTGTGCCACATGGCTACTACAAGATTGTGATCAACAACGCAACCAAGCAGGCCGCAGGTTGGGTATTCCCACACACCAAACCCTATGTTAACTTGGGTAACGACCTAACTGTGTTCCGTCGGTCCATTGCAGAGATAGAAAAAGTGGCCGGCGTAGACTACAAGTTCCCCGCAGGTGTTACGGAAGTACAACCCGGTCAAGAATGGCCTGTGGACTTTGGTGCATTGACAAATGCCAAAAGAGCCAAGTGTGGTCGTAATGCAGAATAACCCATATCCTGTATACCCTGAGGACGATGGTCGCGACCGCTTTCGTAATCCCTACAGTCCAGTGTGATTTTGCTTTTGGGTCACCAATTTAGCATAACTAATAGACCATGACCAAAACACTAGAAGGCGTACTGGTCAAAGCACCATACCGACGCCAATCTTTTTCTGATGAACAACTGCAGGAATTTCTTGCATGTGCAGATCCACAAGACGGGCCGCACTACTTCATGGACAACTTCTTTCACATACAGCATCCTACACAGGGCAAGATGCTGTATCATCCGTTCTCTTATCAAAAGCGACTGATCGAAACTTATCACAACAACCGTTATAGCATAAGCATGATGCCGCGACAGACCGGCAAGTCTACCTCGGCCGCTGGTTACATTCTTTGGTATGCCATGTTCATTCCAGATAGTACAATTCTTATTGCGGCACACAAGTACACAGGTGCCCAGGAGATCATGCAACGTATTCGCTTTGCTTATGAATTGTGTCCAGATCATATCCGAGCAGGTGCCACCAGTTACAACAAAGGCTCCATAGACTTTGAAAACGGATCAAGAATTGTGTCAGCCACCACAACCGAAACAACTGGTCGTGGTATGAGTATTACCTTGCTATACGCTGACGAGTTTGCGTTTGTGCGACCCACTATTGCTACAGAGTTTTGGACCTCCATATCACCTACCTTGGCCACAGGTGGTAAGGCTATTATCACAAGTACTCCCAACTCGGACGAAGATCAATTTGCGCTGATCTGGAAAGGTGCCAACAAGTGTATAGACGAGTTTGGCAATCCAACTGAACTGGGCATGAATGGATTCCGCGCATTTAGAAGTTACTGGCAAGAGCACCCGGACCGTGATGAAAAGTGGGGCGAGAACATGCGGGCACAACTGGGCGACGATCGTTTCCGCAGAGAGATCGGTTGTGAGTTCATTATCAATGATGAAACACTTATTGCTCCAGCCAAGTTGTTGGACTTAGAAAGTCGTGATCCTTGGAAACGCACAGGACATGTGCGTTGGTACGAAGCCATCAAGCCCGACTCAATCTATGTAGTGGCACTAGACCCCAGTCTGGGCACCGGAGGCGACCCTGCGGCCATACAAATCTTTGAAGCCAATACCACACGTCAAGTGGGCGAGTGGACACACAATCGCACACCTATTCCAGAACAGATACGCATCCTGTCAGACATCTGCCGGCACATCAATGAAACTGTGCAAAATGACAAGAACATCTACTACAGTATTGAAAACAACACCATTGGTGAAGCAGGCCTGATCTCTATTGCAGAGTTTGGCGAAGAAAACATACAGGGTTACTTTTTGTCAGACCCGCACATGAGCAACAGCAACAGACGTATGCGCAAGGGCTTTAATACCACACACAAGAACAAACTGTCAGCCTGTGCCAAAGTTAAAAATCTAATAGAAACCAACAGAATGACTGTGTACAGTTCAGCACTGATAAGTGAACTCAAAACCTTTGTGGCTTCGGGCTTGAGTTTTGCCGCTAAAATAGGCGAAACAGATGACTTGGTCATGAGCATGTTGTTAGCGGTGCGCATGATGCAGGTTTTGCAGAGTTTTTACACAGAACTAGACAGCCAAATGAAGGATCATTCAGACAACGTGATCGAACCCTTCCCGTTTATATCAACTATGTATTGATAAATATAACACTATGGCAGCAAACTCACCCGGACAACAACTAAACGATTTATTGGTCACTAGAAATTTTGACCCTGAAGCACTAGATGCACGAACTGGCAAGCCGCCCCTGGACGACCAGGGTGCTCCTGATCCTGAAAATGCGGACATGTTTACATTTGACTGGGTAGCAGACTCCGGCAAGAACTACGGCACAGTGGTTTGCTTGCTGGGCGCTGACAACAACTTTGAAGTTTATTTTGGCGACAATCTTGGCCGCGGTATGGAGTTTGACGACAAGGCTGACTGGTACGAATTCCTGGACCAGTTGCGTAACTTTGCCAAACGCAATCTCTTGCGTTACGACCTGCAGAACCTACGTAGACTCAAGTATACTATGGCCGGAATGGCTGCCATCAAAGAAGGCCTGTTTGAAGGCTACTATGGCAACAAAAAGGTGAGTTATGCTGGTGAGCCCACACAGGCACGACTCATGATCAAACACAATCGCACCCTGGGTGAAAACGATGCACGTTTCCGCTATGTGGAAAGCCTGTTCATTGAAACAGTGGCAGGCGAAGTGTTCAAAATGCCGTTCAAGAAACTGGCCGGCGGACGAGCCATGCTGGAACATGTGCGTCACGGTGGCACACCTTATGATGCTCGTGGACAACACATTGTAGAAATTGTTGAACAGATCAATGTGCTGAGTCAGTTCCGTAGAGCACATCAAGGTCGAGTATTTGAAGGTGCTGCCGGCGAACTGGTAGCAGAAACAACAGAATACTTGAATCGACTGCGTCACAATCTCAAGGCAGTGAGCAACGATCGCGGTTACACCCAATACTTTGAATCATGGAGCCCGGCTGATGTGTCGGAATCAGATCTCATAGTGGAAGATTTAAAAAGCCTCTTTGTGGAAACACGTATCGATCCACGCATAGAGCAAGCGTTGCCCATGTTGGCACGAATACAAAAGGAAGCACTAGCCATGAAAGAAGCAGAAATATTTGAATCCTGGGCCAATCGTATTGTAGAAGGTACCTGGACATTACCGGAAACTCCTGAGCAACAAGATGAACTCAAGATGTTGATGAGTCGACCCTTGACAGTGGGCGCGGATGGCATGAATGCCACAGAACAACTGTATGGCTTGATTGGTGACGATGAGTTGTTTGACATCATTGGCAACATTGCTGAAGAAAATCCAGATGCTAATTGCTGGGATGATCCGCGTGTACAGGACCGACTGGAAGAACTAGGCGTGTACATGGTCACACCAGCAGAACCTGCTCAGGCAGCCGAAACACCTCCCGTGGCTGAAGGCAGACCAGAAGACTTACCAGGTATTGATTACGACCGTCCTGGTGATGTAAAACGTAAACAACCCGGCGGTGATGATGATCAAAATCCTTATCCCTACAGTCCAGAAGAAGATGATGACTACTTCCGTGAAATCTTCCGCAAGAAGCGTGAAGCCGCCAAACAGCAAGGCATGGCGGAAGGCAATATGGATGGTAAAGCAGCCGACATCAAAGGACAGATAGCAGAACTGGAAGCCGAGCAAGAAGAATATGAATTTGGCTCTTATGCCTATGACACGGTCGATGGCGAACTGCAATATCTTTACGCAAAACTTGATAAAGCGGAAAAGGGTGTGGCGGAAGGGTTGGGTTATAGTCAAGACCCGGCTCAAGCAAAATGGTATCATGAAGGTCGCAAGGCATTCAAAGGTGGTACTACTGGTAATCTAATACAAGACATCGCCAAGAAACACGGAGTTCCATCTGAGTGGATTGATGCATTCCATGCCGGATATAAAGATCAAGAAGGCTTTGGCAAAGATCCTGTAGACGAAGGTGACAACATGAGCACATTCGAACAAGCCCAGTGCAACCAGACCATGGAAGGCGAATACTGCCCAGAACACGGCATGTCCGAGTGCGGCAACTACGGCATGTATGAATCACAATTGGCAAGAATCAAAAGCCTAGCACTACTGCGCTAATAAGTACAGGATGAATTTTGATTGCTATGCAATAACCACCTGGCCTGGTTATTGCTTTCAGACTGCCCTGTGCATTCGATCCATCCTTGAACATTTTCCACTGCGTCCCATACACATCATTGTGGACACCGAGCATCACACAGGGTATCCGATCGCTACACCCTGGCCTGACTTTGAATCGGATCTCAAACAATACATTGCTGATCAACACTTCAAAGCCGACATAGTATGGCACACAGTGGGTCAAGTACCTGCAATCAATCAATGTCCTGTGGGTTGGTGGCGTCAACAGTTAGTTAAACTGTGTTTGGATCAATACTTGCCCGGCAACTCTTGGTTGATCATAGACGCTGATATCATATTTGATCAGCCACTGACATTTGATCAAGTGCCGGTCAAAATAGATTGGTACCGTGCTTTAGAAACTGATTCTATAACCCTGGGCAACAGACTATATGTCAAACACCTGCTTGGTACAGATGTCGACAGCATTACCTGCAATAATCTTCCAGCCTGTGCCAGTGCTGTACCGTTTAGACAACTTGATTGTAAGTTATTGACAGGCATACGAGCCCATGTGGAACAAATCCATCAACAAGACTTTGTTGAGATGCATATAAAAATGTTTGAATCACAACAGATAGTAGGGTATGATCCCAAATGTCAGAGCATGGTCATGAGTGAATTTGAACTGATAGAAGTTTATAGGCATATGACCCATCCTCTACCATTTCAAGCAGTACACTGGGATCACACCTTTGCTCTTGAATGCACTGGAGACTATCGTTTTAGACATAGCAGTCTGTCAGACTGGGCCATTGGTCGTGAATGGTTACAAGCACAACGTCTCCAAATTTCAGATGCTCTATGGCAAAAGAGCAAACAGTTCCAGGAAAATATGCCACATTTGCGCAAATGACATAAATACTATTGACACAGCAGACAAAAGCGCATATACTACTACTGTGTTTGCGCTTTTTCTTTTGTGGCACAGGCAACAATTGATCTAAGTAATTAGATAGGCAACATACATAGGCAACTTAACAAGGAGAAAAACTATGGCATCATTATCAGAAATCAGAGCAAGACTACAGGCAGCAGAGAACAAAGGTGGGCAATCCACCGAGCGCGGTGATAATTCAATTTACCCGCACTGGAACATGGAAGAAGGCCAATCGGCTACACTACGCTTCCTACCTGATGGTAACTCTAAAAACACTTTCTTTTGGCAAGAACGGGCAATGATTCGTTTGCCATTCAACGGCATCAAAGGAGAGATGGACTCCAAGCAAGTTATGGTACAAGTACCTTGCGTGGAAATGTGGAACGAAGCCTGCCCAATCCTGGCAGAAGTTCGCACATGGTTCAAGGACAAAAGCCTTGAAGACATGGGTCGTAAGTACTGGAAGAAACGCAGTTACATTTTCCAAGGCTTTGTGCGTGAGAATCCCTTGAGCGATGACAAGTCACCTGAGAATCCAATTCGCCGATTCATCATTGGTCCACAAATCTTCACAACTATCAAAGGAGCCTTGATGGATCCTGAGTTGGAAGAATTGCCAACAGACTATGTACGTGGTCTAGACTTCCGTGTTAGCAAAGGTGCCAAGGGAGGATTTGCTGACTACAATGGATCAAAGTGGGCACGTAAAGAGTCAGCACTCACAGAAGTGGAACAAGCGGCTGTGGATCAATACGGTTTATTTGACTTGAGCACATTCTTGCCCAAGAAGCCCTCTGATGTTGAGTTGAAAGTGATCAAAGAGATGTTTGAAGCATCAGTTGATGGTCAGCCATACGACACAGAGCGTTGGGGTCAATATTTCCGTCCTGCAGGTGTGCAAGCACCTGCTGGTGGATCCGCTCCGGCACCTGCGGCAGATGAGGACACACCTGCCCCGGCGGCGAAGCCAGCACTCAAAGTGGCGGCCCCGGTCAGCGACTTTGATGAAGATGACGCACCAGCACCAACTGCACCTGTGGCAAAACCTGCAGGCGGTGGACAAAAGGCCGAAGACATTTTGGCCATGATTCGTGCTAGACAACAAAAGTAATCTAGCATCACACACAGGGCTTGTCTCTGTGTGTTTTTCTTTCTATACATAGGTAAATCATGGGAAAACCATTTGACGTAAGTAAGTTCCGTAAGGAAATTACAAAAAGTATTGACGGCCTTTCGATTGGCTTCAACGATCCAACAGACTGGATCTCAACAGGCAATTATGCCTTAAACTATTTGATCAGCGGAGACTTCAATCGTGGTATTCCACTGGGCAAGGTCACTGTGTTTGCTGGTGATTCTGGTGCAGGCAAAAGTTACATCTGTTCGGGTAACATTGTGAAAAACGCACAAGAGCAAGGCATCTTTGTGGTACTGATTGACAGTGAAAATGCTCTTGATGAAGATTGGCTTAAAGCACTAGGAGTCGATACCAGTGAAAGCAAATTGCTCAAGTTGAGCATGGCCATGATCGACGATGTGGCCAAAACAATTAGCACATTCATGAGCGACTACAAAGCACTAGCCGAAGGCGAGCGTCCTAAAGTTATGTTTGTAATTGACTCACTGGGCATGTTGTTGACGCCTACAGACGTTAACCAGTTTGACGCAGGTGAAATGAAAGGTGACTTGGGTCGCAAACCCAAAGCACTCACAGCATTGGTTCGTAACTGTGTGAACATGTTTGGTAGTTACAACGTGGGTCTGGTTTGTACCAACCACACCTACGCAAGTCAAGACATGTTTGACCCAGATGACAAGATCTCCGGCGGTCAAGGCTTTATCTATGCATCAAGTATTGTGGTTGCCATGAAAAAGATGAAACTCAAAGAAGATGAAGATGGCAACAAAGTATCTGAAGTAAACGGTATCCGTGCCGGGTGTAAAGTTATGAAAACACGCTATGCCAAACCCTTTGAAGGTGTGCAGGTCAAGATTCCTTATACAACAGGTATGAGTCCGTATTCTGGTTTAGTTGACTTGATTGAAAAGAAAGAAATGCTCAAGCGTGAAGGTAACAGTCTGGTGTTTACCACAAGTGATGGAGAGATTATCAAGAAGTTTCGTAAGGCATGGGAAAAGAACGATGATTCATGCCTGGACAAGGTCATGGCAGACTTTGGAAATCAGAAGGCAGAGGTAAGTACTCCGGAGGAAACAGCGGATGAGTGAAACAATAGCAAGTGAAATTTGGGGAGAACTCAAGCGTTTTGTAAACACAGTGGACCGTGCTGAAGCCGCTGAAACTGTGATACAGATCTTGATGGACAATGATAGTGACGTGGAAGACATTCGTGCGGCCTTCAAAGGTGATTCAGACATCAAACGTGCGCTGACCGCATATCTTGACAATGACAAAGACTATGTTGAAGACGAGGAAGAAGAAGATGTCGAAGACGAGGATTACAACGAGGACGAAGACTGGGAAAATTAATGCCCAACAAGTTCTTTCCTATCACTACTGCTACCAGTTGTAGAAGCAAATGGTCCTGGAGTTCTTTGTATCTAAATCAAGGTACCACTGCTTCCTGCCATCGATCAAGCGTATCAGACATACCCGACAATTTTGCTGACTTTCATAATACTCCTATCAAAATTCAAGATAGAAGTAGTATGCTACAAAATTTGTGGCCTGGCAACGGATGCGAATACTGTCGCGACATTGAAGATTCTGGGAGTACCAGTGATCGCCAATTTCAAAATCAAATTCCGGATGTGTATCCTCCTGAACTAGATTCTGATAGCACACTAACCAAAGTAGCACCAGTGGTATTAGAAGTATTTTTTTCTAATACTTGTAATCTAGCCTGTGTCTATTGTAGTCCAAAGTTTAGTTCTTCTATACAAACAGAAAATAAAAAGTTTGGTGGTGCAATACTACCAGAACTAAACTTTGAATACAGCGATAATCTTTATAAAGATCTGGCTCCTAAATTTTGGAACTGGTTCAATCAACACAGTAAATCACTGAAGAGATTGCAAATTCTTGGGGGCGAGCCGTTTGTGCAAAAGGATCTGCACAGATTGATTGAATACTTTGATGACAATCCTTGCCCGGATCTTGAGTTCAACTTGGTTACCAATCTTAGTTTACCAACTGCACTGATTGAACCCATATTAAAGAAATTGTGTACGCTAAAAAATCAAAATAAACTAAAACGCATTGACATCCAGGTCAGCGTTGACTGCTGGGGAGAGTCTCAGGAATATATCAGACACGGACTTGATTTGGACACTTTTGATCGTAATATGGATCTTATGATTTCTTTGGGCGCTTTTCGAATTGGACTGTTGTCAACAATTACATCTTTGTCTATTCCCACAATGCCAGAATTGGCAATAAAGTATAATCAATGGTGTACGCAACAAAAAATATTTTGGTACATGCATCTAGTGTTACCAAATAATAAAAGCGTTTTTGATCCTGCTATATTTGAGTATTCTCAATTTGAGTCATACTTGAATACAGTGTACGATTTATTGCCCAGAGACACATGGGATGACAAAACAACACTAGAAAGTTTCAATGGCATTGTGGCCAAACTTAAACAATTTTGTAAAAAAGATACAGATAGACAAAACATTTTGATCAATTATCTAAATACAAATGACACTAGAAGAACATCCAATTGGGGAGATATTTTTCCTTGGTTGGAAAAAATAACAGTAGATAAAAATCATGTGGTATAGTCGTGTAGTAGCCAGTCTTGGTGCCGTGCCTGATTTTATCAGCCACTACGAGCGTGAACTTGACGATGCCAAAAAGGACTGCAAAATCTCGGGCATAGTAGAAAAGAATATCACTGCCCTGCCCGGCATCACTGAGCACCGTTTTAATCAACTGCAAGAAATTGAAGCAGTACTAAACTATCTCAACATACAACTGCGAAAGATACGTAGAAAGCATTTCCAAAAGTACATGGAAAACTATGCTCGTGCCTTGACTTCAAGAGACGCTGAAAAGTACACGGACGGTGAGGACGAGGTAATTGACTATGAAACCTTGATCAATGAAGTGGCGTACTTACGTAACCGCTGGTTAGGTATCCTTAAAGGACTAGATACTAAACAATGGCAAATGGGGCATGTTGTTAGATTACGCACTGCTGGCATGGAAGATATTCAGGTGTGACCCGTTGTGAGTGATACATAACAGTATGAAAAAGACCGCATTTGTTACAGGCATGACCGGCCAAGATGGCCCGTATCTTGCCAAATACCTAGTAGAAAAAGGCTACCATGTTTATGGGCTAGTCAAACGCTATTCAAATCCCAACCTGGAAAATATCAAATGGCTGGGCATTGAAAACGACATTGAACTCATCACCGGTGACATCACTGATGAGAACAACATGAATCATCTCATGCAAAGCGTCAAGCCGCAGGAGGTGTATAACTTGGCAGCCCAAAGTTTTGTGGGCATCAGTTGGGAATTAAATAAACTCACCACAGAAGTTAATTGCATGGGAACATTGAATTTGCTCAACTCGATTCGCCAACACAATCCCAATGCTCGATTCTACCAAGCATCCACATCAGAGATGTTTGGCAATGCCACGGAACCAGGACTGCAAGGTGAAACAACGCCATTCCGTCCTCGATCACCATATGGAGTGAGCAAGTTGTACTCACATTGGATGACCATAAACTTCCGTGAGAGTTACAGTTTGTATGCTTGTTCTGGCATCTTGTTCAATCATGAATCTCCCTTGCGTGGTCGTGAATTTGTCACACGCAAGATCACAGATGCAGTGGCACGTATTAAATTAGGTTTGGCAGATGATGTCACCCTGGGCAATCTAGACAGTGCTAGAGATTGGGGATTCGCCGGTGACTTTGTGGAAGCCATGTGGTTGATGCTACAACAAGAAAAAGCCAGCGACTATGTGATTGCTACTGGGCAACAGCACACCATTGGTGACTTGTGTCGTGTGGCATTTGAACATGCAGGAATTCATGACTGGAAACATCTAGTAAAAAGTGATCCGCGATTTAAACGTCCAGCAGAACTTTACAGTCTGCGTGGTGATAGTGCTCGTGCTAGAGAACAGTTGGGTTGGAAACCACGTACAGACTTTGACACCATGATCCGTAACATGGTGGATGCTGATCTAGTGAGACTGCAACCTAGGTAGTAATCTTTGTAGAGGATAGCCCAAAGAAATCTCTTCCACAGTCCACTCTGTATGGGCGATATCTTCCAACCAAGCCGTGCGATCTGGCATCCACGGCTTTTCTATGTCCAACAGATTTAAATTGGCCACTGGTGCGGCTAGGCTATCCGCCCCAACAAATGCCGGCACACCTGCTATAATGCTTTGACAACCCGGACCAGAGTTTTCATTGATCACACACCAGGCATTGGCTAGATCGATATCAAAATCAAATGTGTCGTATGTGTTGGCTAGTGGACGAGGTTGGCGTACAGTAACGCCTTCTATGCCGCTGATACGTTGTCTAGGGTGCGGTCGCACAACAATAGGCCTGTTGGTAATGGATTTAATTTTTTCAACAGTTTGTTTAATCCAGGCTTTTGGCTCAGGCAGTCCAGACCATTGCTCGCTGTCACCGCGTTGCACAGCAATCACAATGTTTTCGCCAGATCGCCAGGGTCGTAGACTTATGCCTAACCTTTGTGCTCTGTTATCTTGACTGCCTGAGCCAAACCATGCACGACGATTCACACCGTTGAGACCCATTTTCCATGTACAACCCCGCTTTAACATTCCTACTTCTAACACAATCACGTCACGACCAGAGTCTCTAAATGTTTTCCAAACGTCCTGATTGTGTCGCATGCGCCCAGACCAAAGATGACTCCATATCACCGCTACATCTGCGCCCAGATCGTGACTGTTAGATTGAATGCCCAGGGCATGTAACCCTTGTTCAAAGGCTGCAAATACAGGCACAGAGTTTAGTGCACCAAAGTTATTGAATAGACTGATTTTCATTTGATTAAATAGTTATATATGTATAAAATAAACTCACTGTGGTATTCTCCAGAGCCACCAAATGGATTTTTTAGTGAACGACTGCAGGAGGTGGTAGATGTACATTATCAAAATCGTTATCGTTGGTATGTGTACAACAATATTCCTCGCAAGCGTGTGATGATTGATATTGGTGCCAACATTGGTATATTTGCTAGACCCAGTGCTGAACAGTTTGAACATGTGATATGTTTCGAACCAGTGCTAAAAAACTTTGAAGTCTTGCAAAAAAATCTAGAAAATTATTCTAATGTAGAACTCTATAACTTGGGTCTCAGTGACCGAGATCAAACAGCAACATTTGAATTACAAACTCTCAAGTGTGGACATACCAAACAAGTGGCAGAGTTTGTGCCCAACCCAGAGTTTGAAAAACACACTGGAGAATTAACCACCCTGGATCGATTCAATTTTGAATCGGTTGACTGGGTCAAGATTGATGTTGAAGGTTTTGAAAATGCAGTGTTAGACGGCAGTCGCGATACTATACAACGCAATAGACCTTGGTTGTTGATTGAGGATAACGGTCAACAAGATCAACACAGACAGTGGCTTAATGATTTGTGTGGCCCATATGAGGCAGCACCGGTCAAGAGCAAGAGTAATACGATATGGGTACCATTATGAAGCATTTACCCTATGAACGACAAGGTTTTAGTCAAAATGATGAGACCGGAATTATTGAATACATGTTGGCAGGGATTGTAGACTCAAAAAAAACTTTTGTGGAGATTGGGTTTGGAGATGGAACACAGAACATGACTCTGGACTTGCTACATCAAGGCTATTGCGGTGTTGGTATAGACGGATGGGACTGGGATCCTTCTGTGACTGAGAGATGGCCGGATCAATTGATCAAAGTACAACAAATGATTTCCCCCGGAGATGTGGCACAGTACATTCCAGAACAATATTGGCAACCGGACTTTTTTAGTCTTGACATCGACAGTTTTGATTATGAAGTAGCATCAACTCTATTGCAATCAGGATTCCGCCCGGCTGTGGTATGTTGCGAAATTAACAAGCACTTTGGTAACGATTGGGCTAGTTTTCCTTATGTTGAAAACACAATAAAAAAAGTCACGTACAATAGAAAATTTCATTATGGCTGTTCGTTATCGAAGTACAAAGATTTGTGGTCACAATATGGTTATGAATTTTTTACATTTGACACCAGAGCCGTGAATGCGTTTTGGTTCCATCCAGACCAAGTCAATCTGGATTTAGATGTTCCTAGAAATCAAACACTTGATGAGATAGATACTGCTATTATGAAACAACAAATTGCCGACCATCAGTATTGGAACAATAAAGAAAACGGGATCTATCAAACAATATGAAATACGCAGTACTAACAACATTCCATGCCGCAGGATATCAAAAATATGCCAGTCGCATGATTGATACATTTTTACAAAACTGGCCATCGGAAGTTGACCTGTACGTTTACACAGAAGATTGCTCTATCACACAGAGTGCACCTAATCTACACGTAAGAGATTTACACGCTGTGAGTCCTGAAATTGTGGCATTCAAACAACGCTGGGGCAGTGATCCCAGAGCACGTGGCCTGGTTGCCACCGGACCAGCAGACCGTAAAGGCAAAGCACCCGGCATAGGTTTTCGTTGGGACGCTATACGTTTTAGTCACAAAGCATATTCAGTTGCTCACTGTGCTGCCAACTGTTCAGCAGATGTGCTGTTCTGGATGGATGCTGACATGGTGTGTCATACACCTGTTACCACAGCATTTATAGATAGTCAAATACCTGCGGGCACAGGACTGGCTTACCTGGGTCGTGAAAAGAAATTCACCGAATGTGGTTTGTATGGTATGAACTTGCAGGATCCTATAACTCGAACATGGTTAAAAGAATTTCAACTGGCATATGATTCTGGTAGATTAATGACCATGAGCGAATGGAATGATTGTTGGGTGTTTGACGAAACTAGAAAAGAAGTACAAGCCTCTAATCCTGCATGGCGCCAACTAAACTGGTCAGCCGGACTAATCAAAGGCGAAGGGCACCCATTGATCAACACTGCCTGGGGTGCTTACTTAGATCATCTCAAAGGCAAGCGCAAAGACACAGGGCGTAGCAATGACAAAGATTTAATACGCCCTAGAACAGAAAGTTACTGGTCATCTTCCGCAATCTCTTGACCATATTCTGCTTTGGAATGTTTGGCCTTGTAGTGTATCAAGTGCTCGCCCATTACTGTGTGTGGTAGTGGTGTTTTGTAAGATTTAGCGAATCCATGGCAAAGGTCATTCACCCGACATTGTTTGACCACTCCAAGTGCGGCACCAAAAACATCATTGTCATAAAATCTACGCAAGTCAGCGTGGTCTCTTTCGTGATACCTTCTAATATATTCTGTTCTGAATGTTTTAAATTGCCAGTGGCGAGTATTTACAGCAAAGATGCCAGTTTCGGGTACCAACCAGTTGCCAGCATTTCCTGCTTTGTCAGAAGTATAAGTCACTCCCATGTACATGGACAAACAACCAGATTTCAATATATTTTCTAACATTTCTATTGGCAAGTCTTTGATGGTAACAACGTCGGCATCCATCCAAAAAATCCAATCTGCTTGCGGTTGGGCAATAGCATGCATGAAACTGTAGGCTTTTTTGGCAAACTTCTTTTGACTTTGATTTAGATCAGGTTCCAATTGAAATTTTTCATAGTCAGGATCCAACTTGGAAAAATCTATTTGCTCAATGCGGTCGTGCTTGGGCAATCTAAAGCCCTCTACATAGCAGGTTAATGTCAATTCTTCGGGCCAGTATTTGATAAAACTAGACACGCTGTCCTTGCCAATTAGATCATAATATGTTTGATTAAAACTTGTAATAACTTGTATCATCTCTTTGCCCATTTTTTCATGTGTGCCCAGGCGGCACCAGATCGTAACTCATCATGACTCCAGTGAAACTGTGAGATGCGTTGTATCCATGCCAGTCGATCAGGAGTATGTGGTTTTTCAATCCTATTAAGACCAGAGCCTGCTATATCCCTTGCCTGACTACGCTCAGGATCTGTTACAAACACCGGTATGCCTTCTATGGCAGCAGCCACAGCAGGACTAGAGTTGTGATTGACCACCGCCCAACAATTTTTAAAATCGTGCATAAGTGTACTGCCTGCTGGGCTAAGATGTACATTTAGCAATCTACGTCCAATACACAGTTTAAGCAAACGCTCGCAATATTTCACAGCCCTTTTATCTCCAGGGTGTGGACGTATTCTAATAGGACGATCAGTATATTTTCTTATCTCTGCAATGGTTTTTATTGCCCAATCAATCACGTCCCATCCGGCCATGCTCCACCCGCCATCACGCTGGAGGCATAACAATATGTGATCGCCTTGTGTGCGCCAAGGTTCCAACTGTACTCCTGTCTGTGCCTGTATAGTCTGCCAGCGTTCAGGATCAGGTGACTTATCACAGTATTCTCCAGTGTTGGGAAACACACCATCATAACTATATCGCAACCAGTAACCAGGATTGTCAGTGTTTCTGTACAAGAATAAATTTGAATCAGCAATCACAGTTCTGCCGCCATTGGCCTGTTGTCCATCCACAATGTTTTGTCTCAATTGTAAATGAGCGGCAGTCTTTCCATGTTCGTGTACCCATCCCAGTATGACAGCCACATCACTGGGCTCGTACACTGGATCATCAGATATGATTCCATCATCATCACAGGCGTTTGCTCCTTGTATAAAATATCTCAAGGTGTTGCTCTTGTCTTGTGCCTTTTGCAAAGACTCTGCGGTGTATTGATCCTTTTTGGGCAAGGTAGCCAGGTAACTTACAATTTTCATTCTTGCATCATCCTAAATGCTGTGCCATTTCTCAGTTCTTTCACATGATACTGTCCGTAGGCCATACTGTGACACCAAGCATCTATTAGATCTTGATCGGCCCAAACAGGATCTTCAATACTATCCAATGTAGTGTTGGCCACTGGTGCTGCCACATGTGTTGGTGCTAGTACAAATGCAGGCACCCCTGCAAATATACTTTCCACTGCGGCCACACTGTTGAATGTGACCAAGGCATGTACGTCATTGGCCAGTGCCTGACTCAATGGTGCAGTAGCGACTCTATCTATACGTTTGTGCGCACGTTGTCGAACTTCCACTGGGCGGTCTGTGAGTTGTTTTATTTTTGCCACAGTATCTTTGACCCATTGTTGTTGATCAATTCCGTAAAATCTACAAGGTTTTTCGTCAGGTGCCGCTACTATGATTTTTCGTCCATGACGTCTTGGTTGCAATGTGATTCCTAACTTAGACCATCGATCTGCAGGACGTGGTTGAATCTCTTTGTGCTGTAAATCATTTTTTACTATTCTGTGATAGACTTTGATACCACGAGGATTGGTAGCAGTTGCATTGTTGCCTGCATAGCCCGAATCTACATACCAAAAGTCATGATTGCCTTCCCAGCACCGGTGCATGATTTTGTGTTTGAGAATACCGCGTAGCACTAATTTTTTCTGATCCACTTCAACATCATAATGAAAGTCAAAATAGTCACTGTCAGTGGGGTCGGCGCCAGCACTTTGAGCCAACATGTTGATGTATTCATCTTGATTGTTTTTGCTCAGAAATAACCAATTTTGATTTGTCATAATGTATTTGTCATTTTTTGGCCATTATGATATATTTTTTAACTATCATAGGTGCTGTCATTGTTGGCTTGTTTTTAATAACATCAAAATATTCGTCTTTAAGAATAGTATAGCCATGATCTATAAACTTTTGTTTCCACCACTCAGGGGTTTCTTGTATCAAATGTGCGTTTCTTCCATCGGCCAAAATCAACTTAGCAGGACTCAATGCAATCAAATGATAGATGTATTTGCTTTTAGTTGATAGATATGCCAAAGTTTGATCAATAAATTCTGGCTCTACATGTTCCAATGCATCTGACGAATAAATTAAATCGTAAACTTTATCATCAATAGAGTAATCAAACTCAGCGTTTGCAGGATCATATCCAGTTATAGTTTTGTCTGGAAACTGCACTTTTAATGTTTGTATTAGATTGCCTTTGCCGCAACCAAAATCTAAAATGGTTTGTGGATTTTGATCTATGATAAAATCAAACAAGTATCGTGGCATCTTGGCACGTTTTCCAAACGATGCTCGACGGTGTTCTCGTTGTAGCATTTTTTTATATCCGTTTGATATCATGTTCGTTGTAAACAGTAGTCGGCCAACATGTGCTCGCGATGCCATTCTTCGCTCTGTGGCGTTGTAGCAAACTCATGAAAGCAGGGAGTTCCTAGAGTATAATGCAATAACTTAGCGTTGGAATTTGGTCCATACTCGTCTGGTAACCAGTTCCATTCTTTTGGCAACTCGCCAATGCGGTCATCTTCTAACCATGTAAATCGATGTAGTTCTGCACCTGTTGCTTTTTGTACATACTGTGGCACTAGTTTGCGATTGGGAAAACTATTACAATTCCATAAAATAACACTGGACCAATTTTTTCGAGGATAATTTTCATTTGGTGATCCTAAATATTTTTCTGTCATTCGAGTTTGATAATCATGTTTAACAACCATTACATCTTTGTCTAGTTCTCTTAATTCCCAAAGTTTTGCAACATCGTCACGCACAATCATGTCACCGTCTATAAAGATGGCCCAACCTGTAAATTGCATCAAGTGCGGCACAAGAAATCTACTGTAGATAAACTGATTTGACCCGTCGGTGTGTGTCTCTGTGTAGTCTTCAAACAAGTTCAAGGCCAATGGAATGATAGCAACAGGTTTTGAAGCATGCCGTATGATTGAGTTGGCACAGGTATGATATGCCACTGCTTCTCTTGGATCATACCCAACAAAGATCGGAATTGGTGTCATCGACGTTCTATGTCCTCTTCCACACAGTCCTCGCCGTACTGTATCTCAATCAGTCTGAGTGGATGATCGGTTTCGTTGCACAGTTGATGCCACTCGTTGAGTTTTATCCAGGTACTTTGATGTTGTGCTGGACTGGCCAATAGATCTCGATCAGTCGAATGTGGGTCTACAGTGTATACAGTGGCTTCTCCTTCGGCCACAAACCAGAATTCAGCACGTTTTTCGTGACGTTGCATGCTTAGGCATGTTTTGGGTGCAACCGTTAGTTCTTTGAGTTTGGTATGATTGCCTACTTCGTGTAGCACACGATAGTAGCCCCAGGCACGGTCAGTTCGAGGTTTCTTCCAGTTTTCAAGAATCCAACTACTGGAGTTGGCTTTGTTGTTGCCACCAACACCAAACACAAATTCCACATCATTAAACACCATTTCGGGAATGTTGTCCGATGTGCGATCGCCGCCATTGGCAAACACAATCTCATCATCGGGGTACTTGGCTCGTGTCTGACGAATAGCATCACAAGCAGTATCGTCGCCGTCATCAAATGCAATCACTTCGTCAACCATGTGTAGATTGTCCAGTATGGTCATTCTTTCACGCCATGACATAAACGGTCGGCCTTTTTTGCGTGTGAGCCACTCATCTGAGTTTAGACCCACAACCACGTGATCACCTAGGTGATCGGCATGATTGAGCAAAGAGATGTGTCCAGAATGTAGTGGATCAAATCCACCGGTTAATATAACAATTTTCATATGAATATTTATATGCGCATATTACGATAAATACAAAATGGAACACTTCTATCAAGACGTTGCCGGCTTTATGAGCCACAAAAACACAGTGATGCTTGACATAGTATTAGATCAGTTTCCTGAATCAGGCACCTGGGTTGAACTGGGATCCTGGACCGGGCGCAGTGCGGCCTATTGTGTGGTTGAATTGCTTAATCGACAAAAACTAGGTAAATTTTATTGTGTGGACAGTTGGAAAGGTGAGGCCGATATAGCATATGACCCTGATACTGTGCAGGATCTTAAAAAAATATTTAGACAAAATGTAAAGCCAGTGATCAAACACATTACCATGCTGAATATGATGAGTTGGAATGCGGCCAAAAAGTTTGATGATGATTCTGTGGACTTTTGTTATGTAGACGCAGGACACAGTTATGAAGCAGTGACCAAGGATCTTCGAGCATGGTGGCCAAAAATGCGACCAGGTGCCATGTTTGGCGGTGATGATTATACCAAAGGTTACCCGGGAGTACAACAGGCAGTTTGGGACTTCTTTGGCCCACTGGGTATAAAGGTACGTAGAGCAGGACGTTGTTGGCTGATAACAAAACCAAATGACCCTGAGCAAACTGATTTAAATACCATATGAACAAATCCTGGTTAGAACATTATCGTAGCACATACTACGAATTATTAAGCCCCGAAGTCAGTGGAGCGAAACGACTGTTAGTCGAAGGCATTTACAAACGTGCCATTGGTTTCGACATCATGTTTCGTTTGTTGCTGAATCAACGCAGAGAAAACTTTTCTATCATTGAAACTGGCACCTTGCGCACACCTGGCAACTGGAAAGACGGGCAAAGTGCCGCGCTGTTTACAGAGTTTGTGGACTGGCATGAGGGACAGATGCGTAGTGTAGACATTGATCCAGAAGCAGTGGCGGCTGCACGTGGACACATTGTTAGTGATCGATTTAGTGTGGCTTGCAGTGACAGTGTGACCTGGCTTGAATCGTTGACTGACTTGAATCAAGTTGACTTGTACTATCTAGATTCCTGGGATGTCAAATGGGATGACGACACAGATAGTGCCAATCATCACCTGAAAGAGTTTCTGGTAATCGAGCCGCACCTGAAGCCAGGTTGCGTAGTGGCTATAGATGACAACAGTCGTTGGTATGCTAACAATCGCCGCACAGGCAAAGGTCGCGCTGTTGTGGAATATCTTGAAGCAAAGAATCATCTGCCCATTTACGACGAATATCAAATTATATTTCAATTTTAATGGTCATAGATACTTTTTTATTCAATGACGAATTCGACATGCTGGACATACACCTAGCAATCACCGATCACTATGTTGACCGCTGGATAGTGCTGGAAGCCAGTAGAACATTCAGTGGCATACCCAAGCCCTATAACTTGACCAACAATTTGCAACAGTACCAAGAAAAATATCCAGATCGTATCCAAGTGGTCACATTAGAACTAAATGAAGATCAAACCAATTTAATTTGCGAAACCATGATGCGCCAGGGTCTACAACCGGCCATTGATCAATACAGCGCCGACGACATTGTGATACATGGTGACCTTGATGAGATCATAGATCCTACCAAATGGTCAGCCATTGTCGACTTGATGAATGCTAACGATTGTGCAGTCACTTGTGGATTTGAAATGTACATGTACCGGTTTGACCAAAAGGCCGAACGTAACTGGAAAGGCAGTGTGGCGGCTCGTAAACACATGTTTGTGACCCCACACGAATTATACAAAGGCAACAGCACCAAACGAAAAGATCGTAGTCATTGTGTAGGATTTAAAGAAGCAGTGGGTTGGCATTGGACCTGGATTGGTACAGACGAACTGGTAAAAAACAAAGCACGAAGTTGTATCGAAAGCCAACACAGAGACCCTGAACAAATACTTGAAGCATTCAAACGCCTGGACACTATTTCTGCAATCAATCACAAATGTACCACACACACCATTGATACTGCATACCCTGAATCTGTACAAAACGTACTGAAGAATTACCCACAATATTGGACCCATGCTCCGGTGGTTGAATGAAAACTCGCGAGCAACTGAAACAAGAGCACCGTGAGGCTAGAGAAGCACATCGTGCGGCCAAGTACCAAGAGCCTGTTGTGACCGAAGCAGACCCTAATGCACCTGTGGATTGTGCCTGCGTAATACACGGCGATGTCTATAGTTGGCAATATGTAGACACTCTTTACAGTATGTTGAGTCGCAATTTGTCTAGAAAAATTCGCATGCATGTATACACTGAACATGATCGCGATGTGCCTGCGCACATGATCAAACATGTGTTGACAGAATGGCCAGGCATACGTGGAAGTAAAAAATCTTGGTGGTACAAAATGCAGTTGTTTAATCCTGCACACTATTCGGGGCAGTTGTTATATCTAGATCTTGACACAGTTGTAGTAAACAGTTTAGATTGGATAACCAAACTCAGTTCAGATCGCCTTTGGACCATTAGAGATTTCAAGACACTTTGGAGACCCAGATTCCAGGGTATCAATAGCAGTGTGATGTATTGGCACACTGAAAAGTTTGCAGATATCTGGACAGAGTTTAGCAAACAAAATATACCTAAAATGTGTAGCAAATATCACGGTGATCAGGATTACTTGAGTGCGGTGTTAACACCCACCCAAAGACGTTTTTTTCCAGAAAAGTCGGCGCTAAGTTGGCGCTGGCAAACACTAGATGGGGGTATGGACCCGTACACACGCAAGTATCTAATCCCTGGAGCAGGCACACAATTTGGCTCGGAAACTAGCCTGCTAATTTTTCATGGGCAACCCAAACCTGATCAAGTGCAAGATTCTGTAATAAAAAATCATTGGCATTAGGCTAAATACATCAAAAGGAGATACTAATATGGGTACAAAACAAGTTAAAGTTGGATTTTTAATAGTTGCTGATGATCAAGTGTCAGCAAACGTAACTATTGCTTTCAATGGCGTACAAAAATGGTCAGGACCATTGGCAAACACTAACGATTCTATTCCTGATTACGACACACCAGATGTTCCATATTCTTACGCTACATTTGATTTGGACATACAAGACACTCCTGTACCATTGATAAGTGGGATGACAACTGCTAAAGATGTTACATTCACTGTGACAGGTGGTGATGCTATTTTTAAGACTATGTCATCAAACTATGGTATCAGCAGGCAAGAAATAACTCCTCCAACTGACCCGGTGACCTATCAACTCATGCCCGGGACCTCAACTGAGTTTAATCAGATACTACCAACCGCACAACCCACTTGGAATGATGTACCTCTCCTGGATAGATTTAATTTTGCTGATGACCCATGGGGACCCATGTTGGTTGAACCGGACGAACTATTGGAATTTCCAGTCCAGATACAATGGTACAACGATTCTCTACCTACACCTTGATTTTAAATCCAGAGTATTACTAGCGAAAAGTACTACTTTTGTAACAACCCTGCCCTGTGCAGGGTTTTTCTTTGGCAGTTGACCAGGAATTTACAATTTGCTATAATCGTTGCATACAAACAAAAAAGGAACCTAAAATGAATATCAAACTCCGAGCCGCATTTCAAACAGCAGGAATTCTTGCTGTGATTTGTACCGTATCAGTTGGTGTACAACTTTTGTTAACAGGTTTAACTGCTGATGAAATCTCTAAAATTCTGTCAGTAGGAAGTATTACACTTTTGGTATATTGCATGTACCAATTGGTGCTGAGCCGCTTGGAATACACCCAAAAAGTCAATGAAATCGTTAAAAAGTAATACTTTTAGCGTAGTTGACCAATAATTCAAAATCGGCTATAATATAGACTTAGTAACACACAAAAGGGCTAGTAACCATGAGTGCAATTCGAGTAGTAAACGGTACATACCGTAACAAACCCGTCCGTAATCAAGAATTTGTTCTTGTCAGCGGTTTCCAAACTGGCGCCAAAGGTAACTATGTTACTGTGAAAAATAATGGCACCTTCCCAAACTGCCCTGAAACGATTCGTATCAGCGTTGACAACATATCAGAAATAGAGTATACTAACGGCATGACACAATCCAATACTGTACACTTTGAAAAGCCCGCTCCTGTTGTTGAATCTGATGAGGATGCAATGACTCGTATCCGCGAGCGTTTTGACATTCTTACAGAGATGACCAAGGCCGCCACAGCCGGCGACATCCGTGCTATGATTGTGAGCGGCCCCCCTGGGGTTGGCAAGAGTTTTGGTGTTGAGCAAGAAATCGAAAAGGCCTGCTTGTTTGACAAGATCTCAGGCAAGAAACTTCGTGCAGAAGTTGTCAAAGGTAGTGCCACACCCATTGGTCTGTTCCAAACACTTTACAAATACTCCGACGCCAATTGCGTGTTGGTGTTTGACGACTGTGACAGCATTTTGCTAGATGACGTGGCTCTTAACTTGTTAAAGGGTGCCTTGGACTCCGGCAAGAAACGTACTATTTCATGGTTGAGTGAGAGCAGTGCCTTGCGCCGTGAAGGGATCCCAGATCGGTTCGAGTTCAAAGGTAGTGTTATTTTCATTACTAACTTGAAGTTTGATCAAATGAAATCGCAAAAATTGCGTGATCACTTGGATGCTTTGCAAAGCCGTTGTCATTATCTGGATCTGACCTTGGACTCACAGCGTGACAAATTGTTGCGCATCAAACAGATTGCCAAAGATGGTGTGCTGTTTTCAGACTATGACTTTGATGACGCCACACAAGACGACATCATCGATTTTATGCATGCCAACAAAGATCGTTTACGCGAGTTGAGTTTGCGCATGGCACTGAAGATTGCAGACCTGCGCAAGATGTCGATGCTGAATTGGAAACGTCTAGCAGAGACAACTTGTATGAAGAGTGCCTAAAAGAGTTTGAGGGTCACACCGCCTGGACACTTCTCTTAGTAATAAGACACTAGATCCTGCAACCGTGACCCTCCCCAATTAATAATTTTTTAAGGATTGATATGGCAGGCAAAGCAAAATCGGTTTACCTAACAGTGACTCCCAAAGGTCAATTCCAGACTGTTTTTCGCAAGACATTTTTTGATGCCAAAGGATACAACGACTATGTCAAGAGTGAAGAGTTCAAGACCAAATGGCCCAGTGATCAATTTGATGTTATAAAGGAAACCTACTGATGTACGAAATTTATGATGGTGACTTTTTGTTGTTCACAACAAACGACACAGAAGAAGCAGACTATTACAAGATTGAAGGATACATTGTACGAAAGGTTTAGTGCGTGATACTCCAGATCAGGATCGCTAACTCTTACTAGCCCGGCGATCCTTTTACAACAGGTACCCTTTAAAAAGGTACCTGTTTTTTTGACTTTTGTTTGCAATAAGTATATACTGTATCTATGTCACAACAATATCTACATATTGAGTTAAACAAGGACTATACACTTGATTTCAAAATACACAACACGCCAATGGCCGATCTTTGGCTTGAGCGTATGGACTTGCGACACCCATATCCTATAGATCACCCTGACAGATTTTACGGCTTCGATTCTCAAGAACAGGAAATTTCTCGTGCAGAAAAAATGATTCAAGATTGTATTGCCACAATCAATGGTTACCAACCAATTATCGAGCGTGAGTTTACCAATGTATATGATCAAGACTGTTTAAACTATCTGCACAATATTTTTGAACGATATCATGGGTTATTAAATCAACAAAAAACTATTTGGTGGCTAAGAGCCCCAAACCCTGTAAAAAAGGCACTGGCAGAATTGAATTTGGCAGTTCACCGTTGTGAAACTTGCTCAAAATCAATTCTCAACAGATTTGTATGCACCTGGTATGGTGTACCCAAAGATGTTGTGTTACCCGAACATCTCATGATGCAATATGGAGAGTTGTCTCCGCCTTTTGGCAGTGTGTGTATAAATTACACAGAGGTTGGCAAGACATTATTGGATCTTTCAATGGATAACGACGAATACATTGGCGATGATGCATTTCAACCATTCCATCATTATAGTCCAGATTTTGTAGTGAGGATGTACGAATTATCACCCGAACGAATAGACAAAATATTAAAAAACATGCAAACTTACTATCAAGAACATTATGATTTTTTTAGCAGTCGCGGATTGACAGATTTTAACCATGTTAAATTACAGCCGCTAGTCTTTCCTGTTGCTCAGTTAATAGAAACTACCACAAGAGAACAACTGCTTAAAGACATACAACAAAGACAATATATTACCAGAGTTTATATAGATGAAACGATGCACCATACAAATCCGTGATGAAGTAAACATCCGACTAGAAGGACTAGATCTAGATGTTCGCAAGGCCTTGGTCACGGCTTTCAAATACGAAAACCCGGCCGCACGTTACATGCCAGCAGTGCGACTGGGACGCTGGGATGGTAAGGTTGCATACTTCCAACTTGGCGGCAGTACATACACAAACTTGCTGCCTGAGATTGTTCCCATCCTTGAAAAGTTTGATTACGACATTGAGATAGATGATCAAAGAGAGTACTCTACCTCATTTGAGTTTCAACAGGTGCGTGAGGATTCGTTTGCACACATCATGTGGCCTAAAGGTCACCCTGCTGTGGGTGAACCCATCATCATGAGAGACTATCAAGTTGAGATTGTGAACAACTTTCTGGCCAATCCGCAATGCCTGCAAGAAGTGGCCACAGGAGCAGGCAAAACAATCATGACAGCGGCCTTGTCCAATGCTGTCACACCATATGGCCGCAGTATCGTTATTGTGCCCAACAAGAGTCTAGTGACGCAAACAGAAAAAGACTACATCAACATGGAGCAAGATGTGGGTGTGTTCTTTGGCGATAGAAAAGAATACGGACGCACACATACCATTTGTACCTGGCAAAGTTTGAATGTGCTGTTAAAGAACACCAAGGCAGGCACAGGCAAAGTGACCATTGGCGAGTTTTTGGAAGGTGTGGTATGTGTTATTGTAGACGAAGTACACATGGCCAAAGCAGATGCACTCAAAACTTTGCTAACTGGTGTGATGGCTAGAGTGCCAATTCGGTGGGGGTTGACCGGAACTATTCCCAAAGAGAAGTTTGAAAGCCAATCGTTGTTGGTTAGTCTTGGACCTGTTATTGGACGCTTGAGTGCTAATGAGTTACAGCAACAAGGTGTACTGGCTCAATGCCACGTGAACATTGTGCAACTGGTTGATCACGTGGAGTATAAAGAGTATCAAAGTGAACTTAAATACCTGCTGGAAGAGTCGGGGCGATTGGACACCATGGCCGACCTTATACGTCGGGTAAACGAAACAGGCAACACCTTGGTGCTTGTGGACAGGGTAGCCGCAGGGCATGCCTTAGTAGAGCGCCTGGGTGATCGTGCTGTGTTTGTATCCGGAGCGACCAAAGCAAAGGACCGTCAAGATGAATACGACGAAGTTGCAGAGTCAACAGACAAAATTATCGTGGCCACGTATGGTGTGGCCGCTGTTGGAATTAACATTCCGCGAATTTTTAATTTGGTTCTCATTGAACCTGGCAAAAGTTTTGTTAGAGTTATCCAAAGCATCGGGCGCGGAATTCGAAAAGCAGAAGACAAAGATCACGTGCAAATTTGGGACATTACTTCCACCTGCAAGTTTGCCAAGCGACACCTGACCAAACGCAAAACTTTTTATCGCGAGGCCAACTACCCTTTCACTCAAGAAAAACTAGAGTGGATGAAGATAGCATGAAGAAGTTGCTAGTAGTAGGTGACAGTTTCATGCACCCTGACACAAATTTTCCTGGTCAACATTGGAGTGAAATGTTGCCTGAATATGAAATAATCATGCTTTCTCAACCAGGTTCAACCAATGGCATGATAGCCTGGCAGTTTTTTGAAGGATTAAAACTCAACCCTGATGCAGTGGTGTTAGGATTCACTGAACCCAATAGAATTGAGTTTGAAGCAACTGTTGAGCAACAAAAAAACTTTAAAAGAAAATGGTTAAGCAACGGGCACACAAGTTTAACATCTGATCAAAAACTAGCGGTAGATTATTATGTTGCACTGTCTGATGATCAAATGAATCGATTTAAATCATGTGTAATAGCAAGAGGGTTATTTCTCACTTGCGAGAGTCAAGGTATACCCTATGCATATACGCTAAACGGACTTTTTAATAACCTTCATCATTTGCCGTACCCATCAGATCCTGATGTTAACAATATATTGAAAGAATTCTTTCATAGAATGTGTGCAACCAATTTGGCCACCTACCCTAAGTTTAAACAGTCACCAGGATTTCATACAGATGACCTGAGTTGGCAACAAAGATTTGCCCAGGAGGCCAGAGAAATATTGCAACAACCCATTGACAATACTATACAAATAGTATAAAATAAAACCATGCGCATACTAACACTCGACAACGCTCCTTATGATCTTGATCATTTGCCTGAACAGGTAGAAGACATGAGATTTGCAATCTTGGACAATTCAGATCCTGCTAACCCAGACTATCATTATATTCCATTAATCTTTTTGGAAAGTTTTAATGCACCTGCCTTGGTGCTACAGATAGGCACCAACAGAATACGAATGCCGGTAGACTGGCAAATACTCATTGGAGAACCCGATGTGGGTGATCTAGAAGTGCTACCATTGACCAGTATCAATGATAGAGGATTCCGTGCATTCCAATTCAATCCATTAAGCAGTTTCCGTCCCTCCTTTCCTAACATAGAGATAGTAGATGTGTATCAAGAAGTGGCCTGGTATGCACCCAAACTCAAAAACGGTCAAATGTTGTGTGTGCCTATAGACGATAGTGCCACTCCGGACTGTGTGTATTTTGTGAAAGACGTTAGTCGCAACTGCGAGATAGTGGACTACAACAAGGCCTGGTAATGGGAACACTCAAGCCCAATACCACTTACATTTACGAACGTGCCGACGGTGTTGTATATGCTCGAGAGTCAGGCGCTGACCCAAGTACCCGAATTGAAGTGGGCTATGAGTATGATCCTGTCTCGGGGCACCGGATAGATTACGATTCAAGAACAGGTAACGGCAGACCCTTGCATGACCATATTATGGAAGACAAGATGTGGGGTGAAATACGTCGTACTGCAAAAATCAATCCCACTTTACAAGATGCACTAGAACGTGCTATAATGATCTATCAATTGAGCAAAGAACATGAGTGACAAACTAAACATTGCCAACGAGATGCGTATGTTTGACCGCAAGGTTAGATCATTCTATGACGATCTCACACCCGAGGAAAAGAAAAAGTTTTCAACCTATCTCATGATACGTTGGGGTTCGGCAGTGGAGGGCTCAAGAGAACTGCAAGAATTCTATGTAATTGCCACCAACGAGCGCCTGAACAAACACTTTTTTGATGTAGCCAAACATCCTAAATTGCAGTGGCTCATGGCTACCAGTGTAAGTCCAGGATTGGGCACACCAAGACATCCGTGGATTGCGCCCCGTAAAAAAGAAGCAGGACTCAGTGCCAAACGTCGAGCATTAATGTCCATGTACCCTGACTATAAAGATGATGAAATTGATGTCATGGCACAGATAACAACACAAAAAGAAATTGACGCTTACAACAAGCAAGCAGGTAATGAAAAGAAATGACATTCACGTGCGAGTATTGCAAGAAAACATTTGCTAGAGAAACATCAATAGCCGTTCACATGTGTGAACCCAAACGCAGACGACTTTCACGAGACGAAGCGGGTGTACGCATGGGCTTCCAGGCCTACATCCGATTCTATGAAACCATGCAAGGTTCGGCCCGGAACAAAACACATGATGATTTTTGTGAATCACCTTACTACCGAGCATTTGTAAAATTTGGCAACTATTGTGTAAACACTCGCGTGGTAGCACCGGATCGTTTTATGGCCTGGTTGCTGAAAGCACAAAAGAAGATTGACAACTGGTGTAGCGACAAGGTGTACACCGAATACTTGATTGAATACCTGCGTGTGGAAGCAGTGGATGATGCTCTAGCACGAGCAGTAGAATACAGTATGCGTTGGGCAGAAGAAACAGACAATCCCCCACATGACTGTATGCGTTATGGCAACACCAATGCATTGTGCTATGCTGTCACAGCAGGACGCATTAGTCCTTGGGTGATTTATAATTCAGAATCAGGGCAAAAGTTTTTGAGTGAACTCACAACAGAACAAGTGGCCATGGTATGGCCTTACATTGATTCAGACGCCTGGCAAAAGAAGTTCTCAAACTATCCAGCAGATCAAGAGTATGCCAAAGAAATATTGAAACAGGCAGGATGGTAACATGATCAAAGCAATTCACACCATTGGAAAGTATATACAAGTAATAGGCGGCAGTGCCAGCACCTATGTGACTGCCCAGGCCGGTTCACAAGGAGTTGGTAACTTGCGTTTCAACACCAGCCAGCAACGACTAGAAGTATATGATGGCATGACCTGGTTGGAATTAAACTCACCACATGCCAGTGTAGGACTCAACGGAGTGGCTGAAGAGGCAATTGATTGGGCACGACGACAGATGGAAGAAGAAAAAAGGCTTGAGGTCCTGGCCAAAGAACATCCTGCTGTGTCAGATGCACTCGAAGCAGTTCAACAAGCCCAGGAACGAGTTAGAATTGTGGCAGCATTGGTGCAAGAATGAGCGCAGACATTGATTTAGATTTTGCTAATCGTGAAGATATACTGAAGTTAATTCAGCATACCCCGGCACGACAAAGCAATGGGCGAAAGCACAACTCAGGAGTGTATGTTACTAACATACCGCGTGATCCTTTTGCAGGCTGTGCATCTCTGGATTATGAAATTGCCGAACAGCGTGGATACTTTAAACTGGACTTCTTGAACATGAGTGTGTACAGTTTAATAAAGGATCCTGCACACTATGAATCGATGTTGGCAGCCGCACCGCCTTGGGAACGACTGTGGACTGATCGAGAGTGGGCACGACAACTGGTACACGTGGGCAACTATACTGATCTGCTGGCACACATGCGACCAGATTCAATACCCAGGATGGCTGCTTTTATATCTATTATTCGTCCAGGCAAGGCACATTTACAAACACGCCCCTGGACAGAGGTGTTTGCATCAGTATGGGACGGGGATGATTCGCAAGGTTATACTTTTAAGAAGAGTCACAGTATTTCTTATGCGGCTCTTGTTTCTTTACACATGAATTTAATCAACACGTCTAACTAGGGTAATTGATTTACGCTTGCTCTTTTTGCGAGCAATGTCGTTCAAACTGCATATTGGGCCATGCAGAATTTCCAAATCTTTGTTGGCAAACGTTCTCAAGGTGGGGCGAAACGGATCCCACTCCCCGCGCAGGAATATGTTAATAGGAATGCTTCTATTGCTTTCCCACCACCAAGTGTTGGCCAAATCTATAAATTGACGCTTGGAATCCTGGTCTGTAACAGCCCCAAAGTCGTAGATGGTGGTAATTGCATCATCACGATTTTGCACTATGCCCACATATTCGTTACTGGCGTATATGCACAGGGTTATAAACGGATATTTGTCTGCCATTTTTTGAAATAAGTCACTGCCCATAAGTTTCATTCGGTTTATTTATACAGTAAACTTTTAGGTAAATATTTGGAACTATGTACTCAACCACAGCCTACATTTATCAACAGATCCAGAGAATTTTATTAATAGACACCACAGGCGTGGGTGAGGTATTTGTTCGGAGGTGGGAACCAGTGTACGCAAAAAAACTAACAATCAACAAGGGCGTGGATAACGTGATCTTGTTTGAATTCATTAATCAAGATCAAAAGCCTGTAAACATTACCGGCAGCAATTTGATATTCAGACTAATCAACTTACAAGGCGATGTACAATTGCTGGAAAAAGAGATGGTCATATTGAACGCACCGTTTGGACGTGCCAAAGTCACACTGAGTGCCGCAGACACAACAGAACTACCTACTGAACCTGCCAGTTACAGCATAGACAGAACCAGTGGCAACCTAACAGAAGCAGTATTTGTGGATGCACAGGCCCAAGCCCGTGCAGATGTGGACATACAAGATAGTGTACTACCAGAGTTTGTGCCCAGTCACACAGTGACAGTACCTACCATATACGGCCCTGAAATCTACATCAATCCTGTGTTTGCTGGCAACTATCCTGACTGGGCGTTAAATCCTCCTCCGGTTGGCAATGTCCAGCCCAATCCCGAACGCTATTCAAGTTTTATCCCCACCATTGGTGCCAGTCTGACCACGTTTCAACTAAACATGAATCATTACACTGGCAATATCAAAGCACAAGCCGCTGAAACCTATCAAAGCACCTGGTATGATGTCAGCAACATATCTTCATATTACAATCGAACAGGTACAGAATACATCAATGTGCTGGGTTATCATCCACTACTGCGCCTTGCACTTAACAGTTATTCAGGAGCAGAAATTGTAGGGCCGGCCACTGCCAATGCTCAGGCTGCCAATGGAGTAATCACCGGAATTACAGTGACCAATTCGGGCAACGGTTATCTAGCACCGCCCTTGGTTACCATCATTGGGCTAGGTGCCGGAGCAACCGCAGAAGCAGAAATTACTGGCGGTCAAGTTAGTGCCATAAATGTTACTAACGGAGGCTCAGGCTACACACCCTCGCCGGCACAACCTACTGTACCGGCTGCAGTTGTTATCACAACAGGGGCAGTGGTAGACATAATTTGTAGATGACATTTAAAAAAATTGTTGGGTTTGGTGACTCCTGGATGTACGGAGACGAGTTGCTGGATCCTGCACTAGTTCAACAGCATGCTGACGCACACAGTTGCTGGCACCAAAACGATCAATATCGAAACAGTCACAACTTTTTAGGGTTGTTAGGCAAACACTACAACGTTCCTATAGAAAATTTTGGAATTGCCGGCGGGTCAATGCAGAGTTCAATCTGGACATTCCTTTGGTGGCTGGAACACGAACCCTGTCCTGAAGATTGCATGGTCTTGATTGGGCATACTGATTCAGACCGACTGAGTTTTTACAATCCTGACCATCGCAGTTACGCCAACGATCCTCCTTGGAACAAGTTCATACACTCAACCTGGGTGCAATATGGGTCTAGTGTTGTGCCAGAGGAATTCAGAACCATGGTCAAACAGCAACTGGTATTGACCAACTGTTCAGAACTGGCCAGACTCAATCACATGCAAACTCTACTGTTCTTTGACGGAGTGGCTGCTAGAAAACACATACCAATGATGCAGTTTCACATTATGCCGGCTGATAATCAATTGGATCTTCCAACAGAGATTTGGCCGGAATTTTCAACCACCATGTGGTTTCGAGATCATCCTAACAACCAAAAACGAGAATTAATTTTCCCAGGCGGCCATCCCAACGAAATTGGGCATGAAATGATTGCTGACAAGTTGATTTCTACCATAGATTCTGCTACAATGTAGCAATGCTTGATATACTGCAATATTTGCCTGCAAAACGAAAACCCAGTCCACAAGGCTGGCTGAGTTTCAATGCAGTATGTTGCACCCATAATGGCAACAGCACAGACCGACGTGGACGTGGCGGTATCAAGGCAACTGAATCGGGTTGGAGTTATCACTGCTTTAATTGCTCATACACAGCCAGTTTTATTCTGGGCCGTACTGTGAGTTTCAAAGCCAAGAGATTGTTAGGGTGGATGGGTGTGCCCGACAACGAGATTGAAATGCTCAATCTTGAAAGTCTGCGACATCGTAGCATTCACGGCATACTAGAAGATCGACAAAAGACATTCAATACACTCAGTGCTATTGAATTTGAAGATTCAGATGACTTTCCTCCGTTCAGTGAAGTGGTCACACCTGAGCATGTGTTATACTGGGATTACATACGCCGCCGCGGTGTTCCTGAAGACTTCCCCATAATGACATCGATCAAAACTGATGGGGTTCATTGGACAAGGCCATTTGTGTTGGTTCCGTTTACATATGATAACAAAGTGATAGGCTGGACTGCTAGATTCTTGGATGACAAACAGCCCCGGTACATCAATCACTCACAACCGGGCTATGTGTTTGGTACAGATCTACAACATGCAGATTGGCAACATGTACTGGTGACCGAAGGCATCTTTGATGCACTCTCAATTGGCGGACTTGCGGTCATGCACAATACTATTAGTGATAGCCAAGCAAGATTAATTCGCAGTCTTGGTCGTGAAGTAACTGTGGTACCAGATCAAGATGTCGCAGGTGTAGAACTGATCGATCGTGCTGTGGAACTGGGCTGGGCAGTGAGTATACCTGAGTGGCCAGAAGGGTGCAAAGACGTTAACGACGCTGTGATAAAGTTGGGCCGACTAGGAGCCTTGCTAACTATTATGGCCGCAAGAGAAACTAGCCGAATCAAAATAGAGATAAAGAAGAAACACCTTGTTAAAAAACTACAGAGTCGACATTGATCGTTGGCGCGATCAACAACTCAGCGGATTTAAGTCAGCAAGCAAAGATGCTATTCTTGAACAAGAAAAAGTTATGTTAGATTTTGTTACGCAATTTTCAAATACTAAATGGTTATGGCAAGGCAATCAAACAAACTTCCGCAAAATTTGCGACCAACATATTACTATAGACAATATTGATTATCAAGGAGTAATTTTGTTTGGCAGCAGAACGTCTGGATTATCAACTAATCAGTTGGTAGAAAGAATACAGGAGTTAACTCACAATGTGGACTTTGCCTATGTTGGAATTAATCGATACTCCATAACCAAGCATGATATTGATATAGCACTGCCAGACAGCATTGCTGATTCCCTGGATGTAATAATGAACTACTGCAACCCTAAATTTACACGATTGCATTCTTTTGAACATGTTGACGGAAACCACATGGTTGCCGCACATCCTAGAGATTGTTACGGATTATGCAGATAATAGATTCGTATTCTCGGGCTGGGAGAATAACAACAGGCCAACGTCTGCGATTGTTTCATGTTGGTAGACCAAAAGTTCATGCCTGGCGCCAAACACGCCATGGCCATGAATATCCATTGGATCCGGTTGATCATTGGATCCTTGATAACATTGATTCCGTTGATATCACTGCTGTAGATTTTGCAGGTTGGTATTTAGAACAGTTTGGATTAAAGACAGTGTGCTTAGAATCAGACTGTATCGCCAAATTGTATTGGCCTCAATGCCATGTAGAACCTGATGTAATGACCTGGCGCCCAACATACGTGTCTAAAGTCAATCCTGTAATATTTAAGAATCCGTGGTTTCTTCGTTACGCTACCGTGGATCAGTTTGTTGCATTTTTAGAAACATGGGTACAGTCAACAACAATAATAAGTTTTGAACCCAAGATGATACAACACAATTATCTCAAGTTCAAACTACTTGATCTAGTGCGTCCACTGACAACATTTGAGATTGAAGAAATCGATAATAACTTTTGGAAAATATTGCCATGTACAAACACCAAGTAATTTTATTTCATGCTGGGGCAAGTGGTAACTTTTTGGCAAACTTTTTGATTGTAAATAAGAACTTGCTTGAACCACAATTTCGTATAGATTGGCAACAACATAATACTAACATCTATTTTGCTGGCAACAGTTCCAGTGTTGATCGTCGAATTGTGTTTTTTGATGATGTTGTTGTATTGGATAAAATTTGCAACATATTAGAACAAGGTACTCACCAAATAGTCCTGAGTCATTATCTGTCAGTGAGCCGACTACGCAATGTAAAAGAGGAAGTATGGGTGCGAAAGATATATCCTAAGACTAATATTTTTGGATTGATTAAGAATATACATTTTAAAAAACAAAGTTTAGAGTTTACAGATTATTCAGGTGCTGATTTTAGAACACAGATAGATCAAGCATTTATGATTATTGCCGATCACTATCAGATAATAAAACAAGATCAAGATTGCCCAGATGATCTTACTATTGATTTTGGTTTGTTGTATAATGTACAATACCTTGTTGACCTGTTTGAATCAGTGCATGGGTTCGCTCCAGACAAGTTAAAAATAGATTGGGCACAAACTTATATCGACCAACAATTTGCTACCTGCAATGATTGTGACTACAAAGATATGCAACAAATAATTGATCATGTGCAACCTAAAGATTTTTTTGATGTTGCTCTGGTATTGTTTATATACGAAAAAAATCACAACACCGTTGATCGAAACAGACTATGGACAATAGATCATCTGCCCGACAATATAAATGATTCGTTGAAGTTTTTTATAACTAACTCTACAAAATACACAATTTTCAATAAGGATTAAACTTTGTTAAAAGAATACGGACTTGATGTCCAACGACTATTTCTAGAAATGATGCTGGAAGACGCCACAAGTTATGTGCGTGTTCAAAACATTTACAATCCGCAGAACTTTGACCGAAGTTTGAGACCAGCGGCTGAGTTCATCAAAGAACACACAGACAAACACAAGACCATGCCCGACAGGTCACAGATCTCTGCGACCACAGGCATTAAACTTGCGACAGTGCCGGACTTGAACGAAGGCCACTTTGACTGGTTCATGGGTGAGTTTGAAGCATTTACCCGACGTCAAGAACTTGAACGTGCTATTTTGAAGTCAGCAGACTTGCTGGAGAAAGGCGAATTTGAACCCGTTGAAAAACTCATCAAAGATGCAGTACAGATATCACTTACTAAAGACATGGGCACGGATTACTTTGCTGATCCTAAGGCTCGCATTGAGAAATACTTTAACTCGGGCGGACAAGTAAGCACAGGATGGCCACAACTGGACAGATTGTTGTACGGTGGGTTCAGTCGAGGCGAACTAAATATCTTTGCAGGCGGATCTGGTTCGGGTAAGTCACTTGTGATGATGAACATTGCCCTGAACTGGTTGCAACAAGGACTTAGTGGAGTTTACATTACACTTGAATTGAGTGAAGAACTCACAAGTTTACGAACTGATGCTATGTTGACCAACATGAGCACCAAGGACATTAGACGTGACATGGACACAACTGAACTCAAGGTAAAACTTGTGGCCAAAAAGTCCGGCAACTATCAAGTGAAAGGCTTGCCGGCACAGAGCAACATCAATGATATTCGTGCTTATTTGAAAGAGTATCAGATTCAAACAGGCAAGAAGGTAGACTTTGTGATGATTGACTACTTGGACCTGCTGATGCCTGTGAGTGCCAAAGTCTCACCCAACGACTTGTTTGTGAAAGACAAGTATGTGAGTGAAGAACTCCGCAACTTGGCCAAAGAGTTGGCAGTACTAATGGTTACTGCATCGCAGTTGAATCGTTCAGCAGTTGAAGAAGTAGAGTTTGATCACTCGCACATTTCAGGTGGCATTTCCAAGATCAACACAGCAGATAATGTATTTGGCATCTTTACTAGCAGAGCAATGAAAGAGCGTGGCAAGTATCAAATTCAATGTATGAAGTCACGGAGTTCAACTGGTGTTGGTCAAAAGATTGATTTGGAGTACAACATTGAAACCATGCGTATAACAGACGAAGGCGGCGACGAAAAAGACAACTTCCGTGGCGGTGCCAAACCCAGCATCATGGATTCAATCAAGGCCAAGAGTCAAGTTAAAATCACTGAAGAAGGCGAGTCTAGTACACCACCTTGGGAACGAGCCAAGCCCAAGGAAGACTTTGATCTAGAAGCACCTAAGGTCACTGCAGATGTACAAAGTGCTAAATTAAAACAACTGCTGGGGCAGATTAAACAATCGTAATATACATTGTTAATTGTATCAATGGTTTATCTAACGCCAATAACCGATAAATAAATCAAAGGTCACTGCCTCAAATGCAAAAACGCACCAGAAGTTTGTTAGAAGAATTAGACTCAATGTATGTTGAGCGTGAGCGCCATCTAGTGATAGAAAGCCGTGCCAGCAACGTAATAGCCAGTGCTATTAATCTGCTGGAGCAAATTGACGCCGCTTTTCCGCCAGAGCAAGCAGAAAATCTAACCCGTAAACTGCTCAACGCTATTCGCACTAGAGATGCTGGCCGTTTCGAAAGAACAGTGAGACGTACCCATGCAGATTCATGAATTGACTCGAAAACAACTGAATGAAGTTGATCTGGCTGGACCGAGCGGGCTTTGGTCTGGAATCAAGTCTGCGGCCAAAGCCATGGTACAGCCTGGCGGCGCGAAAGATGCCCTTAGAACAGTGGCTCCTGGTGCCAATCAAGGACTCGGAGGAACAGCGGCATTGGCAACTAGTGATTTTGCCAAACGTATGCAAGCCCAAAGTACAAACAAAGCATTTGATCAAGTGGCAAAAAATTTGCAAGGCAACTGGGAACAACGCAGAGCGGCACAAGTAGGTGTAGCCGCTAAATCTGGTCAACCAATGACACAACAGACTATTGATGCATTAATTGATGATTGGTATGCAACCACAGTGATTCCTGTAAATCTAAGGTCCGAAAAAAACACATACATGAATCCATCAGGCGGCCCTGCGCCAGCAAAAATTGTTTCAACCTTGCAGAACATAAAAAATGCAGAAACGTTACCGGATGCACAAAGACAACAAACACAAGCCACTGAAATTAAAAATTTAGCCGTGGCAACATCTGCAATGTCACAACTTCTTGCGCAACAAAATCCTCAATTGGCTGCCGCTGCCGCTAAAAGCGCACCCAAAACTGGTAGTGCCCAAGTAGCACAAGCAAATATATCAAAAGCGGCTGGAATAAGTTCAACACAATTGTCTGCAATAGAAAAAATTACAGGAGCATTGCCTCCGGTGACCAGTCGTGATCCTAACACAATAGCATATCTCCGAGCATTAGGATTTGACGTACAATGAACTTATTCGAAGGTGGTAACGTATTTAAAGATGCTGACGGAAACCCACTCACACAACGCATCAATCAAACAGATGTACCCAGCACTGTAACATGGCTGGAACAATTAACTGGTCTAGAATTTCCACGTGAGCGTTGGTTGGGTTCAACAGGCAAAGCACCCACATCAGGTGACATGGATCTAGCAGTTGATGCCAACGAAATTTCCAAAGAACAATTGGCTGCCAAACTAGAAGCCTGGGCCCGTAGTCATGGCCAAGATCCTAGAACCTGGGTCAAGAAATCAGGCGAAGTTCACTTGCGTACTCCTATCACAGGCCGTCCCGAACTTGGATATGTACAAACAGACTTTATGTTCTTCCCTAATCTAGATTGGGGCACATTCTACTACAATCAAACATTTCCATCAGCCTACAAAGGCATGCACCGTGCGGTGCTAATGAGTTCAATTGCCAAGCAACTGGGACTTAAAATAGGTGCCAATGGCATGTTCAGTCGTGCCACAAATGAACTTGTGAGTCAAGATCCAGACTATGTGGCCAAGGCCATCTTAGGATCAAAAGCCACTAGAGAAGACCTGGGTAATGTAGAAAGCATTTACGCATTCTTGGCCCGTGACAAAGATCGCGATGCCAAACTCAAAGACTTCCGTGAGTATCTAGCCAAAGAAGGACTCAAGGAGCCCACACAACTGGAAGAAAGCGGTGACGTTTATTTCCTGGCACGCCTGCGTGACCGTATTGTAAATCAAGGCATGTATGCTTTGGTAGAGGCAGCCGCGCCTACCCCTGCTGCCGCACCTGTGGGTGGCAAAGCCAAGGGCATCGAGCATCTAGAAGATTACGTATTTAGAAATGGCACAGCCGGTGTCAAAACAGCACTGGCCATTGTGGATGCCTTCAAAGAAAATTCCAAGACTGCAAGCGTCAAATGGGATGGCAAACCTGCTGTGGTATTTGGCCGCAAGCCCGACACCGGAGAGTTTGTGTTAACAGATGATGCAGGCTTTACTGCCACCGGCTACAATGGTTTGTTTACCAGTCCTAGAGCCATTGCTGGCAATATGGCACAGCGTGATGCCAATGCCGAAGCCAAAGGCAACAAAGCAGACCGTGTACAAACACTCTTACCAGTGTATGAAAAAATCTGGCCCTACTTGGAGGCAGCAACTCCCTCCAACTTCCGTGGTTATGTCAAGGGCGACTTGTTGTATACCACGACACCTCCTGTGGTAGCAGGCAATGTAGAATTCAAACCTAACACAGTGGAATATCGTATTCCGTTAAAGAGTGCCCTGGGTACAAGAATTGCCGATAGTGAAGTTGGCGTGGCAGTACACACCATGTATGAGGACGCTGGCGCTGCCAAACAACCACTCAACAGAGTCAAGTTCAATCCTGTGCCAGGCCTGTTGTTAATCGAACCCATATATGCCAAGTCCGTGGAAATTGAAAATCCCTACGTAAAAAAGATCAAGAGTCTATTGCGAACAATGGGCCCTGCAATTGACACCTTGTTTAATCCTGCTGAATTACGTGCCGCTAAAATCACTGACTTGGCCAAATTGGCAGTAGATTATATCAACCGGCGCATCAATCCTGAATACCCTGCTTACACCGGAGACTTTAAAGATCTGGTACCGGGCTTTATGGACTACTTGAAATCCACGCAAACTCCGCAAAAGTTCCGCAACATCACAGAATACCTGCGTAGTCCTACTTCCAACGAAGGCGCCCTGGCCGCTGCCTTTGTGTTGTTTGAACTGCTACATGATTTGAAACTGGACCTGCTGGGCAAACTGGATGCACAAGTACCGGGCAACGAAGGCTGGGTGTTTGCCACCCCTGCAGGCTATGGTAAGGCTGTGAATCGCTTTGATTTCACCGCCAGAAACCGCCAAAGAAACAACCCCACAACCACCTAAGATTTTGCCAATTTCATAAATAAGAGTAGGGCGAGAGCCTACTTATTAGGAGATTTTAAAATGGCAGTATTTACAAAAACAAACGGTACCACCCAACCAGTATTCCACATGGACACTGGCAATGCGCAAATTGTTGGAACATCCAACATTGCGGCAACGGGTTCGGTCAACTTTCAAGGACCAAAACTAGACTTTTTCTCAGTGGTGGCTAACGCTTCATTGGTCACAAGTGCTAACGTTAACGGTTACATCAACAACATTTTGCAAGCGATTCAAACCAAAGCAACAGTTGCCATGTATCAAGTTAGCCCAGCAGCCCCGACTATCTTGAACTTGGCTATCTACCCAACTGATGCTTACACAGCCGCAACGCTGTTGACCACGGCTAATACCAGTGCAACAGTTGCTTCCGGTGGTCAAAACATCCAGTTGAACAGTGCCGCAGGTAACGCCGCATTCACCACAAGCGCAAGTAACTTCGCTCCAGTCTAATTTTAGATTGCGTGTGATCGACCCTGGACGTAAAAAATCCAGGGTTTTTTGTTGGCCGTAAATACAGCCATGACTACCAGGATTCGTGTGACTACTCAATTTGACTGCACAGCCACAGGGGTCACGGGACACTTTAGAACCAATGTGTTGCCATTTGATGATCGTGAAGGTCAATCTGTAACAGATCAAATGACTTGGACTAGATCAAGAAACCAACAACGCAATTGGGAAACCATACTACAGATCATTGGCCTGTATACACAGGCACAAGATATTTCGCCTACAGAGCACATCAATGAAAAATGGCAATTTGAATTCTCCACTGATTTTGATGATGTGTTTAGTGCTCATGGCGATCCATTGGGCTTGCTAAAAACCGCCTGTCGCGGAGTACCAATGTTTTACGACCTAGACACTCAGCCCAAAACTGATCAATTGGATCCAGACCAGAACATTGAATTTGCCATAGTGGACCATAAATAACGTATGGGAGCACACATGGTTGATACAACTGATATTGAAAAGAAAAGTCTCGAAGCCCACGTTGAATTGTGTGCAGAACGCTATCGTGCTCTGGAACTGCAAATAGACAGCGTCAAAGCAGAAATATCCTCTGTAAAAATAGTGGTACAAGAAATGCATGGCATGATGCACGACATAGTCAACAAACGCAACAATCAAATCATAGGTTGGGGCATAGGAATTATTGGATTTTTAACAGCAACCTTGGGCTATGTGATCTCAAATTTTGTGCTGAAATGAACGCCAGCCAAAAACTTGCGGCATTGGCCGAGCGAGAGTTGCCTAAATTGCTAGATCATGTGATTGTGGCAGATGGTGAAAAATACCGTGTGTTTGGCTCATATGTCATGCGTCAAACCACCCAGGGATATTCACTAACTTATCAAGACACGCCGGTGGGAACATTTACCAGCACTAGAAGCGCAGTGGCCTGGTGTATAGCCGATAAAAACCGTCAATACCGCCTGGCTAATGAAATACAGCACCTGGATTTTACCCTGTTAAGATTGCGCAACGACATTGAAGTACGTAGCAGTCAAGCCCAAAAAAGTTATGGAATATTTTGGGAAACAGTCAGTGCCAAAGCCGCACACAGGCGAGAACAAAGTCAGCAGATAGAAAATGAATTAACAAAATGTATAAATTCGGCTAAATACTGGCAACTTCGAGGAAGCAACAATGAAACTGCAAGAACTGGCCGTAACACGCCCTACAAAACAAATCGCTAAAGTGTTCGAGAGTCACTTTGACCAACGTCTATCTTTTGACTCAATGAACCGTGGCCAAGTGCGCGGCATGCTACAACGTGTGCGTGGCCTGGTCAGCGAACATCGCGCCAGCCCAGCATTTCATTACAGCGAAAAGAATCCTGCCTATCTAAAACTCATGATGATGGAACAGGCTCTGACACAACAACTTCGCGAGTATGGTGCTTCCACATCAGGCTCTACTCCTGGTGCACCCGGTGCTACTGCCGCATTGTCGACTGTGCAACAGCAACAGAAAAAGAAACAGATGCAGGATGAGATCAAGCAAAAGCAAAAAGAAATTGCCGACTTGCAAAAAGCCATGATGAATCCAACAATGGCAGCAGAAAACAACACAGGCAACTTCTTGCGTGAATCAGAAATTCAACAAGCACAAGTGGTATTGGCCGCACAAGACATGGTTGACCGTGTGCAGAAAATGTTGGAAGACACAACAGAAATGCAATTTAAAGAATTGCCCGCATTGGTTGATTCAATCAAGAATGAAGTTGGCATGGATCAAGCCGCACAATTCAATGCAGATGCAGCCGCCGCACTGTCAGGACTGGTACAAAATTTACAGGCCAGCAAAGGCCAACTGGAAGCCGCACTGGGTGTGGTAACAGGCCAAGGTGCTGGTGCTGTGGTGCCTGGTGCTGAAATGGGCGCAGACATGGGTGCCGAGTTAGGTGCAGACATGGGTGCTGAACTAGGCGCAGAGGCCGGGCTTGATGCCGCTGCCGCTGATGCAGGCGCTGAACTTGAACCAGAACCCGAAGCCACTACACCAGCCGCCAGTTTGGGCCGCGGACGTAGATAATGCGTATCGACGAAGTTGGCAACGGCCGGTCAGATGACACAGCCGCTCGACTTTTAGGCTTGGCCGAATTCTTATTGGGCCGAGCACGAGACACAGGTGGCCAAAAACAAATCAGCATGCAGACTTTTTTGAATCTGGCTCATAACATGCAGATTGATCTTACCCCAGAAACTCTTCAGAACATGGCCAGCCAGGCACCTCTCAATGGCGTGTTCATGCCCATTGAACCCAATTCGGGTGTGATCAAATTCAAAGGCAATGATTCTGGTACTGTGCCCATGCCGGTGAACCAAGCCCAAGACATTGTGGCTGCGGCAGCCAAACGAGCATTAAAATAAATCAAATATAGTCAACTAACGATTGACCTAACATGTTAAATAGTGTATACTCAACTATGGGGAGGCGTATATGAAACTGCGTAAATTAAGAGACAAATTATATCATGCCATCTTCAAACATGATAGTGCTAAAGAAAAAAAAGTTTGGTTCAAGATCCTTAAAAAATCTACCAAACACAAACACACTGAGGACATACGATAATGGCATATTCAGATCGAGTGATTGATCACTACGAAAATCCACGTAACGTGGGTAAATTTGAAATTGACGATACCGTTGGTACCGGCATGGTTGGTGCGCCTGCTTGCGGTGACGTAATGAAGTTGCAGATAAAAGTAACAGATGGGATTATCACAGATGCAAGATTCAAAACATATGGATGTGGAAGCGCAATCGCGAGTTCTAGCCTCGTTACGGAATGGGTCAAAGGTCGTACACTTGAAGAAGCAGGATCCATTCGAAATAGCCAAATTGCTGAAGAACTTGCTCTTCCACCAGTCAAAATCCACTGTTCCATCTTGGCCGAAGACGCCATCAAAGCCGCAGTAGCAGACTATCGCAAAAAGCATGATCTCGTTCACTGATACAGCACGGAACAAAATACAAAAGTTAGTTACAACCAAAAACTATGCTGGTATTCGTCTTGGGGTTAAAACCACAGGTTGCTCCGGGCTTGCTTATGTGTTAGAGTATGTTCGAGAATACACATCGGAACAGTATGTTATCAATTATGCACAGCCAGAATTTGTTGTGCTAGTAAATCAAAAAGACAACGTGTATCTTCAAAACATGACAGTAGACTATGTGCGCCAGGGTCTTAACGAAGGCTTTGAATTCTCAAACCCCAATGAGCGTGACCGTTGCGGTTGCGGAGAAAGTTTTCGAATATAGTTGACAGTTGGACTATAATAGTCTATAATTGACTATAATTATGTATAATCCAAAATTCGACTATCAGCCTATTCCCCGAGTCACAATAGAGGGTCGGCGTTACTATGCCACCCCTGACGGCAACAACTTGCCGTCAGTGACCACAATCCTAGACAAAACAAAACCCCCAGAAAAAGTCGAAGCACTAAACCAATGGCGACGTCGTGTGGGCGCAGAAAAAGCACAGCAAATCACAACTGAAGCAGCCAATCGTGGCACACGTATGCACACGTATCTTGAGCAGTATGTCAAGGAGGGTGCTATCAAAGAGCGCGGATCAAATCCTTTCTCGTGGCCCAGCCATGTGATGGCAGAAACTGTGATTAGAGATGGCCTTAAAAATGTCAGTGAATTTTGGGGCATTGAAGTTCCGCTATATTTCCCCAGCATTTACGCAGGCACAACAGATGGCGCAGGTATACATTTGAATGAAGAATCCATACTGGATTACAAACAAACCAACAAACCCAAAAAGCGCGAATGGATTGATGATTACTTTGTGCAACTGTGTGCCTACGCAGAAGCACACAACGAATTACATGGTACACGAATACGCAAAGGCGTGATTTTGATGTGTGTCAAACCCGATCTAGATGAGCAACACAATATCATTGGCGAGCCACAATATCAGGAATTTGTGCTGGAAGGCGCAGAGTTTGATCGTTACCGAGATCTATGGTGGAAAAAGGTCGAACAGTACTACATGCTAAATATGTAATATCCAAAGGACTATCACCGTGGCAATTGTACAAGTATCTCGAATCACAAATCGTAAAGGTCTAGCAGAAAATGTGCCGCAACTGGCCGGCGCAGAACTTGGCTGGGCCATCGATGAACGTAGACTGTTTATCGGCAACGGCACCCTGCAAGAAGGCGCCCCTGTCATTGGCAACACAGAAGTGCTCACTGAGTACTCAGACGTGTTCACTGGTCGCACACAGTTTTCGTTTGGCAACTATGTTGTAAATGCAGGAACCACTGCAACCTTGGCCAACAATGCCACCACAGAAACGGTGTTTACCATTGACGCCAGCACAATTCCAGCGTTTGAAGTAAAATACATGATACGCCGGGGCGTTTTTACTAGAACCGGCACATACATTGTTGTAGGCAGTACAGATGGTTCTGGTAGTCTGCCAACCCCAGTGGATGCTAATCCTTTACAAAACGGATCTACCGGCGTCACCTTCACAGTGACTGAAAGCGCCAGCACTATTACATTTGCTTACTCCAGCACCAACACAGGTGTAACTGGAACTCTTTATTATTCTATCAGTTACTTTTTACCTACAGTTTGATGTGGCCGCTTACATTTGAACAGCGCCTACATGCGTGGGGCGCTCTTCGCGAAACAGTACAACACGCACCGGTTGAACAAGTCCTTACCGAAGTCAATACCTGGTGGTTTCAAGCACCTTGGCGAGCATATCATTTGCACTGGGATGATCGGCCAAACTGGCCAGATCCTTGGGAACTTTTAAGCGATAATATCTATTGTGATCTTGCTCGCGGGCTGGGAATCCTGTATACTATAACTCTGCTGGATCGTGCTGATCTGCAGGATTCAATATTGGCGGAATCAGATCAGGGCAATTTAGTCCTGGCACAGCAAGGGAAATATATATTGAATTGGGACTCGCAACAAGTGTTAAATATCAATCCAGGGCAGATCAAGGCCCAGCACAGCATAACGCAAGAACAAATACAACAACAAATCGGATAACAATGAAGCAAATTATAGTACAAAAACGCAGTGGTAGCCGCGAGCCACTTGCATTGGAAAAATGGCAAGCACAAATAGCCAAGGTTTGTGCAGGCATAGCGGATGTCAGTCAAAGCATGATTGAGATCAAAGCCCAGTTGCATTTTTATGATGGCATCACAACCAAAGAAATCGACGGCATCACACTCAGAGCCATAGTGGACCTGATTGACGTAGAATCAAACCCTGATGTGGGCCACACCAACTATCAGTTTGTGGCAGGCAAGCAACGACTATCAATGTTGCGTAAAGATGTATACGGTTCATACGATCCTCCTCACCTGTATGAGATTGTGAAGCGGAATGTGGCCACTGGCCTGTACACTCCTGAACTCCTGGAATGGTACTCAGAGGAAGACTGGAATCGCATGGAAGACATGATTGATCATGTGAAGGACGAACAGTATTCATATGCGGCAGTGGAACAACTGATTGAAAAGTATCTGGTCAAGAATCGTTCAACAAAAGAAATTTACGAAACACCACAAGTGCGTTACATGATTGCGGCTGCCACGGTGTTCCACACGGAAGAACCCAACACAGCCCGTATGCGTTACATAAAGGAATACTACAATGCCGCAAGTGATGGATTATTTACCCTTGCTACTCCCGTCCTTGCTGGTCTCGGTACCCCTACTAAGCAATTCAGTTCGTGCGTACTCATTAGGAGTGATGATGACCTGGATAGTATTTTTGCTAGTGGTGAAATGATGGCCAAGTATGCCAGCAAACGTGCTGGCATTGGCTTAGAAATTGGACGACTACGTCCACTAGGGTCGCCCATACGTGGCGGCGAAATCATGCACACCGGCATGATACCATTTTTAAAGAAGTGGTTCGGCGACTTACGCTCATGCTCACAAGGAGGTATTCGCAATGCAAGTGCTACTGTATTTTATCCCATTTGGCATCATCAGTTTGATGATCTTATTGTTCTTAAGAACAATCAAGGAACCGAAGAAACCCGAGTCCGGCACATGGATTATGGGGTTGTGCTTAGTGCTTTCTTCTGGAGACGATTTAAAAACAAAGAAAACATAACATTCTTTGATCCCAACCAGGTACCTGATCTGTATGAAGCGTTCTATGCCAACACTGAACGTTTTGAAAAACTTTATGTCGAGTATGAAAAGCGTCGAGACCTGCGTACCAAGACCATGAGCGCGGAAGAAGTGTTCAAGTCAGGCATACTCAAAGAGCGCACTGACACCGGTCGCATCTATCTAGTGTTCATTGACAACGTTCAGAATCAAGGTCCGTTTGATACTGAGTACCATACCATTTATCAGAGTAACTTATGCCTGGAGATTTTGCTCCCAACAAAATCTTTCAAGCGAATGAATCCTGAACGCAAGTTGATTAGAGTTAAAAAGTCCAATGTTAATGAGTTTATGAAAACTAAACCCACAGACATAGTTAAAATTAGGAAAATAAAATAGTAGGTAATAGTATTACAAGGTAGAACATTATGAACAAAAATATAAGAGATTACATCAACTTAATAGAAACCGCCCAGCAAGGTGTGGCCGAAGGCTTGAACGAATTTGCACCAGATGGATTTAACGGTGGCAATGACGGCGAAGAGTTTAGTCCGGAAATCGCCAAGATGGCACAAGAAGATGGCTTTACAAAAGGTGCGAGTCTTGCTGACGGTGCAACATTAGAACGAGCAATTACTATTAACCACTGGCACGACCAACACGGTGGTATGTATAAACAATACTTTGCTAAAGGCTTCAAACAAGGTCGTATGAATAAAATCCGTCACGACAATAAACAATATAATCTCAACTTGAAGTTGATGAAAGACGGTAGCATTAGACGTGGAGAACAGAAATGAACGAACAAGTTAAAATACTTTGGGCTAAGGCAGCCGAATCAAACTTTGGCGATAGTTGGGAAGAACAAACTGCCTTTATGTCTAAGTTCGCCGAGTTGATTGTGAGAGAATGTGCCGATATTGCTAATGCTGGTATTGATCCTGCTGAATCACATTTGATCGGCGATGATATTTTAAAACATTTCGGAGTTGAAGAATGAACAAATTATATGAAGAAATAGAATGTCTACCGGAAGAACTGGATGATGAATACGAATACTACGAGATTGACGAAGCAGAGGGTAGAATCGCCCTGTGTACGCTGGGAAGTATTAACTGGGGTGCATTCAGGAATCCTGAAGACATGCGCCGTGCTTGTAGAATTCTGCAGAGATCCTTGTGTAATATTCTTGACTACCAAGACTTCCTGTCAATCCAATCGCAGTTATCAAATGACGAAATCCAGCCGCTTGGTATCGGTCTTACTAACTTGGCTTACTGGCATGCCAAGCGCGGACTCCAATATGGTAACAAGGACGCTTTGGCCGAAGTCAAGTCGTGGATGGAACATCAGGCTTTCTACCTTACCGAAGCCACAGTTGAACTTGCTAAAGAGCGGGGCCGTTGCAAAGATTCGGACCGCACCTGGTACGGTCGTGGTATCTTTCCCTGGGAACGACGGGCCAAAGGAGTCAATGAACTCACGGACTTCTCTCCTGAACTGAACTGGGAAAGCCTACGTGCTGACATGCGAGCATATGGTGTGCGCAATGCCACACTGATGGCTATTGCTCCTGTTGAAAGTTCTAGCGTGGTAATCAACTCAACCAACGGCATTGAAATGCCAATGAGTTTAATATCAGTTAAGGAATCAAAAGCAGGAAGCCTTACGCAGGTTGTGCCTGAGTACCACAAGTTGAAAAACAAATATCAAATGATGTGGGCACAAAAGGACTGTGATGGTTATTTGAAAACAGCGGCTGTGTTAGCGGCCTATGTTGATCAATCAATCTCAACCAACACATTCTACAACCCAGCACACTTTGCAGATCGTAAAGTTCCCACAACATTGATTGCTAAAAATCTAATGCAGGCACACCATTGGGGGATTAAGACCTTCTATTATAGCCTTGTGAATAAGCAAGGATCAAAATCTACAGATGAAACCGCTCCTAATACGCCACTTGAACAGATCGACTTTGATGACGAAGATTCCTGCGAAAGTTGTAAACTTTGATTAGTAAATAATAGTATTATTATTGTCTATTAGATAAATAATAGTATGAATTACAAAAAACACTACGATATGTTAATTGAAAGAAGCCGCACTAGAACTCTTACAGGATATGTTGAAAAGCATCATATTATTCCTAAGTGCCTGGGCGGTTCTGACGATAAAGATAACATTGCAGTATTAACACCAGAAGAACATTTTTTAGCACATCAACTATTAGTTAAGATATATCCTAATAGTCCTCCTTTAATAAACGCCGCGGTTATAATGACAACTCATCATACTGAATCTAGAGCAAATAATAAATTATTTGGTTGGTTGAGACGCCGAGCATCCGAATACAGAAAAGAGTGGTTGCTAGAGAATGGACATCCTAAGGGAATGTTAGGAAAGCATCACAAACTTGAAAACATTAACAAGATTACATCAGGTATAAAACAGAAAGCAGTTGAAAAGAGAATAGAAGTATACACATACAATCTAGATGGGTCTTTTTATAAAAAATATGATTCCTTAATAGAATGTGCTCAGGACTTAAAAACAAATGCATCAAATGTAAAGTATACAGCAGAAGGAAACTTTGGTCATTGTAAACAAAAACAAATAAGATATGAGTTTTTTGAAAATATAGAGCCATATGTTAAACCATCTCCTCTTAAAGGTAAAAAGAAAACTGAAGAACACAAATTAAATCAAAGCAAAGCAATGAAAGGTCGTACTCGCAGTGATGAGTGGAAAGCGGCACATAGTAATGCAATGAAGAAATACCACGCAGAGAAAACGGAAACAGTATGAACAGTGTAGAAAAGATCTGGGCTCGGGCCACCGGGCATCTAATGGGTGAGAGTGATCATGACCGTCCAGATGTGCCTATATTAACCTTGAGAGAAGCCCGAATAGCCTTGTTTTTCAAAACATTTTGGGTTATAATACATGTTATAACCTGCGGTTTCATTATAGCCAACACAATTAGACACTGGAACAATTAAATGTTAGAAACCTGTTGTGATATATTAGTCGATGCGTACAAACGCAATTGGATAACCAGTAGAGATGGCAACATCTCTATTCGTCATCACGACCGTGATCACTTCTATATCACACCGTCGGGTGTGCGTAAGCAGACAATGCAACCGGATCAATTCAAGAAGATCGGTATTCACGGACTGTTGTGGCAAGAAGAATATTATACTGATATCAGTGCTAATCTAAAACCCAGTGGAGAGATTCCGTTGCACTTTGGCCTACAACGAGCAATGGGGCAACACAAGGATGATGTGCGGGTAGTAGTGCATGTGCATCCGACCTATTGCATCGCGGCCATGCATGCTGGTATTGATTTGAGCACTATTAGCGATAGTTTTCCAGAACTCAATCGTTACACACGAGTAGCACCCAATGTGGGAGATGTGGCACCTATCAGTCAAGAACTTGCTGATGCGTGTCATCGTAATCTGGGATTAGACCCAGCAGGCAATATCAAATTTGATATTGTGGGTATCAAGGGGCATGGAGTAGTGGCCATTGATGTCACACCATGGCGTGCCTATGAGCACATTGAAAGATTAGAACACATTTGCAAGATAGTACTTGCATCAGGAAAATATTAAAATGAGTCGAGCACAATACAATTTAAAAACAAAAACAGATTATCTCAATCGCAAGATGTTTCTTGACCCAGCAGGTCCAGTGACAGTTCAACGATTTGAAGAAGTCAAGTACAACAAATTGGTCAAGTACGAGCAAGAAGCACGTGGCTTCTTTTGGGTACCAGAAGAAATTTCACTGACCAAAGACGCACAAGATTTTAAAGATGCCTCAGATACTGTCAAGCATATCTTTACATCAAACTTGTTACGTCAAACTGCACTGGACAGTTTGCAAGGACGTGGTCCTAGCCAAATCTTTACACCTGTTGTTTCAATTCCCGAACTTGAAGCCCTGGTCTACAACTGGACATTCTTTGAAACCAATATCCACTCACGTAGTTACAGTCACATCATTCGCAACATCTACAACGTGCCCAAGGATGTGTTCAACACAATCCACGACACACAAGAAATTATTGATATGGCTAGCAGTGTGGGCAATCATTACGATGCATTGCATGTGATCAACTGTCGTAAGGAAGCAGGCGAAATAATTACAGAGAATGAACACATCCGAGCAATCTGGTTGGCACTCAATGCCAGTTACGCACTAGAAGCATTCCGTTTCATGGTATCATTTGCCACAAGCCTGGCCATGGTAGAGAATCGTATCTTTATTGGCAATGGCAATATTATTCAATTGATCCTGCAAGATGAAGTGCTACACAAAGAGTGGACTGGTTGGTTGATCAATCAAGTGGTCAAAGAAGATGCTCGCTTTGCAGAGATTAAGGCCGAATGCGAAGGCGAAGTATATCAAATGTACCTGGATGTGATCCGTGAAGAAAAAGCCTGGGCTGACTACTTGTTCAACAAAGGTCCTGTAATTGGTCTCAATGCAAACATTCTCAAAGACTTTGTGGACTTCACTGCATTCAATGCACTCAAAGAAATCGGAATCAAGTATACTGAAGAACATCCACGCTCCACCCCCATACCTTGGTTTACAAGCACGTGGACACCAGTAAGAAACAAACTGCACTGCAAGAGAACGAATCAACTAACTATGTTATCGGAGTTATGAGTGACAGCATTGACTACGACGAATTACCAGAACTATCTTAAGGAAAAATATGAAAGCAATTGTATGGTCAAAGAATCACTGCCCTTACTGCGATCAAGCCAAGAACTTGCTCAAATTAAAAGGCATTGAATATGAAGAACGCAACATCAATGATGGTTGGGACAAAGAGGATTTGTTGGCGGCTGTGCCAGGTGCAAGAACAGTGCCACAGATCTTTCTGGATGAGCAACTGATTGGTGGCTTCACTGAATTGCGTAAACATTTTAGCACTGAGGATTAAATGCCAGAATATACATCAGATTGGTTTTCCAACACAATTGTAAATTTTGAACACATCAAGGACAATTACAACAACTCATTTGATCGTATCCTGGAAATAGGTTGCCACGAAGGTCGATCAACCTGTTGGATGTTACAGAATCTGCTGAGTGATACAGGAACTATCACGTGTGTAGATCCATTTGCCAACCATCATATCAATCCCTTTACTGGCCAAAAGCCCACTGAGGATCGCACCTGGGAAAATAGATTTAGAGCCAATACTGCCGAAGCCAAACAGCCCGAGCAAACCCTAGACGTTCATGTGGCCTTGAGTTTTCCTACCTTGGCCAAATTTATTGTAGAGCAACGTGAGTTTGATTTTGTGTACATCGACGGTAATCACTGCTGTGATGCTGTGATGGCAGATGCTGTGATGGCCTGGAGCCTGCTCAAGCCCGGTGGCTTCATGCTGTTTGATGATTACCTGTTTGAAGACGAACCAGACATACTGGATCGGGGCAAGATTGCCATAGATGCATTCTGCACTAGTTTTACTAGACAACTTGATTTTTATTTGATCAACTATCAGTTGGCTGTGCGTAAGAAAAAAATTTAACAAAGGAAAAAAATGTTACTCGAAATTGACAAAGGCCTTTCTGAAGGCGACGTGGTCACACTCAAACTCACATCAGGTGAGGAAATTGTAGCACGATTAGACAAAGAAACTGACACACACTACAGGCTGACCAAACCCATGGTGATTGCCATGAGCCCAAACGGTCCTGGACTGTTGCCCTACTTGTTTACTGTGAGTCCGGACAAGACCATTGGCCTGAGCAAAAACACAGTAACCGTGGCCACAACTTCAGACAAGCAGTTTGCAAGTCAGTACATGCAGAGCACAACCAATATACAAATGGTTTAAAACACCGGCTTTTCTTTTCCATAAATAATCAATGGGACATCGCTTTGTGATCATGCAGGACGACCAGTTGTCGGAATACACAGAGTACGAACAAATTCCAGATCAGTTTGATCACGTGATTGAGTTTGCTCCGGAGATTCCACCTGGACCCCATACTGATCAACAGCATGAAGAAATTGATCAGTGGCAGGTCAAGTTTGAAAGATTAATGGAAATAGAATATGCCAGCAGCCGCGAGAAAGAGTGATAAATGTGTACCACACTGCTCTCCCTTTAACATAAAAGGTGCCAGTACCACGGTGTTTGTAAACAACAGAGGTGCATCTCGTGTGGGCGATCCAGTTGTACCACACAAACAAGGTGGCGGTGCTGCCGGTGCTGCCGGAACGGCGGCATCTATAGGTGCAAAATTTGCACCGCCACCTTATAGTATTGCAATTGCTGTTGTTGGAAAACTATTAAAGTGTAAAAATCATGCTCCAAGAATTGGAGCAGGATCAAGTTCTGTTTTTATCAATGGAAAAGCGGCTGCCTTTGTAGGTAGCAGTATAACTGGGTGTACCAGTGTTGCGGCCGGCAGCGCAGATGTTTTTATTGGTAGGTAACAGTGCCTTCGATCCTGACCCCACTACAGATGATTGCTGGAGCCACACTCAGCAACAATCAAGGTGTGGCTATTGCTACAAATTTTACCAATGCCATCTCCTCATATACCGGCACCGCACTATTGACACCTTTGTTTGCGGCCCTTGGAAATAGTGCAAGTGCAAATTTAACTCCCACAACTCTTATCAGTTTAGAAACCATGGCAGCCAACAGTTGTCCTGCCCTGGCAGATAATACTCCTGAGGCATATGCCAGCAACATAGGTAACATACTAGGTCCCAGAGTAATTGCAAATTTTACCACCAACTATGCAACATTTGAAGGTTCTATTTCGGGTAATACACTCACCGTGACCACGACTCCAGAACCTAACTTGATCTATGCGAGTCTACAACTCGGTGCTGTTGGTCTCACTGCAAATGCTTTTATCACTGCTGATCTAACTGGCAACGGCGGTGCCGGCGATTACGAAGTAACACCCGAACAAACTATTCCTTCTTCTACCATGGTTGCCAATCCCTCACTGGCTTCTTTTGGCAACAGTATAAATGGATTCACAGGAGTTATTACCGACATCGGTAATACCTATCTTGGACAAGGCAACACCACAGTTTTTGCACAAGTGTTTACCGCGGCACAAAGTTATATAAATCAGAATAATGATTTCATCAACACCGCCTACAATAGTCAAACCTACCTAGGTAGTACATTTACTTCCATGAACAGTTTGATCACAGGTAACTTGACTGATATAAATTTAGCATTACCTGCGTTTGGTAGCGATTTGGCACGATTAGGTTTTCTTATTGATCTTACCAATCTTGGTAATTTTGGTTTACCTAGTTCGGTATTCCGACAATTGGCCACAGTGACCAATCTAACTCCTAGAATTACTGTGGCTCTCAAACAAGTGAATTTCAGTACCAGACAGATTGAAAACATTACCGATCCTGACATGCAATTGACTGACACTGAAGAAGCCAAGTTGTATCGAGCCATGCTTTTGATCACAGGCCAAGCACTTCAGCAGGTTTGCGATATTCTGGGAATCACGTTGCCTGTGTTTGGTGTCAACACAACTCAGCCCCAAAACCCAGGATTGACCTCCATGGCAGACCTATTGAATCCTGTGAAAATATTCCCTACCAGTTTTGCCAGCCTCACAGTGAGAACCTACAATCAAAACACAACCAGTGAGTTGCGAGCCATCTATCTAGATTCAACTGGTACTATCAACAGCAGGTTGCTACAGTACCTGCCAAGATATGTTATAACAGTGGTGCCAGCATGATTACCTACGAACGACTTAGCAAAATTATACCCGCAGATCAAGCCCTGGCATGCAAGGCCATGAGCGTGAGTTTACAACAAGTAAAAAACATAGATACCTTGTCTTTGCCCCAGTTGGCCGCTGCCTTTGTCAACACAGTGACCACCAAGGACCTGGATCAAATCAATGCACTTACCACAGCGGTACCACCTGCTGTGGCACAGTTTTATACTGATTACTATGCCACCGGAACAGGAACAGGAAACACACTGGTGTTGACTGATCTGTTGGGTGCCGCAGTTGGTGTGACCTATATTGATCAATTGAACAATGTTGTGACAACCATTAACTCACTAGGAAATGGTTTGTCAAATCTCACAACCATCTATGTCAGAATGCAAAACACAGTAAATGGTGTGTATGGCAATGCTGTTTCTGGGCCTGTTGTTATTCCTGCCGGTTACGGTAATGGCACTTATACCAATGCTGATGTGGCATTTAGTACTGCTTTGATTCCTAATGCGGTGATTGAAATTGGTAATGTAGTAACTGCTTATCCAACACAGACTACAGCACTCAACACAGAATTTAATACCATGGCACAAAAGATCATCAGCGAAACTGATAATTTAACTCTGGCCACTATAAACATAGCCGAATTGAATACTGATGATCGAAGTCCTGTTATGAGTTTTGTTGAAAGTCTTCCTGAATATGGTGTCAACAAAGAACAAAATGGCCCCACATACTTTCTGGAACAAGTGGCCGATTTAGCCACTCTGGGCGGGCAAGCAATTGTGGCTTGCTTGCGTGAAGGGCAAAATCTAGCCATACTTAATAATGTGGGAATTGGTGTAGATACCAGCATTCCAAGCGAGCCCAGTTTGCCCAGTCCGGTTGCAAATCTTATTCCAGCCACATATACTGAGTCACAAGCAGCCAATTTAGTGGTGATTTAATCACGTTGTGTGTGATTCCGCTAAATATTATTCTGTGTTTGTAATCAAACACTATCTTTTAAAAAGGGAAAACTAAATGAAGAAAATCTTCGCAATCTTGGCCTTGGCCATTTCAGGTACTGCTTTTGCAGCCGACACGTTTACAGTCGAAAGTCAACGTATCAACAACACAGGTGCTGCCGCACAACAACAATATGTGCTGGGCATCAAGAAAGATTTCACGGGCTTTGCCGGTGACTTGGCATTTTCAAATGCACAAACTGACGGTACAAATGCTTTGAGCACACGTATCGAAGCAGGCGCAACAGTGGCCGGTCCAGTTGGATTGTATGCTCGTGTTGCAACAGGTCAAAAGTATAGCAACACTGCTGATTTCACATACTACTCAGTTGAGCCAGGTATTGCAGTCGCAGTTCCGGGCGTGGCAGGTTTGACTGCCAAAGCGGGTGTTCGTTTCCGTAGTGCATTTCAAAGTGCAAACAATGACCAAACACACACAGCCCGTTACTCATTGGCCTATGCCTTGAGCAAGAACGATACCGTCGCTGTCAAGTATGACCGTGTTCAAGGTGACAGCAACCAAAAGATTGTTGCAGTAGCATACACACGTGGTTTCTAAAAAGTAACACTTTTTTATTACCATAAAAAAGTAATACTCAAGTACTACAAAACCCTGCCCTGTGCAGGGTTTTTCTTTTGGTTGACTCGAAATAGCCGAAATGTTATAATCATAACATGAAGTTAGAAATCAACGAAATACTACAGTGGACCGGAGCAGTGTTTATCATTGCAGGTCACAGTCTCAACGCCGTGGGTCCTGCGGCCTATCCCTACAATATCCTTGCATTTTTCCTGGGCACTATACTGTTCATGGCCTGGAGCATTCGTGTTGCAAATAAGCCACAGTTACTGGTGAACATTGTTGCCTTGGCAATTGGGCTCACAGGACTAGTCAAAGCATTTGGTTGACCAATAATTACCCATTTGCTATAATATACACATACAGACACAAAAGGAGCCTAAATTGAAACAACTGACTGAAAGCCAAAAACGTGAAGTTCGCATGTATGGTGTTACCGAAGTCGAACTTCGCGAGAGTGTAGAACGTAGCATTACATTTCGTACGTCAGGACCTGCCATGATGGTGGCCGGGCTAATGAGCGATAGCCAAGAGATGGTGTCTTATGGTCCTCACGACAACGACAACTTTGCTAACATCTTGGAAGACCAGCGTTTGACTCTAAACCGTGCAAAATTTATTTTATTCACTTACATCATGAACAGGGAAACAGCATGAGCCGTATGAGCGAACTTGATATTGACATTCGGTCCTTGCTGGAGAAGGGCCGGACTGCAATGGACATTGCCCGTGAACTGGAGATCCCGGTATCTTGGGTTTACGAGAAGCCAGAGGCACAAGAACCTGAAGAAGTTCTCAGCCCTTTTGCTACAATAAACAGTTGACCAGAAATCCATTTTCGGTTATAATACATTTTTAATTCATTAACTCAGGAGATTTTATGTCTTATTCTTTTGCAGGTACTTCTGTACTAAAAGGTGAACTCAAAGTTCGTTTTGCTAACTCAGACGCTCGTGCCAAACAATTGGCCAAACTGGGCGACACAGATGTAAACATTGTTCAGTTGCCACGTGCAATGGACAAGTCCGAAGCGGTTGCATACTTGCTGGAGTCTGGCTTTGCCAAAGACATCTTGGTTCGTGCCGCACTTGAAGCCGAAGTGGCTCCCCGAGCCAAGGCTAAAGCACCACGCACGGTCAAAGTACGTGTGAAGTCAGTCAAGCCCAAAGCAAAGGTCAAAGTAGACCGCACCGCGGCCACTGAAGCCGAAGTGGATGCATTGTACGAGGCAGTTTACGGTACCAAGTAATGGTTATCAATGCCTTGTTTGTTTGGCTCAGTTGGCGAGTTGCCAACTGGTGCTTTGAAAACGACAGCCCTGGTTGGGGCTGGGTTAATATTTTTTTCAGTGCTTACAACGGTGCTGTGATTATGTATCAATTATTAGGAGATTAACGTGGGACTAGACATGTATGCATACACTGCCGCCAAAGAACAGGCAGATTACGAAACTGGTCAACGTGAGATTGCCTACTGGCGTAAACATCCTAATCTGCACGGTTGGATGGAACGACTTGCTGAATCTAAAAATGTCAAGTACGGCTCATTCAACGGTGTTGAACTAGAACTCACCTGGGAGGATCTGGATGAACTGGAACGTGCAATAACACATGACCAACTGCCAAGTACGCAGGGATTCTTTTTTGGCAACGAGTCAGATGACTTTTACAAAGAACAAGATCTTGAATTCATCAAGAAAGCCCGAGCAGAATTGTTCTTGGGTTTAAAAGTGTTTTATAACTCTTCATGGTAACCACTTAAATATATGAACGAGATCAATTTCTCAAATGAAAGGTTCGATGGCACGATGGCCGCAGGCTGGATCCGCGATCTAGAAAGTTCAGACAGCCGTATACACAAAGAAAAAACAATTGAAAAAGCATTAATGGCAGCCAAATTGGGCAGTGCCGATGCACAATGTTTTCTCTTTAATTGTTACCAGGCCTACAATCCTTTCTACACTTTTAACATCCGTCAGGTGCCAGAGACTGAGGGTCTAACTGGTCGGCCCAACCCTTGGACAAAATTTTGGGGGTTGTTGGAAGCCCTACGCACAAGATCGAGCACAGGTAATCGTGCTAGAGAAGCCATTGAACAAATGAGTCAACAGTTTGATTCAGACGAGTGGAACAACTTGGCTCGACGTGTGATGACCAAGGATCTGCGTTGTGGTATCTCAGAAAAAACGCTAAACAAAGTACTGGGCAAAACAGAGTACCGGATTCCTGTGTTTACTTGTCAACTGGCGCAGGACTCTACAGACCAACCCAAGAAGTTGAAAGGCATCAAACGCCTAGAAGTCAAACTGGATGGTGTGCGAGTACTAGCAGTGGTTGACGGCAGTAATGTCTCTCTGTTCAGTCGCAACGGCAAAGAGTTTGCAAACTTTACACAGATTGCAGACGCTATTGAAGATGCCCGTAAGCACTTTCAATGGGGTCGCGGCACAGGCGGACGTTTTGTATTGGATGGCGAGATTGTGGGCGAGAGTTTCCAGAAACTCATGAAGCAGGCACATCGCAAGAGTGATGCCAAGACCGATGGCATGGTGTATCACATTTTTGATATTCTTCCATTGGAGTCATTGCAAGAAGGCCATTGTAACATACAACAGTACAAACGCATTGAGTGGATTGAGAGTGCCCGAGATCGGCTTTTGGAAACACCTTGCCTGCGTGTTATGAATGGCCTGGAGGTGGATTTGGACACAGCAGAAGGGCATGACATCATGAATCGTTTTGCCCAAGACGCTGTAGCCGAAGGCTTTGAAGGCATCATGATCAAGAGCCTGGATGCACCTTATGAGTGCAAACGCAGTGACTTTTGGATGAAATGGAAACCCACAATCTCAGTTGATCTCAATATAGTGGGTTTCGAAGAAGGAACTGGTCGCAATGCAGGCCGGTTAGGTGCTATAATATGTGAAGGAGAAGACAATGACCGTAGAATTTGTGTTAATGTTGGTAGTGGGTTTAGTGATACTCTTCGTGATGAGTATTGGACCAGTAGGGATCAGTTACTTGGTCACTTGGTTGAAGTCCAAGCGGACGCAGTCACCCAAAATCAAGACGGAACATACAGCCTCCGATTCCCAAGGTTCTTGAGATTCCGTGACTTTGACGCTGGAGAAAAAATTTGATGACACCTTTACATGATATTGTATTAGTAGCGGTTATGGTGGCACACAGTGCTTTTGGCCCTGCACAACTGGAGTACCAATCAGTTGATTATTTTAACTCTTGGACTCGATGCCGCCAAGAGCAACAGAGATTGAGTCAAAAACAGGATAAAAGAACAGCATACATTTGTCTAAAGGTTGATAGGTCATAAATGACAGCACGATCAGCCAATGGTGTTTGCGGACATCTATTAAATCTAATTGACGGAACTGTAGTGTTTCGTGTGTATGATGCTGAACACAATTTCGTGGACTACGATATACACCATAGTGACTTGTGTGTCACCATTGATGACACAGATGCGTACTTTTATCAACGAGATGGTCAAGACATATTGGATCATGCACCTATGACACTGGGGATGACAGATGATAGTTGAAATATTTTTATACGGTTTTATCTCAGCATTCGGTTGGTGGACTGCCACGCACTATGTGATCGAACCACATTTTCCGCCATCCATTGAAAAGAAAGCAGAGCAAAAATGAAAATTGGACTCAGTTATAGTCGATGTGTCCGTGATATTGTGGATGGTGTAGTGGACATTGCGGATGTGTTGGTTCTTATCACTCGTACAGATTTTGATCCGCATGATGACAACCAGTGGCAGGGCATTTGGGAAGGTTACGGCGGCGGCACAGAAAATGCTTACAGTCGTGGATTCTTTAGCCAAAGCAATCCAGAGTGGGCTGGCTATCACGATGAAGATCGTTTTCGTAGTGTGAGCATTGAACTTTGGGAAACTGGTCGATTACACCAGCCACGCAAGTTTGGCTTCCATCCTAGTCGTCGTCCTGAAATTTGGCTCGAAGCCGTTCTGCCCAGCAGTGAACTTGATCGTAACCCTGCGGCTAAAAATGCTTGGGATCAGTTTCAAACCATTGCAGGCCTAACCAATGTCAAACTAGACAAGGAGTATCGATAAAATGAGTAAACGTATTGGACCTATCACACTGGACAGCGAGGCCGCTGATCGAATTACAGTGCTTACTCTCAAAGAACAACGGGCCCACCTCAAGAAGGAACTGACTGAGTGGAAGAAAGATCCCCGGTCAGACTCAAATCCTGGTGGTAAGTGGATGCACCCTGAGGACGTGGCAATCAACACTCGCATGATTGAATCCTTAAACACAGTTATTAAGTACTTTGGCGAATGAAAAAAACTTACTACGAAAAACGTGGCCGCAGGTACGTGCCTGTGGCAGAAAACGACTACGACATGTTTGATGCCTTTCCCAAAGGATCACATCTTGTGATGTGTTACCCAGGCGGGCAAAGCAAACGCTACAATATTAATCCCAACCATGCGGCCTTGCTTGCGGCCAGTCGTGTGGCTGAGTTTGCCATGTGTGATGCTCTGCGCAAGGCCAGCGAAGTACAACCAAGTCGTACACCTCTCACACCTGAGCAAATGGCAGCCTGGAATCATCTGATTGAAGTGTTCGGTGAAGATGCTAGATCTCTATCTCGGGCCAGTGCCCATGACATTGCCGAAGCAGGATTGAAAGCATTGCAATCGGAAGCAGATCGATTAATGAAACACGCAAGTGTAAAAAATGCATACGAACAATTCCTGTTGGTATGCGAATTAACCAAGGAGAGCAAGAGTGCCTAAAAAGCCCAAAATAGCAGAAGTAGAAACTGTAAATCCTGAGCATGACAAACTCCTAGAGGTACTAAAGTTCACGCCACGCACCTACAAAATCAGCATGTGGGGCTATGGTGGCGAAAAAGTCATGGGCACAGTGGACCGTGCGGTATGGGACTACTGCATGGAACACCAAGTTGATCTTTCTGAAATTGCCTGGAGCGATGAAGAAACTGTGCAAGATGACATGAACCTTGATGTGGACCGGTTGCCATTCCCTCCAGGCTCCTGGTATGAATGTGATGACATGGCACATGTCAATGGCGTTAGCCGCAATGCCGGTACACTACAGATTGAAGATGAAACTGGTGCTGTAGTATTTGAACGGAGATTAGAAGATATGGATGGAGGCAGTGACGATAGCCCCGAATGGTCATGCAATGACGAAGCCTGGGTTGGCAGTAAGCCCGCTGGCACAGTGGTGTTCATCGGTACCAGCAATGAAAAAGGCACATTCTTTGAAGGCAATATTGAACTTACACAACCATTTGACATTACCAAACTAACTCTGGGCTACGATGACATTGACGGTGAGGAACTGGTCAACAGCGTGACCTATGATGATGAAGACATTGATAACTTTGGTGGTAGTACAGATGGTAAGAGTTCAGACTTTGGAATGTATCTTGTGATGGATAACAACACCTGGGAAACTTATGCGCCCGAAGAAAAAGACTGGGGTCATCCTCCGCATGGATCAAGTCCCAGCACTTGGGAACGATCTGAGACATTTAAGTTTACAAAAGTCCAACCCACACTGCCTGGCTATTACAGTTGTACATGGAAGCACTTTGGCACAACATATGGCACAGCATACTGGGATGGCACACAGTTTGGCGAATGGGAATACGGCAAGTTCAATCCTATTACAGGAGAGATTGTGACTTGGTCAGGATACAACTGGGACACCGGTTCATGGGTTAACCAACCACCAGAACCTGTAGATATTGCGTGTGACAATAAAAAATGCGGTTGGGTAGGAATGGCATCAGAGCGTCGTGAAGATGCAGACTACAACGACCATTGCCCCGAATGCGATGGCACAGAGTTTACTTGGATTGACTATGATCCAGACTCAGCAGTTGGACGCAAGAATCGTGCTAAGTACTGCGAAGAGTGGGATCCTGCAATTGCAATGGATCGAATTGTAGCATCTGCAGATGAAGAACCGGCCAAGTGGCCAGCAACAAGACCTTAAAGGAGAAAACTATGAATGATACACTTGTATTTAATGATGAACAATACCGTTCAGCAGAACAAATCAACTCGGCCATGGGCCGTGTTTACGGACACATGAGTCTGGCAGTGATTGTGAGTATGCTGGTCAGTTACTGGGTAGGAACCACACCAGAGTTGCTACAATTATTTTTCACAGGCATAACAAAATGGATTGTGATTTTTGCTCCGCTGGTGGCAATCTTTGGTGTGAGCATGGTGCTGGGTAATAACCCAAGCAAACCAGTAGCACAGTTATGCCTACATGGCTTTGCCGCTTTAATGGGTCTGAGTTTTTCAATGATCTTTGCTGTGTTTGCCATGGGGTCAATTGTGAGTGCCTTTATGGGTGCGGCCATCTTGTTTGGTGTAATGAGTGGATATGGCTACTTTACCAAACGCAGTCTTGACAGCATGGGCAAGTTTATGATTGTAGGTTTGATCGCCATCTGTATTGCCAGTATTGTGAACATCTTTATTGGCAGCACCGTGATGCAGATGGTGATCTCCGCACTGGCTATCATTATCTTCTTGGGACTTACTGCCTATGACACACAACAGATCCGTGAAGAACTCAGTGTAGAAACTACTGATGCCGCAGAAGTGCGTGGTGCGTTGACCTTGTACATGGACTTTATCAACTTGTTCTTGAATTTGTTACAACTGTTTGGCGATAGAAAATAAACATTACTGATTTTAGAACAACAATAAGTTGACACGCCACCACTTTCTTTGTATAATGTACATGTGCATGAGCAAGGAGATTGGTGGCGATCTAATGGTATGAGCGGGGTGATCGATTCGCCCGGGCCCGACATAACCGTGGCAGGTAGATATAATGCCCACAAGGTTGAGACACTGTCCAAGACTCAGCAATGAGTCAAAACCGGCTGGTACCCGGTGTATGCTCAAGTTGGAAATCACAGTGAAAGGAAGTTTAAATGTCTGTTAAAATAGAAGCCTCTGACGCCATGCTTCCGTCCCTTGACTCTCTTAAAACAACGGCTTTGCCCATGCACAAATTATATTTTGAATTGAGTGATGTTGACACATGGTATACTATCATGCGAGAAGCACGGGCTCAGTTTGGCAAGAACTGGCGTAGTCAAGCACATGTCAAACGACGACTAGAACATGCCAATCTCTGGCGTCTAGGAGGCTCCACAGAACGTGTGTGGTTTGAAGTGCCAGATCCCAAGTTTGGCACCTGGATAGCAATTAAACATGCTGTTAGACAAGTCGAACCCACCGGTAAATAATACTCTATGATATTTGGTTTCAGCATCCTGTTCACTGCAATCTTGCTCAGTTGTGTGGCCGCTTACTACTCGGTAGCAGGTCTTACTGCTATATTCTCCGCGGCAACTATTCCTGTGATCATCATGGGCGGTAGTCTTGAACTTGGCAAGATTGTGGCCACTGTTTGGTTGCATAACAACTGGAAACGGGCTGGGTTCTTGTTCAAGGCATATCTAGTACCTGCGGTCATGTTCTTGATGCTGTTGACCTCAATGGGCATCTTTGGATACCTTTCCAAAGCACACTCAGATCAAAGTCTAGTATCAGGCGACTCAATTGCAAAGGTGGCAATCTATGATGAAAAGATCAAAATATCTCGTGACAATATTGATGCCAACCGCCGAGCACTTAAACAGATGGATGAGGCAGTGGACCAAGTTATGGGCCGAAGCCAAGATGAAAAAGGTGCCGACAAAGCAGTTGCAATACGAAGAGGCCAGCAAAAAGAACGGGCTAGGATACTTGTTGACATTGAAGCCGAACAGAAAAAAATTACTAGCCTCAATGAAGAGCGGGCACCACTAGCGGCCGAGTTCCGTAAGGTTGAGTCGGAAGTAGGCCCAATCAAATACATTGCGGCCTTGGTGTATGGTGACAACCCTGACTCAAATGTACTAGAGCGAGCAGTACGTCTTGTTATTATCATGATTGTGTTGGTGTTTGATCCACTGGCCTTGACCTTAATCTTAGCCGCCAACAAACAATTCCAATGGGCTAGAGAAGGCACAGGCGGCTTCGTACATGACGAGCCCCGGTACGAGCCCGACGATGGTCCACTAACTCAAGACCAAATTGATCAACTTGATAAATCTGCACAAGCATTTCGAACAGAGCCGCCCGACGATCCTATACCTTGCAACAAGTGCGGCACTAACTTAGTAGATGCGCCGGGTATTGGCTTGTTTTGCCCTAATAAAGAATGTGATGTTATAGACAATGTCAACGGTGAGCAACCTGTTAAGTTCGCACCAATTGAAATGGAATACAAGTTTATAGACGAACACCACGAACCGGACCATGAGCCAGATTTACATGTATACGACGATGAAACTGATGCAGAAAAAGAAGCCAAGAGATTGTGGAAAGCAGTGCATCCTGACGGAACTATAAAAGAGCAAAGGCGCCTGCACGAAACAGGTGCTATAGACACATTACCCTGGCAAGATTATATCAATCTACGTGCAGACAATGATGGCAACCTTTTGAGCACTGGTCGATTGTTAGGCTTTGGTATCAAGTTTCCTGAAAATTCTGTCAAAGGTGACTCATTTATTAGAGTGGATCAAATGCCCAGTGCCTTGTACAAATACAATGGTTCTAAGTGGATCGAGGTTGACAAAGGACTTAGCGACCAGTATGCTTACGACACAGCCTATATTGATCACTTGATCGAGAAACTGACCACAGGCGAATACGACCCTGAACTATTAAACGACGCAGAAAGAGAACAAGTGGCACAACGCTTACAAAACAACAACAAAGGTGCATGATGGCATCAGATTTACACAACACCTGCAGTTTCTGCGGTAAACATAAAGACTCGGTAAAAAAACTCATAGTAGGCGAAAAAGTAGGCATTTGCAATGAATGTGTTGATTTTTGTCAAGGACTATTGGTTGATGAAAAACCACAAACAGTTTCAGATCAAGCAATAGCACCTAAAAAATTAGATCCTGTTGTACTCAAAGAATACCTAGACCAGTATGTGATTGGTCAAGACTCAGCCAAGATCATGTTGAGTGTGGCCATTGTGAATCACTACAAGCGCATCAACAAAATCACAAACGAACCCGAACTAGAAAAAGCCAATGTACTCATGCTTGGCCCTACAGGATCGGGCAAGACCTTGTTGGCCAAGTCGGTGGCCCGTTATCTTGATGTACCATTTGCTATTGCAGATGCCACCAGTATTACTGAAGCAGGCTATGTGGGTGATGACGTGGAAAGTCTTATCACAAGATTGTATACTGCCGCCGATGGCGATATCAACCGAACACAACGTGGTATTATTTTTGTGGATGAGATTGACAAGATTGCTCGCAAAGGTGAGAGTGCCAGTATCACACGAGATGTAAGCGGAGAGGGTGTTCAACAGGCTCTGCTCAAGATGGTAGAAGGTACTGTGTGCCGTGTACCTGCAGGTGGCGGCCGAAAGCACCCAACTGGTGACATGATTGAAATTGATACCAAGAATATTTTGTTTATTGCTGGTGGTGCATTTGTGGGCCTGGACAACATTGTTAAAAATCGTGTGCAAGGCACAAGCATTGGATTTGGTGCCCAGGTAGAAAGCAATACAGATGCCAATCTCTCTCTTACCACACCCGACGACCTGGTCAAGTATGGTATGATTCCTGAGTTTGTGGGTCGATTTCCTAACTGGGTTAGCCTACAAGAACTGTCCAAAGAAGACTTGGTACATATTCTTACAGGGGTAAAAAACAATTTTGTTGAGCAGTACAAGTGGTTGTTTGCCGAAGATGGTGTAGAGTTACAGTTTACAGAGTTAGCCTTGGATACTATTGCTGAACGTACTTTGAGCAGTAAAACAGGTGCCCGTGGTCTGCACAGTGAACTAGAACGTGTGCTGATGCCACACATGTACAATCTCAAACGTTATCCGGGAATAGGTATTAGGTGCGTAGAAATTGGACCTGCTTTGGTAAATATTCCTATAGCACTAGAAGGCACAAATTGAAACTACACGGAAGATCAGTAATAGTAACAGATGGCAATGTTGAACGAGCCTTGCGCAAGTTCAAAAAGAAAATTGCAGAATCTAACTTGATAAATGATCTCCGTGACCGTGAGTTTTATGAAAAGCCCACTACCGAGCGCAAACGCAAAAAATCAGCCGCTAAGAATCGCTGGCGCAAAAAATTAGCAGATCAACAACTGCCTCGAAAACTCTACTGATGTTTATTGAGTTCCAGTTACTGGATCAACCAGGAATGCCATTGCACCTGATAAAAAAAGAACTAGACAAATGGAGTGAACGTTACAACATTCCCTACACCAGTAAAACAGTCAAGTACACACATCGAGTGTGTTTCGAACAAGATAATCTATATAATTTCTTTGTAATGAGTTGGAATCCCAATGGAATTGATTGCTTGAATCAATATGTGGTTGTGTCTGACCGAAACAATAGACAATAAATGAGATTTCGTGTATAAATACACTTGTAGATGCCCATGGTGGGGTCTACAACAAAGTCATATCTTGCTATAAGGAGAAAAACATGACAAATTCTAAAACTCTGACTCTACGTTCTTTTGACGTTCCCCAACTGCACAAATTTGGTATTGGTTTTGACCACCTGTTCGACGATCTAATGCGTGTGAGCAGTCTGCAAAGCAATTCAAATTATCCCCCACACAATGTGATCAAGACTGGTGACGACACAGTTACCATCGAAGTCGCTGTGGCCGGTTTTGCAGAAGGTGAAATCGACATTGCGTTGGAAAAACGCATGCTCACTATTACAGGTGCTCGCAAACTTGCGGAAGATCACACCCACGAGTATCTACACCGTGGCATTTCCAGCCGAGACTTCAAACACACATTTACCCTTGCAGAACATGTGGAAGTCAAAAGCGCCGCCATTAAGGATGGTATTTTAGCAGTTGCCCTTGAGCGCGAGGTTCCAGAAGAAGCCAAGCCTAAAACTATTGCTATCGCATACAATTCCTAATATAATAGTGTAAATACAGTAGCGGGACTGTCCCGCTACTGAACAAACAAGGATAAGAAATGTCGCAAGCAGAAACTATTGTAGCAACAAGAACAAAAAACGCCGTCAAAGAACCAAGTCTGTATCGGGTCATCTACCTCAACGACAACACAACCACAATGGAATTTGTTGTGGAAACCTTGATAGAATTCTTTGGCTATACTGAAGAAACAGCCGCACAAATCACTGTGGACATACATGATGCAGGATCGGCCACTGTGGCAGTGTTGCCGTTTGAGATTGCTGAACAAAAGGGCGGAGAAGTCACCCTGAGTGCTAGATCACAAAACTTCCCTTTACAAGTCAGAATTGAGCCTGACGTTACCAATTAATTTCAATTCGCTTGGGATAATACACATGATTGCGATGCGGAGTGTCACCACGTCCGCGGCAATTGTTGACATAACGTATGCCATTTAATGTTCGATCAACTGTGCCGTGATAGTGTCCAAAACACCAGGTGTGTATTTTGTGTTCAGTATCGTTGGTATGTACCAGGCGCATGAGTCTGTTGCCCATGCAATTAAAATGATAATTGCCCGCTAGATCTATATCGTGTTGAATAAGTTCTGCATTGGGCACAGTATGAGTCACAATCACAATCTTCTTTACATCTTGATGAGTTTGCAGTCGTTGTACACTACTCACTAGATAAGCCGCATCTGTTCTGGCAGCATCTTGTATGCTTTGTGTATCAACCACAACTTCTGGATGTCTTGCTTCGTAGGTATCTTTCATCCATTTTTTGCTACCATCCATGTCTAGCGTTTCGTCTAGATCAAATCCCCACCACCCATTGGTGCCCAGTATAGCCACACCGTCAATTACCACAACATTGTCCTGCAGATAAGTCAGCCTTGGAATTCTACGTATGGCTTGGTTAAGGTCACGATAACTTGAACCTAGATCATTTAATCGATACCGATGTTCGTCATTGCCATCTATATAAAACACTGCGGCATAGCAGTCAGAAAGATGTTTTAAGAACTTCTTAACAGTGGCATAATCTCTGGAAATATCGCCAGCCACCACGCACACTGGACTTGTGGCTTGTCCAGAAAAGTTTAGTTCTTCGTTCCATGTTTCCAGATGTAGGTCGGAAATTAAATCAAATGTCATTGTCATGATACATATTTAAAAGGAATTGCAATGAACATAATATTTGGAACAGAAATGGCAAACAAGGCGCAAGACCGTTATACAGTGCTTGAGTTGGATACTTTTAACCTAGTGCCAACAGATGAAATCACCACTGCGTATTGTTTAGTTGAAACCATACCCATACAAGAAATACCTTCCATTGAGAGCCACAAAGATTTACATGCTAATCTGCTTGTAGAATATAGAAAACGCAACTGGAAATATTGTGAAGATGCCATTGAGTATTTGACCGGCAAATGGGGCGGCGAAGCAGATACTTTTTATAGTGAATTACACCAGCGCATACAAAATCTCAAACAAACAGATCTTACAGAAGATTGGACGGGCCGATTGGATAAGACCGTCGAAGTTGTCTAACAAACTGTGTTTTCTCTTTTCGTCCTAAAAAATGCTGAATTCCATTATTATTTTTAAGTAATTTTAAAAATTCTAAATAGTATTTGCCTCGAGTTTGCTTGACTTGATCACAAGCCAAATCTAAGTTGTTTTTCAATTCATCTCTGACTTGATTGAAAAACTCATTGCTGAAAAAATGTTTCTTATTAAAATCTACAATTCTTTTTACTTCTTGGGAAAAATCCTCAAGTTCCTGGCCTTGTAGGTCTTGTATTTGCTTCATGGATTTTATAATTTTTTCTAGACGCTTTAAACTGTCGGTTTCTTGATCATAGGATTCGTCAATCCAGGGAGCAAATGTTTTGAATCCATAACTTCTTATGTATTCTAAGGAACCAGAACCACTGACCAGTATAAAAGGGTGTCCGCAGGCAATAGGCCTGAGAGTTTTTTCTGTTAAATGTATTCTATTGTCATCAAACACAGTTTCTAAAACCACACTAATTTCAGTGTTTACAAAATCAACATAGTCATAATCTGCACTAGAGGTGCTGGGAAAATTGTTGTTTTTGATTTGATTGATTGACTCTGGAGCAGTTAATTCAAAACTGGTGTTTTTAAATTGATGTTGTGAAAAATGTACACCTTCGCTGTTGATATGCATTACACTGGTTTGGCTGACCCTGTCAAGATTGTGTTCTACCAGCATTTCTAAAAACTTCAACCGATACTCTCTACGATGGCTCCAATCTCTACAGTAAATTAGAAATTTATTTTGAGGTCTTGAATTGATTTTTAGCCGTATGTCATACTCGGCAAACCTATACCAATCTCTGGCAATAACAGCATGTGCCCAATAGTGTATGCATATAAACCCATTCAGGTGATATTGTGCCAAGTCATTGGAATTTTTTTCAGAATGAAGCAAAATCACCTGATCATACATAGTTCCAGATTCTGAATACACGTGAGTTTTTAGATTGAATCCAGCAAACAATGATAATTTTAAAGTGTCAATTAACGGATGATTACTGCTTTTGTTCAAAAAATCTTGATATTGTTCTGGTTGGTTGTAAAAATTCCAATCTAATAATTCTTGATCATTACATATAATCACTGGATATTTGTAAAAAGTTTCTTGATTGTAATTGCGTAACCGATTACAATCTGAAATATTTTTACTGCCGTGTGGATGGAATACATATAGAACTACCGGCTGAGGGGATAAACCTTCTACCCAGTTATACAGATTATCTAAAGGAATACTCATATGAAAAAGATTGGATTTATTGGGATTGGAAAATTGGGTCTCGATTGTGCTGAAGTTATGGCAGAGAAGCATGAAGTCAGAGGCTACGATATTTACCCACGTGCAAGCGACTCAGTAAAAGTTTGTGACATTGATGAATTGGTCAATGAAAGCGAATGGATTTTTATTGCTGTACCTACTCCACATGCAGAAGGTTATGATGGATCTGTGCCATCAAGCCACATGGAACCCCGAGACTTTGGACATAATGCTGTGATTGATGCTATTCATAAAGTTAATGCTCATGCTAGATCGCCCAAGAAGGTCGTGTTGATCTCCACAGTATTACCGGGCACCACACGCCGTAAGTTTTATCCACTTTTGGACAAGCAACATCAGTTCTTGTACAACCCTTATTTGATTGCCATGGGCTCGGTCAAGTGGGACATGGTCAATCCTGAAATGATCATGATTGGCACCGAAGATGGCGCCTGGAATGGTATTGCCGACGAACTCAAGGACTTGTATGACACAGTGATGCAAAACGATCCACGCTACGAAATTGGCACCTGGGACGAGTGCGAATCAATCAAGATCTTCTACAACACATTCATCTCAGCCAAGGTTGGACTAGTCAACATGGTTCAAGACTTTGCTCTACGCATTGGCAATATTGACGTTGATGTGGTCACAAATGCTCTGGCACGAAGCACTATGCGTATCATGGGACCCAAGTACATGACCGCAGGCATGGGAGATGCAGGTGCTTGCCATCCACGTGACAACATTGCGTTGCGTTGGTTGGCCAAAGAATACGACATTGGCTATGACTTGTTTGACACAGTGATGCATGCTCGTGAAATACAAGCCAAGAACCTTGCCATATTCCTGGTTGAACAGGCCAAACAACACGGCATGAGCATTGTGATTCATGGCAAGGCCTACAAGCCTGATGTTGAATATTGTATTGGATCCTACTCAACTCTAGTTGGACACTATGTAAAAGAAGCAGGCTTTGGTGTGAGATATCTTGACCCCTTGGCCGATGATCCTGCAGAAGTTATTACAGAACTGGCAGGACCTGCTGTGATACTATGGGCACACAACCGCAAAATCACATATGAGTACACCGGTGACCAGCCTGACACACTGCCTTACTGTGCTATTCCACGAGGCTCAGTAGTGGTTGATCCATGGCGTAAACTTCCTGACATTGAAGGACTGACTGTGGTCCATTATGGCAACACCCGCAACAAATAATACCTGGGCCCAAGGACATGTTGAGCCTTGGTGGGATTTGCGTCATCGTGAATTGGCTTATTTTAATGAAGCATTCAATGATCCTGTGAGTCTCAGTGAATGGCGTGGCCTGGGCTACACCCAGAAAAAATTCACAGGAGACATGTATGACATGCGCATGCCCGAACCGGAATGGATGCGCAAGTTTACAGATATTTTTCCGTTTCAAAATCTAAGTTGGAGTGTGTATCGCATGACTCCGGGTTGCGTGTTGCCCATGCACAGCGATACCTATAACCGATTCAAGGAAATATATGCTGTGCCAGACACTGCCACTGTGGTACGTGTTATTGTGTATCTAGAAGATTGGGCCAGTGGCCACTACTGTGAAATGGCTGGTCGACCCATTACGGGATGGCGTGCCGGAGATTGGGTGTCATGGCATGATGGTTTTCCTCACTTGGCTGCCAACATGGGCCGAACTGATCGTTATACATTACAACTCACAGGAACCTTATGATATCAAGCGTCGACGAATGGAGACCATTAAAGAAGATTGTGGTAGGATCGGCTACAGATGCCAACTGGCCCGTTAACGATCCTGTGTTTGCCAAAGAAGGTGAAAAGACTACCTGGAAAGAAACGCCTGTTCCACGTGGGCCTGTGCCCCAGTGGATAATTGACGAAGCCAACGAAGATTTGGATGGTCTAGCAACGACCCTGATGAGCCTAGGCGTAGAGGTAGTGCGTCCGGATCCACTCAACTTTCAAACTCACGATGGCATGTACAATTATTGCCCACGTGACAGGCTTCTTGTGTATGCCTCAACTGTGATTGATACTGCAATGATGTATCCTTGCAGAGATATGGAACTGCAATGCTATCATGACATTGTCAAAGACGCTGAAGTGATTCACATGCCACGTGATCAAGGACTTGTGCTAGATGCGGCCAATGTATGCAGACTAGGAGATAGTATGCTGTTCTTGGAATCAGCAAGTGGCAATCGCAAGGCCTACGAATGGTTGTGCGCACAGTTGCCTGAAGTCACGATTGAACTGTGCAATTTTTATGCTGGTGTACATATTGATTCGACTATTGTACCGCTACGTGAGGGCTTGGTCATGCTCAATGCTAGTCGTGTGACATTTGATAATGTACCGCGAGTATTTGACGGCTGGCACAAGATCTGGGTCAACGATGTGGTAGCACAGGATTTCTATAAATATCCATATGCATCAAAATGGATAGCAATGAATATGTTAGTAGTTGACCCCCACACTGTTATTTGTGACAAGAACCAAACTGAATTGATCAAGACTTTACAAAGTTACAGATTTGAAGTTATTCCTCTTGAACTACGACACAGCCGTACACTAGGTGGTGGCTTTCATTGCGTCACACTAGACCTGCATCGTGAGACATGAACATTGCCTGGTTGTTTGCTGAAAACACCCTGCTACCTCCTGCCACAGATGTACAGGCCATAAAGAATGTGGCACCCATATGGGGCTCATGGCGCACACAACGCGGTTATCAAACAGACAATGTGATCTGTTGGGATCCTGCGCAGGCCACTCAATTGGTTGCACAAGGTTACAGTGCCATCTGTAATCTTTTTGTACATCAGTTGGTTTATGACGAACTAGGCCAACCAGATGGTGTGCGGGCATTTGGTGGAGAGTTTGTTCATGCAGTAGATTCTCACGATGATGTTGTGGGTATGCATCTAGTGGCCAGTGCCGCAGATGTAATTCTTATGGTAGGATTTGATTTTATCGAACCAAAAAACCCAACTGAATCCAGAACCAACTATTTAGGGTTGGCCGCACAAGTGATAAAGGACTATCCAAAACAGCAATGGGTCATGATTGATCATTCAACCGAATTGTCCAAACAGTTCGAAGGACAAGAAAATATCACTTGCGATCGAATGAAAAATGTGTTACAATTACTCATGTTTAACACAACCGAATGATGTATGACTGCTCGAATTGGCTTTTGTTGCAAATGGCTCAATGACCCAAGCGAATGTGGGGGCATGAAAGTCAATGCAAAGGACCGTGAATTAAACGGCAGATCAACTACCATGAGGTGGCTTCGCGAACACAAAGACGAAGCGGAACAACGTCAGTGGGACATCATGAATCACAATACATCAGCGGCTGTGAAGATGATTGAGCGTGTGGCCACATTACCCGAAGGCAGACGCATGGTACGACTGGGCAGTGAAATGCTACAAGGCTACACTGAGAAAGATTGGATCAACTGGTGGCAACGCACTGAGATTCAAGATCACTGTGCAAAGATATTTGCACCCATAGGCGAAACTGCAAGACGACTAGGTGTGCGACTGAGTTTCCATCCTGGACAGTTTTGTGTGTTGGCCAGCGAGAGCGACGAGATTGTGGAACGCAGTATCCTCGAATTTGAATATCATGCAGACATGGCACGGTGGATGGGCTACGGCGAGACCTGGCATGATCATGGATTTAAAATTAACGTGCATTTATCGGGTAAAGGTGGTCCCGCTAAATTCCTGAAGACCTTGGGTCGTCTCACTCCAGAGGCCAGGAACTTGATAACCATCGAGAATGACGAGATGACAAATGGATTGGACACTACTTTGGCTGTGGCTCAGCATGTGGCTCTTGTGTTGGATGTACACCACCACTGGATCAACTCAGGCGAATATATCGAACCGCAGGACGTTCGTGCAAGTAGGGTTATTGACTCTTGGCGCGGTGTTCGTCCTGCAATGCATTTTAGTACTAGTCGCGAGGACGTTTTGGTCGATCATGATCCAGGAGTTCGACCAGACCTTGCTGAACTTCTTGCTAGAGGTTATAAAAAGCAGAAACTCCGAGCACACAGTGACTTCTGTTGGAACCGGGCTGTGAACGCATGGGCACTGGGTTTTCGTGACCAGTTTGATATACAGGTAGAAGCCAAGGGCAAAAATCTTGCCAGTCAGCAGTTGTTTGACCAAAGTAACAATCAATGATAAAAATATGGTTGTCTGACAGAGCAAATTGGATAGATTATATAATCCGTACCAATGGTAACCACGTTGAAATTGTCCAAGACCTAACACAAATAAAATCAGAATCTGATTCTAAGAATGTGGTGGTAGACATGATGCAGAGTAATAGCAGTTGTACCATTGAAGAAATACTAGAATATAACAAAATATTTGATCGAATAGTGTTGATCAATTGTGAAACACGTTCGGATCTAATGCAAATGGTACAGAGATTTGATCTAGCAAAAGTTCGATTTATAAATCTTAGTCATTTAAATTATACTCCCCATAGTATGAAAATAACAGGAGTAGAAACTTTTTTTGGGGAAGTTCGAAAATTATATCATAACACTAACTATGAGTCTCTTAACAATCTAAAGCCGTTGGTATCAAAAAATCTATATTTTGATGCTCTATTAGGAATGCCAAAAAAACACAGAGACTTTGTGCATCAAAAAATGCAAAATTATGGTGCCGACAAATTCTTTATACGATATCAACGTCCAGGGCAAACATTAGATGATTCTTTAAAAAATAATAATTGGCACTGGCCGGCTGGTGCCCTAATTAAATCAGAAACAGATCAAAAAAATTGGTACTCGGGTAATCAAATAAAGTTTGCAGATATGACAACCAACATATCTAACATTGTGCCTGTTGATATATATAATGACACATGCTACAGTATTGTAACAGAAAGTTTTTTTCTATCAGATTTTGTAATGCTGACAGAAAAAACTGCCAAGCCATTGATTGCCAAAAGATTATTTGTGATGTTTGCAGGTCCGGGTTATCTAGCACACCTGCATCGTTTGGGATTTCGAACGTTTGATTCAGTGATAGATGAAAGTTATGATCTTGAACTTGATGCTGAAACAAGGTGGACTCGGGCATTTGATCAGGTAGAATACTTGTGTAATCAACCACAAGAATTAATATTGCAAAAAATACAGCCCATTTTGGAACATAACTACAATCTTTTTGTAGACCGAGACTGGAATCAAGAATACGAGCAAGCCATTGCCACTGCTGTAACTGATTTCTAATCTTGTAATATTATCGTAATGTGTACATATATAAATAAACTTAACCGCACACAACGATAGAGTGTGACCAGAACTCGTAACTGGTACTAAGCACCGCAAGGTGCTTTTTTTTGGGCTAGTTTTAAAATTAAACACGGTAGTCATAAAAATGTCAAAAAATCCCGCTCTATAAATAAGGGATGAAACCCACTATAGCCCTGTTCATTTACGATCCCAAGTGTAGTGTACAAAGCGGCAATGGTATTATTCGAGCATTACAATCACACTACAACTTCAAGATATTCGGCAAGAATGAACTGGAAAAAGTTTTCTTTGACGATGTAGACATGATTGCAGTTCCGGGTGGACTGGGAGATGCCAGCAGTTATGAAACTGCATTCCGATACAATGCCCAACCAGTACGAGACTTTGTGGCCGATGGTGGTCGATATCTTGGCATCTGCATGGGTGCTTACTGGGCCGGAAGTCACTATCTCAACATCTTGCAAGACGTGGATGCTGAACAATATATCTGTCGCCCGGCAACAGACACACGCAGACCACATGCTAAGAATTTAGATGTGCATTGGAATCATGTTCCTCAAAAAATGTTCTTCTACGATGGCTGTGCCTTGGTAGGTGATACAAACAAATTCCAAACCGTGGCCACATACACGAACGGTGATGCCATGGCTATTCAACAAAACAACATTGGCTTGATCGGGTGTCATCCTGAAAGTGAACAGTTCTGGTACGACAGTTATTCATGGATGCGTGGCCAATATCACAACGGTCGACATCATGGCATGTTGTTGGATTTTGTGGACCAAATGTTTGTAACAAAATAGTAACACAATTCTGCCTAAATACTAGATGCCAAAAACATACCGCAGTATTTTTATCAGTGATGTGCATCTTGGCACAAGAGACTGCAAGGCAGAAGAACTAAACAATTTTTTAAAGCACAACTCGTGCGATACCCTGTACCTAGTGGGTGACATCATTGACGCCTGGAAGATACAACAAAACCGGTGGCGATGGAAACAAAGCCACACCAATGTGGTACGTCGTATACTGGGTCATGCCAAACGCGGCACTCGCGTGGTATTCATAGCAGGCAATCATGATGAATTCCTGCGTCCCATGATACCATATGGTTTTAGTTTTGGACTAATAGAGATTCAAAATCAAACTGAACACATTGGTGCAGACGGCCGACATTATCTTGTGGTGCATGGAGACCTGTTTGATGGTATCACAAGACTGGCACCGTGGATAGCATTTTTAGGAGACCGAGCATATGACTTTATTCTTGCGCTTAATAGCCGATTTAATTGGCTACTGCATCGTTTTGGTATTGGGTACTTTAGTCTTAGCCAGTACCTTAAAAAACGAGTGAAGAAGGCTGTAGACTTTATTTTCCACTTTGAAAAAAATCTAGCCAATTACTGTCGAAAGCGAGGCTACGATGGAGTGATATGTGGACACATACATCATGCAGAGATCAAAGAGATAGATGGTGTTGTATACATGAATGATGGTGACTGGGTTGAATCATGCACCGCTCTAGTGGAACATCATACCGGACGCTGGGAGATTGTAACATGGACACAAAAAAATGACAAAGAAGATACTGATAATAACAGACAACTTACCGGACCAGATTAATGGCGTGGTTACCACTTACAAGAACATTGAGGCTTGTGCGGTATTGGATGGTTATACTGTGGATTATATTGATCCCGGGCGGTTCCGCTATGTTGATTGTCCTGGCTACAACGAAGTCAAACTTGCCATTCCGCGGGAGATGGGCAAGAAGATCGAAGAGATTGATCCGGATCATATCCACATCGCCACAGAAGGTCCTCTTGGTCTGTGGGCTAGAAAGTATCTTTCAATATGTGGTTATAGGTATAACACCGCTTATCATACTAAGTTTCCTGAAGGGTTAAAGAAACTGTTTGGTATTCCTGAAGCAGTGACTTGGCCCTTGGTGCGTTGGTTTCACAAACATTCGGGCAAAGTTCTGACCACAACCGAAACCATGGTACGTGAATTACAATCACACGGGTTTAAAGGTCAAATTGTTCCGTGGACTCGCGGTGTTGACCGTGCAATCTTTAATCCTACTCATAGACAAAAAACCATCAGTCGATACATCTTGTGTGTGAGCCGTGTGAGCAAAGAAAAGAATCTTGAAAAGTTTCTTAAAATGGACTATCCGGGGTTCTTAAAGATCATGGTGGGTGACGGTCCCATGTTGGAAACTTATCGCCGGCAGTATCCTGAGGTTTGCTTTACAGGATTCAAAACAGGAGTGGATCTAGCCCAATACTATGCCAACGCCGAAGTATTTGTGTTTCCCAGTCAATGGGAAACATTTGGCATTGTGATGATTGAAGCCATGGCCTGTGGAACTCCTGTGGCTGCCTATCCTTGTCAAGGCCCCGAAGATGTCATTGACGAAGGTGTCACTGGCTGTATGAACACAGATTTAAAGCAGGCCGTCACTGATTGTTTGTTTTTAAATCGACAAGGTGTGTGGCAAGGTAGTCAACGTTGGTCATGGGAACGTGCCTGGGCGATATTTAAAGACAACTTGGTGCCAGCAAAGTCATAGTTTATTGTGTAGGTGCTTTTATTTCTAGTACCGGAGTTTAAATATATGCTATGAGCAGTATTTTTGAAGAACTAAACGACCTAGTATCAGAAAACCCAGTTGGTAAAGTACTGGGCATTACTTTGTTGATTCTTGTTTTCTCTGGAGCAGTTGCTCTTGGGTTTGCTTATTGGATAACACACAGGCATTGAGTTATCTTCCCGAATATCTTTTAGGTTCGGCTTCCAGTTGACGTTGACGTTCTGTTTTGGGTACAATGCCGGTGCCCAATTGGGGGTATTTCTCAATTCTGTCTTGTATCACCAACGCCATCATTAATCCAACTGACAATGCAATAACCACAGCCGCCACTCCCCATATAGCATTGGCCCAAATAGCATCCATACGCCTTTTTCTACGAACCGCCCGGATATGGTCTTGTCTCATTTGTTTAGCGATAAGAATCTTTTGTTGCTTGCCCATGATCAGCATCATGTCTTCCACTTCAGAGTGTAAAGCACCCAATTCAGGAGGTGATTGATACACCATTATCTCACGAAGTTCTGTGCCCATCTGTTCCAGTTGTTTTTTCATCAGCACACGTTGTAGGGCACGTTTGCCTAGACTAGCATCACCTTCATAGATCTCGTGCTGACTGTGCTTTTCTTCTTCTTCAAAGATAGCCATGCACTTGTAGTAGTTGTCGTAGTATGCACCAAGATGTTCGCCAAGTTCGGTATAGATGCCCGCAGTCTCGCCGTCGCGCTTGTTTAGTTCAATTACACGATTTTTTTCTTTTACAAATTGATTACGTGCTTCTACGCTGACTGGTTTGTCAGGTGGATGTGCTTTGGCAAATTGCTCGTCGAGATCTTTGAGCACAGCCTTGACATCGCCAGCGGCACCTTTGATGTCTTTGTACAGTTGACAGCCTTTTTTCACAGCAGCCACAGCGCCATTGGCCAGGGCAAAGAGGGTTATGGGATCCATTACTTGACCTCTTTCTTCAAACGATACTCAACACAGATTACGATTCTATTGTTGACATCACCGATCCAGGCAGTTCGTACACATTCAGCAACACCGTGGTTGAGTCGTACTTCTCGTTCTCGAGCAGGTAGTTCTCGTGCCACACTGGGTCGATCACCGCCATACATAGGCGAACTTGACACCATTGCAGACGCACATAGTATTAGCAATAATACCAAGATTACAATTCGATAGATAGCCCTTATTTTTGTCATCATACTTCCAGTTCTTACGCTGAGAACTCAAAGTATTTACAGCAATGGTTGCGTTAGATTAAAGGGTGTTTAACTATTTTAGTCAATAAAAAACCCCTTGCGGGGCAATTTTAGTTGGTAGGAGTTTTCTTGGCTCGAGGTTTTTTGAGTACAACTGGCTTTTCAGCAGGCACCGCCTTAGGCTTGGCAAGTGCTCGGGACTTTTTAACAGGAGCAGTGGCTATCATTGGCGCCGGTTCCGGTGCAATTTCACTTGCTCTAGGAAATGGCCAATTGGTCACAGGCGCCTCAACTTTGTACGGTGCTTCGGTTGCGATCTCTTTTGATTTGCCAAAAAAGAATTCTTTGAACTTGTTAAACATGCTGTTCTCCTATAGAATATTTAGCGTGGTAACCATGAACTAATGAAGTTCTGTATAGGTTTGTGACGATGCTCCATGTTCCTAATCAGTTGATAATTGTGTACTAAAATTTCTTGTGCCTGTGCGTACAGCAGTTGCGGATCAGTCTGGGCTAGAAATTCTACTGCTTGCCATGCTTTGGCCCAGCGTTTGCAATCATCAACTATTTCATCATAACTTTCGTCAATTAAGTCTTCAAAAGTACGATAGCCCTGTGCTTGTAATTGTGCCAGTGCCCTATACCCACCAAATAGCACAAATACACGTTGACCATGAATTGCTTTTCCTGTTTTTTCAGTTAAAAATGCAGTTTGTGTAGGGTTAGTTTCAGCCACAATGCTGTACCAACTGTTTTCGTACACTGCTCGAGGAATAAAAACATTTACATTCATTGTTTCGTCAAAAAAATAATTGTTGCCTTTGTAGTAATAGTTGGCGCTGTTATCTTGGAGATCTGCTCGAGCAGTTGTAGTCATTTGCGCATGATCAAGTTGATTTAATGCTGGCGATCTATAAAAATATTCTGCTCCATGACTGCCGCTTACTGACAGTAAAGTTTGATCGATAAAATTACTCTGTTGAATCCACGCAGACAATTCACGTCTAACTGGGGTGGCTTGTCCTAGTAGTGCTTCAAACAAAAAATCACGTTGTACTGGTTGTTTTAATTCAAGATTTTGGTTGGCTGCACATACCCTATCAAACGTAGTCAGTGTAGGTGTATATACTTGTTCGTGCCTGGGCCAATATCGAGGCACACCTCCAGTTAACACAATCACGTGTGAACATTTTGTTTGTTGTTGAAGATCACTGATAAATTTGTCGGGAGATAATTGACTGTCAATGATTTCTGGAGTGTATCCTATGACCATGTCTGCCCAACTGCAATCTTTAAAATGGTCGTTTTGAAAAATTTCTACTATGGCAATTTTTTTCCTAGAGTCATTGATAAATTTTTCAACTGGTTCCCAGACCACTTCACAGTCTGGAATCCAAGGCCATCCGTGCGACTCAGCATAATGTGCCGGAAACCCAAAATGGTAATTGTCGCACAAAATTAAGTAAGGTTTGGACATGTGAGATATTTAACGATTAGTGATTGCTCACTAGTAAAAACCATTGATTTGCAGTTGCAGGATCATATATAATAGCACATAGGACGCTGGATAGGCCGGGTCCTAAAGTAAACTCGCTTTATAGGAGAACCATATGTTTACAGCAGACGCAATCATCGATACAGTTCAAACTGGTAAAAAAACTTTCGTTAACACATTCGTAACAAACGAAGCAACCAAAGAAGCAATGATTAAATTCATTGACGCACAAGCCGATTACACCAAAAAAGCCTCCAAGGTTGGTTTGGACACAGCAACCACGCTCACAAGCGAAGCAATGAAACAAGTGCAAGAAGTGGTTAAATTTGACTATGTCAAAGCAGGACAAGAATTCTTCAAAGCATTCCAGCCAGCAACAAGTAAAAAGTAATACCTTAGTATTACCATTTGCAAGCCCTGTATAACGCAGGGCTTTCTCTTGACCAATAATTGCCATTCTGCTATACTTGCCACATGAGATACTTAATACCGTTGATTGTTGTGGTAGCAGGCTGTGCCAATGTGCGTCCACCTGTGGATGTTACTCTCATACCCAATGACTGTGCCAACCAGCCGGCAATCATCAATTGGTTGGAAGAACAAAGCCGACTTTCCCCTTCAACTTTTTCTGACAAGGATCAATATGCAAGACACCGTGCCTCGATTCGCCAACGTGTATGGAATATGCGTTACACTTGCAATCCTGCTGACTACAGGTTGCTCAACTGTGCAAAGAACGCCAATGGCGTTTGTGGATCTTGATCACTTCAAAGTCAATTGCAGAAAAAAAGGTGAGCAGATTGCATTCTTGCAAAGTATGAGACCCACAAATGATGAAAAATTACTTACAGGGTTCAGTGCTCTGTTACAACCCTGGACCTACATTACAGATCCTTATGGGCATGACAGCAAACAAGCAGTATCAACAGGAAGATCAGAATGGGTAATAAATCAATTGTTAATGGAACTTCGCGACAACTGCTGATTGCATGTTTGATTGCACCTGCTGTGGCTCTAGCCCAACAATGTGTGCTACAAACTCGTACAGTCACGCAAGGTCAAATTCAAGTGGAAGAACGTAGCCAAGTGTCGGCACAGATAGTGCCTGTTCCGGGCGGAGATCAACGATGCATGATCTCCATGCGCGGACGTGTGGGTGCCACATGGTATACTGGATTTGGTGAATTTGTATTTTCTAGAACAGGCAGTCCTGAACAGGCATGTGTGAGTGCTCGATCACGAGCCGAAGCCAGCATTGTGTCACAAGCAGGATCACGACTGGTGTCTACAGATAGTACTTTAGTTTGCAAAGAAGATCCCACACTAGATGCATTGCGTCGAACGGATATCGGTACTGTGGCCAAACTGGCACAATATCGTCCCCATCCGGATTACCCAAATGACTTTAGACACAATGGTACTCGGTGCCGTTGGTTTTTGGATCCTGCGTGGACCGGGCGTGAATTGCGCACAGGACAAGGAGTAATTTGCCAATTACAAGATGACAACTATGTTGTGGTTGACAAATTTTAAGATATCGGTTATACTACGTACACATTAATCACCAAAGAGGTAGATATGAAACTTTCAGTAATAGCACTAGCACTTGTTGCCAGTATCGGAGCCGCCCAGGCTCAAACACAACCGCATCCTTATGCGATGAATCAAGCACCTGTGTCAGCACCGCCTGCCGCACCCGCCTGGTTCACAAGACTGCCCGAGGATACTGCGGACATGATCTTTTCAGCCGCAGTGGGTTCCAGCGTAGATGAGCAGATGGCCTATGACAAGGCTCGTATGCAAGCCGAACGCAAACTGGTTGAACTCATGAGTTCTAGAGTTCGTTCAAACGTAAAAAGTTATCGCAATGATCGTGGTGACAACATGCAAGAAAGCACAGAGATCACTATCAACAAAACAGCCGATGGCGAGTTGATTGGGGCACAACGTGTGGACAGTCAAGCCACGTTTGACGGTCGGGTGTATCGTGTGTATGTGTTGCTACGCTACCCGCTGGCACAGAACAACACCTTGCGTAAAGAACGTGAGGGTGCTCAAAGCAAACGTGAAGCAGACTTGAGAGCCGCACGGGCACAACAAGATCTCGAGCGTGAAACTCAACGTCAGCGTACAGACGCGGAAGCCGCAGATCGCAGACTCAAAGAAGAAATCGGCCCACGCCCTGATGCTCCAGCACCAGCATCTGCACAGACAGTGAACACCACTGAAGGACCGGTAAAGTTACTGGATGTGGACAATGTTGAGTACAAGCAAAAACGCACCGAAGCACTGGCCAAACCTGGTGCTGTTATCGGTCAAACAGTCGTCCGATAAACGGCGTATAAATAGAAGCGGTGCCAACAACACCGCTTCTTCCTCTTTATGATTATGGCCACACAAGAAACTATTCAAACGGAACAAAATCACTCACAGTCCCTGGCCGATAATGGCATGTATGTTTTCATGGGTGATGTGGATGACGAAAACATCAAGCCAGTGGTGGAATGGGTGTTGTACGAAAACTATGTGACCAAGAAAAAGAAAAAGGAACTACTACTGATGATCTGCTCCGGCGGAGGAGACATGGGTGCGGCCTTTGCCCTAATTGACGTCATGATGAGTTCGCAGATTCCAATTAAAACTGTGGGCCTAGGAACCATTGCATCAGCAGGACTCTTGATCTTTATATCCGGCACTCACGGACGCCGAATACTCACACCCAACACCAGTATCCTGAGCCATCAGTTCTCCTGGTACAACGAAGGCAAGGTACATGAGTTGTTTGCCACCATGAAAGAGTTTGAACTCACACAGGCTCGAATGTTGGCACACTATGAATTGTGTACAGGTCTGGGGCGAGAAGAGATACGCACGAACCTGTTGCCGGCACAGGATGTATGGCTTTCAGCATCGGAAGCACTGGCCTTGGGCGTGTGCGATGATATCAGCGTTTTAAATAGATCTTAACCGCCACGTGCGCTACGGCGGGTGACATTAGCACCACCAAAGCCTTTGGAGTTTGGTTTAGGACCTTGCTTTTTAGGTGCCTTGCCCAAACCAGGATGCAGTTCCTGGTTTTTCTTTTTGGCATCATTGGCCATGTTAATAAATGGATTGGAACTTTTCTTTGGTTCTGTCATGATAACTCCTTACTAGTCGTTAGTTTTTAATCCAGCATTTTTTAATATACTAGATAATTCTGTAGATTCGGCCATGCCACCTTTACGTTGTACTGGTACTTTTTCTTTCGATTTCAAATCAGGAGTCAGATCAACCTCGGGTCGGGTTGGTGCCGGTAATGCAGGAGTATCTTTTGCATACTGAACTGGACCCATGTCCTTGACTGTGGGGGCAGGCGCTTGATCTCCCCCACCAGCAACTCCTTTTGCCAATCCGGCAAATCGCGATACGTTTGCCAGGTCCGTTGAAGAGTTGTCATCTGGGTCAATGTTAGCCTGCCACATTTTATACATTTTCTCGCGTACCTGGTCCGGGCTTAGAGCATTTGATAATTTGCTTGGATCGATATATTTCTCGCTATCTATCTTTACAGGTTTACCACCGCTAGTGGCTGTGAATTTCGTATATTTGTGAAAACGACTACCCGAACTCGAGCCATCACTTCTTATTATACTTTTAAGTTCTTCAACTGGGTCAGTTTCACGATTATCTCTAACATAGGTGTCCCCAATATTTCCATCAAAGTCGGTTTTGTAAATTATAATTTTGTTTTCTTCTGGCGTATTACTAGCATAATAATCATAAGGTTCACTGTCGTCTGGTTCCTTTAGTTTATTTTGATAACGCCAGTCACTTGGGTCATCGGCTCTTGACCTGAATGATGATTTTACTTTTGCAGGATTGATAGCGACACTTTGAAGATGTTTGATCAGTTGAGCAGCCGCCAGTTCGGGATTTTGTCGATACAAATCTAGTAAATCAAACATTTGATCTGTAGCAGATATATCATATTCATCATCAGCATCGGGATCGGCCTCTATATAATCAAAACCCAAATCGTGAGCCATGTCTTCCTGGGCATCAAACAGATCATCGTCATCCTCTGCGTCCCATTGATTGAGATGATCTTGAATGCCTTTTAACAATGCAATTCCGGCCGGGATAGGCATAGTGGCAACACCTGCTGGTGTTGACAGCAGTTTAACTACAGGTGCAGGCACAGCCGCTGAAGCCGCAAAACTTGCCAGACCTTTAAGGAATCCACGACGATTTAGTTGTTCTTGTGCTTCGTTGACGTATTGTTTAAAAGTTTTCATGACGTTTCCTTAGCGTTTCCTTACATTTCGACCCAGCACATCCTTGGTCATCTTGACTGCTTGACTTTGTTTGGCGGCTTTGGCACCCGGTCCAGTCAAGCGTTTTTTGTCAGTTTCTGCGTCCAGGGTGTCAGTGCTGACTCCAGGTCCCATGTAGTCCACAAGTTCGCCTGCTCGGCTCGGACCGGGTGCATCTGTGGTAGCCGCCTTTTCGACGTTGGGAATCGCTTGAGGTTTTTCATTGATTCCAAACACCAGTTTACCACCTGAACTAGCAGTCGAACTATAACTCTTTTGTGCTTCCAGCGTGACTTCACTAAACAACGTGCCGGGCCATATGGTTCTAAAACCTTTGATAATAATTTGACCGTCTTTGCTCTTGGTAGCATCAGTGTACATTTGCACAAAGGCCGAATGGTTGAGAATGTCAGACGCCGCGTCTGAAAAATCGGTCTTTAAATTGATTTCGTTGCAGACTTTGTATGCAATAGAAGCCACCAGATGATTGAGTGGAACAACCTTGCTGGGGTTTTCAGCAGTGCGATCGTGGTACAATTGTTTGAGATTGTCTGACAGATCGGTTTTGTCAATATTAAATTTTGGATTGCCTGCTGATTGTTTGAGACTCATCACTTGAGGTATTTCATCCTTAGTGATAATTCCAAACTGCACAGCCAAGTTTAACGGACCAGAGTTGTGATCACCTTTGTCGATGGTGTTGAGAATATCAACAACCTCAGGATAATTCTGTGCAAACTCAGGCATGCCCGCGGCTTCCAGTTCACGCAAGGCAACCAACAAGTTCACACTACTGGCCTTGGCACCAGTAGCACCCTTGCTTGAAAGTTTGATTTGTTTACCCTCGGGACTGACCAACAAAGAGTCGTATAAGCCACCACTCACATTGGCATTAAAACTAACGGTACAACCTGCAAATCCGTTTCTACCCATGAACAGTGCCGCTGCCTCACCAGCATTGCCTTTAACTTGGCCGCCATTGATCAACACACAGGGCTGTAGCATTTCACAAAAGTAATCACGAAAGCCTGTGAAGTCTATGCCTGTTCCATCAACCGACACAGGAAAAGTGGGCGAATTCATTATGATTTCAGACGCTCGGTATTCAGAACTGTCCACAGTAAACTTTTCACCAATTTGTGCCAGGATACTAGCAGGGGTTTGTTTCTTGAGATCAGTCAGAACATCACTGGGCTTGTAACCGGCTTTTTCCTTGCTACCACGAGCATCCGCTTGTTTGAATCCTCCGGGTATGTCTTTGGTTTGGAAAAATTTGTTTGCATCAAAAACAGGTTTGATTTCTGAAGTAAATTTGGCTAGGTAGCGTGTGCCCACAGCAGTGTCAAATGCGGCAATACCAAATGCTCGTGTGGCGGCGGTGGGTTGATTGACTTTTTCAATTGGGTGATCAAGTGATTGCTCTGCAGTTATCCAAGCGTCCATAAAATCATGAGCATCTTTATACTTGCCAACTTTAGGATAGAATGTTAATGATTTAAACACGATTTGATCGTCGGCACTGTCACCTCTTTTGTATACAGCACCGGATTCTCTACCGCTGAGTCCGCGGCTTTCTGCAATTGAGTCTAGTAGGTTGATTAAATCTCGCATCATGTACTTATCTCCGCGATAAGTAAACCACAATGAATATCACAATACCCATAGAAGTCAGCGGAGATATATGGTACAACGAAGTTGAAGTGCAACAAAAATTAAAAGAGTTATCCAGCGACGTCGAAATTACACTAGATTTACGCAGTGAAGGTCCTAGTCTACATCGTTTAGGCGTTGTTGCTATGGTTGATGCCTGGCTTGCTAGACACAATTTGCTACCAACTGCAATCACTGTTACTAAATGGAGTAATGCCGGCGAATCTATTGCTTATAAAAAATTCCAGTGTAGTGTGCCCAGTCATTTTTGGTACTTTGCACGAGAATATCAACTGCAGCCAGAACAAGATTTTGGTGGCATAAAATCACACTTGTTTGGATTGTTCTTGGGCCGAGCAACAGTGCACCGTAATGCAATTTTGTATCAGGTGCAACAACAATGGGACAATAGATTTTTGATCAGTAGATTAACAGCACTCACACCCGAAGGTACTCCAGTGCCTGAACCTTGGCACATACGCAATTTCAAAGGTTGGTGCTTGCCAGAAACTCTAGCAGATTGGGCACCAGACAATCAACAAGACGTCATTGATTGGTTTGCCACACAAAAATTCTCAAGCCTAGACGGTAGAACTATTCGAGATCAATATGGAGATCCAGACAACCACTTTGTACATAATCGCAGTATGATAAGTCATTATCACCGATTCAATATAGAACTTGTGTGTGAAAGTTACACGCTGGGTCAAACATTTTTCCCTACGGAAAAAACAGCAAGGCCTATTGCAGGAACACGGCCTTGGATCATCTATGGAGCATCAGGTTACATTCAACGGTTGAAACACATGGGCTTTTGTAGTTTTGATTCTGTATGGGACGAATCTTATGATCAACTGGAAGGACCTGCTAGATGGTTGGCCATGAAAATAGTGATTCAGTCGCTGATTGATCTGGATGCCACAAAACTAAATTCTGTGCTGGAACAAGCCCATGCAATTGCATTGCACAATAGATTACATCTAGAAACATTATACCCATGATAATTACGACATTTGATCAAGGCTGGGGACGTGAATACCCGCTCAAACAGTACGAGCAAGGTATTGTGAGTGATCTTGTGAAACCGTTTGTTAAGAGTGATCAACGTGTGGTCATAATCAACAGCGTGTGGTACACTGGGGAAATGCACGAACAAGTGATGTTGTGGTTGCGTGAGAATGAGTGGGATCAGATTGTGTTGATTGCCATGTTGGATGCTGCCATACCCTATCCTGACCGCTATGAGGAATTTGGTCGTCCGGTCACCGGTATAGGTTACTATCCGGGCGCAGGTCAAGTGGATTTTTGTGCATTATTTGTTGATCACTTTTTACAGGCCCCTGATAACACTGTATTGTTGGAGGTCAACACAATTGACACTGCATACATGTGTTTGAATCGAAAACCTCACTGGCACAGACAAAAACTATACAGCAAACTACAGGCCATGAATCTGGTCAATCAAGGCATTGTGAGCATGGGCGGCGACGGGCAGGCTGTAGTAGCATTGGCACAAGATCGAGATCACGACACCCTGGCACCCAATGCCACTAGCGATCATTATGGTATACCCAACGATATTGTGAGTTTGGGACACCCGGGTAATTGGCAACGACACCTGCTCAATGTGGTCACTGAAACCTTTTACAACATAAATAGTTCAGGCTTTGTAAGTGAAAAAATCTACAAACCCATTGTGGGTTGCAGACCGTTTTTGGTATATGACCCAGATGGTGGCACACGTTGGTTGCGTGATCGAGGGTTTGAACCTTACACACAGGACTTTGAGGACATTTCGAATTTGGATCTGGCAGAACCACACAACCTACCCGGATTTCTAAAGGTTCTGTGTGAGCAAACACCTGCGTACTGGCAAAAGAAATTTGTTGACTTACAGGAAAAAATCCTATACAATCAGGCTCACTTTGCTGATTACGTCAAACAGCAACAATCTATAGTCGAAAAAGGAATACCATGCCCCATTTAGTGCCAATTGTGCTTGAACAAACTGCCAAAGGCGAGCGCAGTTACGATATCTACAGTCGTCTATTAAAAGACCGTGTGATCATGCTGGACACAGAAGTGAGCGAACACACAGCCAGTCTGCTGGTAGCACAAATGCTGTTTTTGGAAAGTGATAACCCTGATAAAGATATTTCCTTGTATATTAATTCGCCAGGTGGAAGTGTAACAGCGGGCATGGCCATTTATGATACCATGCAGTTTATTCGCTGTGATGTACAAACTATCGTAATGGGACAGGCCTGCTCCATGGGGTCGTTGTTGGCCACAGCAGGAGCCGCAGGCAAACGTATGATCCTGCCCAATGCCCGACACATGATTCACCAGCCATCAGGTGGTGCTTCAGGACAAGCCACAGACATCCAAATTCAAGCACGTGAAATTCAAAAGATGAAAGAGTATCTTACCAACATCTATGTCAAACACAACACAGCAGGCAAAGACTACGATGTACTGAGTGCAGACATGGAACGTGATTTCTTCATGAGTGCCCAAGAAGCAGTGGACTATGGTTTAGCAGATCGAATCATCAATCAACGTGACCAATAATTTAAAAAACAATTTTTGTCCCAGCCCGTGGTTCCATATGAGAATCAACAATGCCGGGCATTATGAATACTGTCGTTGGGCGGCAACAGATCAACGCTATTCTGCTGACAATATCTACAACATAACACCAGTTGAGTTTTTTCAACAACGCATGACCAGTGTTAGACAAGAGTTAGCAACAGGTAATTCACCTCCTGGTTGTGCAAAATGCACACAGATGGAACGTCACAACAAAATCAGCGGACGACAAAAACAACTGCTCAAAGCAGGTGTTAGACTTGAACATTTTGAAAAGACTCTAGCATCATCGCCGTGGTTGACAGAATTTGCCCAAGGTGGCGAGACAACACAAATGCCCCAGGATTGGCAAATAGATCTTGGCAACTATTGCAACGGTGCCTGTGTATTTTGTAGCCCACATTCAAGTTCGCGCCTGGCGTCGGAGTTTAAAAAGATCGGCATCATCAATGATCTACCACCTGCAAACTGGACCGACGATCCTGTGCGGGTTCAACAGTTGGTTGATACCTTGATCTCAAGTTCACACATACAATACTTGCATTTCATTGGTGGTGAAACACTGATAACTCCCGCATTCAAAACCATACTTGAGGCTCTGATTCAAGCCGGCTTGAATCGCACGGCCACAATTGGGTTTACTACTAATCTAGGCGTATGGCGCGATGATGTGGTTGAACTGTTGACCCAATTCCAGGGAGTGAATCTTGGCATGAGTGTGGAGAGTTTTAAGATTGTGAATGACTATGTGCGTTATCCTGTGTGTTTGCCCACTGTGTTTGAAAGTATGGAACGTTGGTTAGAAATAAGTCAGCAACAAGATTGGTTAGTGCAGTTTAGAACCACGCCCACAGCACTCACAGTTGGTCACATGCTAGGAGTATATGAATATGCCTGGCACCACAACATTGCTGTGGAAAGTTGTAATTTTTTAAACAAGCCTGAGTGTTTGCGCCCATCAGTTCTGCCTCTGGAATACAGACAACGCATTGTGTCCGACCTTGAAGCCTGGATAGACCAGCATCCGGTTGGCAGCGATGTGGTAGTAAACATTCGTGATCCAAATGTAGCCCAACAACAAATTGTACAGGATCTACAGAGTTATGTGAATTATCTCAAGGCCGAATCGGATGAAAGTTGGCGTCTGCCAGACCTAGTTGAGTATTTGAAAAGACTGGAAGCCAATCGTGGCAACTCAATTGTAACTTATTTGCCTGAATATGAAGAACTTTTTACAACTGCTGGATACTGAACTATTGCTGACCGTGGTTGATAATCACAGTCAATCAACTGTGAGTTTGCATGACCACTTGGAGTTTGATGCTGATCATGTGGTAACAATTGATGGCATTGATGTGTTGCCAAGATATTGGCATTTGGCTCAGAATGGAGTGTTAACCATTTCAGAACCGTTTTATTGCTGGTATCACCGAGTGTCAGGGCAAGGTTGGTTGCTGACCCCACACTAGGGGTGAACTTCCCAACCTTCATGTGCCCAACGACACAGCATCAATAGATCTGCAATCATTTTGCGTACATGGCCTTGGCTTCGTTTATTTTACCTGCTCTGGCCAACACGCTGGCTGCACGGGCTTCGCCCATGGATTCAAGAAAATTCCAAACTGAGTTAAAAAATTGTTTCATGCAAAATTCCTATCTGATTGTTTGTCGTACTGACGTTGCCAGTATTCTACGTCTGCTTCGCTGGCAATGCATTTGGTGCTCAAATACTGTTCCAAGCGAGATTGGTAATTTTGCTTGGGGAACATCTCAGCAAGACGTTCTATTAATTGAATAAACATTTGTGACATTTATTTTTCTCCTTCTCAGTATTTACCACGAGTCTCTCGTGGTTTATACTAATATAATCAAGATTAGTACTCAAGTACTAATCTTGGGAGTTTGACTTGAAATACCCAAAGTGCTATAATGTACACATGATTAACCTTTTGGAGCATGATTGTGCCAAAAATTTGTTGTTTATTAATGTGTCTAGCACTTGTGGCCTGTGGGGGCGGGGGTGGTGGCGGAAGCAGTGGGACTCCTGCAAGTTCTGCATCTATTGCCGTGAAAATAATCAATCAAGGCACTGCAATACATAACAACAAGGTCAAAAACTATGCGGTGGGAGATTTAAACAACGATGGACTTGATGATGTGGTAATTGGGGGGTGGTCAGGATCTGGGACCTCGTATCTTGCAATTATGATACAAAACTCCAACGGAACGTTAACAGAGCGCACCACAGAACTATTAGGCAGCAACTCTTACCCGGGCAGTGGTCACATTTTTATTTGGGATTTTGACCACGATGGCCATGCGGATATATGGCTACCGGGTGCTGATGATTTTGTTAGTTCTTCTAACAGTCTAATGTTGTGGGGTAGCGCCGCCGGAACTTTTAGTAAACAAACCTTCAGTGAATCCATGTCTAGTGCCGGTGCCTGTTTATTTGATCTCAACAACGACGGCAACATGGACATGCTGGTTCGAGGAACCTACAATCGAAATACAAATACATACGGATATTACTTGAATCAGGGCAATAGAACTTTTACATTTGTTGCTGATCAATATGTAAATGGTGCCAGTGCATGTGCAGTGATACGTGATTCTACCACTGGGCATCTGGCCGCGATGCAAGGTGGCAACAGCCAAGGTGCCACTGCGGACGCCATTAGCATTGTTGATGCAAATCTTGGGTTGATCAAACTGATACCCGTTCCCAGACAAGACAATGCCATGGCCGGAATGATTGGGGTTGTGACAGCAGATGTTAATGAAGACGGACTGTTGGATTTTATAACTCTATATGAGGCCTCTAGTGCAGGATTACCAGGACGCAAAGAAGTTTGGTTAAATCAAGGATCAGACAATTTTTCCTATGCCTACGCTTTGGATACTGCCTATAACAGCAATGGAGATATTGTTAATTTTGTTTATCAAGGTATACAATATTACTTCTTTAATGGGCCCAATGGGGATGCTACATTTTACCAACTGGCCAATGGCGTTTTAAATCTTTATCAACGTGATACTTTTTTGAGCATGGCTCGATTGTTAGGAGCCAATCCTGGTGTAAAAGATTGGAGCGTGTTTTCTGCTACTGTATATCGTGGCAGTGAGGGGATTTATATACTTCAGGAGTTGAAATCGATATACTACACACAAAAACTTTAAATACACTATGTTGACCAGGCGTCAAACATGTGCTACAATACATTATCGATTTTACAAAGGAGTTGACATGAACAATTGGGACAAAGGAAATTTGGATTTTATCTTGAATTCAACTGATGCGGATATGGAAGATTTCTTATCCTGGGCATCAGATGAAGATTTAAGATATGCGCTAGAATTGATTCAAATAGCCAAAAACGAATTGGTTATACAAGAAATTGAAATTCTAGATATCAAGGCCGATGAGGATTTTTCACAAGCACAGGCAGTGCTAGAACGATTCCGCTTGTGAAAATACGACTGATCGGTAAACGCAACAACTTGGGTATTGGCACCCATTTTGCAAACTTTGCAGATGCATTGAAACGTGTGAGTCACTGGGGTGCCTGTGTTGAAGAGTTTGATTGCGAAGATCCGCAGAGACTACTGGCCGAAGCACGTATCAGTGAACCAGGCGATATCAACATCTGTTTTGTGAGCATACCCTTGCAAGATTACTTTAAAGGTACCAACATTCAATGGGTGGTGTTTGAAAGTACCCTAGTACCACCCACCGTGATGAGCACCATGCTCACCGCAGATCAAGTGTGGGTTCCTAGTGCCTGGGGTCAATCTGTGCTGATTGAAAATGGTCTGGATCCTGCCCGTTGTGAGATAGTGCCGGAAGGGGTGGATACAGATCGATATCATCCTTATGCACCCAGAGTCAACAGTCCTATCTTGACCTATTTGATCACAGGCAAATATGAATTGAGAAAAAGCATCATAGAAACTGTGTATGCCTGGCACCAAGAATTTGGCAATGATCCTGATGTTGAACTGGTGATCAAGACTGATCATTTCTTCAACAAAGAAGCCAAGTACAATGAACTCACTCAATGGATTGGGGAACTTGGCTTGACCAATGTGCGTGTGATGTGGGGCTCAGTACCAGCCAATGACATGGCAGATCTTTATCAACAGGCTCATGTGTTTGTGTTGCCCTCCAAAGGTGAAGGTTGGGGACTTCCGCTAATCGAAGCCGCGGCAGTGGGCCTGCCTATCATCACAACCTGGCACAGTGCTCACACAGAATTCTTGCAACACATACAATCCAGTGTGATAACAGTGGAATATGACATGGTGCCGGTTGCTTGTCAGGATTATCAGTTGTTCTACCCCACAACAGATGGCAATTGGGGCGAGTGGGCACAACCCCGAATTGACAGCATAAGGCAAGCATTAAAAACCAGTCGACAAAGTTATACATATCTACAAAAAAGAGCCAGAGAAAACAGCCACATTATACGCAACAACTTTTCCTGGGCACAGGTAGCAGACAGAGCCTTGCAGATACTGCAAAAACACGGGTTGCTAAAGTAATACTTTAGTACTACTTTTTAAAAGATTGACTCAAAACCGTACTTTTGCTATAATAATGACATGTTAAGCAAAAAGGAGATCCAAATGCGACATGTAGCCGGGTTTAGTAACAGCACCCGAATTCGTTTTATCGTCAACGGTTTTGGTATGTACGGTACCATCAATGACATCTACACAAAAACAGCCACAGTCACACATGGTGCCGCTCTGCGCTTGGCAATCCAAAAATTGGCTTACGATCGCCGTCGCAGTAGTTTCACAGGTGCCGGTCGCCCAGTGGGTGTGGGCATCACGCATGAAGGCATCGACGTACAAATCACTTTAATGGCCAACTAATCACAAGGAGCATCATATGAGTTACTATGTCATTTCTAAAGGTTCAGGTCTTATTGTCAACGACGGCCCTGCCAAAACTCGTGCATACAAAACTTTTGGTGCCGCTATGGCCACCCGCACTCGTCTTTGCCGAAAGTCAGGTTGGAACATCTCCGAACTCAGCATCATTGCCACTAGTCATTACAAACCTAAAATGGTCACCCGTACAAATTTGATGACTGGCAAGACATTTGAGGAAGATGTCAACACCCCAAATTGTTGCTCACCAGCATCAGAAACTTTTTGGAGCATGTGATGAGTGAACCTGTTTGGACCATATCCTGGACCCAGAATTATCTCAACTGGGAACCCATTGAATTACCAATCACAGACTTCTCCCAAGCACAAGAAGTCATAGCAAGGATCATGTCACTATGAAATGGTTTGCAGAAACTACTGACTACAAAGATAACACCCCCAACGGTGTGTACTTGCTGGACGATGGCAAGAGCAAGATGTATGCGTTCAAGCCAAAAGGCACAGGCACTATCAAAGTATTCAAGAATCCCATCCGCATCGATGTGCGTGGGCGTAAGTTTGCCATCAACTCTGTTCAGTTTAAAACTAAACTAAAAGAAGAACAGCCCGAAGGGCGTGTGATTGAAGTTACAGGCAGTAAAGGCGACGTATACAAGGTTACCGAACTCAATGGCAACTTGTCTTGCACTTGTTCAGGATTCCGTTTCCGCGGCGACTGCAAGCACGTCAAGAGCGTGGCATGAAGTTTGCTTTTAAAAATTCACCCGAGTGGTTTACTAACTATGTGACCGAAACTTATGTGGACGAGTTCCACCAACGAGTAAAAGACATCAATTGGGATCAAACAGGTCGTATCGAATTATTAGATGCGGCCGTGAAATTCTTTAGTGAAAAAGGCTTTAGGGTTTACTGCTACAATAGAGAACTTTGGTTTGACTTGGACGAAGACCAAGAGACCACAATGCTGGCTCTACAGTGGTCTTGACTTACTTGTAAATGTAGTTGATGGTGTCCGAATTTTCGCGATAGACTCCAGCACCATTCTTTAAATGGAAACGTCGGGCCATCTCGGTCTTGGGACTTAGTGTAACATAGGTATCAATACCAGGGAATTCTTGCTTGATCGACTTCTGTGTTTCCACAATCAACTCACGCCCAGACCCTGCGGCGTAACTCCAAATTGTATAAAATACTGCAACAGTGGCACTTCCAACCAACTCAGCCAAGTCATCCACAGCCGCCGGAATGGCCTGCAAGAATTTGACACAGGTCACTGCTTGAGTTTGGTCCCCATCCTTCAACATGTAGATTCGACTGTTGGAGTTTATCCGTTTGGTCATGGGGATTTCAGGACGCACAGGGTCATCCTTGATCAGGGTTTCTAAGTCTTCTGTAATGGTGGTGATGGTGTGTAACATAATCTACGCCGTTAATGTTTATGTAAAGGTATTTATCACAACCTTTGTTACATTAAAATTACAGAGTGTTAGGTGTGGAGTTCTCGGTACCGAGCCATGGCTCGAGCACGGGCCACTGCCAGTCTCACCTGGACATACGCAGACAACTCATCATCTGGTTGGTCGGTTGGTGGTGCCACCTTGGGACGTCGAGCCAAACTACTACAAAGAAATTCATCATCTGGAGCATCATAAGGATTGGTACCTTGCAAACGAATGGCAGTGAATCTGTGTGGATTACTCCGCAATAGTTTGACTCTTGGCACTCGCGGTTGGTGCGCCCGTGTGTGCAAATCTTTAGATACGTGAACAGGCACCTGGGCCCAGGCGGTGACGGATAATATGGCCACAATGATCAAGAAGTGTTTCATGTGTATATATAACGCCTTGACCCTGGTTTACGCTGACACAAAAAAAGGCTCCGAAGAGCCTTTTGTGTGAATCAAATAATGGTTAACCCATTGTGTTATCTTGTTTTTCTTTTGGATGGCCCATTGCTCCGACTTGCCCTCTTCCTCTTCCAAAAAATGTATCAGCAAACATTAATAGTAATATTCCGATTGGAATAAGAATGCCAGATGCAACACCCATACCGGTACCGGCCACGCCAGGTTGTGAACCTAAATATCCTCCAACAGCGGAACCTGCTATACCAATGGTGTATAACAATTGAATTAATTTACCTTTCCAATCTCCTGCTAAGCCCCAAGTAACTTCATCAAGTTGTTGTTCGGCCACTGCCTTTTTTGGTGCAATTTTGTCGAAACCAAGTGCTTTTGCTACCTTAATAGCATTTTCTTGACTTGGGGTAAAATCTCCGCCTGTGGCTTGTTTTACTTGCTGTGCAATTTGTTGAACTGTATCACCGCCCAAAAGTTTCATTGCTTTAGGTACCAGTGATTTGATAGTATCCATCATGCCTTCATCAAGTTGAACCTTGGGTTGTTCTGCTTCCTTGATAATATCAATGTAGTTTCTTAAGAATTCTGTGCTCATATCATCTCCAAATAATTGCTTTTATTTACCTTATGTGCAAGTTTAGGCAAATGAGTTGTCAAAAAGCCTTGCTATTGCCAGCAAGATGCCTTATACTTGTTGAATGCTGTACGCAACGGCTATTTTACATGAAAGGTAATTTATATGCGTTTTAATCCAGAAACTAAGACTTTTAAAGTCTTCAATGCACTCTACAACGGCGAAACTTTGACTCCATCAGAAGCAAAGAAGCGTTTTGGCGTGGGCAACCTCAGTGCCGAAGCCAGCCGTATCCGTCAAGCCGGTTTTGCTGTTTATAGCAACAGCCGTGTTGCCGGTAATGGTGTCAAGGTTACAGAATATGTAATTGGGAAACCATCAAGAAAAATCGTAGCCGCAGGCTACAAAGCAATGGCCATGGGCTTGGTCTAAAATTTAGACACGCTGTCCAATTCAGACTGGACACATTGATAAAACCCTGTTCACGACAGGGTTTTTTCTTGACTGCATATTCCTAATCCTGTATAATAACTTTATCGTTTAACATTTGGAGCATATAAATGACAACAAAAAAATCTAGTCTAGAAACAGAATTGTTATTTGCAAGCAAAGATAAAAATCTGCTCATCGAGCAAGGAAAACTCGAAGACGAAAAATCAAGGAATTTTATAAAATCTGCATTAGGTATAAAAAAGAAATTAGTTGAAGCCACACGACATAGCATTTTGTCTGGCCCGCCCGGCGTAGGAAAGACTCATGGCACTATGGACGAATGTAGAAATGCGGGACTCAAATATATAACTATTGCTCCTGGTATGACTGATTTACAGTTGGCTATCAAGTTAGCAATCGGTGTTGCTGAACTTAACGACAATGAAGAATTAGTTGTCATCTTAGATGATGCAGATGATGTTGTTTTTGGTGCATACGAAACACTTAATAAGTGGAAATTAGCAATGGGGGATATTGACTACGAATTGGGCATTATCCCGCATTATCACTATCCTGCAAGTATGATCTCAACTATCTCTTCGTTGACTAAACAAAATAGAATGAAGATTGTGAGTACCATACAAAAATGGCAATCTGACTCTGACATTGGACTGTCCATCCCAATGGATAGAGTTAGATTCATTGTATTATGTAATTTAGATTTAGAGAATCCGAAAGCATTTACTAGTCCAAAAATTCGAAGTGCAGTAGCCCCTGTTCTAGATCGATTTAATTATAAACGTATGTCTATTCCCTGGACACACCAATGGGGGTGGCTGGCATACACACTTAAAAACACGCAACCATTTCCAGAATTTCCATTATCTGTAGACCAAAAGAAACTTCTATTAGATTGGTTATATAGCAATTGGTCCCAATTACGCGGTGGCGGGGCATCATACAGAACTGTTAGAAAATTAGCGGCTGACATGATTAATGAAACGGAGTACGAAGATGCATGGAAAGAAAATCTCAAAGGAAACTAAAACTTTTGATGAATCAATTGATTCGTTACTAGCAGAGTTAGAATTACCATCAGACTCCGAAATCAAAAAACATACTGGTAATGTCAAACAAGCACAAAAGGTTAAGGGAAGAAAACGTCCAGATCAAAGTACTCGAATGGCAGGCGATCGCAACTCGATGGCTGGCAAAACGCATCCTAACAAAGGTAAGTCTTTACCGCAGATAGGAAGACCGGGGCAGAAGAAACCAGAAGGGTTCGGTGAAAAGATTAGAAAATCTCGAAAAGGTATTCCAAATTTGAAAGCACTCGGTGTAGAAAGACCAGACCATAGTGAGTTGATGAAAACAAAAAATCCTATGTTTCGTCCTATCCGAACCCCACACGGTGATTTTGATTCTATACGATTTGTAATCGCTGATGAAAAAGCCAGAGGAATGAAAAATGTAGAACGCCGTGTGCGTAACTTGCTCGCTATCTCGGGCTCGGGATATTACTACATTGACCATAATTAAACTTTCCTGTATAATAGCAACATGCTTAAAAAACTCTTTGACCGCTTGGGTCGGTACCGTATTATTATGGACCGTGTGGATAATCAACCATACTTGGAACGCTACTATGTGTTTCTCCGAGATCGGGAACGATTTCCGTTCAACGTGTTTGTACACAAGTTTTTGAAAAGTGATACCGAAGATGTGCATGACCATCCTTGGCCGTTCCTGACCATAATTCTCCGAGGCGGCTACTGGGAATGGACACCGCAGTTTGATGCCCAAGGTCGCAAGGCGGGTGAGATTGCCCGCTGGTGTGGACCGGGAAGCATGCGTTGGGCCAAGGCCCGTCAGTATCACAGAGTTGAACTGGACCCAGATGTCACGTGCTGGACCTTGTTCTGCCCGGGTGTCAAACAACGTGATTGGGGATTCCTGGTCCAGAACCAGTGGATACAATGGGAACAGTATCTAGCCACTCGCTCAAGTAAATAACACAAGGAAATCATATTATGAACTTAGAAACTATCATAGCCGCCATGTTTACCGGAGTAGGATTTGGTGTGATTGTGTTCTTGCTATTTGTTTGGATAATATCTCGACGAATCCAGTTTCGGATTGATTCAGAAATATCGGGTGTGATAGAAAAATTAGCCCAGGATCGACTGATAGCACTCACGGTGGAAATTGACAACAATCAGTACTTCTGCTACAATGCACTTACCAAAGACTTTGTATGCCAAGGCTACAGTTTGAAAGAAATCATAGAACGATTTCGTCTGCGTTATCCCGACAAGGCCGCCGCAATATATGACGGCGATGAAACAGCAGTACAGACACTCAAATCTCAAATGGATCAACTTGATAAATCAGACACAGTGCAATCTTAAAGGCACCCAAAAATTATTTTTTATCCAGTTAAATCAGGCTGCCTCTTGTTGTAGAAGTAATCTTGAATCGTTGCCGGCTGACATGTCAGACTTGCTTGAGCATTGGCAACTGGAACATGATCAATTGACACAAGGCATTGCCGTTCAAAATTGTTCTGTTTGTTGGAAACAACAGGCCCAAGGTCATACATCTTGGAGACAACTACACGGTCACCAGAATAACAACACCGTTGAACTGTGGTTGAACAATTCCTGCAATCAAATGTGTAGTTATTGTAGTCCAAAATTCTCTAGCACTTGGCAACAGAATATCATTGACCACGGACCTTTTGAAAATATCAGTAGCACAGCCAAATCCAATCTTGACCTGCCACCAATAGCAATAGATCAGCAACAGTGGATAGAAAAAATAGGTGAATATTTACAATCTCAACCTCCAGAATCAGTTGATCTAAAGTTGTTGGGCGGTGAGCCCTTGATGCAGATTCGAAATTTACAAAAATTAATTGATCTTTCTGGTAATAGTATAAATCAACTGATGATAAACACCAATCTCAATCCTCCCAACAATCGATTCCTGCATTGGTTATTGGACACAGTGCCTGCTTACAAACTCAAATTTGAGATAAGTCTAGACGCCAGTCCCAAATATAATCATGTGCCAAGAGCAGGATTTGATCCAGAACGATTCCATACCAATTTAGAATTGCTGATTGAAAAAAATATAAATTTTGGTTTTTTGTCGGTTATGAGTGTGCTGAGTATTTTTGACTTGCCCGACTTTACGAAATGGTCTCAACCATATCAAGTGGCATTTAACAAAATCAACAATCCGGATTGCCTGGACCCAATTTGGTTACCAATGGAAATCTTAGACCAAATAAACAACCAGTTTGAGCAAGAACCGCCAATGATTTTCCAAGAATTATACAACAAGCCGCAATCTTTGGTTGACCTAAAATTGTTTGAGCAGTATAATTACTTGTGTCAGTATTTTTCTAGAACTGGCATAAACATCAAACAAATCGATAATCTCTTGTTCCAACAATATTGGACTTGGCTAGAAGAAAGACAAAAATGAAAATCTCACTGGTCAGTGACGTACATTTAGAATTTGGAGACTTGGACTTTGAAAATGATCAAGGTGCTGAAGTCTTGATTCTGTCTGGCGACATTTGCGTGGCTAAAGACATTGCCCAACGTGATCCCTATGGCATCATGGGCCCAGGATATCGTAGCAATCGCTTTCATGATTTCTTTCAACGCTGTCATGACCGGTTTCCACATGTGATCTACATTGTGGGCAATCATGAATACTACCATGGCGACTTTGCCACCGCTTTTGCACATCTCAAGGATGTGCTGGGCTACTTGCCCAACTTGCATATCCTGGAAAAAGAATCTATTACTATTGGTGACACCACATTCTTGTGTGGTACGCTGTGGACTGACATGAACCGTGAAGACCCGGATACCTTGTATCGCATTCGCAGTTACATGAATGATTTTAGAATCATCAAAGACAGTCGCCATCCTGTACACTTCAAGGACTCGGAAGGTCACAGGCACACACGTGATGGCAAATTCAGCCCCGAGGCAACGGTGGAAGAGCACCGGGCCATGTTGAAGTTTGTGAAGGAGTCAATTGAGGCCAATCCTGCAGGTAAGTATGTGGTAGTTGGTCATCATGCACCCAGCCGGGCGTCGACTCATGCACAGTACGCAGATCAAACCATGGTGAATGGTGCTTACAGTTCAGACCTGGATCAGTTTATTCTTGATCGTCCACAAATCAAACTATGGACACATGGACACACTCATCATGAGTTTGACTACATGATCGGCTCGTGCCGTGTGATGTGCAACCCACGTGGTTATGATGGCTATGAACAACAGGCGGAACAATGGAAACTAAAAACAGTAGATATCTAAACTGGTTGCGTTACAGTGGTGCCAGCATCATTGTAACGCTTAATCCCTTGCATTGGCGATGGGTGCCTCAAGCACGTCGCGAACGCAATACAGAATGGCCCAGCCCCAATGAGGTCACTTACATGGTGAGTTGGTTGTTTGTGACCATACGTGGTTGGGTAGATGATGGTGATTGGTAGTGCGAGATCTAGTGTCATACATAGTTTATGCCCTGATGTTTATAGTGGTATATAACCACAACTCTGTAATGGGCCCGGACCGTGAACGTGCAGAACTGGCTCGGCTACGAGACTCAAGTGGATACTTAATACGATATGAACCAACAGACTAAACAACTAGCAGAACAAGCAGGCTTTGTTCTAGATGACTTGCCAGACTCGGTTCTACAGCCATTGGAGACGTTTGCTGATCTATTGAGAACTGCCAACACTCGTGAAGTGATTGCATTGTGTGCCAGCACAATTAATAATAACATCAATGAGCAAAAGCAAAAAACAAAACATCGTTGGGAAATCGTAGAAGCCCTAGTGATCGTAACAGCATTGATAGCCTGGGCCACCTGGTGGTACACTCAGTCACACACTTAAAGGATAACACATGAAAGTATATATTGGTAAACCTCGAGATCACTGGATCTCACCTTACACCATGTTGGACTATGCGTTCTGGTGGACTGATTGGTCACGGTGCAGTCGTGACCGGCGTATCCGCAGTCTTGAAGAAGAAAGCAAGTATGTGGAACATCCTGCCTGGGTAGAACGTTGGAGCAACTACTTGACTCCTGTTAGTCGTGCTATTGCCTGGGTATTGGATCGTGTGCATCCGGCCATCAACCTTGTGAAGATTGACTACTGGGATACCTGGAGCATGGATCATACTCTGAGTCCCATTATCCTTCCCATGCTCCGGCAATTGAAAACAACTCAGCACGGTGCAGGATTTGTTGATGATACGGATGTGCCTGAAGAACTAAAATCAACGTCAGCACCCGCCAAAGAGAACGAGTGGGACACTGATGCCAATCACTTTGCTCGCTGGGAACATGTGCTGAACGAAATGATCTTTGCATTTGAATGCAAAGTGGATGACTCATGGGAAGATGCGTTCCGTTCAGGAGAACATGACATGTTGTGGGTGCCTGTAGACGTACATGGCAACGAAGTGCCTAAAGGTGAGCACCGGTACTATGAAATGAAAGACGGTCCCAAGAACACATACAAGTGCGATTACGAAGGAATGCGAGTGGTTGAAGCACGTATTCAAAACGGTTTCCGTTTGTTCGGCAAATACTATCAAAATCTCTGGGACTAATGGAAGAATCCAACTCCGCCAAGGGTAGAGACAGTTTTGATATTTCTACCGGCAACACCTTGGTGCATTTCTTTAATCGTAATGTAACACCTTACGCCACTAGCACTCTGGGCCCGACATTTGATCTAGTGCCAGTAGAAAAACAAAAAGATCTCATGATCAACCATGCTAGGATGTATGCCCAGCAGGAATATAATCGCATTATGGAATTGGTGGCGGTATTACAACGACAAGCCGAGGATATCCGACGTAGATTAGAAGTTACCGATATGGTCCACGGTGCTGAGTATCAGTTTCAAATTGTGATGGGCAACTGCTATTGGTTGGTATGGCACCGGAGATTTGAGAAAACTCTCTTGGTTGTGACTGGTCCGGATGAATGGAATACTGGTGTACCCGAAGATTATGAATACTTGACGCAGGTACGATACATGGGAGACCATACCTGGCTAGAGATTGACTCCAAATCCTAAATGTGCTACAATAAATCATGACTACCATAACTGTTGAAGGTGTTGATCGAGCAATTAATGCTGGTGCCTGGCTTGAAGAACAATGCATAAAGTATGAACTGTTTGGCATTGGACTATTGTCCTCTGATCCCAAATATCAGTTTAAATTTGCCAGCGCCCAGGACGCAACACACTTTGCACTACGATGGCGATAAGATATGTTCGAGCATGAGATACGTATAGAAAATGCTGGTCCTGACGACGGCATATACTGGAGCCATGAACTGCAAGTGACCGGCCTGATTCAAGATCAAGACTATGTGTGGCAATACATGCCGGCTTGGGACGACAATTTTGGATCCGACAATTCATCGCCTCGAGCCGTGGTGTTTGCGTTTAGCAATCCTGCCCTGGCAACCTTTTATCAATTGAAATGGCAACGTTGCTAATGAAACAACACATGCTACCCGAAACTGCTCGAATGTTTGACCAGTGTGTACATTGTGTGACACCACGAAAAGATGCATACGGACCAGATATCATGCGTTGGCTTACTGAAAATATAATCAAAACTGAAGCAGGATTCAGGCCTTGGACTAGAACAGATCGAGAATTCCGATTCATGCACGAACGTGATGCTGTGGTGTTTGCACTCAAATGGTCATGACTCATACAGTAAGAATACCCTGGCGAAAGGGCGACACGATTTCTAAATGGGACGAAGTATGTGTTTGGGTAATTGAAGAATTTGGCTTGCCTGGTGAACGTTATTCAACACACCCTAAACACGATGCTATGTTTTTTGTTTTCCAGGACAGCCGGGACGCTATATACTTCAAACTCCGATGGCTATAAAAACTGCTGAAGACACAATACGATTGGGCGACAGTTTCAGTCATGCCTGTAGAATTCAAAAAAACTACGGTGTGTTGGAACAAATACTAGCATGGTCAAAAGAGAGTTTGACAGCAGAATGGCGTTGGCAACTGGTCAGTGTAAGTTCAGATATCCGCCCAGGAGATTACATTTTCTACTTTGATAGTGAGCGTGACTATCTAGCATTTGTTATGAAATGGTTATAAGTAAAATTATGCACACACCTCAAGAACGAGACAAAAGAAATCTACGTATTCAACGTGACGAAAATGCCATTCGAAAACAAGCCAAGATTGCCCGGGCACATGGCATGGATGTAAAAGAGCCACACAAGTTTGTCAAGCATCATGCCATGGACTGTGGACAACCAGGTTGTGTCCTGTGTGGTAATCCAAGAAAAACATTTAGTGAATTGACCACACAAGAAAAACGCCTGTTCCAGGATGTAGAACAGCCGCGTGACAAACATTCAAACGGCTTGCCCCGGGATCAAAATGATTGATTTTGACATAACCATGCAACGTATTAAGAACTTGGCTGAGTACGAAGTTCAAGTCACTGTGCCTGAAACATTTAGTTTTCGCGGCCAAGTGCCTTGGGACATGCAGATCCTGGGCAACCAGGCCTTTGTGACAGTTATCGCAGCCAGCCTTACTGAGGCTCGAAGCAGAGTAGAAGAATATTTTAATTTCAAGGAAGAATAATATGGACATGGATCAATCGGCAGTATTTTTGGCCGGAAGTATTTTAACAGCACTAGGATTTGTTGTGTTTGTTATTGCTATTGTCATAGTCAACAACATCATACATCGTTGGTGGAAGCCATTGGGTTGGACATTTGGATGGATAGCCGCACCCACAAGATTTGCCACACCGGAAGAACTGGAACAACCTCCAAAAATAGAACCTGTAATCGATAAAAAAGATGAACCGAAAGCAAAAACTAATTGAGCAGGCAGGCTTTAGTAAGACCTTTGAAGCAGATCGACTGAATCACTTGATTGATCTTACTGTAAACCAATGCATTGTTGCTATCACCAACTCTTCACGAGATCACTGTCCCACAACCTATGATCAGGACCAATGGGCCAGCACCATCGAACGGTGCGTTCAAAGTGTAAAACAACAGTTTCGGTAAGATTGACAACTTAATCCTGTGGTGTTATACTATGATCAAAGGAGCAGGTTATGGGCACAAGTACTTTTGTGGTGGTATGGGACAATACTGGTTTGGAATATGTGGGCAACGTCACTGAGGACGAGCAACGCCGTGTGTGGGGTGAACTCAACGGCAAGCCTGTGTCGAGCCAACTGCCCAACGTAAACCATCTTGTGCTCAGGGCTAGATACAACAGCCAACGTCATTATGAAATCTATTTGATAGCGGCCACAGATGGAATAACTACAAATGACATACGTAATATGTTTGAGGCTTCTCCCCAAACAGCCGCGGACACCATACGTAGACTTGGTCACTGTTACTACAGTGGCCGAGCAGATACAAGTAAAATACTAATTACATAAATCAAAATGGCAACTCTACAACAAGTTTGTGATTATAATCGGGCTCAGGTAAATTGGATCAAACTGTATTCAATGATCGATACTCTCGGCACAACCATGAACGGAAAAAAAGATCGGTTTGACAAAAGCGATCTCATTGAGATGGGCATGGACATCTATAGTAATGGAGGAATCAAACTTGTAAATCTTGATGGTGTGGACCACGAACTGGTAAACTTGCCAAGCGCAAAAGGCCTACCAACCACACAGGAAATGAAGTTTGATAGCAAACTTTTTTACAAAATGATTAGTGTCCAACGTGCCAATCGACGTCGAGGAATCGAAGGCCGGAAAGAATTGCAACGATCAAATGATCCTGTCACGCTAAAATTGGTCAACACACAGGGAGAGAACAATTACACTGAGTTGCCAGATACATACGCAGAATTTTTACTAGCGGCAGACAACCATAGTGCTCATGTGATCGAGGTTGCCACATTGAAGCCGTATTTGAAATTTCCTAATGATGGAATCACAGCAGTCAACGTTCCATCAAACTTGTTTATGCAGGTGGTTGGCCCAGACGATATCACTGCCAGGCAGCCCCTGGCAAATTTCAACTACAAACAAGAGAAGTTGGCATTTCAAAGAAACTTTTTAAACAAGTTCTAAAGTAGTACTTTAGTATTAGATTGACAACGACCGAGTTTTGCTATATAATAGAAACTGTTGGGTAGGCATAGTGCCTACTAACACTTAACCAATCCTGTATTGTACAGGTAAAGAAGGAAAAATTATGGCACAGAAACGCCTCACACGTAAACTTACGGATGTGATTGCTGAAGTTGAAACTCAACTACGAGCACACTACGGTGTAACCCAAAAAGATCTCGATGCATGGCGAGTCCGTGCAAAGGCTTTATCACACCGATTTCCCACTAGTTCAATGATTGCTATTGAAGACCTTTGGATTGATTATGAAGTCCAACGTGATGTCTTGCACAAGCACATTATTAATATCATTCGGAAATGGGATCCACGCATTTGTAGTCCTGGTTCTGCTTGCCGCTTTGGCGGAAAACCTCCGATCTATTTGTATGATGCACAACACCGTACCATTGCGGCCGGACTGCTAGGCTATACTGAAATTCCGTGTGCTGTAGTAGAAACAGATGAACTTAATTTTGCAAGTTATGCATTTGAACTGCTCAATGACACAGGCGTCAAACGATTAACTCCGGGGGATTTGCATCGCAATGCCTTGGTGCGTTTTAAAAATGGCAGCGGTGATAAGAAAGTTGTGGATGCCCGCACCATGCAGGATCAATTTGATACCGCAGGTATTGACTTGCAAGACAAAGGATCACGTGCGTCAGACAACTTGCGTGGTGACAATGATTACTTCTTTAGTCACTTTAAGTATGCACAAAAAGGCATTGAGATTGATGACAGTGGCAAAATACTTTTAGAAATTTTAACTGCAATCAAAGACACGTTTCCACTGCAAGAAGAAATTGATCAAGGTTGCTACATTGGATTATACGAACTGCATCGTATCTCGAGCAATAGTGCCAACAGCAAACTACCAACAGGATGGATGAAGGCAGTACTTGAAGCAATCAAGCCCACGTTCAAGAGTTCCTCATTGATACATACCAAGGCTAAAATACAATGGGATTATGTAAACCCTGGTGCTACTTGGTCAGCCCCTAGTGCTATGTCTAACTTTTTACGTGAGTTATACATCCGTAATAGTGGCAAGATTAATTTACCATACCACGGTGAAGGTGCCAAGATGGGTATCGAAGAAGGCAACATTGCCCCAGGCTTGTTTCCTGAAGGAGCATAAAATGAATTTCATGATTGAAAATTTATTGGGTAAGCAAGCAGATAAAAAGGTTACCTTTGCTCAGGCATTTAAAACTTTGCTAGATATGGACTTGATCAACATTGGCGAAGTAGGCGAGCAGACTATTAGTAATGCCAGTGGTGTTGAAAGATGTCCTCGCAATACCGCTAAAATTGATTTAGTATCAGGTGTGCAAATTAAAACCGCACAAACCCATCCTGACAAAGAAAAATTGCAGGCGTATTTTGCACCAGGTAACACCAACGCCCCAATATTGTTAATGGTAATAGAAAGATTAACTGGAAAAGAGTACTTTTTCTTTTTTCAATATAAAGATTACAAAAATACAATCGGTTCTAGTGTTTGTCTACCGTTTTTCTTGGATGGAACCCCACGTCGATCTAACAGTTGGTGGGATTACGAAATTACATTCGATGAACTTTGTAAGTTAGCAAAAAATGATTAATCTTAAAGAATCCTTAGACCAATTCACAGCACCGGTGTACGGCAAAACCAAACGCACCGCTGACACTTATCAGACGGTAGCCGACTATTGTCGCCGCAACTTGGTTCGCTTGGTTGCTGACTATCATGCCGTTCAAAACGATCAACAACTGCTGAGAGAGATCCGCAACGACATTGACACATATCTACGCAGGTATCACGAGTACTGTATCCAACAACGTGATGGTATGAAAGCACACTACCACGAAATTGGAGCGGATGAAGAATGTGATTTTGAGCATTTGATTCCAGCGGCTCGTATTCGTGACTTGCTTTTGGCCAGTGCCATTTCTGTAGAGCAGGCTCTCAATGCACCAACTGTGAGGTTGAGTCGTTCCAAACACATGGCTCTTAAGGAAGCAGGTTGGGCCAGTACCACTCCAGACATGTGGCAACCGTTTAGGCGTTACACTCAAGTGTTTGACGCTAAGTACGAAACACATGATGGAACACCAATTGACCCCGAAACTTGGACCTTGCAACAGCACTTTGACTATTTCAAGCATCTTGTGCTTTAAAAAAGTAATACTCAAGTACTACTTTTTGCCCGGTTGACCAATATCTACCAAAATGCTATAATACGGCATGTTCAGCAAAAAGGAGCCCACAATGGGATACAAGGTAATTGCAGACCGTTTCGAAACAGACATGATGCGTCAAAAATATGGCCCCCGCAAAGGGCTTGAAGGGCCATTCATGTATGCGTCAGGTCGTGTGTTATACTACGATCCCAAAGAGGGCCGGTACTGGGATCCCCGTACTGACTTTTATGTTTCGAACGAAGAGATGGATGCTGAACACGGCATTCTTGTGCAACGTCTTGTAGACTTTCAGAGGTAATACTTTTGCTTTACTTTGCTTATGGCATGAATACCAATCGTAGAGGTATGGCCCAGCGATGCCCTGGTGCATTGAGTCTGGGTCACGCTCGCCTGATCGATTACTCGTTTAGATTTGCCATCCACGCTGACGTGGTCAAATGCAAAGGCTCCTATGTGGATGGGGTGCTGTGGACCATTGATGATTTTCACTTGAACAGCCTGGATCGCCTGGAAGGTTATCCTCTCTACTACAATCGCCGTGCCCTGCGTGTGGCACACGAAGATCGTGTTGTGATGGCCGAAACTTACTACATGCAACCCGGCAACTTGGATAACCTTCCAGGGCAGGGATATTTTGACATGGTGGTCGAAGGCTACAAGGAGCACAACGTGCCCACAGAACAACTGTTTAATAATGTATACGAAAGTACTACATTTGTAAAAGGTTGACCAATAATCACCAAAATGCTATAATACGGACATGTTCAGCAAAAAGGGAGTTTGAAAATGGAAAAACTTACATCAATTCAGCAAATTAATTCTTCTATCATGTTTGGTACCTGGACTGATGTAGAACTTCGTAGCATGGCTGACGCCATCCGTTTTGCACAGGCCAGTCTTCGCAAGCAGGTCAAGCGCCAATTGGATGTAGGCGTTCAAGTTCGTTGGATCAGTTCCAAAAACCCTTCTGGTGCCACAGGCACAGTAAAAAAGATTGCTATTAAATATGTCACAGTTCGTAGTGACAGAGACGGTGGCTTGTGGAAGATCCCGGCCAACATGCTGGAGATCGTTGAAGGTCAGATGGTGACAGCATGAACGTAGCAATGGCCATAATCTTATTAATCGAATCACTCAGGAATATCTAATATGCCAGGATTTGTAGATGTATCAAATATGACAGCCCGTGAAGTTCGTATGATGGACCATGCGGCTGATGCTGACGAAACCGATCAGCCACGCCGTCAATGGAAATCTCGTGCCAAGCCCGAGGGCATCAAGCACTCAGTGGACAATGTTTGGGGTGCGGCAGTGGCGGCACAACGTATCAATGGCTCTTATATTAAAGAGACTGTGTACAAGGTTGATCCAGAAATGTCCAGCAATACCGTGGTAGACAAACGTCGCAACCGCGACATCATGGTGGACATTTTGGCCAACCCTGCTCAACTCACTGTGGAAGATATTTCACAGGGTCAGGAGTGCCGCAAGTTCTTGCAAAACGACATTACCTTCCGTGCTCTTAAAAACAAACTCACAGAGTTTGACGGTGCTGTCAGCAAGGTCTTGGCAGTTGAAGATGAGTTTGATACTGTAAAACACAAGTTGGAATTGGCTGTGGTTGCATGTCTCCCACAAAGTCATACCCGCAGTTTGGAGCGCCAGGCTGTGCAGGAACGTGTGCGCCAAACATCAGGCGCCTTGATCGGCACCCCTGGTGACAAAGTGCAACTGGACGTGGAGATCATCAAATCAAACTACAGTCAGCAATGGAACACCTGGTACGCCACTGGCGTTACCCAAGACAACTCTGCTGTGTTTTTTGCATACCGCCAAGAACTGGCGAAGGATGCAAAACACACTATCCAAGGAACCGTCAAGGCTCACAGAGACGGCTCCACTCAACTCAATCGCGTGAGCATTATCTAAGGACACATCATGAGCAAACTCATAATTGGATTCATTCTAGGCTTGGTGGTCAGTGCTGTGGGATTTTCGGGCATTGCTCGAATGTTTGACAAAGGCGTACAGACCATCCAAACTCAGAGCAAGGAACTGGCACAATGACCAAAACAAAAACATCAGACCGTTTCGATCTGGAACAACAAATTTTAGACTGCTGGAAAATCACAGACGATCTACGATTGGTCGCTGAGAAGGGCGAACACGCCGTTGAAGCAGTGGCCACTTTATACGAACTCAAATTTGAACAACTGTGGAGCACATTTGAAAGCATGATTCACGAAAGAAAAATGTGAGTGACGTACAAAAACGCATGGCCGAACTCATGGTACCGGTTGATCGTCAGATCATGATGTGTGATGATGGCAATGAGTTACTAATGATGGCCTGTGCCATGTTACAACGTACCAAAGAATTATTTGACCAAACTTTGGGCGAACAAGGTCGGAAAGAAATGTTTAAGGACTTAATATGAAATTTTATGCATGGTTTGTAAAACACCAAGATGTGATATCTGGCTTTGTGTCAGGTATTGCGTTGATGACTGCCGCCGATTACTTTTCTCGAGGTGATATGGCGTATGGTTGTTTGAGCCTGTTTGTTTCGGTAGCAAACTTATTGCTATCGGGTAAAAAAATCGGACAAAACCTTGAGCCAAAAGAATAATTTTGGCAAAACTACCCAATCTTTTGTGGCAGAATTGGTTGACCAAAATCAACCATTCTGTTACAATTAGATATGTTGTTAACAGCAACATTTTTTAAACTTAAAAGCACTTTGAAAGGCATTTATTATGGCATCGGAAAAACTCTTTACAGTGGCGGGCACTGCAACAAACCCGGATGGTACTACCAAGGCTCGTTTTGCAAATGACTTGGTTGCTCGTGTGAAAATCTTGAGCAAGAACAACTGTACCAACATCAACTTGGTTGAGTTGCCCAAGGCAATGAGCAAGTTGGAAGCCTTGCAGTATTTGCAAGAGCAAGGTATCACCGCAGGTGATGCTGGCTTTGCGGTCGCTAACAAGTTGGCCGAGAAAAGCAAGATCGCCAAGAAGGGCGAGATCATGGTCAAGGCTACAAAGGCCACAGTCTCTACCAAATCGGTAGACGCAAAAGTCTCTGCCTAAGCGGATGACTTCCCAAAGCAACGGCCCTAAGTGGCCGTTTCTTTTTGAACAAAAAGATTGAATTGGTGTAAATAATATCGGGTCCACTAACTGCGACCCAACTCGATGGCAAAATATAACAAGACCGAGAGCGAGGCTCTCTACATCGTGGTACTCCACGAATCACAAGGCGAACAAAGACTCAAGGACTGGCAAAAACGAAATCCCACTGCCTCAGCATCCATTGCTGGTGGACGTATGAGATTGTTTGACCAACGTAGCCTCAGCCTGTTCCAGGTCAGTTGGCGTGGCAACTGGGATCAAATAACCATCTGGGATACCTGGCAACGTCGCCATATTTTCATAGAATAATCTTGACAGACCGTGTGCAGGCGTATATAATAGCACTATGTCTACTACACCAATTGTTGTTACTTGGCACCAGGCCCTTGTGTCCGCAGGCAGTGCCGATTCAGACTCAGTTTGGCAACAGGATCAACTGTTGGCGGAATGGATAGGCAATCGCTCAGTTCGAGTGGTTGCACTGGGCAATCGATCATACGAATCAATTGCCAACTTAGAAGATCTACCTCAAGTAGATATTGTCATAATCAAGGAGAAATCAAATGACCAATCATGAACAAATCGTAGCCGCTTACGAAAACTACATTGCCGAAAACGAAAAATTCACTACCAAAGGTGTCAAGGCCGCTGCCGCTCGTGCTCGCAAGGCCCTGCAAGAAATGACCAAGGGTATCAAAGAGCGCCGCAAAGAAATCACTGCTGAAAAAGAAGCCCTGGCAGCCAAGTAATGCCAATGGTTCAAGTGGTTGAAGACCCAGACAATCCTGGAGAACTACTCCTGGACCTTGGTACAGAAGTGTGTGCCCAACTTGGTTGGCAAGTGGGCGACACAATTGAATGGAAAGACAACAAGGACGGCACATGGCTAATGACCAAATCAGCCTCGACGAATACCTCGCCCAACTCAACTCAAGAGTAGAAGTAGAAGACTACAAAGCACTAGACTGGAAGTGGGAAGCAAATCCTATCGAGCAGTTAACAATTAATGGCATTGACCCTCTCACAACCTACAGTAGTGGTACAAGTCACCCTTCATACGGTGCTATACCCAATGTGTCCATTGGTGGTGGTAGTAATATCAGCCCAACTGTTTGGACTACAACTACTAACAATACTGGCGGATATACTTTTGCCAATCAAAACATTCAGCCCAACAACACAGTTCACATCAAAGGTGAAAACGCTGATCTCTTGATCAATGAAAAGAGTCTCAAGACCTGGATGGAGAAGGTTGAAGAACGATTGAACATACTCGCTCCCAATCCTGAAATGGAAAAGGAGTGGGACCAATTGCGTAAGTTAGGTGAGAGATATCGTAAGTTAGAGAAAAAATGCAAGGAAAAATCAGATATGTGGAACAAACTAAAGGCCATGCCTAAACCGGAGATCAAATGACACCCCGACAAAGAATCAAACACATCACCAAGTGGATCAAAGCCTACGCCCGGAGTGCCAAAATTGACACTTTGGTGGTGGGAATTTCCGGCGGCATTGACTCCAGTGTGGTATCCACTCTGTGTGCCGAAACAGGACTCAAGACCATTGTGGTTCAAATGCCAATCCGTCAAAATCGGAAACTAGATAATCGTAGCAGTATGCAGGCCAACTGGTTGCTGGAACGTTACAAAAACGTCACCCATGTGAGCATGGATCTAACCCCAGTGTTCACATCATTTGAAAAGAAACTTGAACCCATTTGCCGAGACAGCACGGACATAACCCTAGCATTTGCCAACAGCCGTGCTAGATTGCGCATGATGACTCTATATCAAATTGCGCAAAGTTATGGTGGAATTGTGGTAGGCACAGGCAACCGGGTAGAGGATTTTGGTGTGGGCTTCTTTACCAAGTACGGTGACGGTGGCGTGGACATCAGCCCCATTGGCGACTGCATGAAAACAGACGTTTGGGCTATGGGCAGTGAATTTGGTTTGCCACAAGAAATCATTGACGCAGAACCCACTGACGGACTCTGGGATGATGACCGCACAGACGAAGGACAACTGGGCATGACCTATCCTGAACTGGAACGAACTATGTGGCTGGACGAGTCCGGAGACCAGTCTGTAACCAGTACAGAAAAAGCAAATCTTAAAAAGTATCGAGCAATTCGCGCCAGAAATCTGCACAAGATGGAACCAATTCCTGTGTGCAAAATATCTGAGTAAACTACGCCGTTTACACCAAAACGGTACCATTTTTGCCCGGTCTGAGCCCGGTTCTGCAACCCATTGAGTAAGTAAAACTACCATGAAAGCACAAGTAAACCACATCAGCGATCAAATCGCAATCTGGAGTTCAAGGGCGTTCCGAGTCGCAGGACTTTGGATCATTGCCCTTGCGGTGATCGCTGTATGCAATCACAAACTCAGCGAACTCCGCGCAGGTGTTGAAGCCATGCCAGCGGGCTATGTCAGCACTACAGAAAAAATCAAGCAACTGGAATGCTTGACTCGCAACATCTACTGGGAAGCAGCCTCGGAGCCTTTTGAAGGCAAAGTAGCAGTGGCCCAAGTCACAATGAACCGTGTGGCCCACGGAAAATTTGGTGATTCAGTTTGCGGTGTGATCTATCAAAAAAACGTATTCTATGAACGAGTAATTTGCCAGTTCAGTTGGGTGTGTGAAACCACACACAAAACTCGACCAGTACACCCGCCCTTGTGGGCAGAATCTGAATTGGTGGCCAAAAAAGTTCTATTAGAAAACTTTAGACTGCCCGGCTTAAAAGGCGCACTTTATTATCATGCAGATTATGTCAGCCCGGGCTGGAAACTGCCCAAAATTGATAAAATTGGTCGTCACATCTTTTACGGAGAACGCTAATGCCTTTCAATCTGCCTGTCACAATCATTGCCATTCGTGACTACATTACCAACAGCCTGGCAACTCTTTCAGCAGACACTCTGGGCTGGTTGTCGGTCATAGTGTTGCATTGTGCAACCCTGCCCAGTTTCTTGGCCTTGATGACCGGACTGAGCGATAAAACTCCGGGTCTGGACATGATCTTTTTCTTGTGGAGTGGCCTGATCCTGCTGTTCCTACGGGCAGTGGTGCTCCGGGACATGTTGAACATCATCACAATTGGGTTTGGATTTATACTGCAAGCAGGATTCATGGCCCTGATCCTGTTTAAGTAAATGACCCCTGAAGAAATTGAACAAAAGTTAACTGACTGGATGGTTAACTTTGTTGAACAGCCTCACCCTGGCTTGGGTCAGTGGGCACCATGCCCTTATGCTAGACAGGCCAGAATTACTAATCAAATCAAGATTGTGCATAGTGGCCACCAAAGATTGATGGCCACAGTTGAACAACAGTTACCCGAGTTAGAATACAAAGAAGTTGTGGTCATTTGTTTTGATCATACCAAAATTTCTGCCCTGGATCTAGAAAAACTAATTAAAGTATACAACCAGCAGGTGCTGATGGCAAGAAACTATGTGATCCTTGAGGATCATCCGGATGCTGTGGAATTGGTCAATGGTGTTCACATGAACTTTGGTCATTGTGGGCTATTGGTAATTCAACGACTAGACAAACTAACAACAGCAAGTGAACAACTCAAATCAAAAGGCTACTACAATACCTGGAATCAGGCTGAACTGGATCAGGTGGTAACATGGCGAAGTCAATGAAATTTTGCAGAATCAATCTGTCAAAAACCAACTACAGTTATTATCCCGGTGCTGAACGATTTACCTGGGCCAGCGGCCTGGCACCATATGAACAGATCTATCGTGATTACTGTGCCCACAAACAGTTTGAGAGCGTGATGCCTTTGTTCTTGCAACAGTTTCAAGACTCACACAACGACACACATGTGTATCGGAATGGCACAGATATCGTGGCCTGGAGCCTGTGTCGACGCTGGGACAGTTGCAATGCAGAAAGTCTACAGTTTGCCTGGAACTATCATGAACCAGAACTGGAACTGGGCAGACGCAGTCTTGAACATGAATGTGCCTACTACAAACAACTGGGTTATGAATATTTGTATCTAGGTCAAGCGTCTGAATACAAGACTCGCTTTGATGGTTACGAAGAATTAGGAAGACTATAATGGACTTGTATACAATCTGGGCAGATAAACAAGGTGACATCACTGACTTGGAATGGGTCAACGGAATGAAGAGTTTCTTTGATCACCTAATCTCAGAAGGTAAAATGGAGACGTACAGAATTACCAGATGCAAGATGGGATTCCGTAGCATAGCAGACATGCCAGAATGGATGATCATCATGGAGTTTAAGGACATGGGTCAAATGGATTCAGCGTTCCGTCGTGTGGCTCCACTGGAAGGCGAATTGGAAGTCAAGCACAAAAGTTTCAACCAGTTTGTTTCGGGCAACATACAACACGCCTTGTTTAGAGACTGGCCCGATCAGTTCTAGTACTTTGGTATTACTTGACTAGGAATCATGTTTCTGCTATAATGTAGACATGTTTGAGACTTCTACACACACATTCCGGACGCTGAGGCCTAAAGACACTGACTTTAATTTCAGCCCCGACGGTATAACACTGATACCACGTGCAGGAATTGAGATTTCAAACAATTGCCCCGACAACTATTTTCAGATACTTCAAACTTGTATCAACAAAGGATGGATCAAGCCTGTTGCCCACATGCGAGATACAGAATACACCATGGAGTTACTATACAAATGACTGATACTGATCCCACCGACTATGGTACTGTGGGAGTAAAAGACGATGCTATTGCTTTTCACTCTCATGGCGGTCAAGAAATGCTCAGAATAACACCTGATGGTTTTTGGGTGCGTGGGGAAAAGATTCCTGCGGATGACAAAGAAGCCCAATCAGTATATAATGCATTTAAACAGTGGCTGGCTTGGGCCAGTATTCAACGAGAGGAATAATTATGACCATGCACTTACATCACCCCAGTCTCAGCCTCAACGGTCGCAAGAAGGGCAAAGTAAAATTTCGTAATGCTGAAGAAGCACAACGTGCCCGTGAACTCGATGCAAGTTGGAAAGAACTACTCAAACGCCAAGGCCTTGAGTTAGAAGAAAAGCGTCGCAAACGTGCTATGAAGGCCGAGCCCTTGGTATACAAATTGTCCGCACCAGAAGGCCGTATGACCACGCATCATATTCCCAGTGTTGACACAGGTGGCAACGCCACCTTGGCACCGCCAAAAGTATACACAGGTACCAAGGTCAAAGGTATTGCTACCATGCACAAATCAAATGCTGTACCTGTGTTCTCAGACGAAGAAGCAGTAGAAATTTCCAGAATGCGTCGTGGATGATTAAAAAACGTTTATTAACCTATAAAGGAGATTTTGAAATGGGTGGTATGTGGGAAAAAGATGAAGTGGTTCGCTTGCTCAGAAGCCAGCCTGGCACTCAATATCAAGAAGCAGATGATCAGGTCAAAGAACAAATACGTGAATGGATTAGAGGCCTATTACAAAACAGTGAAGCCACTGTGACATTCACCAAAGCAGATGGTACCGACCGTGACATGTTGTGTACGCTGGATCACAGTAGAATCCCTGTTCGACCGGTAGCACCAACCACAAGTACCGCTCCAGTGGATGGCATTGTGCGTGAGAGTCGGAAACCCAAAAAAGAACCCGACCCGCACAGTATCCGTGTGTTTGATTTGGAAAAGCAGGAGTGGCGCAGTTTCCGTTTTGAACGACTCAAAAAGGTCACGGCTACCCTGGATTTCCAATAAGTAATTGCTTATGGCAAAAGAAGATATTATAAACATGGAAGGCCGTGTTGAAGAGGTACTACCGGCTACCATGTTTAGGGTCAAGTTAGACAACATAGACGCTCAGGTATTAGGACACTTGAGTGGGCGTATGCGCAAAAACAACATCAAGGTGTTGCTAGGAGATCGGGTTGAAATGGAATTTTCACCCTACGATCTTACCAAGGGTCGTATTACCCGACGCAAGTAAACATGTATCATGTAAAATTAAATGATTCAACTGCTCGAGTACTATTCCTTGGCAACAACAATGAATCTACAGATCATCAAGTGTCAACTCTGGCAACAGAACACGACATTGTCAATCATGGACTAGTAATCGAATCTAAGGTTGTTCATGACCAACCAGGATTTTATCATACCACTGTGGTAGACATTCCCTGGGGCGATTTAATTTCATTTGCATCAAAATTTGATTTGATTGTCATGTTAGATCAGCCGCAGGCTCAATGGAGTCATTGGAAATGCATGCAGGCCACATTTAAGTTAATGGTCAAACTGGAACAAATGGGGTGTGATACTGTATTTCGTAACAATAAAAATATTAAAAAAATCTTATATTGGTCCGACTTGGTGTACAAAGAAAACAAAAGTTTTTGTATATACCCATGGATTAATTTCTTCAATGACGGAAAAGAACTTAGATTATGTTCACGTGCTGACACTGCGGTGACCAAAATTGATCAATTTCAAGACTGGAAGTCTGATCCTAATTATACCCAAATTCGCGATTCAATGTTACAAGGTCACAAACTGCCAGAACATTGCAAAGTGTGTTATGAGTATGAAGATCATGACATTGAAAGTTACAGGCAATTTGAAACCATGGACTGGGCAGTGCAATTGGATTTAGAAACAGTTGAAGATCTGGAGAAAATTCAACACCCTTATTTTTACGAAATTCACACAGGTAATCATTGCAACATCAAATGTAGAGGTTGTCAACCAGCGTTCAGTGAGCCCATTGGTAAAGAATTAAAAAAATTCAATATTGTCACACCCGGTACCATGATGTGGACTCCCAGCACGTCAACTCTAGATCAAATCAGCATAGACGACTTAGACAGCAAATCTACTGTTTATTTTCAAGGCGGCGAACCCACGATCATGCCAGAAGTTCTGGACTTTATGAAACAGTGCATCAAGAAAAATCAGACAGATTTCAATCTCACCATGTGTACCAACGGAGTAAAATTTTCTGACGAATTTTTAGAAACAGTTTCGCATTTTCCCAACACCAATTTTAGTTTCAGCATTGATGGGTACGCCAAGGTCAATGACTACTGGAGATCAGGATCCAAATGGGACCGAGTCATAGCAAATGCACACATGATACAGAATCTTGGTCATTCTGTCAGTATTAACACTGTGCCGGGTATTTACAATGTGACCAACTTGCATCTGTTGTTTGAATTTTTAGATCGTGAATTCCCGTTTACTGCTATCTATCTACAAATCAATTACCTGGCTTGGCAGTCAGCATTCAATCATCCTCGTCAAGATCTAGTAGTTGAATCCATGCTCAAATGCATGCAGACATCTGTGTATCATTCCAATGGTAAAAGTTGCAAAAGTGGTATAGACAGCATTTACAATCATTACAACAATAATCCAGTTTGTGACCTCAAAGATCTCAAAGATTTTTTTGCATACAACGATCAGTTGGACCGTGCTCGCGGCACAAAACTAGCAGATTACATACCTGAATTAGAGGCCGCAAGAAGTTACATTTTGGAACTCAATCATGAAACCATGTGATCTCAAGAGACGTATCACTTGTAGAAAATAATTTTATGTCAGCAACCGATTTACGCAAGCAATCTTTTTATAATTTCCAATTAGGTAAAATAGAGTTCTCCGCAGAAACAATCATACCTGCAACCGATGACATTGTTCCTTTTTTGAATTTATATGCAGTTTTGTATTATGGACATTTTCATAAACAAGTTTATATTGACAGATTTTTGCAGGTACGAAATCAATTAGTACAACAACTCATTGATTTGTCAGCATACAAGTCTTGTCAATGGTCGGATCATTTTTTTGAGAATAGGGGTTCATATCAAAGTGCATCATTTATCATGTACATGTGTAGACTGGCCAGTGACACGGTATGGAATTTTCCTACATTGTGCAATTATAGTAAATGGGTAAATGGTGGTAGCAGGTCTGTGGCAACTGGCATGCATAAACGTGATCCGTGGAATAGTGTGTTGGGCTTCGAGTTAGTTGAATTAGGGCAATCAAGCACCATGCTATCTGATCCCAAAGAAATAACATCCACTGAGATGTTGCACAATGTTCTACAATTAGATAACAACCCGCCACACGATTCAGCAAAAGTTATGTTAATCACTGAATTAATAAAAAATAAAATTTATTTTCTATCAATCGAAAACAAATTAGACAAGTTTGATAATTTTAGTAATATTAACAGTTATAATATTTGGGATAGTTATTCCGCCTGGCGGAGTCAATACCCAATAAAACCAAAAATAAAAATATACACTAACTGGCCCGAACAAATACACAATTACTTCGACGCTTGGGACATAGTAGAAATTGAGTCTGGCCAACACATCATTGATGAAATTCAAGGCTTTGGCGGAAGATCAGGAAGATTGGAACGCTTTGCAACCGAGGAATACCGAAATCCTAAAGAAATCGTGGACCATGTGTTGTATGTAATTGATCCTAGACCAATTGAACTTGGTGAGTTGTTGATATGGATGGACATGGAACACAATGCTTACATCGAATCGGAATGGAAGTTTCTTTTGTATAGAAAAGCAGATATCTACAAAACCACTTACATTGACACAAGTTATATCATGCAATAAATACAACATGCGCAAACACATCGATTTATTAGAAGCAACAACCCGTCCAGCCAAATTGGAAACAATCCCTTTGCCATACGGTGAAGACGACCTAAATCCTGTGCTCAGCGGAGACAGTATCAATTATCATTATGAGCATTTGGCCAAGGGCTATGCCAAACGCTACAACGCCGGCGAAGGTGATTCAGATTTCAATCGTGCTGGCAGTTTCTTACACAACAAGTTTTTTCCACAATTGCAACCTCCCAAAGGCAACAACCGCCCACGTGGTGCTGTACTGGAACTGATTGAACGCAAGTTCAAGAGTTACGAAAACTTCCAGGATGAAGTTAAAAAAGTCGCAATGAAGATCCAAGGTTCTGGGTGGGTGTATTTGAGCACCGGTGGTGAAATCAAAACCATTCGCAATCATGCAGTGCGTACAGATATATGCGTACTTATTGACTGGTGGGAACATGTTTGGGCCTTGGACTACCAGTGGGAAAAAGAAAAATACCTGGACAATATCTGGCGTATCATCAATTGGGACGTTTGTTCTGATAGACTATAAAGTAGGTACATTATGAAACTAGAATCTGGCGCAGTTGAGAAACTTCGTGAACTTGTGGCTGAAGAAGGCAACCCTGATCTCATGCTCCGAGTGTTTGTGCAGGGTGGCGGCTGTTCGGGCATGAGTTATGGATTCACTTTTGACGAAATGCAAAACGAAGATGACTTTGATTTTGCCTACGAAGAGGTGAAGGTAGTGGTCGACTCCATGAGCATGCAGTACCTGCAGGGTGCTACCATTGACTACAAAGAAGATATCATGGGCAGTAGTTTTGTAATCAACAATCCTCAAGCACAAACCACCTGCGGTTGCGGAAGCAGTTTTTCCGTGTAGCCCAAAACACATAGACCTTCTCTGCCGCTAAATACAGCAGAGGATACAGATCTATGACTCAAGAAGTAATCGATATAGGGACTGCGCCAAATGACGGCTTGGGCGACCCACTGCGCGAGGCATTTGCCAAAACCAATAACAATTTCAGTCAACTTTTTGCCACCAGTGGTGTAAGTGGTATTTCCAATGGTTCTAGCAATGTAAATATTCCTCTAGTCAATGGAAATGTGGTTATTTCCTCAGCCGGCACTGCCAATGTGCTCACAGTCACTGGTACCGGCGTTAATGTAGCAGGAACCCTAAATTCGTCAGGACTGGCCACTCTCGGCAATCTCAGCGTGACTGGTACTGTGATCAGTACCGGAACAATTCAAGGTCTTGGCGCTGTGACTGCGGTCACGGTGACAGCATCGGGCAATAGTTCAGCCAACAACGCAATAGTCAGCAACTTGTTGACTGCGGGTCAACTGAGTTTGACCGGTAATATTGTGTCAGCCACAGTGACAGGTAACATTGTGGGCAGTAATATTGCAACCAGTGGGCTGGTGACGGCAACTGGCAATATCACAGGTGGTAACGTGATAACTGCTGGACAAGTCAGTGCTGTGGGCAATATCACTGCGGCATTCTTCACAGGTAACGGTGCAGGTTTAACTGGTGTTGTTGCATCGGGCAACGTGGGTGCGGCAAGCAAATTGCTCAATGGCACCAGTGAAATGAATATTCCTGCCTCAGGCGGAAACATCGTTGGTAACGTGGCCGGTGTGACCAACGTCTTTACATTGACCACTGCAGGTTTGATCATTGCTGGTGTTGTGAGTGCAAGTGGCAATGTAACCAGTGGCAACTTGTTAACTGCGGGTTTGATAAGTTCTACAGGTACTGTTACCGGTTCAAGTTTATTGGGTTCAGTTGTATCTGTAACTGCCAACGTAACTGGTGGCAACTTGTTAACTGCGGGTTTGATAAGTTCTACAGGTACTGTTACTGGTTCAAGTTTATTGGGTTCAGTTGTATCTGTAACTGCCAACGTAACTGGTGGTAACATCACAACAGGTGGGCTGGTATCTGCGTCTGGTAACGTCGCAGCCACATATTTCTTGGGCAATGGCGCTTTACTAACTGGTGTGATCACTTCAGTTGCTAATATCAATTCAGGCACAAGTAATGTTGTTATTGTGAGTTCAGGTGGCAACGTTGCAGTTGGAGTTGGCGGGACATCAAATGTGGCTGTGTTTGCTACATCAGGAGAATATGTAACAGGCGTAGTAAGTGCGTCAGGCAACATCACGGGTGGTAACTTGATCACAGGTGGCCAAGTATCAGCCGCTGCCAACATCACTGGTGGTAATATTTTAACAGGTGGCTTGATTAGTTCTGCTGGTAACATTACATCAATTGGACTTACCACAATCGGTGCTGGTGGAGCAATTTCAGGCACAGGCAATATCACTGCTGGTAATTTCTTAACCAGCGGATTGATCACAGCCACCGGTAACATCACTGGCGGCAACTTGACTGTGGGCACTGGCAATGTAACTGCAGGCAACATTGTAAACGCCAATGGCAATGCTGTGGGCAACATTGGATCATCCAGTAATTATTTCAATCAGGTGTTTGCTCAAGCAACCACAGCATTGTATGCTGACTTGGCCGAGGTATATTCAGCAGATGCTAAATATTCTGCAGGTACTGTGGTTGTATTTGGTGGCACCCAAGAAGTGACCGTAAGTACCGTAGATTCCAGTCGCAGAGTGGCTGGGATAATATCCGAGAAACCCAGTTACCTAATGAACTCCGGACTTGAAGCAGAACATTGTGCTGTGGTAGCACTGACTGGTCGAGTGCCCACTCAGGTAATTGGTCCAGTGGTCAAAGGCGACATGATGGTTTCAACCAGTAGTGGTCGGGCCCGTGCAGAAGCCGAACCAATGTCGGGCGCTGTTATTGGCAAGGCCTTGGAAGATTTTGACGGCGTAGAAGGCACAATTGAAATTGTGGTAGGAAGACTGTAAGGAAAATATTATGAGTTTATCAATTGGATCAGGATGGCAAATAGGATCTGGGTGGGTACTTCAAGGAGGCACACCCAGCGGTAGTTATATTACCACTATAAGTGGACTTTATATTACCACGCTCGCGGGCGACAAATTTATTACAATTTAAGGAAATAGAAAATGGCAGATACAACCATATCGGGATTAACCAATACCAACACCATCGATGGTGCTACAGTAGTCCCTGCTGACTACAGCGGCGCAACTTACAAGGTAACAGCAAACACTCTAGGAAGTTTTATAACAACCAATGCGGTGACTGTGACTGCTACTGGCAATATCACCGGTGGTAATTTGCTCACAGGTGGACTGATCAGTGCCACTGCCAACGTGACTGGTGGTAATATAAGAACTGGCGGATTGATTAGTGCTACTGCCAACATCACCGGCGGTAATTTGCTCACAGGTGGATTGATTAGTGCTACAGGCAATATTACAGGTGCTTACATTGTGGGCAATGGGTCATTATTGACTTCAATTCCAGCAGGTAATATCACTGGACAAGTTGCCAATGCATTGGCTGCTGGCACAGTGTATACCAACGCACAACCAAACATTACTAGTGTTGGTTCTTTAACTTCACTCACAGTTAGTGGCAACACACAGTCAGGTAATTTACTGACTGGAGGCTTAGTATCAGCCTCGGGCAATGTGACTGGTAACTATATTTTTGGTAATGGCGCTTGCTTAACAGGCGTTATCACTTCGGTCGCTAATATCAATTCAGGCACATCAAACGTCACAGTGGTAAGTTCAGGCGGCAACATCAGTGTTGGTGTAGGCGGAACATCGAATGTAGCAGTATTTGCCACCACAGGCGAGTATGTAACAGGTATAGTCAGTGCCAGTGGCAACATCATATCATCAGGCAACGTGTCAGGTGGTAACTTGTCAACAGGTGGCCAAATAAGTGCCAGCGGTAACATAAACACATCTGGATATTTTGTGGGTAACTTTGCCGGCAATATTTCTGGTAACCTAACAGTTCCTGGGTCAAACACACAGGTACTCTTTAACTCTAATGGTAATGCAGGTGCCGCCTCCGGATTGACTTTTGCGTCAGATACTAATTTATTGAGTGTCACCGGCAATGTCTTGGCCAACAATGGCATGTTTACCAACGTTGTGAACGTGGCCAGTCATACAGGTGCCGTGGTGAGTGTCACAGGCAACGTCACAGCCAACAATGGCATGTTTACCAACGTTGTGAACGTGGCCAGTTTCACTGGTGGTCTTGTTTCTGTTACAGGTAACGTCACAGCCAACAACGGCATATTCACTAACATTGTGAACGTGGCCAGTTTCACTGGTGCCGTAGTATCAGTAAGTGGTAACGTAACTGGTGGCAACATCTTGACCGGTGGGCTAATAAGTTCAACCAGTACCATAACCGGCACAAGTTTCTTGGGTGCAGTAGTATCTACAACTGGCAACATTACCGGTGGAAACGTCACTCTAGATACAGGCACAGGCAATTTATATGCACACGATGCATCTTTTGGTGGAGTCGTAAGTGCCACTGGCAACATATCTGGTAGTTACATCCTGGGTAATGGTGCTTTGTTAAGCGGAGTTATCACTTCAGTTGCTAATATCAATTTGGGTAATAGTAATGTTACTGTGGTCAGTTCTGGCGGCAACGTTGCAGTTGGAGTTGGCGGAACATCGAACGTAACTGTGTTTGCTACTTCAGGTGCATACGTAACTGGTATAGTAAGTGCATCGGGTAACATCACAGGCGGTAATATTGTTACGTCCGGTGCCGGCGGAGCAATTTCAGGCTCGGGTAATATCACAGCCGGTAATTTCTTAACAGGTGGACTGATCAGCGCCACTGGTGCTATCACAATCAATAGTGGTAATGCTGCCACTGCCATTATAAATGGTGCCGGCAATGCAGTGGGCAATATCGGATCATCCAGCAAGTATTTCAATCAGGTGTTTGCTCAAGCAACCACAGCATTGTATGCTGACTTGGCTGAGGTATACTCAGCAGATGCTGAGTACGCTCCTGGTACTGTGGTGAGTTTTGGCGGCGATCAAGAAGTTACAAAATCTATCACACCCAGCGACCCAAGAGTGGCTGGTGTAATATCAGAGAAGCCCAGTTACTTGATGAACTCAGGACTTGATGCTGAGCACCGTGCCGCAGTGGCTCTAACCGGGCGTGTGCCAACCCTGGTTATTGGTCCGGTGCGCAAAGGCGACATGATGGTATCTGCTGGCAATGGATGGGCACAAGCCTGTACAACACCAGCAATGGGAACCGTGATTGGTAAAGCACTTGTAAACTTTAATGGTGATTCAGGAATAATTGAAATAGTTGTAGGAAGAATGTAATGGCACAGCCACAGTGGCAAACTGCCGCAGGCCACTTGGGTACCATACCCGAAGGTGAGTTCTACCAAATTCAATTGGTAGCAACAGATCCTGCTGATCCGTTTGATCCTACCGCAGTGACCTATAGAGCAATTGCAGGTGCTTTGCCCTTAGGTATACAATGTACCACAAGTGGCCTATTAAAAGGTATACCTTATGTTATCAACGGTATAAACAATGTTGACAGTCGATTTGTGATTAGAGCAAGTAGCAACTCAATTCCGCCACGTTTTGCCGATAGAACATTTGATTTTACTGTGCTGTCACAGGTGCCTCCGGTATTTGTAACTCCAGCAGGCAATGTGGGTACATTCTACGACGGCGCACCTATTGCTCCCATTCAAATTGAAATATCCGATCCCAATCCTGGAGACAATGTTGTGATATCATTGGCTGCCGGTACATTACCTCCAGGACTAAGTTTAAGCCCAACCGGTTTGATCACAGGATACATTGTGCCATTGGTTCCTGTTGAACAAACCCCAGGGTTTGATGCCACACCTTTTGATCAATACCCATTTGATTTTGCTACCAATAGTCTCAATACCAACTATCAATTTACACTGGAACTCAATGATGGTAGAGAAACAAACATACGCACATTTGAGATTTATGTTTATAGCCGTAGTTCATTAACGGCTGACACAATAGATATCACAGCAGACAACACTTTTGTCACTGCCGATGAAACCAATGTATATCTACCATTCTTGGTCAACTCTGAGCCCAGCGACTTGGGACAAGTTCGTAGTGACAATTTCTGGGCCTATCAGTTTATTGGCCTAGACTTCGATAGCGATGCTATTGAATATTTAGAATATCAAACTGATGGATCCACAAGTGCATTGCCGCCTGGTACCACTCTTGATCTGCAAACCGGTTGGTTATATGGTTACCTGCCCTATCAAGGTGCCACAGAAAATATCTACAATTTCGAAATCTATGTAAGAAAAGCCGCTTACCCACAATATCGCAGTGAAAATTATACGTTCTCACTGACTCTGGTTGGACAAGTCAACACCGATGTTACCTGGTTGACCGCCGCCGATCTTGGCACTATCATCAATGGCAGCACCAGTACATTATATGTGGCAGCAGTCAATACCTTGGGTGGGCGACTTTTGCAGTATCGTCTCATGCCAGGATCATATCCCTCCCCTAACATTGGTGTGTACAACAAGTTGCCACAAGGCCTACAGTTGTTGTCATCAGGAGACATTGCAGGACGTGTGAGTTTCAACACCTTTGCTGTGGATCTTGGAACCACAACATTTGACCAAGGCACCACAACATTTGATTCCGTATACACATTCACAGTAAACGCCTACAGTCAAGATGGCTTGATCAGTGTGTTTAAAACGTTCTCCATAACTGTGTTACGAGAGTACAACGAACCCTACGAAAATCTCTACATCAAATGCATGCCCCCACAAGCAGACAGAGATTTGATCAATCAGTTGATTCAGAATCAAGATATTATTCCAGTTGATCTGGTGTATCGTATTGATGATCCCAACTTTGGCATTGCCAAGAATGTGATATATGAACATGCCTATGGACTTACTGCGGCCACCTACGAAGCCTATGTCAGTAGTTTGGTAATCAATCACTACTGGAAAAATCTTGTGCTGGGGTCAATTCAAACAGCACGGGCACTTGATGATGCAGGCAATGTATTGTATGAAGTGGTGTATAGCAGTATCATTGATGATCTAGTGAACAATTCAGGACAAAGCGTGAGCAAGAGTGTGACCTTGCCCTATCCAATCAATCAATTTGACTCTACAGAAATTGCCACAGTGTATCCCAATAGCCTGATCAACATGCGAGACCAAGTGATTGATACCGTGGGACAAATTTCAAAACTGTTGCCACGTTGGATGTTGAGCAAACAGGCAAACGGGCGAGTACTGGGCTTTACTCCTGCCTGGGTAATTTGTTATTGCATGCCCGGTAAGTCTGGACAAGTGGCCTACAACATAGCCCAGCAGTATGGAGATCAACTGAACCGGGTAGACTTCAAAGTTGATCGCTATGAACTGGATCGATTGTTGACCAAGAATTGGAACCCAACTGTTCAACGATGGGTCAGTTCTCAACCTCCTTTTGTGCCAAATTCAACCACATTTGATTTGCTCTTGCACTACCAGGTCACTGCCATTGGAGGCGGTGGCGGAACTGGATATCGTGGTATTGAGCGTAGTACAACCGGAATAATTGTTTATCCCGGTGATGAAATTTTAATTTTAGGATCCCAAGTTGGGGGAGATGATGGCATCAATGACATCACAATTAGAGTGCAAGATGTGGGCAATACTGGGAACATAACCTTGGTAACCTTGCAAGGTCAAGCACCACGTTTCTCTAGCGGTGACACTTATACCGGTATTTCAGGAACTGATATTACTGGATCGGGCACAGGAGCCACGTTTAACTTTGTGGTAGCCAGCGGTGAAATAACCACATTTGATGCTTCAAGTATGAGATTTGAAGCACCAGTAGATATGTACTCCAGCACAGACGTTTACGATAAATATCTTGTGTTTCCCAGACGGAATATATTAGTGTAACAAGGAAAAAAAATGACCAGCCAAATTAACCCAAACGACATTGACGGCGCTTATCCAGTAGCCGGGCAAGACAACGACAGCCAAGGCTTTCGTGACAATTTTACCAATACCTCAACCAACTTTCAATATGCAGCCGATGAAATTACTGATCTGCAAAATAATGCTGTGCTGAAAGCCGCGTTGACCGGAACCACTTTGGACAACAACATGAACGGGAGTTTGTTGTACAACTTTGAGGCTAGTCAAGTTGCTGGAGCGGTCAATCCGTTGGGTACCACATCAGGTACAGTTACACTGGATTGGGACAACGGCTCTTATCAAACTCTAACCACATCGGGTTCAGTCACACTGGGATTTACTAACTTTCCTGCCTCGGGCGTGGCGGCTTCAATTGTGTTGCGGATCACCGTGGCCAGCACAGCACATACGCTAACACTGCCAGCCGCTGTGTCTATTGGTACTGCAAACTTGCAAGGTTATGCCTCAAACATAATCACCTTCAGTACTACAGGAACCTTCATATTTGAATTTACCACGGTTAATGGTGGTTCCGCAATCAGCATTGTTGATCTTAACCGCAACAGAGATCCATTGTACTTGCCCAGTTCTGAAGATTTGGCTGCAAGTGCTGCCGCCAGTTTGGGCAAAACTACCAGTTATTTTTCAACTTCTACCTCAGAAACTGCCACGCTGGCAGCCGGAGTTGCAGGACAAATCAAAGTGTTTGCCATGTATGCTGATTCTGGAGACATGGTGATCACTGTTTCAAATGCCGGCTGGAAATCAAGCGGTTCAGGAACAATTACGTTCAATGACATTGGTGATGCTTGTACCTTGATGTACATCAATGCCAAATGGTTTGCCATCGGCGCCAATGGTGTAGCATTTGCCTAACAGGTATTGACAGGCCACTGTAATTCCTGTATACTCTACACACAAGGAGTAACATGGAACATCCATTCATCAATGATCTAGATGGTTTGACCCTGGAACAACTGGGGTCGAAAATTTCCGAACTTCATAAAAAATTGGGCATTGCCATGCGGTCTGGTAATCCCTACCTCTGTGATCAAATACGAATGGCCCTGAGCAGTTACACAACCAAACAACAAGAAAAAACAGCCGAACTTTACCGACCCAAAGACGGGGAAGATCCTTTTAATTCCAAGATTGATATATCATGAACGTAAGATTAGAATATGACATGCAATGGCGTGCCGCCATCTGGTTTGAAAACTGTCTACAGATCAACAGTTACAACATAGAATTGGCCATCACAACCAATACTTCCAACGCAGATGATCATGTGGTCAGTCTGAATAGACTCAATCACTTTGTCTACAACGAAATGGCCAATACTGTGTACATTCATCAAAATGATGTCACGCAGATCCAAGCACTGACTTCGGCCGGAATCAAAGTAACCACCATGCCTGAACAACCCATTGACCAGATCATTGGTATTGCGTTATACTGCAAACTCAATGCTATATTGCAGGAGCGAATGTTTGTGAACGGTGTGACCATACAAAGTGATTTGGGGGATAATGTGCGATACCTGCACAGTGACCGTGAAAGCGCAGGCCCTATGGCACAACCGGGCTGGTGGCAGGATCACACACCCGTGCATTCCGATTTCAAATCCTCTGCTAGTAAGAAACATGTGGTCAAACTCAGTAGAACACTGAGTTGGCAGGATCTTGAACTGGAATGGTCAGATGTAGAACCCACCGACAACACTGGCAACACTGGCAACACCGTGGTATTTGCAAAGTTTGGGCCCGATGAAAACTGATAGTGTAGGACAAATTGTACTAGGTGAAGCAGATCTAATCAACTTGGTCATGCAAGGGCGTGATCTCGAAAGTGTGGGCGGCACCCTGGTAGACGATTCCGTGGACATAGAAGCCGCGGCCTTTTGGTTGGAGCATGTGCCTGATTTCACACACTGGTCAGAACCGGATGCTCAAGCAGTGTTTGATCACATGCAACAAAGCACATGGCACATGCCCGAAGAATACCGGACGTTGGACATTGCAGAACATGTGCTGAAACTTTGTGCTACAGAAGCACAACTACAACGCTGTGGTGCAGAACTGTTACAGTATCAAGAGCGTGGCCTGTTTGATCTTTTGCGTTACTTGAAGTATCTAGTGGACGTTATGAAACAAAATCATGTGATATGGGGCGTGGGTCGAGGATCTAGTGTGGCCAGTTATGTGTTATACCTGTTGGGCGTACACAGAATTGACAGTTTATACTATGAATTAGATCCTGCAGAGTTCCTGCGTTAAATAAAAATCAAGGAGAAAAACAATGACACAAAAAACCTATCGAACTGCACAAGGCAAGATTGTGGACCTGGGTGCCATGATGGTACAAAACGAAAATGTTCGTGCTGTGGGCAACATGAAAGCCAACGCACGTGGTGATATTATTGACAATCACGGACATGTTGTGGCCACTCGTGGCCAACAAGTAAACCGAAATCTCAATCGTCAAACCAATGCCAACGCAGGACCAATACCCACAAGCAATCGTAATCCAACTCCAGAACCAAAGTTGACTGAAGCAGAACAACTGGAACAGGATCGCCAGCAACGCCAGGCCAAGCGTGAAGCCATGGAACGTGGGGAAAAGGTAGAACTCAAGGGCGATGCACCCACACAGGGTCTGGCGGCTGCCATGGCTCGTGCAGAAAAACTCAAGGATCAAGAATGACAAAATTAGCATATCAAGCACATCAGATCACCCGAGATCAACTGCGTCCCTTAAACGACTCAGTTATCGTGGGAGAAATGACATTTGACCAACGCTTTACCACAGGTGGTATTGTGTTGCTCAACGACAACGGCAAGAGCACAGGTATTCGTCCACGCTGGGGACAGGTGTATGCTGTGGGTCCAGAACAACATGATGTCCGGGTAGGCGAATGGGTGTGTATTGCACACGGTCGTTGGACACGTGGTATCGATATCGAAGATGAAAACGGCAAACAAACACTACGCCGAGTTGACCCCAAAGACATACTGATACAAACAGACGAAGAGCCCAAAGACGAAACTTTTAGCACGGCCATTCATGTGGAAGCCAAGCCAGACTGGATGCAACACAATTGATTATAGATTGGAATGTAAAAAACGTCATTGGCGAATGCCAAAAGATGTACCGTGGTGCCAACGACCCTTACATGACGGGTTATGTCAATTGGCCTTGCAAACAAGACTTGTATCGTGTAAAATTTGCTGTAGACGAGATGCTGAAAAAGACGTCAGGCTTTGCTGGTGAAGAGGAATGGCTTCGCGAACAAGAAGCAGAATGCATTGTCAACATACTTAAAAAATGATATTCAACCACATCAAACAACTCAAATCAGAAGGTAAGCGCATTGGCATTACTTTCTCAACCTTTGACATGGGCCCACATGCAGGCCACATTGCCATGCTGAGTGAAGCCAAGAATCATTGTGACTATCTGATCTGTGGGTTACAAACGGACCCAACTATCGATCGGCCAGACACCAAAAATCGCCCTATACAAAGTATTGTTGAGCGACAGATACAGTTGGCCGCATGCCGTTACGTTGATGAAGTTGTTGTATACCAAACCGAACAAGATCTTGTGGACTTGTTGCTGATCCTGCCAGTTGATGTTCGTGTGCTGGGTGTGGAATATCAACACCAAAACTTTTCTGGCTATGAGGAATGTGGCATGCGCGGGATTGAACTGGTGTTCAACGGCAGAGATCATTCGTTCTCCAGTTCAAGTTTACGTAAAAGAGTAGTGGCAGCAGAAACAATAAAGGCATTGAAGCAATGAAAGAACTATGGGTAGAAAAGTATAGGCCAAAAACTGTAGATGGCTATGTGTTTGTGGACGATGCACAACGTGAACAAGTTGAGCAATGGATTCAAGATAAAAGTATTCCGCATCTGTTGTTGTCGGGTCCAGCAGGCACAGGCAAAACAACCTTGGCCAAACTGCTGATCAATCAACTGGGTGTGGATGAATATGATGTGATGTATGCCAATGGTTCCAAAGAAGGTCGTGTGATTGCCTGGGTAGACAAATTGATATCATTCTGTCAGACCATGCCGTTTGGTGAATTAAAAATTGTGCTGGTAGATGAGGCTGATTATCTAGGAGTAAACACAGTTCAACCAGCACTTCGCAACTTGATGGAAGACTATAGCCAAACTGTTCGTTTCATTCTCACTTGCAACTATCCATCAAAGATTATTCCACCTTTGCACTCACGTTGCCAAGGGTTTCACATTGCCAAAACTGATCACACAGAGTTCACTGCCAGAGCCGCAACTGTGCTGGTCACAGAAGGTGTGGAGTTTGATCTTGATGTGCTGGACACCTATGTCAAGGCCACGTACCCAGATCTACGCAAGTGCCTGAACTTGTTACAGCCCAACAGCCAGTCAGGACAATTGATTGCACCCAAGGCCGCGGACAAGAGCATGGGCGACTGGCGACTGGAGTGTGTGGACCTGTTCAAACAAGGCAGAGTTCGCGACGCAAGAACACTCATGTGTCAAAGTTCCACGCCGGAAGAAGCCAATGAAATATTCACATGGATGTACAACAACTTGGACTTGTTTGGAAAGACCCCTGAACAGCAGGATCAAGCCATTGTGATCATTCGTGATGGCATTGCTAAAATTCCTCTAGTGGCTGATCAAGAGATCAACTTGAGTGCTACCTTGATTGAACTTGGACAAATCAATTAACAACTGTTATCAACCAGCATGGAACCATCGTGGTCAGACTGTACGTGCATGGGGTAAAGATTCCACTGGGTTGATTGAATATCGATTTAATAATCAAGGGTATCGGCATAGTCAAAACTACAATTGGCCAGCAGATTGGGCATTTTTTGGCAACAGCATTGTGTTTGGAACTGGTGTTGCCGAATTGGATATATTGACATCACAGTTTGAACGCAGTCAAAATTATGGATTGTCGGGCAATTACATGAATCATCACAGTGTGACCAACTTGTCAAATTTTGTTGAATCAACATGCTACACACCAACAACTCGTATTGTATTTTTTTGGATTGATCGAGATCAAGAAGATGTTGATGCACTGATTCAACAGGTCAAAATCCTGGCACCTGGTTGTTTGCATATCAGTTCTGGACAATCGCGATCCAAGGCTATCAATCTCATGCCATCGTGTGATCAAGATGTTTCAGGTACTCACCCAGGACCAAACACTCACAAGATCTGGGCCAAAACAATAAAATCGTTAAGTCATGCTCAAACAACTAATTGTAATTGATTATCAGGAAGGTGCAGGCGGGGAATTCATAGCCAGTTGGTTGTCTGCACATTTTGGACAACAGTTAGAAATCAACACACAGGATGATCCTAACTATTTGCAAAAATGGTTGAATTCTCACAGTTTAATCACGCCTGATTGGCAAATAAACTTTACTGAATATTTGTTGAATTTTAACAATCTCTGCAGTGAACACAATATTCAACACATCTGTATTCCTTATCATTTGTATAAATGGCCCGAACATGTAGACATATTAAAAAAAATCAATCAGGCAAGATTTATACGCATCAACTGTGAAGGGTATGAATTTCAAATTGCTGAAGATTTCAAAAGAAAAATACTTGATCGTGTGTTGGGGCCCAACGACTTTGCTGAAATTAAGTTCATGCTAGGCAACCAAGGCAAAGAAAAACGCAAACATTGTTTGAATTTGTTCAAACAAGGAAAATTAACCTATAGTGAACTTGTTCCAACTACATCAAGCGCCGAATCAAAGCATTTGCCCAGCGCAGATTTAGAAATAATGTATGGAGATTTTTTTGTTGATTTTACCGGGACTCTGGCAGCATACAAACAACTGTGCAATCAATTGGAAATATCACCCAATCTTGTGTTGTTGGACGCACTTGTTGATCGTAACAGAAAAAATTTACAACACCATCAAAAGCATTTAAGTACAGCATGAGATATCTATTAATTACCTACTATAAAAAACCCAATGGCCAAATTGACGAAAGCACCGCAATCAGCCGAAATCTAAAAAAGCGAGACATTCAAACTTGCAATGTAATACTTGACTTTCGCACCCTTTCTGTAGTAAAATGTAGCATGGTTGGTACAGTGGTTCCTAGAGATTGGGACCGAATTGTTTCCTACTACAATCAATATTATGAAAACATTATTGAACGCTTACTAAAAGAGAACGGATACGAAATTGTCAAACCTGAAGAAACCCCAGAAGTACAACCCCAAACAGTTGATCCTAGTTGATGCCGACGGCGTTATCTTAGATTGGGAATATGCCTTCTCAGTCTGGATGGAAGAGCATGGCTTTGTGAGAACTGAAGGCAGTCAGTTCATGTATGATATAGGACAACGCTACGGAATTGACCATGAACAAGGTCGCAAGTTGATTAAGATTTTTAACGAATCGGCTGCCATTGGTTTTTTGCCTCCATTACGTGATGCCATGTATTATGTCAAACGCTTGCACGAAGAACACGGTTACGTATTTCACTGTATTACCAGTCTAAGTCTTGATGCCAACGCCGGCAAACTGAGAGAAATGAATCTACGTAAGTTATTTGGAAAAACTGCATTTGAACGCATTGTGTGTTTGGACACCGGTGCAGACAAGAATGATGCATTGAGTGAGTATCAGAATTCTGGTTGTCACTGGATTGAAGACAAACCGGAAAATGCTGAAGTTGGACTAGATTTAGGTTTACGTAGCATCCTGATGGAGCATGGGCATAATATGAATCATGTCAACGAACAAATTCCGGTAGTCAAAAACTGGCGAGAAATTTACGAAATCGTCACCTCCTAATCTTCGTACAATCTCAGCACTGAGCCAATTATAGGGTGACGCTGGATATCTTTTCCGGTCAGTCTGCACACAGCCATACCTGCCACGGGCCGTGCCTCTAATTTGATACACAGATCCAACAGTCCATTGTTGTGCTCTTTGCGATCTGCTTGTTCCACATCTCCAGTTACCACAATCTTGCTGCCGGTGCCGATGCGGCTCAGGAGCATTTTCATTTGTGCGGGAGTAGCGTTTTGCATTTCATCTGCAATGATCCAGGCATGCTTGAACGTGCGTCCACGCATGTAGGCCAAGGGTGAAATTTCAATGTTGCCTTCTTCGATCATGGCAGTGATCTCAGCGGGCCGGTAATACTCACGCAGTACATCAAGCAAGGGTCTTGTCCAGGGTTCCATTTTGGCCACTAGATTGCCGGGTAAGAAGCCATGTTGTTCATCCTCCACGCCGATGGCGGGACGAGTTAGAACGATACGCTTGGCTTCGCCGCTTCTGAAGGCTTTGACCGCTGCCAGCATGGCTAGATAGGTTTTACCAGTTCCTGCTGGCCCTGCTGTTACAATGATGTGTTGGTCTGCGTCGAGTAGATTTAGTATGAGATGCTCTTGGTTTCGTGTTTTGGGTATTAGTTCTATGGGTCGTTGTCGTGCCTTTGGTTGTGTGTTAAACGGAATTGTGTTTTCAATGTTTGTTTGCATACGTTGTTGCGCCTTAGCGCCTCTGTTTCTACTCAAGTGCGATTCTCCTTTTGAAACAGCCGGTCTGGCTGTGTGAATATTTAGGTGAGTTAGCCCGGAGTTTTCTGACCATGTATTTCAGATATTTCTAGCATAAGTATTCCACTGTCCGGAGCAAATTTAAACAAACCCGGAATTGATGTTTGCCATAAATATCTGCATGGCACTCAAAGACGAAGCAATTTTTAAAGATCATCAGGATTACTGGATGGTGGCTGACAACATCCGCGATATCTATCTATCAGAAGGCAGTTTGCTTACTCTCCTGGATTTTGAGCGTGTGCTGGACGAAATGGACTTGTATGCATTCAAAAACTGGGACCGCGGTGAACTGGTACAAGGTCCCGACATTGGCAAGTACAAAGTGGGCTGTATCTTTATGTGGCCGGAAAAACTCATGCCTGATCCACGTGGCGCACGTCGACTGCTGCCGTTTGATTGCGATGTCAAGTTCAAAAAAACCACTATCAAAATACCCATCAAAGTGGAGCAACCTGCAGACTACATGGCTGGTACGCACACCGCTCGCTTGGTGGACAAACATGTATGGCTGGTGGAAATTGTCATGCCCAAGGCCTTGATTTCAGACATCCGCACAGGATCAATTGAGTTGGAAGACGAGGAAATTGATCTAGAAGATTTGGATTCAGCCTATCAAGAAGATCTTGATGGAGAACAATATCAAAATGACCAGAGCGCAGAAAATGCACAACAATCACTACAACAACCAGGAGCACCAATTGCAGCCGCACCGCCAGTCGCTTCTTGAAGGTCTTGGCTACAAAGACCTTGAGGGCATACTCAAGCCCACTATTCACATTGATGAATTCTCATCCAAAATGGGTGACGATGATGACATCATTGTTGTGAGTTTCTTTGCCCGTGACAAAGCCGCTGCCAAGGACCTGATGAATTGGTTTGAAAAAGGCTATGACTTTGTGCTGGACGCTGATCAAAGCCCTGGCGAAATCAAACCCAATAGATATCTGGTTTACGTGGAAATGCGACGTCGCAGAGCCGCTCCTGAGCAGATCAACGAACTCTTGGAAGACCTGGCTACACTAACAGAGTTTGAACCTGAAGACTGGACCATGGTCTACAAGGAAAAGACACACCCTTGGAGTACTGAAGAATTTGCTCGCTTGGTGCCACTCAGTCCAAGAGAGTATCGCGAGCGCACAGAGCGCGATCTCAACGAATGGCGCACGGCCGCAGGTTTGCCTGTGAAGGCCACTTACGATCGAGATGATGCTATTCGCACGATACAATCCGCCGCAGGTATCCTATGAGACTGAGAGAATTTGCACCCTCAGGTGGCGGAGATTCAGGCAACTACTTCCAAGCCCTGGCCTCGGCCTGGTACAATGGTACCTTTGACACAGGTAGTCTGCAAAAAGGTATCAAGAGTCAACAAGATGTTGAACGTTTACTAAATCGCGGCATTGTTTGTCCTGATGGTAAAACACGTAAACTGCATATTGATTACAATGGTGACTTTGACGGTGTGGAAATCTACAGTGATGACTACTATGAATATGGTGATCACGATGACACTATAGACAGTCGCACAGGACAAAAGTGGGGACCATATGATTTTATGGCCTTTTCAGATGAGGACTTGAGCGAAGGCCTAAATGAATTTGCAGCCGATGATGGTGACAGTGGCGGTGAAGACGATGCCTTACATAACTACGCTAGAATGTGGTGGGCCGGAGACGAAGCAACACAAATGCAAATTGAAGCCGCACTGGCAAAAATGGGCTGGGAAATTGGCGAAGACGAAGGCGGCTACGACAACGGTGGCGTGTTTGTGATACGTGCTGGTGACATCAATGGCGATAGTTACGTCTCATGGGCCGCAGAAGATTTAACAGAAGGTGTATGGGACAATATTAAAAAGTCTTTTACTCCTGACCCTAATTGGCAAAAACGTGCTGGCCAAGCGGCAGGACACGTGGCACAGGGTGCTGTGGCCGGAGGAGCACACGGCCATGCTGTGGGCCATGCTATGGCAGATACCGGAGTACACGAAGGCGACTTGAATGAAAAGTCCACAAGCCAAGCACAGTTCCGCACAATGGCAGCGGCTGCGCACAATCCCGAGTTTGCTCGCAAAGTAGGCATCAAACAATCAGTAGCACGAGAGTTTAATCGCGCTGACAAGAAATCCAACTACAAAGCATTGCCCAAAAAGGCCTAAGGTACCCAATGAGACAGTACATCAATCTTGTGGAAGCGGTGCAAAAGGGCTGTCCTATTGCCACGCATGATATCACCTTAAATCTTAAAAATCGCCAAACAGCCATTGACGACTATCACTACGGCCCGGCTAATCCACTAGAGCCAGGCGACTATTGGGCAGGTGCTGCCAAGCGTTGGGCGGTGCCAGAAAAAACTGTAAAGACCATGCTTTGCGGCAACTGTGCGGCGTTTGATGCCAGTGACAGTATGCGCAAGTGTATCGAGTCAGGAATCCAAGGCGATGAAAAACATGCAGACGCTGTGGCCACAATAAACTTGAGTGATCTTGGCTACTGCAATTTTCTACACTTTAAATGTGCTGGAACCAGAACCTGTGCGGGCTGGGTAGTAGGCGGTCCTATCACTGAAAAAGATCGCGGGCAAAAGGCCAACTAAATGAATCTGGGTGATATCTTTGAATCCAGCGGCCCTAGTTTAGAGGGCAGTTACACGCCGGATCTGGTGTTCAGCAAACTGTGGCTGGCCCGTGAACTCAAATTGATACTGGAACAACAGGGCGTTGAATCAGTACCTGTTGCTTACATACTGGGCTCTTGGTACAGCAATCTCAGCACAATCCTACGCAGAACAGGCGTGCCTATTGATCGAATTGTGGATGTAGAACAACGAGGCGAATGGTTGCGTACTGGTCAGCAATTGCAACAAGATATGAATATTTCAGGTGTGGAACACATGCAGGCTGATGTCAATGAACTAGACTACAGACAACTTGAACAGCCCGGACTAGTCATAAACACCAGCATCAACGACATTGCTGACCACGGATGGTTTGATAATATTCCTGACGGCACCCTGGTGATCATGCAAGGACGAGATGCTGTGGAACAAAACGCATACGAATCTCCTGAAGAACTGTTACAGGCATATCCATTAGAATCAGTACTGTATTCAGGCACATGGGACCTGGAAGATCCTGAAACTGAGTATCAACGCTCAATGGTCATTGGCATCAAAGGACGTGAGCAATTGAGTGAATTACAGTTCCTGGGCTCAACCTGTACCAAGGACTGCTCAGGACATCGTGCTGGCTACAATTGGAGCAAGCGCAAAGGTTTGGTTCAGGCCAACAGTCCCTGGAGTCCCAGTTTCAACAAAGGCGCCGCACTGGCAGTGGCTGGAAAATAAACTACACATATAATTCACAATATATAACTGCACTATGAAGTTGAAAAGTTTCGGGTGCAGTTTTATTTTTGGCAGTGATCTTTCTGACATTACCACCAAATCAAAAAAATACAGTCAATTGACATGGCCGGCCATAATTGCCCAACGTCAAGGATTGGAGTATCAGTGTTATGCCAGGCCAGGATCGGGCAATTTACAAATACTAAACAACATACTGGATCAGGTGGCACAACACAGCAGTGATGTTTATGTAATCAATTGGACTTTTGTAAATCGTTGGGACTATATGTATGCTGGCAACAATCAATGGCATTCTGTCTTGCCTTGGGATCAACATGAGCGAGCAGAATTTTATTATCGACACTTCCAAGCAGAATACACAGACAAATTAAACAATTTAATTTGGATTGATTGTGCTGTGCAAGCACTACAGTCCGTGGGAGCAAAGTTTTGCATGACTTACATGGACGAATTATTGCTGGATTCAAGATGGAACATCAGTCCAGGCATTGCACAATTACAACAAAAAATTGCGCCACACTTGCATTTGTTTGACGGTGCAAACTTTGTGGCCTGGAGTCAACGCAATGGGCATGCTATTAGTACAGAATATCATCATCCATTGGAACAGGCACATTCTGCAGCCGCCAACTACCTGCAAAATCACAGTTTGGTATAGACAAAATACAATCGATCATTGGCATCCTTTTTGTAGGTATCCAAATGTAAATTGTACTGCTCAGCAAATTCATTTACTACTTCAAATGTCCAGGGGAATATTTCCACATAAGGTCCTGTTTTGTGTGTGATACCAGGATTGGCACGTAAGTAAAATTTTCCACCCTGTTTCAACAAACTCACACAGTGTGCAAAACGTTGCTCAATTTCGTCTCGACTATTAAAGTTGATTGATCCCAGCGCAATAATAACATCGTATTGATGCTTGACTCGGTACTCTAAGATATCAACTTCATAATCTGCACAGTTATTGTAAGGGTCAATTCCAACAATGTTCTGTATGCGCCCTTTGAATGGGTGATAGCCACAGCCCACGTCCAACACACGCTCAGGATTTAATTTGTTGATCTCATCAGCAAGTTCCCAACCTGTGTGTTCATAGTCGCCTGTGCGTGGCTTCCATATTTCACTGAAGAAACGTAGAATATAACGTTCTGAAAGATCGTCTACTATGCTTCGTAATGTACCCACATAATCGCAAGGCAACGATAACTCTGCTTCCACAGCGTCCTTGAACTTTGAATAACGTGCTGGGGTCCAGGGCAGGTCTTGTACAACAGTATCAGCATCAATAGAAATATTTGCATACTTGGGTAAATTAAACGCTAGTTGCAAATTTTTTGTTAAGAGGTTAAAAATTTTGGTGTTCATAAGAAATTTTGGTAAATAAAGTTGATTTTCAAATACTATTTAAGGAGTCCGCATGTCAATCAAAAAATTATTAATCGCCGCACTACTGGCGCCTGTCATGGCATTTGCCTGGGAGCCCACACGTCCTGTCACAGTTGTTATTGGCAACACCCCCGGGGCCGGAAACGAAATGGCCTTCCGCAAACTGGCTGAAATTGTGCAGAAGCGCAATCCCAACTTTGTGTATGTTGTACAAAACATTCCTGGCGCAGACAGTGTGATTGCCAACAACCGGTTTTTAGAAGCCGCCAATGATGGGCACACCATTAATCTGCCCAGCCACATGAGCAGTTATGTCACAAACGACATCTGGGAAAAGAACATCAAAAAATACAATTACGATTCATTTGTTGATGTGCTCACAATGGGTAAATCACCATTGGTACTAGTTGCAAGTGTAAAGAGTGGGATTGAAACTCCTCAGGACTTTGTAAAATATATTCAATCGGGTAGAAATATCAATGTGGCCATTGGTGGCGGTGCGCATCGTACTGCATTTGAATACCTAATGGACAAGGGCCGGGGCAACAAGGATGTTGTTAAAAGCATCAAATTCAATGGCCCTGTTCCTGCACTGCAAAGTGTGGGTCAATGGGATGGTAAGATAGGAACAGAATTTGGTATTGTGCCCATTGCAGTGGCCAAATCATTAATTGATGGGGGCAAGGTAAAGCCCATTGGATTTACCGGCACAAGGCGAATGCCACAGTTTCCTGCAGTTCCGTTATTGAACACAGTCACACCTGGCATTAACGTATATGCCGCGTGGTCAATTCAATTGCCTCCTGGTACATCTAAGGATATCGCAGACTGGTATCAACAACAGTTCTCAGCCGCTGTTCGTAGTGCAGAATATCGAGAATATACGGATGCCAATGTTATCTTTTATGCTGAAGATGAACTAACTCCTGCTGGATTAAAACGACACATGGATGACCTAAGAGCCGCCTTTATTCCTGTGCTGAGTAAAATTGATTTAAGTAAAGAATGAAATATATCTTTGTGGCTGGCGCTCCAGGCTCTAAATGGTCAAGTGTAGTAAAGAACATTTATTACAGTTCCGATATTGATCGTTCTGACTATTCTGACGCACGTACATATTATCACGATGCGAGTGGCCGGCGAGAATTAATGCACTTGGGTGCGTATTTTGATCCTGGAATGGAATTCGGCCATTTCTTTGATCAATTGGATCAATACACAAAAGACCAGTGCGAAGCAGAATTTGATAGGCCATTTTCGGGCACAGGAATTAGAATTATCAAAAGTCACGTGTTTGCCAATCATATTGATTATATCAAAGCAACATGGCCTGACTGCCCCATAGTGTTGGTGCATCGTGATGATGACGCTTGTTTAGGTTGGTGGGTCAAGTGCGGCCATTTTGACATCACATATCCACTGTATCATGACTATTACAAGAACTTAAAAACAATGGCTGGTATAATTCGCGAGCAAAATGCAGGTATAGTAGCGGCACAACTTCAATATTACGGAAGGCACCCGCTGACAAATCACGAGTTGGCCAGTATATTGAATCTTGATTGGCCGCCAGGTGAATACAGCCAAAACTATGGTCAATCAAACATAAGGGTAACAGTGATATGAAATCAAATTGGGAAATATCAAAGTCCAAGAGCACCTATCATTTTGATCCTAAACAAATAGATCGGCCGGAAACGGTTGTTGCATACTTGGGCTGTATAGAACCCACGTGGGCTCACGACTTAACGGATATTGTTGCAAACGCACGACCTGCAACCTGGGCCACACGTGGTTACAAAGGTGAAGGACTGGAAGCGCCGCCGGAAGAACTTGAAAAAGAAGAATATGATTTGACGGCAAATGGCATGCCTGCGGACTTGCCTATTTCACATTTGACGTGGCGCATGCCTGAAAGTCTACAGCGTATCAGTGATGCTTTTGCACTGGAAGACTGCATGAATCGCATACACGTACAGCAGCCTGGAGAAGTATGGAATCTACACATAGATAAATTGCAGAAATGGAGCCCCGAACACCCTGACAGCATCATGCGTATAATGATTCAATTGACAGCGTGGCAGCCAGGACAGTTCTGGGAATACGGCAATTATCACTACAACCATTGGCGGGCAGGAGATGTAACAACATTTGACTGGGCCAATATTCCACACTGCACAGCCAACGCAGGCTTTGATCCTCGCGTGACATTGCAATTAACAGGCATACGAACTGCCGCAACCATGGACTACCTAGCGGCACTACCCCGATGAAAACAATATTAATCTTAACAGGCCCGCAAGGCGCAGGCAATCACTTATGGAGCAAGATATTTGCCCTACACCCTCAGGTCTCAGGATGGTCAGCACTATTAACGGATTATTGGATAGGACATGATCAAGAGCCATTTGCACAGTACTGGCAGGATCCTGATCAATTGCGATACTACAGATGGGCTCAGAGCGACTGGTATGTGACGTCAATGAGTGTGCCGTATATGAATAATGGTGTGCCTACGGTGCCCAATTTCAAAGCATTTGTGTCTAAATTGCAAATAGCAGGTCTACGTATAAAGTTTGCTGTGTTAGGACGTGATCAGAACATAGTTCAAATGCAACAGTCCCGTGTCCGTGGCGCAACTACATTGAGCACGGCCCTGGCAGAGTTTGATCAATTGGCAGCACCTGTGTTCTTGAGTTATGAATTACTGCATCTTTATGGCCAACGATATCTAGAAAATATTCAACAACAACTGGCCTTCCCAATTGCCACAGCAGATCCCAGATTAAAGGATATATTAGCAACGGATGCAAATGCCAAGTATTTTAAACCCATTGCACATCACGCCACAGATGATCTTGCACGACACGCTAGTAGAAAACACACATGAAACAAAAGTTACTGGTGTCAGGATGTTCAGTCACTCACGGTGCAGAGTTGTACAACGGATTCATGCATGAAGAAAATGTCAAAAGATCCTACTCTGCTTATATGTCTCGAGCATTAAACACAGAACTAGTAAATGTTGCCTTGAGTGGTGCGTCAAATGAATACATATTTCACAGTGTCATGGACCATTTACACAGCGCAAACAATATACATTCTGTTGTTGTGATGTGGACCAGCAATGAACGACTGTATTGGAAAAATCAAAATCGACATTGGTTTGTGTTGCCCAATTGGGCCAGTAGCATGATTGATTTAGTCAACTTTGAAATGCACGACAAGCGCGAGCATGGAGCATGGTTCACCGGCGATAGTGATCAGGCGATAAATGATCTATCTGCGGTGTACCCATTCTTGATTGAAAATTATTTTGACAGCCAGGAAATGGCAAAAAAGACTCGGAATTATCGGCAGGCAATCCAAGCACATTGTGATGCAAAACAAATAAAATTAGTGGATTTAACTATCAATGATTTAATAACTAATAAATTAATACCACATGTCAAACACCCCTCAGATTCTGAACATGAATCTATAGCCAAATTTATACTGGAGAACTACTATGAAAACACCTAAACGCATATTAATAATGGGCCTGCCCGGCTCGGGCAAAACCTACTTTGCAGAACGATTAAAACGCTATCTCGAAGATCACATCACACCCATCAATGAGCACAGTCTAAGACCCATTGCTGATGCTCGAATCACAGTGGCATGGCTCAATGCCGACGAAGTGCGTAGACACTACAATGATTGGGACTTCTCAACAGAAGGACGAGTTAGACAAAGTCTGCGCATGCGAGACCTAGCAGACGAAGCCAATACTGACTATTGTATTGTGGACTTTGTGGCACCCTTGGTGGAAATGCGCAACAATTTCAAAGCAGATTGGTGCATTTGGATTGACACAATTGAAAAAGGCCGTTTTGAAGACACCAACCGGATGTTTGTGCCACCTGAAGTTTATGATTTCCGCATTACAGAACAGAACGCAGAGAAATGGGTGGAATTTGTGGGCGAGCACATAATTGAGAATCGCCGTAGACCCACATTCGATTGGCAAAAGGAAACTGTGCAAATGCTGGGTCGCTGGCAGCCGTGGCATGCAGGACATCGTGCCTTGTTTGAACGTGCCATTGCCAAAACAGGGCAGGTGGTTATACAAATACGTGATTGCCAGGGTTGGCAAGGCACAAATCCTTTTGCCATTGAGCAAGTTAAATACTTCATACGCAGGGATTTAGATACTGTATACCAAGGTCAATATGAAATTCAGGTTGTTCCTAATATTGTTAATATCACTTATGGTCGCGACGTGGGTTACACAATCGAGCAAGAATCCTTTGACCAATCGATTACCAATATCTCTGCGACCAATATAAGAAAGTCTCTGGGCCTTGAATAAGTACCACGTGAGATTCAACACCCGACACAATGGCTCAGAATTGGTTTGGCGCATATTTGAAAATGGTACGGAACATCTGGCCAAAGATGTGAGATTGATTGGCGAAACCTACACAGAATGCACTCAAGAGCATGGTGAAACCAAATGGAATATTGCTTGTGTTGGGCGAATGGTCTGGGTAGATAATGTGGCAGTAATTGTCACAGACAAAGATTAACCAGGGTCAAATATGAACGCAGTCAATGGTCCATTGACCCTGCCTGAACTTGCCAACCAACAGTTTGACTATTCTGGAATGGACAGTTTGAACAGATGTTTAGACCGGGAAGTGTTCACACAATGGCCACACTCAATTGACTACCGATACAACAGCAGAGGATTTAGAGATCAGGAATGGCCGGAGGATTTAGAGTCTGCTGTGTGGTGCCTGGGTGATAGTTTTACCGTAGGCCTGGGCAGTTGCTTTGAGCACACCTGGCCTCAAGTGCTGAGCCAACACAGTCAGCGCCGTGTGATCACGGTGGCCATGGACGGGGCCAGCAATGAATGGATTGCTAGAACAGCATGTGATGCATATGATCTTGCCGGACCCAGTGACATTGTGATAATGTGGAGTTATTTGCATCGTCGAGAACACCCTGACGCTGACCTGTCGGATCTGGATCGTCGTCAGCATCATGTGAAGTCAACTGATATACAGGATTTTGAAAATTTCTATTCATGTAGGAAAAAGGTTCGTACACATTGTGCAAATTCACGTGTGATAGAATCTATTGTGCCAAACTTCAGCAATAACTCCTTTACTGATGCGGCCTGGCAAAAAACACGTGATCCTAATTGGCCAATTCTGTTGCCATCAAGTTCAACAGAATGTCAGGATCTTTATCCCGAAATTGTCACAGAATTGCGCACACTACACGGTATAGATATCAAGGGCTTGCTGGAGTTTCAAGCAATACAACAGAGTCATCCTGAGTTTTTGTGTGATTTAATAAGAGTTGAATATCTGGATCGAGCACGTGACGGACTGCACTTTGATCTCCTCACGGCTGAATGGGTAGCAACGCAGGTACAGAATCTTTTGAATTCATAATTGAATTCCAGAAGTTAGATTCTGTTGATATTTGATTCTGTATTTTATCACTGTCAATGGGCTCTCCAATACCAGGATTTTGTTCAATCCAATGGTTGTACACTGTGATCAATTGATCAAAATTTTTGATTATTTGGTGCTTGTCATCTAGTGTTTGTTTTTTGATAGGCGGGCCACTGACCATTATGCCTAATTGGATCATTTGATCTATTGTGGCTTTGGCCATGGCATAACCAGACTCATATGGTGCTAGTTTTTGCTGTTTTTCTGAGTCCAGGAAAGGCACAATGCCTGTGCGGCTGATCACGTCACGAGTCCAGGTGTTGACCACATGTTCAGGCAGCGCCGCAAGATCTGCGGCAGAATAAACAGGCGGCATTTCTGGCTGACTGTGCTGTTGATAATCATCAACTGGATCCAGAGTCAACAACAATTTTTCCACGGCCTGTGCGGGCAGACAGGACAATGCACTAGGATTGCTACGGATATAGTGCATTTGATTCCAGTCATTGAAACTGTGCCCGAAATTTTGATCCCAGGTTATCTGTGTGGCCTGTGCGGCAAATACCGGCAGATTTAGGATGTATTGTTCCAGTCTGGGAATATCTTTTTCGTAATGGAAATATGCACCAATATCAAAATACTGTTCACTCCAGGTGAGATAATTTTTGTAGGCTGTCAATTGGCGCTCAAATACTGTGGCATCCAGGTTGATCCCAGATTTGTACATGTCATAAAAAGTGTCTACTTTTTCATACACATCGTACACATTGAGTTTTTTTGTCACAGTGCTGAGAGTCATGCTGAGCGCATGCTCAAACACGTTCTCACGTCGGCAGGCAATTACAAAAAAATTCTCATTGAGATAATTATAAAATGGAATTTGTTCCGCCACGGAGTCCCCGCGGCGCACAATATGATAGTGTGCAAGTCTTGACGTTTTGTAGTGATCCACACTGCTCAACATCTCAGTCACCTGTGCCAGTGACTGATGATATCCCCACTCTTTCAAGGCATGTTTACTGACCAATTCTTGATTGAATTCAGGGCTGTAGTATCGGGCCAGGCCATTGGTCAGTTCGTGTAGGTTGATAACTGGACGGCCAAACGCATGAAATTGCATGTAAATGGTCAACATACGTTGCAACAAAGTACTGCCCACTGCATCCGGTGTAAGAATTAGAACATTCATCAAGTAGTTATCAACGATAAATATTAGCATAATGTTTATCCTACACTTTCTCCCTGACTCTGTTATCTTATGGTTCTGTAATATCTTGTTACTCACAGGTATTGTGGCCACTGCGGCAGGCTTTGTTGCACATCGTGTTCCTGTATTATGGCCCTATCAACTGGGCTTTAAACTGGCCGGCATTGCGTTACTAGTGCTGGGTGTTTACTTTCGCGGCGGTATTGCTGTGGAAACAGAATGGCGTGAGCGTGTGGCAGCAGTAGAGGCACGCTTGGCCGAGGCAGAAAAAGCATCAGCAGAAGCCAATGCCCAAATTGATTCCAAGACACAAAAACAAACAACAGAAATCCGCCAGCGCATGACATACATCCGACAGTATGTTGACCGTGAAGTTGTGCGATACAATGACCAATGCGTGATTCCACCACCATTTATTGACGCACACAATCGTGCCGCGGAGGCGCCGCCAAAATGAAAGATCAACGAGACCAACAGGTTATATCAAGTCTGATTATATTTTCTCTAGTCATTATGGTGATTCTGGCCATATCAGGATGTGCCACAGCAGTGCCTGTCACAGCAAAATTCCCTGAACCGCCTGGCAAGGGTGCAATGACTGTGTGTCCTGACTTGCAAAAGTTAAAGGACAATGCTAAGTTAAGTGATGTGGCCAACACAGTCACTGTCAACTACAGTACCTATTATGAGTGTGCAGTAAAGACAGATGCCTGGCAAGAATGGTACCGCATACAAAAAATAATACATGAAGGAGCCCAAAAATGAGCACAATCTTGACAAAAGACCAATTAAAACAAATGGTCAAGAATCCGCATATTGATCACTGGTATGAAGCACTAGAGCAATTGTTGGACGACTACGAAATTAATACTCCATTAAGAGTTGCACATTTCATAGCACAATGCGCACATGAGTCAGGAAATTTTGTTTTTATCAAAGAGAATTTGAATTACAAAGCAGTCAGCCTACAAAAGACATTTGCCAAGTATTTTCCCACTGCTGAATTGGCACAACAATACGCCAATAAACCTGAACGGATTGCCAATAGAGTCTACGCCAAAAGAATGGGCAATGGCGACGAAGCGTCAGGCGACGGCTATAGATACTGCGGACGTGGACTTATACAACTCACAGGCAAAGACAACTACACATTCTTTGCAGGGTCATTGGGTATCACAGTAGAAGAAGCAAGCGAATACTTGGCCACCTTTGAAGGTGCCGCACAGTCAGCCTGCTGGTTCTGGGAACAAAACAATTTAAATCGCTTTGCTGATGCAAATGATGTCAAAGGCCTGACTCGTGCCATCAATGGTGGCTACATTGGCCTGGACGATCGTATCAGTCATACTGAACACGCATTACACGTACTGGGTGCTTGATTGACATTACCGACTATCAACAGTCACAACTCGTGGTCACAACTGGAAGAATGTTGGTTGGGAGATGTTTATCCTGCGTCCTGGTATGAGCATTTTGCCCCAGAGATTAGAGATGTATTTCAACAATTAACTGAAATAACACAAGAGGATTTGAATTCAATACAACGCACAATTGAATCATTCAATGTGACGGTGCAACGGCCACAATTCACAAGCATAGACAATCATTTAAAAAACGGCATATTACAAAAGCCACCCATTGTGCCCCGGGACGATCATGTGGTCATTGGTCACACTCTGTATCAAACGGATTCTGCAGGCAGTTGTTGGGATTGGATCATTGATCAATATGTTCAAGACCCAAGATGCCAGCAAATGACCAGTCCGCATAGGTTTGTACACGGTGCCAATGTTGTGCGTGTGGGTCGCGACATTGTGTTGGACACAGATGTATTTGACATTGAGTATCGCAATTGGTGGCCTGAATATCGAGTGCAGGTAGAACAGAACGGTGGGCACATGGACGGGTGTTTTGCTGTGTTAAAGCCTGGACTGATCCTGGCCAATCATTATTTCAACGGATACGAACGCACATTTCCCGGCTGGGAAATCATATATCTAGACAACCCCACGTATCATGCACACCCCAGCATAGGCTACCAGCAACCTTATCCTGTGTACAATGGCAAGTTTTATGACACCACCGTGGGCACAAATCGCATGTTCAACGATCACATTGTTCAGCATGCCCAGGACTGGGTGGGCAACTACACAGAAACCTATTTTGAATTAAACTGCCTGAGTATAAATGAATCAAATGTAATTATGTTAGCAGAGAATGAAAAACTAGCAGAAGAACTGTCCCGTCGCGGTATAACAGTACACTGGGTGCCATTTCGCACCAGAAGTTTCTGGGACGGTGCCATGCACTGCTTGACCGTGGACATACGCCGTCAAAGCACAGTAGAAGATTATTTCCCTGCTCGTGGTTAAATACAATGTCAACGGAGAAATCATGACAGAACAAAAACAATTATCACGTTCAGAACGTGAAGCACAAATCAAAGACAAAGCCGGATGGGTCATTGTGGTCATGGCAGCCTTGTTGGCCATCAACACATACCTGGGCAATGGCAATAGCAGTCGTATCTTAAACGACACAATTGAAGCCAACAACACCTGGGCATTTTATCAAGCCAAGAGTATCAAAGGTACCTTGGCAGAAATGGCCCTGGATGATGCCATGGCCCGCAAGGATGTGAACAAAGTTGCCGCACTCAGCAAAAAGATTGCCAGATATGAAAGTGATCCTGCCACAGGCGAAGGCAAGAAAGAACTAATGACTAAAGCACGTGCTCTTGAAGCAGATCGTGCAGTGGCCAAGCAACGTAGCCCTTGGTACACATACGCAGGCAGTCTGTTGCAGATTGCTATTGTTTTACTCACTGCCAGTATACTCAGCGTGAAGAACAGTTTGTATCGAGCCAGCATAGGTGTTGGCGCATTTGCCTTGCTTTTGATGAGCCAGGCCGTTTGGTTATGGATACCAGGAGTATAATATGGCATTACCAGGAATAGCAATTGGTGGCGGAATCAACATAGGTGGCGGCATTTTTATGGGCGGAGATCCTCCCAATCTCTACACACCCCTGGCAGGTAGTTTAGGGTTTAACGGAACCAGTCAGTATATCAGCATGACTCCTGGGTGGACTCCGGCAGCCGGCGCATTTACTATAGAAGGCTGGTTCTACAACACCGGTGACTTCTCCAATCGGGCACTGATAGGCACTGATCAAAGTGTGGGCATGAGCATGTTTCTCACCAGTGATTCCAACATTACCCTGGACAGATACGGCGGTGGATATCAGCCCTCTTACACCTGGTCAGCAGGTACATTTAAAATAGGTCAGTGGCAATACATAGTGCTGAATCGCAATGCCACAACTGACTTGGAAACCATGTGGGTTGGAACTTTCTCCAACACTGCCAACTACGTGA